>ERZ772962.95-NODE-95-length-47083-cov-5.817789_pt1 | contig 47083 bp, 38 predicted proteins | sample MGYA00580676_ERZ772962 | MGnify/ENA primary metagenome ERZ772962 (study PRJEB29015, sample SAMEA2738049) | human oral metagenome | biome: human oral; feature: human-associated habitat; material: saliva | place: China | collected 2230 ...
AATATGGAGCAGGAAGAAAGACAGAACACCGCTCGGAGCGATGATGATGCAAAGTTTAATTATTGGTATGCGAATATGAACTTAAACTTAGACGAAGGAGCGGTTGAATGCGGGTTTAATATGTTACAACTTTACTTTGCTTCGGTGAATGGTGCTACTAAGCCGTTCAAGAAAAAGCTAAACCAGCTTACACGCCTGAACCGCTACTCTAAGTAATAATGGAAAGCCCCTCTCTGATGAATACATCGGGAGGGGCTTTCTTGTACCCAATAGGCAACCATTTCCATTTTGGAAAGAGTTGAAAATGTCCAAGTTCTGTCCAAAGAATGGGGGCTTTAAGTGGTGAAAAGAGTGGTGCTAAACACTTAACGTCTTGTGTGTTAAGCGTTTGAAAATGTCCAAAGAATGTCCAAGTTTTATACGCAAAAAGCAACGAGGAGTATCTCACGACACGCCACGTTACAAATTTGATTATCAATTAATGAACAAAATTACCATGAGTCCTCACAGAGGGACTTGAACCCCCAACTCCAAGGATATAAGCCTTGTGCTCTAACCGATTGAACTATGTGAGGAATATGAGGAGAATTACTCCTCGGTCTTTTCTTCTTCGTCCTTATCCTCGTCTTCGGGAACGTTGTCACCTTCAAGGATGAGGGTCTCAATACGATAGCTTCTCCATTCGCCCTTAACAAGGTCAAAGAAGACCTGAACGGCAGGTGATGACTTCTTACCTACGCCCTTTGTTTCGGGGAGCTTGTCTGATTCAAGCGTTGCTTCTGCCTCACGCAGTTCTCCGTTAATCTTTCGGAAGCGGAACGTGACGGGCTCTTTGCGCATCTTCTTGACGATTTCAAGATTAGCGAGAGCGAGGCGCATAGCACGTTCCTCGGTCAGCTTCCCATCACCCTTCTCTCTGTTGTATCGCACGAGTTCCTCTGCGAGTTCTTCGGGCTTATTGAGATACTTCGTTGCTTCAAGGAGCATTGCCTCATTGAGACTAAGGGTCTTTTCTGTCGTTTCCATTTTCTATATATGTCTTTTTATTTGAATGTCGTGTCAGAGTGCCTCTCTTTCACAATGCAAATATAGTGACTTATTTTTAATCCACCAAATGCTGTTGGATTTTCTTTTTCATTTATCTTTGTGGTGTGTGACTAATCACTCGTCTATCATATTATAGTATGAAGATTCAAATCGCATCAGACCTCCATCTTGAGTCTGCAAGTCAGAGGGATTGGATTAAACGTAATCCCTTGGAGGTCGTAGGAGATATATTAGTCCTTGCAGGGGACATTGGTTCTTGGAAGGATGTTAAGGAGCTTGAAGAGGAGGAGTTCATTTCGTGGGCTACTTCTCACTACAAGTATGTCCTTATGATTCACGGCAACCATAACTTTTATGGTGCAGGCGACCTTGGGACTATTGAGGATGGGTTCATCAAGACGAAGTACGACAATCTCTACTATGGGTTCAATACGTCTGTCGTCCTTGATGGTGTTGAGTTCATCTTGTGCCCTTTGTGGTCTGATATAGACCCAAAGAGAGAAATACCCATATACGTATCTCTGAGCGATTTTAGGCGCATCAAATATAAAGGTGAACCACTTACCATAGAAGGGTATAGAGAAGTCCACAGACGCTGTTTGAAGTACTTAGAAGAGGCGATGTTCTTATTCCCTACCGAATACCCCCGTGTGGTCATCACTCACCACGCTCCATCCCTTGAACTCGCCAATACAATGTTCGGTGGGGATATATACACCTCTGCATTCAATTCGCCCCTTGATAGTCTTATAGCATCAAGCGGAGCGTCCTATTGGATATATGGTCATACGCATTCCAATGTATGCAAGGAGATACGAGGTGTCCCCTGCGTATGTAATCAGCTTGGGTATGTGAACCACAACGAGCACAGGATGAACAAGTGGAAACCCAACTACTTCGTAGAGATAAATCCTTAGGATATATATCATTACGAACATGTTTGATACGATAGTAGAGAAAGTCTTGGCTGTTGTAAGGAAAGTACCTTTCCTCAGCGAGAGTAATAGGGACAAGCATTTCCTTTATGCTATCCCTTGCGGTCTATTCTTGACCATCCTCTTTGTCCTTGGTCTTGCCGTAGGTATGGAATACAAGGATAAGCTGAAGGGTGGGAAGTTTGATTGGCTTGACCTTGGTGCGACTATCTTAGGTGGTCTCATCGGTCACGGACTGAGAGTGCTATTCCTCTCACTCATCTAACGAGGCGAGTAACGAGAAACAAGAAGGGGAGAGGTGCGACACCTTTCCCCTTTTACTTTTACAGCCATTCCCTTGCCTTAGGGACTTTCTTTGGCGTGTATATAACTCTCCCTCTCTCCTCTTCTTTTCGTCTCCTCTCTTTCTCTTTCTCGCATTTACTACATCCCATAGAGCAACTACATATCAAAAGTAAAACGCTCGTCAGATAGGTTGTACGTAATAGAGATAGGCATATCTGTCCTGCCCATCTGCCTCCAAAACTTAGTGAAGGCGGTTGTACATACGGATGTAAAGTAAGCGAATGGGTTTTTGGTTTTCGTTGGGTCAAACTTCTTCCAATTCTGAATCATATCTGCCACTGCGCTCGCCACAGCATCCTCTCTGTCTTCAGGTATTTGGTAGATGACTTTGGTAGCGCAGTTGTCTGCGAGCTTGCAAAGAAGCTCTACTGCCCTTGGTGTCAGTTCGTCCCTATCAATAGACTTCAAAATCTCCTGATAGAGTTCAGGGTTACTAACATAGTTCTTCCTATTCTTGTTAGTCTTACTCCCCTTTGGTCTTCCTGCCATAACGATGTTCTTCCTATGCTTTATTATAGATAGGGTAGTCTATAGGGTGTTCCGTGAACTCCTCCCCGATGTGGGGGAGGTCACGTACTCTTCTGCCCTATGTAGCCTCTTCGTTTCTGCGGTCTTACTTCAAGAGACTATCAATACTACACAGCGTGTCTTCCATCAGAATGGCTTGTTCGGTAATCGCCTTTGGCGTGATGAGTTCAATCTCCGAGGAGATATTGTCAATCTTCACCTCTAACCTATCAAGTGTCTCGGTCATATTAGGTCGTGTCACGAGAAGGTCATAAGCGATGCTACCGATAACGAATGTTGAAACACTCAGCATTACGATGATAACAGCGTGGTTTCTAATTTTTGCGAATAGGTTCTTCATTTTTATGTTGGTTATTATTTGATAGTATCAAGTTTCTCCTTAGAGCGCAGTTGCATAAGCTCAATCTTAATGGCTTCCAACGTCCTTGCAACATCCACAGAGTCCTGCGTCACTAATGATTTATTTATATTCTTAATTCTTTCTTCATTTCTGTGTGAGCGTTCAATAGCGTCACGCAGGGCGAGAAGATATGGCATGTCTTCTTTGTCGGAAGACTGCTCAAGGTATCTAAGAATAATCTCATTTTGGTCTTGTAGGAACTCTGCGCTCAGCTCTTGCAACCTTATCCTGAGGTCAAGGTAGTTCAGCACCTTGTTATATGAGCTAAGGAAGCTCTGAATGTTCTCCATCTGATTATGCAGTTTCTCCGTGCGGTGAACGAGTGCTCCGAGCTTGTCGGAGTCGTTGTCGTATAGATGAGAACGAAAGACAAGGTAGTAGAGCAAGCCAATCATCACGATGACTGCAAAACAGACTTTAACGAACATTGGAACTTTCTTGAATTGACTTATCAGGCTTTCGGGGTCAATCCTAACGAGAGCCCCACCATCTTTCTTTGGGTCTCCTCCAATGCTTAGTATATCCATCGTTAGTCTTTGTCTGTCACGTATTAGATATTTTATTTATAAAAGGAAGACCCCTTAGATTTTTCATCCAAGGGGTCATTCCAAAATAGAATATAAATTATGATTAAAAATACACTATATTTACATCACGTAGTTGGGAGCAGTGATAAGCAGGACATCCTCAAATGGAACGTGCTTGATATGGTTATCTTCCTGCTTGGCGGTATGGACAATGACTGACACATATCCGTCTGCTCCGTCAAACGTATTCCTATCAACAGAGATAGGAGCGATAGGAGTAGACATCTCCCTATCCATCAGAATGCCGTCAGCGAAGTTCATTGAGTTAAGAAGGTCTGATGCCGTCTGCGAAGGGTTGATATACTCCTTGCTTACATAGGTTGGTTCAGATTCTTCCGTTGGGTACTCATCATACACCTTTACGGGAGAGCCTTCAGAAGCCCCTACGTAATCACTGAAACGAACGACCTTACCTTCCTGAATGATACCCGTGATACCACCATAGTTGATTGTGCAAGGGACGAAGCTATCCATCGTGATGCGCTCACGAACATACTGCTTAGGGTAAGCCGTTTCATAAAGGTCAGAGACTCTCGTGATGAGACGAATACGCTTGTTGGCAATACGTTCCATCTCATTCCCACTGAAGAGCTTCACAAGGCTGTTCTCTCCTTCCTGACTTACGATAGTACCAATCTTCTTGCCATCTACGAGAACCTTATCGCCAGCAACGAAGGTAGACACCTTCTCGCCTGCGCTCTCGTTCATAGGGATATACTGAACATCCTTGACCTTTCTCTGCTTCATAACCTTGACACCTTCATTCTTGTCAAGAGCCGTGACACTGATAGCATCTTCAATGTCGTCAGTATATGGGTCATCGTTGTCCGTGTTGATAGATACGTTGCTTCCATCAAACTTAATGAGGTCGTCAAGCATTTCATCCGTACCATCAATGAATACATCAGCAAACGAAGCTCTGATGAAGCTCATTGGGTTAGCCTTACCATCTTCAATGTTATCAATACCGAGAACGGAAACTTCTCCGTCTGAGACAAGACCCAGGATTTCAAGAAGCGTCTTACTACCATTCTCAAGACCTTGAGGAATGTCCTTACTCTTAGAGATGTAGAGCTGGTCGTAGAGCTCAGAGTCGGGGTCATTGACGTGGAAGAGGACACGGGTATCCGTGTCATCTTCATCAGCAAGGACTGCGTATTCAACCTCTTCGTACTCGCCACCTTCATTGAAGACACCCTTTTCATCTACGAAGAACTCGTCACCATCTTCAATGGATGCAATGAGCTCTGCAAAATCAAATTCATTAGGTTCTTCTGCGACCTTGTCTTCGGAGAAATCTATCTGCTCAGATTCAAGCACTCTCTTCGTCACAGCGGCAGCTTCGGTGATATTAGTCACCTTACCATCCTTGCCCTTAGAGACGATGCTTACAGACTCAAAGAACGAAGCTGGGTCTTCTACTGCGGACTCATCCTCAAATGTGTCGGGGCTGAACTCAATAGGCGTTTCACCGAGATAGTCGGAATTGACTTCGGGGAGAGCATTCTCCTCAGGGGTAACTACGCTCGTATCAACAGCTGAACCGCTATTCCATTCTTGGTTAGCATCAAGAGCTTGCTGAATCTTATTGAATACGAACATAGGAATGGTTGTGTCTTCTGATGTACCAATCATACCATCAGCACTGCTATAGTACGAGAAGACATTTCCATCAAAGTTTCTATTGACAACGAATGGCTTATACTGAACCTTATCCTCTACGGCATCAATTCGCACAACACCATAAGCAGTTACAAAGCCGTTCTCGTCCTTCTTAACCTTTATATCAAGAACCTGAACACCATCATCGGCTACACCAGCTTCATTCTCAGAACCATAGTCTACAAACTCATCTTGCTCGTTGCTAATAGGCTCATCTTCTCCTACAAAGTCAATGCCAGCCTCGTCTTCGTATCCTGCGTTATAATCCTCGGAGAGGTAGTTATCAGGAACTTCTTCTTCGGAAGAGAAGTCTTCGGGAGCATTAGCCACATCACCAAGAGGCGTAGAGATTTCATCAGGAGTAACACCCTTATCAAGGATAGAGACATTGTAGAAGACGACACCAGCATCATCCTCCTTGTATCTGTTGTTAGAGCCGTCAGTAGCTACGTTACCCTCTTCTTCTTGGAAGGCTTCGTATTCCTTCTTCAGCTTGTTCAGCTTGTTGTTGATGCTACCGAGATAGCCCTTGACCTTGTCTTCGTTTGCACCTGCACCTTCTTCAAGGACTTCCTTGAGACCCTTACGCTGTTCAATCAGCTTGGAGATTTGAGATTCAAACTCTTCCTTCTTCTTGTTGTATCTTTCAATACGCTTCTTATCAGCCTTCTTCGTGTTCTCGTTGATAGAGATATAGGTCTTACCGAAGAACTGAGAGAAGATAGGAGGCACGCCACTTGGCTTCAGGTTTGAGTATATATTGAATGGGTCAAGCGCACTTGCATCATAAGTAATGATGAAGTACATACCCTTCAGGTTAATAAGAAGAGCCGTGCGACCATAGGTATCAAGTTTTGAATACTCAGTAGCGAAGTCAAGCTCTGCCATCTCGTAAGTGCCGTCAATCAGCTTCACGAGGACGTTGGTTACGTTATTGAATACCGAGTAATCGTTAATACTTGTAATCTGAGCGAAGAGGTCAAAGGAGACAAGAGCGTTGTCGTCAAGACGAGCGTCATTGAGTAGTACGCCAATCTTACCTTCGTCAGAGCGTGTGATAGTGAATACAGAACCCGATGTAGTGTAATACTCTATACGAGCCTCTCCGCTTGGGTTCTCGTCATAGGAGATAAGACCCTTGGCTTCCAGCGAAGCAACCTGCCTGAGGTCTTGTGGAATTTCCTCGTACTCTTCCCTTGTAACGGGGCGTACAGATGTATCGCTCTTAGCGAAGAACGCACCGCCATAAAGGAACATAGCCACGCCCTTAGGAGTGGTATATACGGGAGAGATAGGAGTCTCCTGACTTAGGCTGGAGTCACTTGAAATAGCCGACTCAGTCTCGTTCGTGTCTTCGGGAATGCGACCTTCCTTGATAATGTGAAGGAGCTTACCAACGATAGGGAGCTGACTCGCATAATCTCTCAGAGCCTTGAGTGCGTTATTCCTTGCAATGTCATTCCTCTCTATAAGGAAAATCATTGTAGGCTCTTCAATGGCTTCGTAGTAGTACTTGAGGAGGGGGTCATTCTTCAGCTCATCAAGAATAGCGATAATCTCAACACCGACCTTATCCTTGTTCACTGCGCTTCTAATGCTGTCGTAAGCCTCCTTAACCCCCTTGAGGTATCGGAAGTCCTTCATGCTTTCAAGGAACTGCTTATAGATGCGCTCGTCACGAGGACGTGTATCTTCGGACTCGTTGATGAAATTGACATAACCTCTCAGTACGGAATGGAACTCCTCGTTGTTAGACGAGCCGTGCTTCTCCATAATAGCACGGATATGATTTTCCATCCCAATAAGGCTTGCCATGCTTGAGAGGCGGGGTGCACCTACTCCGCCAGCTTCAGCAATCATAGCTTCATTGACTGCTTGGGTAGCATTTGTGAGTGCTTCCTTTACAGACTGAAGGTCTTCGTAGTTTAATTTCTTACTCATTTATGTATCGTAACTTGCAAGTTATTGTTCATATGTTATTTACTGATAAGCACTTCCTATTAGATTATAGTCACATTCTTGATAGTACAAGAGATACCATTATCCTGAGCGTCCTTTATGACAATATCAATAGTCCTATGAGCCGTGCTTCCTACGTATGGTATATCCTCGTGGTTTCTTGGAAGTGTTATGGGGTTAGCCATATCAACAATGCCACTATTTAGGTTTAGGTAAGCATCAAAGGAAACCTCTGTTCCATTCTTCTTTGTATATCTTACAAGGACACGCCTCTGCTCTTCTGTTGTCTCTCCCATAACGAAAAGCCCTTGGCTGTTCACGATAAAGGAGCTTTCGGTTATCTTCCCGTTCTCCATGTCAGGTACAACAGAGATGTCAGGCATCAGGATGACTTGGTCTTTGGATATGTCCCCTGCGTCAAAGTATTCTATGTGCGCATCCGTTCGTTCTTCTTCGGGAATGAAGTCGTCAGGTATCTCCCAATCATAAAGCATCGTATTAGGTATGGTTGCAATATGGGTCTCCTTTCCATTCTCCTTGTAAGAGATGCTGATAGTCCTCATATCTCCATATACCTTATCGTAGTGCCACGTGATGGGCATTACGTGCCCTGCTGGGTAAGCCTTCCCTGATATGTCGTATCTTGGGTAGATATATCCATCCTCAGATTCGTGTGCTATATCGCTCTTGAGACCATATATCTCATTATGCCCATCACGTTGCCCAAGGGTATCCTTGCGATTTGACTTATTCAGTGTGACATCGTAACCGAAGGACTTGATGTAGTTGCTCTTCAGCCGTTCCGTGGTCTTGTCAAACATAGGCTGATAGGCTTCCACCTCAATGTTGAACGACAGCTCCATAGGAGAGGAATCCTGCATGCCAAACTTATACTCCATAGGCTTCTGCCATTGGGTGTTCTCAGGGATACCATATCTGCATCGTATAACGATACCACGATAGGTGGTCTTGAATGACCTATTCTTGTAGAATGCTTCATTAACCTGAGATTGTATCTTGAGTAGCGATATGGTCGTATCTACAAGTATCTTGCAGTCAAAGGAGAGCTTAATAGGAAGGCTGTACAGATACGATACGTAGGTACGAGGAATACCATCCTCGTCTGTTCTCGTATATTCACCGAGGACAAACCTATTTGTTATAGAGCCTGATTCAATAGAAGAAGAGTTGAGTGTGATGACCCCTCTTGGTATAATATCAAAAGAGCCATCCATCTTCGTCATCCCCTTACAGAGGTCTTTGAAGAACATATAGTTGTCCTGAATGAACCTCTCTCCCGAGTGCGCCATGTTGTAGAAGAAGGGTATATGAATAACCTCTTCCTTTCCGTCACGCACCTGAGTGTAGAAAAGCTCACCATTCAAGGCGTTAAGTAGCCCACCGATAACAACCCTTGCGAAGACATCATCGGTGTTTCTCTTTTCGTATAGCTCTTTCTCTTCGTTTACTACGCTTCTTTTCCTTGCCATCTGCTACTACTTCCCTTTCATGACATCAGTGATGTTTGGATTTTCAGTTACACAGCACTCGTGATTACCTTCAAGAACGTATCTACCATTACGGGATATGATAGGGCTTTCCCCTGCCTTAGCCACATTAGGTGGAGCGACACGCTTCCCTGATGCAGGTATGGTAAGTTCGTTGAAGGGTCTGTTGATATTTGCCGTCTCGTTAATCTCCTCAATGTTCTTTGGTGAGATATACTTATACGCTCTCTTCCTAAGCTGTGTGTCTATGGTAGACTCCTTCCTTATCTCTGCCTTTTCTACAACGGATGAGACCATATTAGTCTTGATACCCTTAGTAATATCCATCACCTCAGGTAGGGCTATAAGAGAGCCTACCACAAGGGAGAATGGATTGGATATTTCGTTGTACTTGAGGATAAGGTCGGTATATTCATCCGTACCATAATAGTCAAGGGATATGAGGTCAGGTCTACACACATACCTCTCGGTAAGGGTAAGGACTTTGAAGGTTGATGCACCGAGTTCCTTGCTCTCAAAGATTGAGACGCATAGGTCGGTCATATCCTCTCCGTCCTTCCCTTTTATGATAGGTTTATTATCAAGTGTATGAGTAAACATAAATTAGGTCTTATTTGCTCTTTCAGCGAGCTTATCAAGGTCAATGTAGTATGAGCTTCGTGCTTCAAGCGTAGAGCGTGAGAAGTTACCGAAGTCTATACCAATATCCTCTCTGTTGCTATATGCAATAGGTGTGTACCTTGGTATTGCGAGGATAGTGGAGTCACCGCTATTAACGGGTACATCTACATTATCTCCTCCAATAGACACATCGGCACGCTTCCCTACACGTGGGTTCTGCTTTTCATCCTTGAAGTCACGTCTTGGGATGAGACCTCTCGTCTCAGGGTCAAACGTACCCCATCCTTCAATAGCACGAGGTCCAACGCCATCGGAGTTTGCCTGCCAATACTTGTCCACCTTGGTGACTCTATCTGCGGATGTTCTCGCCCAATCAGGGAGGACGTATATACGACCAGCACCTCTATTGAAGATAGAAGAGATACCATCCATATCCCTATCCATAGCGTGCGCCAGCGTAATGGTGATAGTCATCTCCGTAGGAAAGTCATCCCATCCCATCTCATCACCGAACTTAATATCAACACCCTTACAGATGAGGTTGCCTATCATTGCGATAGGGTTCATAGGATTACCTATCGTGACATGCCAATCACCAACGGGGTCTCCCATAAGAAGAGCCTTACGCCCCGTAAGCCATTGGAAACCGAACTCCTTACCTACAAGAGCGTAGAGTATGTCCTTTAGCTTCTTTCTACCTGCATCGGTATTGGTGAGGTTCTTCAGTTGGTTCTGAAGTTTGACCATCATGCCATTCTCCTTCTGCTTCGCCTCTTCATCACCAACTCCGATAGCGTCCTTACCGAAGTTCACCGCACTACCGACCAGCTCCTTTGCACCGCTGAAGAGTTTATCCATAAAAGTCTGAATACCACCACCACCTACGAAGAGCTGTGCAATGGCTTCAATAATCTTCTCAAAGTCATTCCCTTCAAGGAGCTTGTATAGCTTATCAAGGAAGCTACCACTTGGCATCAGTGTAGGGTCAAAGGCGTATCTGTGCGCACCCTTGAAGAAGAGAGCAGAACCCGTACCCATAGCAAGAGCGTTAGCGAGGATGTCAAGCATCACCGCCTTGGGGTTTGCGCCACCGAAGTTACGAGCGACATAATGGAATGACAAGGAGATTTCCTTACCCGTGCCACCAAATGCCATCCCTTCGTCACGCATCATCACAGAGCTAATCCTATTAAGTGGACCTTGGATTCGGTTGTTCCATGGACCTTGGGTGTATGGGTCAGGCATACCATTAGCCCCGATAAGTTGCTCGGGATTTATCTTCATTGAGTAGGAAGGGTCAGTAAGAAGACCTGATAGGATTTCAGCACCCATAAGACCCTTCTTCCAAAGAGACCCACCTCCGAGCGAAAACTCATTCCCCGAGAACATATTACCCATAAATCCACCACCCGTACTCCCCGAGGTGACATCCCAAATAGCGGACGTTGTATCCTTCCATTTGTATCCACTTGAGAAGTTGATGATGCTTGGCAGGTCGTTGCTCGTCCCTTCACCAAAATAGGTAAGCATCGTTGCAATAGGAGAATGGGTTAGACCATTCTTGTTCACCACCTCAACATCACTCTCAACTCCCAGGAGTTTACCATCTAAGTCAGGGAAGGTAAGGTTATCCCTTGTGGGCTCAGAGTATCTCCTCAGTGTGATGAGGTGGTTGTTTGGTATAACATTCCAAAACTTACAGAAGATAAAGTCTTGGAACGAGTATGGTACTCTTCCGACAGCGTCAGACTGACCATACTTGATTATATTCGTTGTAGTAGGCAGAGAGAGCTTGAAATCCTCTCCATTGGTAGATGTATTCAAATCATACCACGCCTTTCTCTTATGCTTGTCTAACAGCCTTACAGACCTAATCTTCCCTCCCGTATCAACGTCAAGAGACCCATATAGTCTGATAACGCTATAAGGATTCATAATGGAGTTCACCCCGTAGAAGTTGGGATTTCCCTTCATCTTTAGGAACTTTGCCATATTATGGTAATACTGCGTATGCTCCTTGCCCTTATGTGTTGTAGCGGTTCTGTTCTCTGCGTATGGAGCGAGGTGGTCTTTAAGGATAGACGTACCCGTGAGTGCTGAGTAAGCCACCTTCTGATGTATCTTCTCCGCACCCTTGTGGGTCATTATATACCTATCAAGCCTTGGGTCGTAGGCGGAATCGTATGAACCTTCAAGTTCACCTTCATCCCCCCTATTTCTACCATCGTCATTTCTACTTCTACCACCCTCGTCAGGAGAGATGGTCTTCCTGCCATTATCTGCAATGGCTTGGCACTTCTTCTTGAACCCCTCAATGAAGTAAACAGCTATGTTCCTCCCCGTAGGGTCTGAAAGGACAGCATAGGCGTTTACATTGTCTCTCCTATCCTTGTCAAGGTATTGCTCCGTTATCATAGCACCCATAGCACCATAGAAGCCATAATCCTTGACGGACGAAGGCTTAAAACCATACGAAGGTGCGCTGTTGTCACCTCTCGTGATAAGTCTCATAACGCCTTCCATAGATGGGTTAGAGGTATTAGTCTCCTTTTTAGCCTTACCCTTCTTGCCTTTCTTTCCTTTCTTGTGCGGAACGAAGTCACCCTTGATAGTACCGAACTCTCCAATGATACCCATCGTTGCCGTAGAGACCTCCTTCAGTTCGTGGTTCTTGAACGTAGACCACCACGTCACATTCTCCTCAGATGGAGCAACGGGCATCGTTGTCGCACTCTTCTCACTTGCATTGGGGTCTACATACCTGAATGGGATTGTCTCAGGGAAGATGAACTTACCGCTCTTCTTCCTTAGTGCAGGGATAGTCTTTCGTACGAGAGTCTCTGCATCATAGTACAGACCATACTCAGACGAAGGTAGCACCATCAGAGTTATTGAATAGCTCTCTACGGCTTCTACCTTCTTCCCCGTTGCCCGAAGTTCAGATATAGGCTGGTACAAGAGGTAGTCCTCTTCCAGCTCTCCGAGCTTGTTCACCCTTACAGACGGGAAACGTTCATCAATAGGAGCGTTAGCATCTGCATTAGGAGCGAGACCATTTCCGTCTTCTATACGTGCATTGGGCTTCTTCAGTTGCGAGAGTATCTCGTCAATCTTATACGCCTTCCTCTTCTTGGCGGTGACTAACACATCAGGCATAACCGATTGGTTCATACCATCCTCTGCCGTGAATTGCTCCACAGCATCGTCAATCATATCGCCCTTGACAAAAGCGAGGTAGGTCTTCTTACCCTTAGCGTCTGTTATAATCTTTCCGTCTTTCATTCTTATCGTTGTCTACCAACGTACACGCCACCTATATGGGATGGCAGTTCAACTGAATCACAGATGACAGCCTTAGAGCCATTCTTTATCACTCTACTTAGGAGGTCAATCTTACGTTCATTGTCCGTGAAGGGTTTAGATGATTTGTATAGTCTGATATTGCTTAGGCATACATCACCTCCAAGGAGAGAGTACTGATATAGTCCCTTTGTAAGCTGAGAAGGTATATTAACCTCTGCAACTACGGATATTCCACTACCCTTCTTTGAGTATATCCTCAGCGAGCTATCACCACCCGTCATCATCGTAAGAGAGATACCATACCACTGCTCATCCTTCAATGTCGTACCGAGCATAGTCGTGTTCTCCACTCCGTTAATGGATAAGGTCACATAGTCCTTCCCAAGGGAGAGTGATATACTTTCGTTAGGTGAAGATATGATTTGAGTTGGGTTACTCGTAGCAATCGTAATCTTTGCCTTTCTCCAATTTGGCTGTATCTTATCTAAGTTCAGCCTATCAGCAAAGGTGATATACCATTCATCGTGGTCTCCGTGTATGGCTTTCAGTGTAAGTTCTTGCTTGATGGATTTCCCTACGGATACGATATACTTCTCTCCGACAGATAGGGCTACGGGTCTCTTAGACCTACGCATCACGATAGTCTCGTAAGCCATACCATTGATACGTTCCTTACCATCCTTCAGTATCACCTCATCATAAGAAGTCACTTCATCAGGGAAGTTAGGCTTAGCCCAAAGGGACAGAAGGCGGTAGGAGTTCTCTTCCACCTCATCATCATCCTTGTATTCAACAGCAAGATACCCCTTCTTCACGTACGATAGGTCGTAGTACGTTCTGAATATATCCGTATTGCCAATGATAAAAGTATTCTCCTTGATTATATCAGCGTCAGATACGTACTTGAAGTTATCCCAAGGAGTAGAGTTGTATGGGTCAGTCTGCTGTTCTGAGGTGATGTCTGCAATCTCGTCAAGTATATCAAGACCAAGCAACTCTTCTGTACCCGTAGTGTAGTCGTCAATCGTCTCAGCAAGGTTCTCACCTTCACCTCTGTATTGCTTCTGCGTGTACTTCTTCATCACGGCTTTGAAGTGCGTGAATTGTTGCATGAAGCCATATACCTCAGAAGTGCTATCCACTTCAAAGAGTTTATGCAGAACGGGTATATACACAATGTCTCCCTTCTGTGGCATAGTGCCTCCGCCATACGCTTCATACCAAATGACAGCGGGTATCTGCAACTCAAGTGGTACGTTATATCCAAGCTCGTAGATACTAACGCCCATATCCCCTTGGTTGTAGGCTTGGTCAGAGAAGATGACGTTAAGTGTCGTAGGGCAGTCCTCCACGTCAAGTAGCGTGTAATCTTGGAAGATAACATCAGCTGAGTTCTTATGTGGTACAGCACGCCAATAGATGACCTCTACACCGAACTTCTTGACTACGTCTTTATTCAGCATATCATTCATCTTCCCTCCTATATCCATCATCTTCTTAACTGATTCAGGGGACAAAGGAGATTTCTTATCCTGCTCAAAAACTAAACCCATCTAATCTTCTTTTTACTTAGGGTATTTAACCAAAGAGGGGTGTAGGTTAGCCCCACACCCCTCAGAGGAATTTAATGGTTTAGTGTTATCCCAGCTTGGCGAACTTGCCGATTTCGCTGTAAGAGTCACAGCGGAACTTGACACCCGTCAGTTTCCAAATACCCTTCTGTGAATAGTCAAAGACGGGAGGATTTACTGCGGAGGTAGCGAAGATGTCTCGGCAAATATAACCCCAATAGGGTCGGTTTGCTCTATCAAGTGCAACAACAGAGAAGAGGGGAATAGCGTAATTCACCTTCGTTGTCGTAGCACCCGTGTAGACGTTATATACGGAGTCCATGAGTCGTCTCACAAGACCATACGTCAGGTGGTTAGGCTGACCATTGATGTCGATAGTATTCACTTCAAAATCAATGTCAATGTCAATATGCGTATCCCCAGCGTGAGCACCAGCATAAGACCTTGTGGTATTCATGAAGTGCTGAGTTTCGGGGGTAGGCATCTTGTGAGGAGACCCAACGTTTACCTTGGTAATAGCTTCAAGTAGAAGGTTCTTCTCCTCAGTGCTGAAACCAGCATAAGCAGGAGGAACGATGTCCACAATGAACTTACCTGAGTAAACGGGCTCAAGCATCTCCGTAGAGATACGTGAGTGTCTATATTGAGGGAGCGCACTCAAGCCGTGCGACCTTGTCTTTAGTTTTTCTGCCATTGTCTTATCTTATTTCTATTCTTATCTGACGACATTACCATTCCTTAGAACCTTGACCTGCTGGACAATCTTCTCGTTGCAAAGAGCGGGAACGACTTCAACATCAACAACGCTAATACCCTCAATCTTCAGCTGTTGGTCGCTGTTGTTACTATCATCCATAATGATATTTGGAGCAGTAAGAAGGACACCCGACTGAGCAAGAGGAGCAAGCTCCGTAGAAATATCAGATACAATCTGAGACCTCGTTATGCTGTTGTCGTACTCAAAGACATACTTCTGAAGGACTTCCTCAACCTTGATTTCAATCGTGTTGAGAAGCTCTCTGACGTGGAGGTAGTTGAAGTAGGAACGAAGCGTCTGATAGCAGGTCTTGTTACCATAAATCATAATCTGACCAGCCTTGGAGATAATTGGGTTGATACCCATCTGCTCAAGACTACCTCTATCCTCATTGTCAAACGAGTATTCAACACCCGTCAGGAAGCGGTTAGAGAGAACGCCATCAAGGTTAGCGATGATAGCATAAGGATTACCACCCTTATACTTACGCATCATAGCGTTAGACACATCAGCCGCAGGTGGAACAAGAGCGGTCTTGCCACCATCATTGTACTTGAGGAACGGAGCGAAGACAGCCGCATACTTACCACCATTATCTTCAGATGGGAGTGAGTAGCCCGAAGTGTACGTCATCTCCGTGTTACCACCGAGAGGGATGTACTTCGTATCAAAGGCTGGCTTAACGCCTCTACCCGTGTTGAACGTATCGCAGAAGTAAGGGTCAGAAGATAGCTCAAACTGCTTCATTGAAGGAGCGTTGAGCAGAGCCGTACACTTACCTCTCTTCTGAGCGAGGCGAGCGAGGTAGGACTTACCGAAGCTCTCTCTACCAAGACCGAATGACATAGAGTCAATGATATAACGATAGTCAATAAGGTCAGGGTTGGTGAGACCACGAAGGATACCTTCTTCTTCAATCATTGAGTAGATTTTCTCTACCCCCTTTTCGCTGTTGGGGTTGCCATCCTTGTCAAAGCCTGGGAGGTGCTTGTTAGAGATGATAAGACCCTTGAGCGGAGTAAGGCGGATAGTAGAAGCAACTTCGGGGTCTGAAAGCGAACGCTGTACGGAGATGTACATCGTCTTGCCATTCGTAGAGAAGAAGTTGAGTATCTTATTCGTAATGTCTCTACCGACAGAGTTCTCTCTGTTGAAGCGAAGGATGTTCCTCAGGATATAAGCCTTGACAGATTCAATAGAAGACTTGTCGTCCTCCGTAGCCTGAATGACACCCTTGAAGTCAATAGTACCAATAGACTCTACACCCGTAGAGCTTGAACCTTCCTTGATGGAGATTGGGTCGCCTGCGGAGAGAATCTTGAACTGAAGTTTGCCGTTCGTAGCACGAACCATAGCTTCAAGAGAAGCGATATACTCCTCAGAGAGGGTCAGCTCGCTTGCGATACCACTTGCCTTAGCCTGAGCGTTGAGAGACTTGAGGGTATCAAGAGTTACAACACGGACGCTATTGACACGGGTGATACCTGGGATGGTAGGAGCGACAGCACTTTCGTACTTCGTCTTCAGAGATGGATTCGTTTCAGTGAAACCATAGTTATCCTCACGACCAAGGATTGTAACACCATCACCCTTGTTGATATTGTACAGATAGGTCTCCGTAGAAATCTTAGGTGCGGTAGAACGTTCAAAGGTAGAGGTCATGCCATCAAGAAGTTCGTCAAGCGTTTCGCTCAGCTCCTTGACAGCAGGGAGAGACGCAATACGGGTAGGAAGACCCGATACAATCGTCTTAGCCTTATAAAGGATAGAAAGGAACTCGTTAGCCGTAGTAGCCTTCTTCAGGAGTTGAAGAATGAAGAGCGTATTCTCAGCTACGAACATACGAGACACTTCAAAGTACTGAGTGATACCTGCGATGAGGTCATCAACATCAGAAGCCTTTGCAGGAAGGGTAGAAACGACATTAGCACCCTTACGGATGACAACACCATTAGCATCCTGCTCAACGAAGTAAGCAAGCTCCTTAGACTTATCCCAACCAGCGGGCAGGTCTGCGTTGATAGCAATACCACCAGCAACAGCCGTCAGCTGACCAGCAGTCACCTTCTTGGCTTCGGCAGGGATTTCAAAGATGACGTTGCTTCTCTTACGACCATCCTCAGATGTGGCGTTAGTCCACGTCAGAGTGATAGGAGAGGTCTTACCACCTACGTTCTTGTACATCCCGTCACGGAGAGAAGTGAGTTCCTTCTCAATGGAAGCGATAAGGTCAGAGACCTTCTTAACGCCATCAATCGTTTCACCTTCTACGTCACCGAAGAACTTGTTGAAGCTATCAGCAACAGAGAGGTCAGGGAAGACAATCGTATTAAGACCACCGAAATAACGTGCGTCACCGATATGGTCAATGAGCTTCACGTCATTAGGAATCTTCGTAGAGTGTGAAAGGAACGTAACCTCTCTCGTATCCTTGTGGATAGTGTGACCGATAAGGTCAATAACCTTGTTACGAGTAACCTTGCCGCCCGAGATGTCATCAAAGAACATATGCGAGCCGTTGTTATCGTAGTCAAGGTACTGCGAAGAGAGACCATCCTTGTTCACAGAACAGAGAAGACCCGTAATCTTGTTTGAAGCGTTTACCTTGTCTTGGATATACTCAACAGCACCCGTCTTATCCTTGAAGTCAGGGATGATAGAACCAACCCACGTACCGATAAGGCGAACGCTATCCGAAGAAAGGAAGTTGTTCAGTGCGCTTCTGCGGAGACCATCGGGGGTGAAGAACCTGCTCCAATGGGGGTCAGAAGCGTAAGAGTCATATTCAGACCAAGAGCCGTCAATAGCCACAACCTGAACGAAGAAGTCACTCATTCTATCGGTAGGACGAATCCAAGGATAAGGAATCTTATTGTCACCGCCATACCAATCACGAGCCATCACATCATAAGCAGGAAGGTCATTAGCCTTGAAGACTGCAATAGAGATGTCCTTGCTTGACGTGTTTGCAAAGGTGAACAGAGGTGCGGAAGCGATATTACCTACGCCAGCACCCGTACCTGCCTGAGCAAGACGAAGGACGTTGTCGGGTTCGGGCTTCCAAAAACGAGACCTATCAAACAGAGAAGGGAAAGAGGCGATACCTACATTGTACCCATGCTTGTTCTGAATGAAGTGGTCTGAAGGACGATACTTCTTCTTAGTGGCTTCGGCACGAGCGTCACCATCACCTGCCCCGTGAGATGCAATCTGACTTGGGTTAGGAGTAGAAGCATTAAGCCCGAATGCGGAGTAACCACTATAATCGGTATCCGTAGCTGGAAGCAGGCTGATAGCAAAGATAGGGTCTACCTGAACCATGGTACGTGCCATTCGGTTCATGAATGCCCCCCTGCGCTCCAGCTTGTCATCAATGTCGCCAAAAAGGCTTTGTACCATCTTCTCGTTCTCAAGATAGAGAGGTGTATTGAATGGTACGTTGGGGTCAAACCCAACAAGAAGACGAAGAGCCGAGACTTCAACGGGAACGGACTGAGTAGTGTCCGTCTCGAAGGTATATACACCTGCCGCTCTTAGTCGTCTGTAATCTAAGGAAACTGCCATGTTAATTTGCAAATAACAATTATGTTTTTCTTTGTTTAACTATTTAGTAAAAAGGGTGAACGGAGTAACTTTCCGCTCACCCTTAATAGGATTTATAAGTTATTAGCTAAGGCTTACTTCTTCTTAGATTCGTCCTTAGATTCGCTTTCTTCCTCGTCACCGAAGTCAAAGTCAAAATCATCGTCCGAGAGAAGGTCGTCATCAGCAATGCTGTCTCCGTCACCTTCTTCTTCAATCTTAGTACCCGTGATTTCCTCAAGGGTCTTACCATAGAGGTCTACGAACATCTTGTCAAGGCTGTCCTTATAGCTAAGGGGTACGAGGAGCGTACCTGAATCGCCTTCGTCACCTTCTTCTCGGTCTACGATAGTGATGTCATCCTTGTCTATGTCATACTTAGCGAGAGCGTCAATACCCTTATCTACGTTACTAACGGGGAGACGAACGAACTTATCTTCATAAGTTTCTTCACCTTCCTTTTCTTCGCTTTCAGGTTCTTCACCATCCTTGTCTTCGCCTTCGGGTTCTTCGGTCTTTTCTTCCTCTTCACCCTTCTTCTCTTCCTTTTCGTCTTCGTCCTCTACCTCTTCGGCTTCGTAAACCTTGCGGGGCTGAGCGGACTCATTCTTGGAAGAAGACTTCTTCTCCTTCTTCAGGTAGTCAAGACGTTCTTCAAGCATTTCAATGACTTCAGTCTTCTTGGCAATTTCCTTGTCGCAAGAACGACACTTCTTCTTGTCAGATTCATCTACCATTCTGCGTTCCTTACGGAGGTCTCTAACCTTTCTCTTTTCCTCAGCGATAGCTTCACGAAGGTCTTTCGTAGACATGTTACGAAGCATCTTACCTTCATATCTTCTGTTGCCGTGGAGACCGCAGTTCGTTGAGGTAGCTTCGTGGATACCCATAGCAGAAGCAGGGACAAGCTGTTCAAACATCTCTACGAAGAAGTCTTCAAGTTCCTTATCGGTATTACCTGATACAACATCGTAGTTAAGTTCTTCAGCGAAGACACCTCTGTTAGGAGTAATGATTTCAACACGGACACTTGTACGCTGGTCATTATCTCTTTCGTTATCCTTAACGAAGAGGAAGGGGACAGCAGAGAAAGCACCTTGTTCCTTATCACCACCGATAAGAACAAAGCTATATCTCAGCCAAGCCTCAATAGGAAACTCAGAAGAGCTTTCAATGATACCAGCAAAGTCATTCTCAAGCGTTGAAGCAACGAAGTCTTCGTCAGCCGAAGCGAGAGCCGCCTTACCGCTGTTGATAATCTGAGCGAGCTGAGGGTTCTGATTACCCTGAGCCTGAATACGCTGAACAGCACCAGCAAGGCTTGCTGTCATCTTATTGAAGAGCTGTTCCGTGGGATTAACGAAAGCGAAGCCTCGTGCAGAGGGAGACTGATAAGGTTGCTTTACGGGTTCAGCAACAGGTGCTTCGTCCTCGTAGTTATCAACATCTTCAATCTCTACGCTTTCATAGTACTTTCTAAATGCACGTTCGCTCTCGTTGATAGTAGTACGATTGCGGTTTGAACGTGGCAGTGATGGGGTACGTCTATTCTCGAGTATAGACTTCTTGCCCCAATCTTCTTTGTTCTTTTTTCTTATAGCCATATTGAAAAGAATTTAATTTCTTGCCTATATTATTATATATTTACCTATTTATCAGTGTATTCATTCCCAAGGAAACGCTCGCACTTAGAAAGACCATCGGATGCCATATATGACACGTTCAGCTTTCCGATAGTATCCTTAATGTCCGCCATAGCCGAAGACAGCTTGCCGTCTAAACCTCTCAGCTCGTCCGTCAGTTCAGCTACACGCCTCTTAGATTTGTAGACTTCTTCGTCTGCTTTATTTACAAGACCGCTAAGCCCTGATGTAGCCTTGTTGGATACATCCTCTACCTTGCTTTTGATAGCGTCATACGCCTTGTTTAATGCAATCGTGAGAGGGGCTAAGTAGCTCAGGTCTTTATTGGAGGTGTTGATGACAAGCAGGCATAAGTTTGTGCCAAGCCCTGCAATGCCTATACCGAACACAAGGAGCAGAGGTCCAATCTTGACGGGGACGATAGCTATGTAGATAACGGGGAGCTTCAGGGTGAATGCAGGAAGGATTATCCAAGTGACCCATCGGTCAGGTGTCACGTTGAAGAGCGTATCAAGCGCAAAGTGCCTCACCCAATACGCCCTATCAAGGAATGTCGGGTTAGACTTAGTATGGGTTGGGATAGTATCTGACGGGACGAATGGGGACGTTATCTTAGGGATGTCAATAGTCTCCTTGCCTATCTGATACACGGCATAAATCTTCCCGTCAATATAAAGCTCAAGAGGAGCTGGCATCTCCTTCACAAGGGAATACTTAGATAAGCTATTCATCGCATCTTCTATCCTCTTGTCGCTGTTATGGACAATAGCGATGCAGTCGTCAAAGAACTTGTTTAGCTTGTCTGCCTCATTCTGTATTAGACTCTTAAACGCTTCAAGATATTTTTCTCTATACACCTTAAAGAGGGGGAATAGGTCATTCTCCAAGGAGTAGATGAAGTTGCTTGACATCTTTAGTCCCATCTTCGTAACGAGCTTCTCAAATGCTGATAGGAGTTCCTTGTCATTCAGCTCACGACCATCATCATCAACGCTTTCATCATACAGCGTCTCAAAGAGAGTGTATGGGTCATAGTCGGCTTCATTCATCCTCTCTTCGTTGTGCTTCCAATCCTTGTATTCAGAACGAGAGACCTTGTCTTTGCCCGTACGTCTTTTCGTAACCTCCTCAAGCCACTTCTGCCTATCACTTTCGGACAGACCTTTGACGAAGAGCTTCTTGAAAGCGTCTTCATTGTTGAACTTATCAATGATGTCCTTCCCCGAAGTCCTTTTGCTTGACCTTGTGGCTATGATATTCTCAAGTATGGAGCGAAGCCTATTGAATGTCTTTGAGTCGTTGTTGTAGATACGCTGACCGCCCTCTTCCTTATTCACTCTTTCAAGCATAGGGATGTAAACATATTTGTTCATATCAGCCATAATACGAAAGTCTTCAGACTTAACCCTCATCTTCCGTAGTCTGTGATACTCGGACACAACCAAGTTATAATGCTCATTCATAATACGCATAGCATCATCCTTGGCTTGGTTGATGATATTCTCGTTACCCTCTGATGCTTCAATACGCTTTTCTATGTTCAGCTTCTTTATCCTATCAAAGTGCTTTCGGTCATACCCCTTCTTCTTGTGCTCCTTTGCCTTGATAGCCTGCTCAACAATAGCTGTTGGTGTACTACCTCTCTTCTTTAGGATAGCCAGCTTCACCTTGTTCATCACGAGCGTTCTTACATTCAATGCGATATTTGGATATACCATGGGAATGGCGAATGCAAGTATGGCTTGCTTAGCATCCTGCACCTCGCTAAACGTATCCCTTATACCCTCTATCTCATTTTGGAGCGTATCTGTAATGGTATGCGTAGCCGTATCTCCGCCCTTATAGCATCGTAGCCTCCACTCTTGAATATCAATCTTAGCAACAAGCTCGTTCTTCTCCGTAACGTCCTCTATTGGGTTTTCTATTGGGGACAGATACTTAGCTCCACCAACAACATCTACAAGGATACCATTAGCACCTCCCCATTTGCATTCGTCTACCTCTTGCAGTATTTCTACAAGAACACCATCGTATCTCTTAGGGTCATTAAATGGATTTCCCTTTGAAGAAGATGTCTCGTCAGGCGTTTCGCACATGCAGATACCCTCAATTCTCGTTATTTGGTTTACATTGCCTGCAATGGACTCTTCCTTGACTTCCTCTTTATTAGCGTTATCAAGAACCCATTTGAGCAAGGCAGAACCACTCACTCGTTCTTCAAGGTGAGAGGGCAATTCCTTTTCGCTATTTTCAAGCGATTTGAGAGCCTCTTTTTTCTCGTAGGATAAGTTGCTTCGGTAGTTCAACAGAAGCGCACCAAGGACGGATATAGCCTTGTCAAGGGCTGAATAGAGTGCGGATAACGCTTTGTCTTTTAGTCTATCGGGTGTAAAGCCTTCATAAAGATTCTTGACGACAGCTATCTTATCCTTTATCTCGGACATATCTCCAATGCCCCTGACGTAACCCATAACCTCAGATACGTTACGGCTTAGGTCAGAGGTCATAGATAAAGGCACGAGAGCAAGTAGCTCCTCGGGGTACTTAGACAGCACCCGCTTCTTGATGTCTTCAATCTGAGATTGGTTAATAACACCTACTGCGTCAGCCTTGGCTTCCTCTACCATCCTCTTTACATCCGCAATGGCGGTCTTCATCTGCAAGGAGGTTAGGGTATATACCTTCTTCGGAAGGCGAGCATCCACAATGGAAGTCACCTCATGCTTCATATCGGGCAAGCATTCAAGAGGGTCTTCGCTAACCGCCTTTATCGTATCAGCAACTTCAAGGAACTTTCCCGAAGCTGTTGAAGCGATGTTGTCGCATATACTCTTGACTGAGTTTATCTGCGTGAAGAGTGGTGTTGTAAAAGCGTTGTTAGCACCTTGAAATAAAGCCAAGAGCTGTCCTTTCTTTTGGGACAGCTCCATCATTAGCTTCTCTCTCGGAGATATAATCGTTTTCTTTAGGCTATCAAGACTGCTCATTCTTTATCGTTTGTCTTAGTAGTTCTGCGCACCAATAAGCATCCACAAGGTCATCCACACCTGCCGTAAAGCGAGTCTTCTTCATCAGGATAGGCGACAAGCTCTTGAGGTCTGCAACAAGTGGATGTATCTTCTCGCACCCGTCCTTGGAAGTAAGAGCCTTTAGCATCAGGTCTTTGTCCTTCAGATTGACACCCTTGGAGCATCCTGCGAACTTCTTTATGGTTATAGGTGGGAAGGTCTTTATGAACTCAGGTTCTATGACGTTCATAACCTCGCTAAGGAAGATGCCCTTATACGAAGCCAAATCCAACATAGACTGCCCCTTACTTGCAAAGGAGAGCCCTTCCGTGGCTACATAGATGTTTACATAATTGCGAACGCCATCCTCAGGAAGGATAGGGTCAAAGACCTCAGCTACTATCATACGTGCAAGCTCCTTAGCGAGATGGATGTCAAGGACGACAGACTCGCTATATTCCCACTTGAAGTTCTCTATATTCCTACTTATAGCATTCACCGATAAGTCTCGGTACGAAGCTATATCTTTTGCAGATTGGCTTTTAGGGAAATAGTGGAAGGAGTATGAGAGTTCATTGTTATACTCCTTGATAACACAGCAGGCGGGTTTAGCGATGGAGAAGTCAAACCCGATGTAGTAGGTGGCGTTCATATTATATGTTAGACGTATATTTCCACAAGTTCAGAGGTGTCTTCCGTTCGGATAAGTAGACCTGCAATACCGATTCCATCTTCGTCCCATAGGAAGCGAGTGACATATCCCGTATAGGCTTTGCCATCCTTAACCGCTGTACCTCTTACAAGGTCTCCGATAGAAACAAAGACTTTGTCATCCTCGGCATTGTCGTTAGGGATTCCATCCCCGTAGTAGTTCTCCCTCTTTGGAGTGTAGTCTGAAATGAAGTTGGCAATACCATTGACATTGCAGGTGAGACCATCTAAGAAGAAGTCTTCATCCATATCCTCGTTGATATTCCTCTTTTTTCTCTTATTGATTTCCATAAAGTTAATCATTTAATCTCTGAAGTTCATTCCCCACTAAAAGGAATTGGTCTAAGTAGTTGTATGCAAATGACATTGTGAACTCCGTGTATTGAGATAGCTGTGCGGAATATGTCATTGGAAGCTCCGAGATGGAGAGTGGCGTTACCTGAAGATACGCTTGGCGATAGCATACTATCTGATTATCGTCAAAGTAATCCACATATACGGGAGGTTGGTATAGATTATGCTTTTCAAAGATAGAGCGGAAGACCTTTAGCTGGTGCATCATAATGAGGTATGATAGATAGGACTCCGTAACCTTGAAGGTTATGTTAAAGCTCTTCTGTACGGACTCCTCCAAGCTATACCCATCAAGTTTGGTGATGGTGTTCCTTCCCTTCTGTTGAGTGACAGAACCCGTAGAAAGACTTGGCATTGAAATCGTCTTTATCAGCGAGTTCATGAAGTCCTCTACGCTCATATATGGAAGGTCAAGTTTGCGAACGAGCGGCTCCCACCTCTCCCTCACTTCGGGGTAGATATACCCCTTCCTGAAGTAGACACGAAATGATTGTGGTAGGTTTGATAATATCATATAGATTCACTCGTTTCTTATCCTATTTACGAAAAAAGCAGAGGGGGACAGCACTTAGCCGTCCCCCTCTTTTGTTTATTTCACTTACTATACTTTAATCTAAGTTTAGAAACCTGGGTCGAAGTAGAAAGTGAAGTAGCTGTTCTGAGGATAGAAACCATAGTTCACGATAGCATAACGGCTACGGATGAATGAACCGAGTTCTTCCGTCATCGTAACGTCACGTCTCGTAACCTGACCCATGATGTATGGGCAGAAGAGAACACCAGGAGCCTTGTCATTGCTTGACTTGATACCCATAGTGATACGGAAGTCACGAAGGTTGAGAGATTGGTCTCTGTAAATCTTGATACCCCAAATTTCACCTACATAGTCAGCGGTAGCACTCTTCTGCTGGATGTTGTTAGGAACGGGGTTCAGAGATTCGTTCAGCGTGCTAACGAGAAGGCTAACGAGGTCAGCGTTCATCAGAGCGAAGACTTCACCATCGTTAATCTTAGAACGATAACGCATCAGGTTCACAGCACGGAGGAGGAGAACCTTCAGACGAGAAGCAAGCGTAACACCGCTTTCAAGCATCTGAGGTGCGCTCTTGACGGGCAGAGTATCCTGAGCGAAAGGAAGCTGAACCTTCTGAACGGGGTTATCCCACATATCAGGTTCAAGGTTAGCAACCCACAGAGCAGGAGTGTTCGTAGCACCAGCACGGAACGAGATGTTCAGGTTGATGTCTTCAGAGTTGAATGCCTGAACAGCGTGTAGCCAACCGAGCTGAGAAAGACGTTCGAGACCTTCCGTGTCGATTTCAAGAGCCATCAGGTTCAGAGCCATTTCTTCACGTTCCTTGCGGATGTCGTTACCATAGATACCACCATAGTCTTCAATTTCAGACATCGTCAGCTGGACAGCCTGAGTGATAGTCTTCGTCTTGAAGGCGATGCTCGTGTATTCAGCCTGAAGTCTTCTTGGAGTAGCAACCTCAGCGGCACCACGGCTTCTACCACGGACAACAACAGCACCATCACGATAGGTAGGAGAGAAGTTACCTTCTGAGCTATAACCAGCGATGGGGTCATCAATAGCAGAAACAGAGTTGATACCAACAGCTTCTACAACCTTCGTAGCAATCGTCAAATCCTTCGTTGCATGGAGCTTGGCGGGGTCAATAAGACCATCAGCCTTATAGAAACCTGAGAACTCACCAAAGATGTTAGCGAGAGACAGCTCAGGGGTATGAGCGTCAGCAACAGCAACAGTTGGGTCTACGATTTCCTGAACGATAAGAGCGTTGTTATAACGACCTACGCCAAGGACACGAACATAGAGCTTGTTGGGAACGATTTCAATAATCGTCTTAGCGGTAGCCTTAGCCGCAACGAGAGAAGCATCCGTAGGATACTGAGCACGTTCTTCGGCAACAGCCGCACGGAGGTTACGGAGCAGTTCAGACTTTTCCTTTTCACCAGCCGCACCAGCAGTCTTGCTTTGGAAGTGGAGATAGAAGGTAGTACCTTGGTCTCTCTTACCATAAGAGTTGTAAGGGTTGGGGTTAGAAGCAGTACCTGCGTTGCCATAAGGCGTAGAACCCGTTTCCGTATAGAAAATATCCTGATAACGGAGGAAACCAGCTGGTTCAGTAACGGGGCGAGTGTTTACGAGGTCAAGGAAGCGAGTCGAACGAAGAATCTTCGTAGCGATAGGCAGGTTTGACAGAGCACCGAACGTATCACCCGTACCCTTAGTACCAGCCTCAACACCATTGCTGAGGGTGGGGACACGGAGGTCGCCAGCACCGCTAACAGACGTGTTGCTTACGAACTGAGCAGGGTTAAGGGAAGAACCGAACGATTCGTTGATGCGGTTCTTCATCTGCATGTGAGCGTTGGCTTCTGCAAACTTCTTGATTGCTTCTACTCTTGCAGGTGATACACCTTCAAGAAGGGGCTTCAGACTTTCATTGATAGACTTCTGAACGCTTTCGTTAATTGTGAGATTTCTCTTCATTGTTTTTTCTTTTCTTTGTATTTGTTTGAGCTTTAACTCTAACAACCCACTTGCCGTCTCTCCCTTCAATTTTTTCCCGCTGGTGAACGTGGTCAAGAAAAGCTGTATTAAAGCAATGATACCTTCCGTCAATTCTCTTTTCCCTTGACGGGTAGGTATGGTTTTGTTTTTGTTATATTAGATTTACTCTATATTTATTTATCACAGACCAAGGTCTCTCAGAATGGTCTCGCTGAACTTACGCTGTTCCTCTTCAATGATGAGGCTGTCAGCTGGGTCGTGGTCTGCACGCTCAATAGTCTGAGACTCATTCAGGCGAGAAGGAACGAACTTCTTTGATTCTACGATAATCTTCTCTCTCTTGAGGTCTCTCCAAAAAGAGCGGACTTGGTCAGTCGTATCAAGGACGATAATCTCTGATTGTCTATTTACCTCTTCCCTGATATTCTTTGGGAGCGCATTGTAAGACTCCAGCACGTCCTTTCCACCGAGGGCAACCCAATGAGGGGTCTTTGTGTAGTCAGGTGAACTCATCTGCTTCGTAATTGTATTAAACGATTCGTTGATTGCGTCCTCATCAAGGAAGAAAGAAATATCACCTTCCGACATTTCGTAGATACGTGAAGCCACTGCATCCTGCTTCTTTCTATCAAACCCTTCAAAGATGGCTCTGTTGATTGGCTGAAGGTCTCTCACCCAAGGATGTCTATTGCAAAGGCTCTCCTTGATTTGCTTCTCCTTCTTGACGTTATTTAGGAACGACTCAACCTCGTCTTCAACATCAACCTCTTCGGGTTCACCTTCGTCATCGTCTTCGTCATCCTCATCACCAGCATTGGCTTCAAGGGCTTCCTTTTCGTCATTGGTGAGACCATCCTCTGAGACAACCTTAATATCTTCCGTTTCAAAGACGTTGTCATCAGAACCAAGAGCTTCCTTCTCAGAATCGGTCAGCTCGCTCTCAGATGCAATCTCAACCTTGCTTTCAATGAATGGGTTATCATCATCTCCTTCCGAACTACCCTTGCCGATACTACTGCCAAGTCGCTTTTCAAGTTCATCGGCAATACGTGAGATGGCTTCATCGCTCAGCTCAACAACCTCGGTATCAGAGTCTGCGTTGCGAGTATTGTCTACATAGAACTCATCCATCTTTCTGCCTTCTTCTTCGGGGTTATCAAGTCTTGCTTGGTCAATCGTCTTTTCCTCCTTGATAGGCTTAGCGATGCGGATGTAGTCTTCGTTTTCGTTGATACGAATTACCTTGTAGTTTGTTTTAGGTGACACAATCCTCTTGTATTCTTCATATTTATCTCTTACGAACGACTGAAGGCTATTGACCTGAGCCGATTCGTTTACTCGGTGAACCACCGCTTCTGAGAAACCAGGAGTAGCGACAATATCCCAAGTCATAATCTGCGTCAGCTCCAGCTTACCATTATCAAGCTCATAGCCCTGCGCTCTTGACGAGACATATACATTACCACCTGCTTCCAAGAGAGCCTTAGCAATTCGCCCCGAGGGAGTGTCAAGAAGGCGGATTTTACCCATTACCTTCTTGCTATTCTTGTCGTAGTGTACGTCAAGAATCATGTGGGAAGCCTTCTCTACCTTAATTTCAAATCTATCATCAGGGTGGTCAAGCTCACCATAGATAGTTTCGCCTCGGCTGAGTCGGTCTCTAATATCCTTAATGTGCGGAAGATAGGTTTCCTCCGTGTAGATACGACCATTGCGGTTAGGCGTGTCGCTCACTACACCGAAAACCCCTTCAAGGTCAATGTTCTTTGAACCTCCTTGTACGGATTCATTCACTCTCTTGAGCTTTTCTCGTCCGTAACCTTTGATTACTATATCCGTAGGCATTATAATAGGTTATTTCTTTTTCTTCTTCGTGTATTTAACAATCTTCTTAGACACGGGCATTTGGGATAAAGCTCCGAACGTGTCACCACTGCCAACAGAGCCACCCTGAACACCATTCCCGAGAGACGGGGTGGCTATATCACCTGCGTTTTCTCTTACTCTTCGTACCGAGTAGCGTTTCTCCTGCCTCTTCATGTTCAATATCATTTACGAAGGCTTCACCTTCGTTTTCCTCTTCGTACGATGCTCTGTGTCTATCATCTTCTACATCCTTACCTCCGTTATGTATCATATCAGCGATACTCTTGAGGTCAGACCCTTCAATGTGGTATTTATTACTACGGAGTACTCCCGAGAATTTTCTTATACCGAGAAGGGCAGAGCCGATGGAGATAATAACTACAACCTTGTCTATCAGAGCAAGTATATTGCTCGCCTCGGAGGTCTTCAACATATAGAACACCGCAAGGATGATAAAAAGGACAAGCCCTACAAGGAGGGTTATAGACCCCATAAGACCCGATGCAGAGGTATCTGCCTCAGGACTATTTAGCTTATTTAGCCAATTCATTATCCCGCCCGATTTCTTTTCTTCTGTTTTCTTTGCTGATGGCATAGATTTATGATTTATGTAAATTATTTATCATGGCAGATGGTACATACGCACGGGAATACCAACGATTAGAACGAGGTGGCAACTCCATTGAGATACGGAAAGCCGTTACTGATAGGCTGATAAGACCATTAGCCAAGGGACACCTCTACTCCAACCCTCGGATATTTAGCTTTGCGACACTTCTTAGGCGTGACGATAAGTCCCTGAGGATTGTACTCGTTCTAAGATTTAGACCGAAAGTACCTAACGTGCTTGTCCTTGATATAACGAGCTTCACTCCTGAGGAGATAGCCAAGGTATTAGATTTATTTGACGACCAAGGATTTCGCAATACGATAACAAAAGACGTTGGCGTTGCTGAGGTCATGGTTGGTAAGATGCTGAACAAACAACAGATGAATGAAGATGATACGTGGCTAAAGACATATAAGTATAGCGACATATATAACATTCAGGAGGTGCGCTACGAAGACCACATCCTACTCCCGTTCCTGAAAAAGGAGATAGATATGAAAATGAAGAGAGGCTAAGGATTTTACTCCCAAGCCTCTCCTCTCGTATTATCCAATAGAAAGAGTTTTACTTCTTTTCTTCTTCAAGCGGGTTAAGTGGTAAACCGAAGTTCTCACCTGCCGCTTCTGATACCTTCTTGATGAATGGGTTGTTCATACCCAAGTCAAGAACCTTATTGCACTTAGCACAAGCAAGTAGCTGTATTGGTGCTTTGTCGGGTGCTTCCGCTATATTCTCCAAGTTTCGTACTTCAACCAAGATGGTCTGCGTAACTACCGAGGCACTTCCGCAACGTGGACAATGGCACAGCTTAACATCCAGCTTGCTGATGTCGGTGAGTTCAGGACTATTCATTACCTTCAGGCTTCTTATCTGAGATGATGATTACTCCGTCTTCCGTAACTTCGGTTACATAGACATCAATAATATCATCCTTTCTGATAGCACCGCTCTCCACCTTTGCCTTGAACTCTTCGCTTGAGTTCTTGTAGTGGATAATCCCATCAAACGTTGAAGCACCATTAGGAAGCATAATCTCAAGGAAGACCCCGTAGTATGCTGACCCGCTCACGATAGCCGTCAGAGGTTCGCTACTACCTGCAAGCTCCTTACAGATTGACGAAGCGATGATGCGCTTAGCTTCCTTGTGAGATACGACATACGAATCGCTACGCTTGTCGTACGAGAGGGCAACCACTTCAAGTTCAAGACCGATATTCGTCTTGTTCTCTTCAATGAGAGCCTGAATAGCCTTTTCTCTTTCTTCCTTAGAGACCTTATCTCTTGACGGGAGACTACCACCGAGTGAAGCCTGAGAATAAGGGAGGAAGCATTCAAGACCATCGACAAGGATGGTATAGCCACCTGCATTAACCCCCGTGATGACACCCGTATAGATGGTAGACCAAGCCGAGGATGCTTCGTTATTAAGACGCTTAATCTTGTTCTCAGTACGAACATCGCTTGCATCGTTGCCTCTGAGGTCAAGTTTGATGCCGACCATCTCCTTGCGTGCGCTAAGAGCGTTTGACGAGCGAGCCATTCTTTCCTTGACACCGAGGATGACACCTTCGTAGAACGACCCATTACCCTTCTTGTCAATGTAGACGTTACCTACTCGGGTGATAAAGTCCTGCTTACCGAACGCTGTCACAAGGCTTGCATAAAGCTCCTCTACTGACATATTGTCTCCGAGGACATCAAGGATACGCTTATCCTTTTCAAGGTCTACACAAGCACTGAGACCCGACTCGGTATGGACGATAACCTTATTGTTTGGTGCAAGGTCAATGCCCGTGATAGCAAGGAGAGAACCCTTAGTCTTTGAACTGATGGTATCCACATCCTTAGAAATCCTGAACGTAGATGACGTATAAGCCTTGTAGTCTTCTTCTACGTTTTCACCTGATGCGTAGAGCCACTCCGTCTTGCTCTTTCGGTTCTTCTTTACCTTTGAGTGACCAAGTCTTTCATACGCATCCCAATCAAAGCCTGCGATACCTTCGTTGCCAAGCTCCTTAGAGTAAGGACGAATGTCCTTGTTTTCCGAAACCTTCATTAAATGTGAGTTTTAAGGTTAGAGATAAAATTAAATCTTGATAGTAGATTCCGCTCTCTTGATGACTTCAATGATGAAGTACTTAGATTCATCACCCGAGTGACCATCCATAACGTGCGCACTGACGATACGTGGGGCTTGCATACCGCAGGCATCAGGAGTAACCTTAAAGATAACCTTGTTGGATGAGCTATCATTGCCATAAAGGAATGCAGATAGGTCTCCTCGTGAGATGGGGAATGAGAACGGAGCTTCATTGTGTGCTTCACCGAGCTTGACGGAGAATGAACCATCAGGAGCAGTCACGAAGAAGTCTCCATTAGGCTTCAGCTCTACGTTTACAGCCTGAGTAGACTTGTCCTCACCTGACGTATCAGATACAATCTTCAGCGTATCAGATAGGAGCTTAATTCTACTTCCATCCACTTCAACACTCACCTGAGGTCTACCGAATCCACTGAACATCTCATCAAAGAAGGTGTTTGACACGATAGGCACGAAGTCAATCTTAAAGACATTGTACCCAACATGGACACCATCACCCGAGATATACATCTTGTCATTGGCGATAGCGACATCCATATTCTCTTCGGTGAAACGCATCCTCGCCATATAGTCCTTACTCGTCTGAGGCAGAACGTCCGTAGCCGAGATAATCAGCTTAGCATCGTCTGTCGTCTTAGAGATGAACGCAAGCGTTGATTGGAACATCACGAGAGTATCCTTGATACACACCAAGTACTTCTTCTTACCTGCGTGCGTTGGGATTTCCTCTCCGAGTTCATTCTCCAGCTTGAAGGCATCTACACCAGCATCTTCAAACGAGATACGAGAGTAGCGTCCGATACGTGGAGCTTGGGCATTGATACCCGTTGCTTCAAAGAACTGACCATTGAGGTCAATTTCAATACAGAGTGAATTTTTACTCTTACTTCCAAGGAACATATCGGGAATCCCGAAGTAGCCCTTGAGCCATTCAGATAGACCTGAGAAGTTACTACTTGAACGGAACGTTAATTTGTAGTTTGGCATAAACCATACTGATTAAAAAGAAAGGTAGCAGTAGGACTTTCCTACCACTACCTTATTATAGAGACCTTAAAATCTTCTTCGTTTTTTTTAGCGTTGATGTTCTTTTCGTATCTTCTCCATATGGGCGAGCTTATCCGTAATCGTATATTCTCCGCTATGTCCTCTCCTGAATGCTTCTTCAACGCTTTCGGCTTCATCAGGACTTTCGTGTATATCCTGCTTGGTCACTTTCCCGTCCTGCTCGGAAGCGAATATGGAGACACGACCTACTCTACTATCATCGGAGCTTCCGTGGAGACGTATCGTCCTACTCGGTTGTGCTACATCCTCGGTTTGGTGAATGACGGCTCTTGGGGCGGTTGAGTATTCCTCAGAAGAGTATATATCCACCTTTCTCACCTCGGTCATTCTATCATCCGTCTTATATAGGTTAGGCGTATGTACTTGACCACCTTCTTCGGATGAATGAAGTCTCACGCTCACTTCGTGTGAATGGTCTTCTCCCGTGGTATGGATATTCATCTCAGGAGTGTTGATGCCTTCTGCGCTTTCGTACATTGATACTCCTGGGAGGTCGTTATGGTCTACTGCGCTGTACAGAGGGTCAGACTTCAACTTCAGCTCTTCTTCCGTGGAGTACATTTCTACTCCTTGTACGGAGCTATCATCGTCCGTCTTCATCAGATGAACATCCTTAACATGCTCTCGTTCGTCAGAAGCGAAGATGGAGTATTTCACCATCTTATCCTTTTCTTCGGTGGAGTGCATATTGACCTCGGGTGACTGCACCTCATCTGCGGTCTTGTATATATTCGTAGTCCCAACCTTCGTGTTATCAGTTGTTGATAGGAGGTTAGGTTCTGCGACACCATTCGCATCAACCGAGCTATGGATGTTCGCTTCAGGAGCTTTATTATCCTCCTTGCTTGCGAATATGCTTGCGGTAGGAGTAACCACATCAGGTGAGGTTGATATAAGGCTGATGTTGCTATTAAGCTCACCACCATCCTCAGACTTGAATAGGTTTTCATCACCGACCTTATCGTCTTCTTCCGTCTTGTGTAGCTCTGCAATATCTTCAATGAAATGCTTTTCTGCATAGCTCTCCATATAGCTATACAAAGTCATATTGGATAGTACCTCCTTGGACGTGTTGATGATAACCTCCTCGGCTTCATCGGAAGGCTTACGCATTGAAATCTGTTTCAACGTCTCATTGAAGATAGCATCAGATTGTTCACGTGTCATATCAAAGACCTCCATCTTCTTCCTCATACTATCTTGGATAAGACCGAGCAACCCTATAATGTTCTGCGTGCCGATAGTTTCAAGGTATTCAGTTACGGAGTGCCCGCCAATAACGGGAGAGAACGACAACCCTTCTATCGCATTCTCAAGACGAGTACCAACGCTACCTTCCACCCACTTTCCGAGTTTATCCACCCATCCACCGATAGTTCCCCAAAGAGGAGAAGACGCTTCCGAACCACCATACTTGTTATTCTCTACCGAAGGAACATCGGTAAAGTAATATGGTTGTAGTACGTTTATCTTCCTATCCTTATCGGCAAGGTGAATAGCATCTGATACCACATTTGAGCCTTTGAGGTATAGGCTGGCAATTCGGTAGTCGCTCTCGTCATTCCCTTGGTTGAGGTCAGTGTTGTTAATGGATATAATCTTATCGTCAATGATAGTTGATATAGAAGTGGGTACTTTGTCTGCACCAAGGTAGCTATACTTCTCTGCTGTTGGAAATCTTCGGTAGAAGACCTCGCTTGCATACGCTTCGTCTATATCGTCTATCGTTGCGGTAAAGCGGTGTGTTACGTTTACGTTCCTTACATTGACAACGAAGTTGAAGGTGTCTGAGTACTTTGGTCTTGTATCATCGTAGTTGTTTGAGAAGATTTGGTTGATAGAGCGAATATCAATATCGCACATATCGCACTCAATCATCGTCACGGGAGCGATAGTATCTACAACCTCCATAACAAGGTTCAGTGCTGATGCGCTAAGTTTGCTACTCAGCCCAACAGCCTTTGCCGCACCCGACAACTTCTCCTCAACCTTTCCCTTCACCCTATCGGTAACGCCACGGGCTATATCGTTCAAATTCCTCGTAAGGATATTCGTAGCCTGCGCACGTATGCTTGCACCTCGTGATGAAGGTATCTGAGGGACTTCAAACTCCATCACCTTCTCCATAAAGTCCTTGTTCTTCTCGGGTTGAGACGTAGTCTTATCTGCTCCGAAGATGGAAGAACCAGCACGCTTGGTGAATAGTCTGTAATCGGAGATGTAGATATACATCTTGAAGAAGCGTGACATATCAGGCATCGTATGCTTATGCCACTTATCGTCCCATACGATACTCCTATAAAGGGAGAGCATATGCCTTACTCTTTGGTCAAGGGTGTCACGCATCGTAAATGTCACCTTAGCACCTTCATATCCCTCCTTGATGCGAGGTCCATATTTAGGGCCAATGCTAAGAAGGTTTTGTATGCCCGATACACTTTCAAAAAGATACGGATGGTTGGTTTGTAGCTCGTGCCACCCACCAATGAAGTCAAGGAGCATTTCAGCTCTTGCATCCTGATTTGAGTTTAGTAGATAAGTATATGCCGAGTACGCCCCTTGAGGTACAAGGCTATGGTCTACGAGTGCGCTACTCCTAATCTGTGATGTCGGTATAGGCAACTGAAAGAATGGCGTTGGCATATGGTCATACAAGATGCTCCCCTCAATCTTATTGTTATGAGCAGGGAATGTGAACATCTTATCACCAAAGAGCGACTGCCCCTTGATGATACCGAACTCCACCTTAAAAGCAAGGGCTGTTGGGTCTTCAAGGTCTCGCCTGAAAACCCCTCTCCTTAGCGTATTAAGGAGAGGATACTCCATTCTTATGTTCCTCGTAAATGCCATGGTAAGTTATTTAACGACAAAACCACGAACTCGCAAAAGCAAGTCCGTGGCTGTCCGTGTGTTGGTTAGATTGATATTGCTAAGAGACTACTACCACATTGCAGATTCGCTCTACATCCTTGATAACATCTTCGTACGAATTATAGTAGCGAAGGGGAACGGGGTCGTCAGGAAACCCATCGGCAAGCCACTTAGGGTCTACATCGGGTTTGTTCGGTGGGTAGATGGTAATCTCGTAGTCAGCCTTCTCGTTGGTGAAGACAAGAAACCCAAGCTGATTAGTTTTGAACTTCACCTGCTTCGGTGACTTCGTCCTTCTTTTCTTCGTCTTCATTAGCTACTTCCGTTGCTGGTGTCTCCACCTTTGTTGGCTTCCCGAACTGCTTTACGATGCTGTTGGACTTGAGCGTCTCAACGCACTCCTTCATATTGTCTCGTGCCATATCGTATTCCTTTAGGTCAAGGCATACGACCCAAGAGACGAGCTTGTAGAACTCTGTACTCCAAATAATCTGCATATCTTCACACGCATTCTTTGAGGAGCGTCCACCGATAAGGCTCAAGACCTTCATATTGATGTAGTCGTTGATGTCCAAGTGACCATAGCTTGCTGGTTCTGATGATAAGGACATCGGAGTGGTTGCTGATAAGAGGCTCTCCATTCGCTTGAAGTCCATAGCTTCATAAGCCTCAAACATATCTGAGATTTGACCCAACAGCTTTGAATCTATATTCTTCAGGTCTCTTGCGACATTACCAAGAAGTACGCTAAGTCTCTCTTGGAGTACAGCGTGGTAGTCTTCTTCAATGTGCTCGTCATCCATCTCCGTCTTACGCCCTTTAAGAAGGGATTCAACGTAGTCAATGGCTGGCATGATGAGGGATGGTTTTGCTGTCACTACGATAAGGACAAGCAAAAGGATTACGATGAGGAACATAATAGGAATTGTTTTTAGTTAGTTAAAGAGAAGAATGCCCGAACCCGATGATGAGTTCGGGCATTCCGATGTTTATTAGAGTTTAGAGGAGACCTGCTTCCTCAAGGAACTTGTTTTCAAGTTCAATGCACTTAGCGAGGTCGTGTTCGTACTTGTTCTCAACGGGGAGAGCTTCTACGCAGAACGAGATTGAAGCGAGCTGAGCGACTTCGAGCTTACGCTCAAGCTCCTTCTTGCGGTCTTCAAAGTCCTTGAGCATACTGAGAGAACGCTGAGAAATCTTGTAGAGGTTCGTAGCGTTGTCTCTGAACCATTCCGAACTCTTGATACCCGTACCCTTAGGTTCTTTCAGGAACACTGCGATGACCATAGTCTCGTAGTAAGAGAGCTTCAGGTCGGAGAAGGTCTTGTTCTTTCTCTTGCTTGAAATCTCTTCAAGGGTCTCGTGGATTGCGAGGACGGCACGGAATTGGTCGCCTGACCACTGACAATAGCGTTCAAAGAAAGTCTGAAGGACGACTGCGAATGCTTCCGACTCATTCTTGTCTTCGGAGAGAGAGAGCTTTAGGTCTTCGTGGAATGCACGATTAGCTTCGTCCCATTCTTCTGCGAGAGCCTTCACTTCCGCCTCGGTAGGAATCTTTTCGATGTCTACCAGCTTGATGCGCTCTGAAGCCTTCTGAGTTTCCAAGACTTCCTTCATGAAGGACTCTCGGGCTTCAGTTGAGGCAGTAGCGTAATCAATGGGCTGATTGACCGCTTCAAGGTCTTCCTTTGGCATTTCAACGTTGCCATGTTCGTCACGTACTACTTCTTCCTGAGTAGCTTCAGGCTGTGCAACTTCCGTTGCTTCTTCGCCTACATTCTTAATTTCTTCTGCTGACATTCTAATTATATTTTGGTAAAACTTGGGGGAGGAACGATTTCCTTCCCATCTATTATAGAAAGGCTATTATCCCTCCCCGTGTAGGTTGAGTGAAGCTCAATCCAATATATGTTTGCGCTTGATGAAGCTAACTTATCAGATAGGATGACTTCGGTATTCGTGGATAAGCTATCAATGGTTGGTGACTCCCACGAAGCGTCTTCAAGAGCGTCAAGGATATATCCGTAGATGTTTTCTCGGACTTGGTCAATGACATTCGCCCCGTTGAACTCTTCGGTATACACGCATAGGACTACGGAATCCACATTATAGCACTCCCCATTAGTGAGGAGCACTCCGTAGTCGGTCTTCACAGAGAAGACTCTCTGCGAAGATTTCGGGATTGAGTTGGGAGTGGTGTGCTGTTCCTTCTTTTCGGATTCATTTGATAGGATAACTGATACCGCCCAAAGCGTCAGCAGGGAGAAGACGATTGCGATGGCGACCTTTACCAAGGTCTTGAGACTTTCATTTGACATGATTCTTTTTGTTTGTTATTCGTTAGACATTCCCTGTTGGGTTTCTTTGTAGTACAAAGATAAGAAGAAAGTTCGGAGAAACCAAATTCTCCGAACTTTCATTCATCATTCTATTAACACAGACGTTTAATACTCGTCATCCTCTTCGTCAAGCATTTCCATAAGTGCGAGAAGTTCAAGAACATCGTCTTCGGGAACTTCGTACTCAACACCATCTTCGTTTAGGAAGACGATATGGAACTCTTCTCTACCATTGTTGCTCTTAGGCTGAGACTTCTTTGCACTCTTCTTCCGCTCAGAATTTTCGCCTTCAGACGCTACGTTGAAAGCTCCATACTTGTCGGATGAGACCTGCTTGCCATATCGTTCCTTAATACTGCGAGCGTCAGTAGCATTACCATCTTTGAGCTTTTTTGCGCATGGCATTCCTTCCAGCTCCTTGACAGCATCAGCGAGGAATTTATCACCATACTTCTCTGTATGGGTCTTCATCTTCAACTCGTGAAACTCTCTCGGAGAAAGTACGTCAAGAGGCTTGTCTATTGTGAAGGTTTCATCAAAGTACTGAATGGAAGGTTTCTTCTTTGAGACTGAGATGCTTTTGTCAGAATTGACAAGACCAACGCAAGGAACACCCCTCTTGGCTTGCTCAAGTGCCTTAGCTTCCTCTTCCTCCTTACGCTTCTCAAGCACCTTGGGGTACTCCGTGAGGAAGGCACAAAGATTGGGATACAGCTTCTCGGATACCTCTACACCCGTGCCGTCAAGCTCATGTTGCAGATGTCTGTATAGGTCACTCTTTGCCTCTTGGACAAATCTTTTCTTATCCTTGTAGCTGTCAGTAACCCTATTGATGGCAATAGTGATTGCATCCAAGAGAGAACCTTCAGATTCTTTGGCAATCTCTGCTATTGAACCATATAGGTAATCAACGATGCCACACTCGTTCTTCTTGCGTATTGCATTGTTTCCGACCTTGGTGAAGGAATCAACCGCCAAGATGACACTATCAATAGAAGAGCTTAGCTCAGTATAAGCAGATGAGTTGAACTCTTCCAGCTCGTTCAGAGCGATGATGTCATCCTCTGCTCTGCGTAGTAGTTCTTCTGAGTAGATAGGAGCTCTACTACTATTGAATGAAAAATTAGCCATAATTCTTATCACTTGATTTCGCATGCTCCCCCTGCGCAAGACATTGCACCGAGTTCGTCTGCATTACTGAATTTGTCGCCACCGAAGTCTACCGAACTCCAATCAATGGGGTTGTAGGTCTTCTTCAGTACCTCGAAGTAGTGAAGGTTATTAACCACCTTTAGGAGATTAACAGCCTTGTAGACATCACCTGCATAGTAGTTCTTTGCGAACTTCTTAACACGTCTTACGATGTCCAGCTTCTCGTGGAGGTTGTCTACCTTGTTGGAAATCTTTTCTTCCAAGATAACACGGATGCTCATCTTGCAACTCTCGTCAAGAGGAAGGTCAATCTTATGCTCCTGAGCGTAAGCGTTGATATGGTCTTCAGTTACGGAAAGAACTTCGCCACGACCGAGGATGGTCTGACATGCCTTCCAAATATCGGGAGACTTAAACGCCTTGATAACGTCTACAACGAGACCTGACGCAAAGAGCGAAGCAACGCCATACTCACGGGTGATTTCCTCCATGCTGAGAACTCGGCACATTGGAGGCTGAGGGAGGTCAAGGTCTCCGTAAGTAGAGAGGAAGGAAACACCAGCAATATAGTCTTGGTTGTCCCAAACCCATTCCTTCACCTTGTCCCATTCGTTGTCGGGAACGTCAATCGTATTTGATACGTTATTCTTTACGGGAGACTTTTGGTCTTTCATCCCAGCGAGTACCCAGTTCTGCTGAACGAGCTTGACGTATTCAAGGAGCTTCAGTCCCTGCAAGTCACCACGAAGGATGGTAGAGTCATCTTCTTCAATAGGGAAGAAAATCTTCTTGTCCGTAGCGGGCTTGAAGATGTTGGGTTGTACTGCCTTGGGGTTAGCCTCTTCGTAAGCCTTGAGGTTGGGCTCTTCGTTGTTAGCTTCTACGCTACGCAGGTACTTCTTGGCATAAGCTCCGTGGATACCTGAGGTCATTCCGAGAAGCAGACTGACCGTCCCATCGGGCTTTACGCAGGTCGTTCTTGACGCTGGGTTGATGCCGAGAATACGTGCAATCTTAGCGTTCTGCTGACGCACCTGAATAGCCCCAACAGCGAGAATATCCTTGTTGAGTAGGATGGCAGGGTTGTTCATAATACCACCGATAGACACACCGATAAGTGGGTCAGACTTGATGATATTCGTTGTAGCCTCACCAAGGTAGGGGAAGTTCATGTAGCTCGCCTGAATGGTAGCGAGAGTAGATGCGCAAGCGCAAATCTTGTAGAACTCATCCTCCGTGGTGCATTCGCTACCATTGATGGATACAAGGTTACATACCTGCCAACCCGTATTGCCGAACTCATCTACGGGAGCGAACCCAATCTCACAGCAAGGATTAGTACCGACACCGAACTCGTCTCTCCAAAAGAGACCAGGGTCTCCGCTTGTGCGCATTGCGTGGAAGAGCTTGTCATAGACCTCTCTCTGAACCTGACCTCGGTCAAGAGCCGCAGACATATTAAAGCGAGCACGCTGTGGGTTCTCTGTGAACCAATCACCCGTCTTACACTCAACCATCTCCGTATCTTCGGGTGAGAAGAGAATCATAAGAGCTGACCTACGAACCCCACCCGAGAGAACTGAATCGGAGAGGTGGGCGATGATGTCTGCACACTGAAGTGGAGATAGCTTGGTTGCACCCGAAGCCACAGCACCTGCAATAACCTTGTCAATACGACCGATGCTTTCACGAAGACCATTAGGTCCTGGGGCGATGAAGCGACCTGCAATCTTAGCACCCTTCGGACGAATCTCCGAGTAGTCAAACATAGGCTTCTTTGAACCCTTTACGTAGTAGTAGGTAAGAAGTCTATGGATAGCATCAGCCCATCCCTCAATGCTGTCTTCAATCAAGAATAGCTCCTTTTCCTTTTCAAGCTCCTCTTCCTTCAGAAGGTTAGGGAGCTTTTCAACGTGCGCTTTCTCTACCGAAAGACCACAACCGCAACCGCTAAGGAGAAGCCATTCGATTTCTCGGAATACTTCTAATCTATCGCAGTGCGAGTAGCTACAATTATATGATTTTGCGGAAGACTTGAGTACGGGGTCTCCTCCGAACTGAAGGTTACGCTGAGAGCCTACGAACTTCTTCTTTTCGTAGTATTCAATAGCCTCTTCAAACTGATTCATGAACCACTCGTCCTTGAGTGCTTCGGGAGCGAAGGTGGCGAGGTGCGTGAGGTGCATATCCTTGATACGCTGTACACTTTCCTTCCACACTTCCTTACGACCTAAGTCCTCTCGGTAGAGAGAGTACTTACTTTGGTACACGTAGTCAGATAACGCTTGTTTGCTTTCTGTCATTTGATGTTGGGATAGGTATGTTAATAATGTGATTAATAGATGATGGGAGCAAGCTCCCGTTGTCCCTTATTATAGTAGTAGTCGGGAGGAGACACGCCACTCCCGATGTCTTACTTCTTCTGCCACTTAGGCTCGGATTCCTTAAAAACGTATATGAAAATCCACACAAACCTACGATTTATGTAATCCTCACTTCTTGCTTCAACCTACCACTACTTTTTAGTACATTGTATTTCTACAATCAGTCATCCATAGGAGGGTAGTCCACAAGCGTAAATTCGGTAGTACGGCTACCTACTGATTTTTCTTAAACTACTTGAAGTTTCCTTTGACCTTCAAGCAGGATATTCCTTGCGGCGTTTATGTCTCTGTCGTGGTGTTCGCCACATTCAGGACAAGTCCAAGACCTCTCACTGAGTTTCAAGTCTTGCTTCTTGTAGCCACAGCACGAACAAATCTTTGAGCTTGGGTAGAACCTATCAATGAGAACAACCTGCTTGCCATTCGCAAGAGCTTTGCTCTGCAAGACTTCCTTGAACCGATAAAAACCGACCTCTTGGATTGCCTTAGCAAGGCTGTGGTTTCGCAAGAGACCTTGGACGTTCAAGTCTTCCATAAACACCACATCGTAAGATTTGAGTATCTCGTTTACTACGTAGTGGATGTAGTTCTCCTTCTTGCTGGAAAGTCGCTCATACGCCTTAGCAAGTCTAAACCTTTGTTTGTCTCGGTTGTTTGAACCTTTCTTCTTGCGGGAGAGTTGTCGTTGGAGTTTGGTTATCTTCTTCTCTTCTCTTTTGAAGAAATGTTTGTTTTCAAACACCACTCCGTCCGAGGTGATAACGAAGTCTTTTACTCCAAGGTCAAGACCAACTTGCTTGTCAGTCTTCTTGAACTTCACAAGCTCGCTTTCAGGAATATCCATAAGGATTGACAAGAAGAATTTTCCACTCTTGGTTTTCGAGAGAGTTGCGCTTCTTATGCTATCCTTGTATTTCTGCAAGCGTTTGTGATGCAAGTCAGAACAACGGAATCTGAGGTTCTTTAGCGAATTGATTAGTGTTATATGTTTTGTTTCAAAGGTATTACGCTTTGAAACCGCTCCTTGAGGGAACAATGCTGATTGCTTGTCCTTTTTGGATTTAAACTTGGGGAATCCATTCTTCTGTTTGAAGAACCTTTGATAAGCAACATCCATTTGCCTGATGGCTTGAGCCATTACTTTTGTATTCTGCTCTTTCAACCAAGCATATTGCTCATCATTCCGTAATGTCCCGTGAAACCACTTGGACAAATAAGCGGCGCTTAGATTTGTCTTGTCTGTTTCATAAGCAGTCTTCCTCTTAGCGAGCATGTGATTATAGACAAAGCGGTAGCACCCAAGAACCTTGTTGAGTTCCTGCTCCTGCGCTTTATTTGGATATAACCTTACCTTGATTGCTCTAAACATCTTTATCCTATTTTCTGTTCATTCCTTTTTCCACTTAGGTTCGAGCTCCTTGAAAGACATTAAGGGCTTGATGACGAAGTAGTCATACAGCTTGGCTGTGATTACTTCGCTGATGCTCTTGCTATCCTTGTAGGCTGATGGAGCTTCATCAATGGTATTCTCATTGATGGTATGGCTGATGATGCCCTTAGTCTGTTCCTTATATTCTTCCAAGGAGATGTCAAGGACGGCTTCGCCACGAGACTTAGAACGTCCTGCCCCGTGAGGGAGATTGTATCCCCACTCTGCCACGTTACCACTCGCACGACCTACAATAGTGCCATCACGCATATTAAGAGGGATAGCGATGAGTTCGCCAACGCTTACGCCCATTGAACCCTTGTGCAGTACACGCAAGTCCCAATCAACGTAATTGTGTGGCTTGTCTACGAGCTTCTCCGTCTTGTCCCCTCCGAAGAGAATGATGGATGCAGATTTAGCGATGGCATCTCGGTTGAGTGAAGCGTACTTCTGTGCGAAGATTTCCATCTCCTTGTAGATGTCAAGGACTACACCTCGCATTATCGTGCCGTCAGGACGTTCAAGAGATGAGATAATATCAGATATTACCGACTTATCCTCTGCCGTGGAATACTCACGTACGACATCTGATACAGCGTTGGAGTAGGCTTTATTTGCGCTCTCTTCTGCAAGGTCATTTCCTCGCTTTAGAAGGAGACCTCCGATATTACGGCTACCGCTATGGATGACGATGTAGTGTTCACGCACTCCCGAGACTTCGTCAAGATGTTCTCCAATCTCAAAGAAGTGGTTTCCACCACCAAGGGTGCAGAAGCTACGCTCAAAGAGCATCTTCTTTTCCTTGTCGTTATCTATCAGCTGGTAGCATTCAAGAGCATCTAACGCTTCCTGAATGTACATCTTCTTTCCGAAGTCAAGGACATCCTTCATATTCTTGGAAAGCTCAAAGAGCATTTCTTCGGTGACGTTAGGGATGCGGTATACCGAGACACCGCACCCTGCGTCAGCCGAAATGATGGATGGATGGAAACCCTTGACATCAGAGAAAGTCAAAGCAAGACCAACGGGGGATAGCCCCATACAGAAATGAGCGTCAGGTAGCAGGTGAGCTGTTTGCTCTTCGTACGTTTCCATACCGAGCAATAGGTTAGCCTGAGTTACAGCCTTCTCATCAATATCGTTGTAAGTGGTATTAAGAGTACCAGCTCCGTGACGTGTCACTCCGACATTTGCCATTTTCTTTTTGTTATTAAGTTAGTGATTCGTCTTATACTATAAAGACATCTTGCCTGCTGGGTCAATGATAGTACTGACTATCATATTCCTGCGACTTTCTACGTTCGTCTTGATGACGATATTGTCCAGCACCTTCTTACTTCCGAACTTCTGAGAGAGCGTACCGAATGCCTGAGAAGCAAAGCTGGCAGGAATGCCATATACGTTGTCCATATTGACGATTAGCTTCTCGTTCTTTTTCAGGCTTTCCTCAAACCTTGGAAGGAGAAGTGTCTCATAGAACAACTCCCCTGAGTGAGAACCATCGGTCTTGTATCGACCGCCAGGAGCATCCGTGAACTCCTTACTGAAAATGATTTCCATTTCTTATGCTGTTGTATGTTTCTTTCTTCAAAGATAGGCATTAAATTAGTATTCACCAAACGCCTCTGCCTTTTCATTCATTCTCCTCACTTTACGTTGGACGGAGCGTTCTCGTCTCCATTCGCACAGCGAACAATTACACCTACCCATAGAGACGTGCTTGTGTTTGTATATTCGGACGTAGTGAGGGTTCTTTCCTCGGATTTCAGCTAAAAGTCTACCATGGTACTTGTACATCTTGTAACCACTACCACGAGCTACTCTCTCAGTGCCCCAATACCTATCCCTTTCAAATGGTATGGATAGCTCACCATCGGTTAAAGAACCTCGTTCTAAAGTCTTCTTCATTAGTGTTGGGTTGTATGTTTCGTTGCTCAAAGATAGCGAAAATAATCTTGCAAAGCAATAGTGAAGAGACCCCGTATGGAAATCTCTCCGCTATCATTTATGGTTGCCAAGGTGTACTTACTCGTCAAAAGCTCCTCCTCGGTACAACCCTTCAAAGTTATGCCCGTACTGCAAATCTCTATCAGTCCATTCCTGAATCTCTTTCACCTGACCATTGGCAATTACGTAAAGGTCATCCTTCGGTCTGTTGTTTCGGAAGTATATCGTATCAATAGGAGCTACGATTACTTGCTGTGCTCTATTCTCAAGGAAGGTAAGGATAGATGGCGTTTTAGTGAGGTCGTTTATGAAAGGAAGGTCGTCAACGTAGATGAGCGAATACTTCTCGTCTTCAAAGTAGCAGTCACAGCCTACGTTATTAACCAAGAGGTACAAATCTATAAGTCTCTTGTTTGCACACTTAAAGAACGGAAGGACGACCCCATTCTTCTTAAAGTACAGCTCGGAGTTTATCTTGACGAAGTCCACTTCGTAGCCGAAGCTACTAACAAGGAACTCTTCAAAGTCTCTGAGGAAGTCATCGGAAGGAAGCAATTCGCCCTTCAAATCCTCTGCCCTCATAGGAAACCTCTCCTTGCAATTCTTGATGAAGAGCATTGACTGAGCGAAGTCTGAAATATCTTTTAGGACTTTATCTCTCTTGTCTTCCGAGATTGGATACTTGTCAGTCGTTTCATCCAACAGCACGTCATAAATCTCACCATCGTAGACCTTATATCTGTATCGGTAGACTGCGTTTAGCACAGAGTCGCATAGCTCATAGCAAAACTCCACTGCGATTGAGGAGTTTGCATAAGCGTACATACTCTTTGGGCGTACGATGCTTTTATTGAAGTTGTAGGCAATATCAAAGAGAGCTTCCCCGAGGTTGGTGCGACCTGCACCTTCCTTCCCAAGGATAATTGCCAGCCCCTTGGTTTCTGTTGTCTGTTCTCTCTTGTCGGTCATGTCAAGGGTGATTTCATCCTTGAAACCCTTGAATCCTTTAACGGAGAACTTTAGTAATTCCAGCATGTTGTATGTTATTTTGAGAAGAGTTAATTCTTACGCAAAGTTAAGAAATACTTTTGAAAACAAAAGTGGCTGATGCCTATTACAGCACCAGCCACTTTCTTTGAATTATGACACGTTAGCAAATTCAATCCAAAATCAGTCACCCCAGCAGGACTTGAACCTGCGACTCACGGGTTAAAAGCCCGTTACTCTACCGACTGAGTTATAGGGTGTTATGCGGTGGTATTATCACCGCTTCATCTTTCTGAACGACTTCTTCTTATCAAACCCATGCGAGGCTATCTTTCCGTCATTGGATTGAATTGAATCTTTATCTTTCTTCAAGGATGATAAGTAGCTGTATATTGCAAGATAAACTTCCTCTTGGTCTAAGAATCCAAAGCCGTTCTTTCCTAAGAAGAAGTTCGTCTTCAGGCGATAGAATGATAGCTTGTTAAGAGCGTCATCAGCCACAGATGTGATATACTCGTCCTCTGAAATACCCGAAATCTTGAGCATGAATAGTTGCTCCAAAGGGGGAGAAACCGAATACAATGAAATAATAGCGTCATCTCCTTCTATCCTTTTATCAAAGCACTCAAAGGATGAAATCAGCTCCATATTAAACGTTAAGTTGTCGTAGTTCACAATACCTCTCACGAGGAAGTATTTGTACCCAACCTTGAGTAGGTAATGGTGAACATACACGCCACTCCTTTGTGATGTATAGCTACTCTTACAATACTTTATATTACAAATGAAATCCAGGGTAGAGCTATCAAAGGACGTTCTGTCTAAGGTGATATTCTTATCTACTCCCCACTTGCCTACTAAGTAGTCGTAGGAATCTTTTTCTTTTGAAATGATGTGCATGACGAGGATTGAGTTTGATGAAACTTATAACGAGTGGAAGCGGTAGGACTCGAACCTACGAAGCCATTAAGACGATTGGTTTACAGCCAATTGCAATTGCCACTATGCGACACTTCCATTGATTATAATAGCTATCCTACACAACGTAGGGTCTCCAGCTCCTATGCTGGTATGCTAAGCCTCACATCTCTTTATTGTATCTTATGCGCAATCAACACAATAAAGTCTTATGCTACGCAACATTCCCCCACCTTCGTCAAGGTCGTTCTCAGGAACGTTTCTCTGCACCAATAGCTATGCGTTGTCCCTCTTTGATTCGAACAAAGACTAACAGAGCCAAGGTCTGTTGTGCTACCATTACACCAA
>ERZ772962.96-NODE-96-length-47010-cov-4.970504_pt1 | contig 47010 bp, 41 predicted proteins | sample MGYA00580676_ERZ772962 | MGnify/ENA primary metagenome ERZ772962 (study PRJEB29015, sample SAMEA2738049) | human oral metagenome | biome: human oral; feature: human-associated habitat; material: saliva | place: China | collected 2230 ...
TTTAAAGAATCTATCTGATGAGACATTCGATATCATCATAACTAAAATATTGTATCTATCAAACAAGGCCTCAAGTGCCAAGAGTGAGACGATCGATTCTATAAATCAATCAACAACTCTCGAACATTTTGTTGTAGATCTTACAGATAGAATTGTTAAGAGGGTAATAGGACTGAGTGAGAATCACAACATCTACAATTGTCCAGAAAACTACAACTACAAATATCTATCTGATTATGTGAAGCTTATCAAATTTATTGGTTTGCAGTCATACTTTAGTGAAGGTGTCGTCACATTCCCTGAAACTGTTGTAGATAAAATTGTGGATTTTGGATTTACTCCTGTTACCATTGATTATTTTATCGAGTTTTTAAAATTAATCAAAAATTACGATTTGTCACGTCTAAATAAAACCCAAATTAATATTATGCTACTTGATTACTATTGTGAAGAAAAATGGAAGGTCATCACTATTTTATTGAAAACTATTCTTAATGCGACAAACTGTATGTTGCGGTTTTATAACACAAACGAAAAAATCAATACAAACAAAGTTCAGTTGAATTTCTCAGTAAATCTGGATTCAAATCAAACCAAAAGTCCGAATCCTGACGATTTTGAGATTAAAAAGCTAAGTCAACGAAATTTTGTTGATAAGATCCAAATTCTCGAGGATGAAGACCAGATTATTGTATACCCGATTAACATAAATATAAACACCGTCGTATTTAAAAATATCGCTTTTAAAAAATAGAGAGCTTAACTCTCTATTTTTTGTTATTTTTAAACAACTTTTTGTTTTAACCTTATATTTTCTGTTATAATTTCAGAAAAAATAAGAAATCAGTAAGAATGAGAAAATAAACTGATAGAAAGAAGGTAAATTAAGATGAGTGAAAAACAAAAAACTCAATACGACTTCCGTGGGGAAATCTTTGAGAAACGAAAATGCAAAGGCGAGAAAGAGTATTTTATTATCGACTTTGCTTGTAAACAAAAAGCTCTAGCTGGAAAAGGTAAATCAAAATTCAATGATGGGCCAGTTGTGTCTATTGATGAGAAGAATTTTACCATTTTTGATCTATTGTTTGAGCTTGATAATATCAAACCAACACGGGATGTTATTAAGAATTGGATTTTGGAAAATACATCATACGAAGATGTTCCGGGTATCTACTATGTTGATACTGGAACTCGACGTGCGGTAATTACGACAAAATCTATCGCCGGATCAGTAGCAAAAATCCTATCTGAAGTTATTTCAGTGACAAACAAATCGTCGGATATTTTCCTTAAGCGTGTAGCCCGTAGCCACTCAATGTCGTTCAAGGTTCTGTCTTATCAGCAATCTTATGCTATTGCAGCTACTTATGCAGGAATTTATGATGTGATGGCCCCAAAAGCACTGTTGTCAGAACAGACACCAAATTATCGCAGCTATCCTGGATATCGAACTGGGTTGAGCCTTGGTGCTAATTGGCAAACTCTGCTAATTGAGGAATTGCTTGATGAAGGTATTCGCCCTGAAGGCTTTGTTTCTCCTAAAGAACTTAAATTGTGGCGAGACAAAACATTCAAGACGGATAAGATGATCTCCCGTGAAGAATTTCTTCAAAAACTAAAAGTTAAAGTTGAAGAATTTAGCCAATAAAAAAGAGTGATTTTCATCACTCTTTTTTATTATTTTTTGTGAGCACGAACTGCACTCATTCGTGCTTTACGAGCCTCGCTGGATTCGTCCGATGTCTTGCCCTTAGTATTTTTGTAAATACGTACAGAAGCTACATCCAAATCAAGAACACCTTGGATACCAACAAGTTTTCCGTTTTCGGCGTAAACCTTTTCAGATCGAACAGACGGGCTGCTCTTAATGAATTTTTCATATTTGCGAGCAACTGTTGGGTTGTTCGTGTAAACCGTACAAATTTCCTCACCGTTGTTTGAATAAACGTTGATTGCAAACTCACGGTCTTCTTTTGGTACAGATTCTTCTTGAGTTGTAACAATGAATCCGTCGTTGTCAATTTTTTCTTCAACCATTGGAATACCCCCTAATTAAATGCTGCAAAACATTTCTTGATGATCGGCCAGCGAACAAGCAAGAATGTTACAAAGAAAGCAACGGAGCCCATACCAGATAATACCACACCTAATTGTGATAAGTAAGTTAGGGCGATAAAAGGAGATAGAAGTTGGAAAAGTAAGATTAGATCCTTAAACAACTCATTCGCCTTAATTGGCTGTAGATTCATCAAAATTGTACCTACAAAAATTAATAGGTATGAGATTCCCAATCCAAGCATAAGAAGTGTGTACATACTTCCACTTACAAGGATTTTAATTCCAAGTGTTTGGAAAATCAATGATAAAATCGAAAGGGCTACACTATTAAGTGCCATCCAAACAACATTTCGCACAAAAGAACGATTAATTTTTTTGATAAAATCCTTAGCAATAAGTTCTTCTCGTAATTCAGTCTCGATTACATTATCATCTGAGACTTCGCCAGCAAATTCATAAAACTCACGTTTCATAAAATACCTTCTTTCTATCCCGGTTACCGGGCAACAAATTTATTTTTAATAATTATAAGAGAGAATTTCTTCCCTCTTATAATTTTTATCAATTTTTAATTTAGTCTTTTAGTTTTTCGGCTACAGCCTTGACATCTGCAAGATTTGTTGTGATGTTGTTTTTCAACGTTTCAACTTCTTCTTCTAATTTCTTAACTTCATCCTCTACGTTGTCAGGATCAACACCTAACTCACGAAGTTGAGATTCTAGTTCTTCTTTGTTTTTAATCAAAGATTCTTGCGTTGATTCTGAACGAATCATAAGTTCCTTTTGTTCGGCAACAGCCTTGCCTAATTCTTTCAATTCTGTTTCAGTCATTTCCCCTCCAATGCGTTTCAGACCGTATAGTGTAACTCCTGCAATTTCAACAGAAGAATATTGCTTCTCTAATTGTTTCAGTTTTGATTCATCCTCTGATAATTTCAGCTTCATAGCTTCAATTTTATCAGACAAAACCTTTAGTTCTGAAATAATTTCAGTTAATTTTCTTGAAAGTACGATAACTTTCTCAAGGTTTGAATTTTTACTTTCTAATTCAGCAAAAAGTCCTTCATTTTCCTTGCTAGAATTTTCGATAATAGAAATAAACTTCGTCATCCTTTTCAAAGAATTTTCGTTATATTTCTTTTCTTCTTGAATAACTTTTAATTTACCCAATTTATCAAAAATTTCTTTTAAAAGTTCATAGTCATCGGTTGCTTTAATTAGATTATCTTTCTTAGAAACAATTGATTTAATATTCTCTAAATCTCTTGTAACTTTAATCAAGCTATCACTTGTATTTTTGATATTATTGGAATTTTTAAACTTTTCTTCTAATAGTGAAAAACTATCAAGAGATTCGTTTACCTTGTCCTTTTCTTCTAAATAAGTTTTAAGTTTCGACAAAACTCTTCGAGTCTTGATCAGCTTTTCCTGAATTGATTCAACAAAAATTTGTTTTCTAACCAAAACTTCTAATTTATTGTAATCATCAACCATAGAACTTACAACAGGTTTCTTTTTCAAAAATTCTGATAAAACCGATTCTTGTTCAGCGATAGACTTTTGTTTCGACATCAAAACAGAAGCACTTCTCAAGATCGTGTTTTTAACTTTCATTTTATCAAATCGTGTTTCCAAGGTGTCCACAACAAACTGTTCTTGATCTAACAAACTTAATGGTTCTAATTTATCATCAATATTTTTTAGATCGCCAGATACTAGTTTTCGTTCAGAAGCCAAGTTGCGTCGAACTTTTTCTAAATCTTTGATTGCACCAAGGATATATTGTGTCCCAAATAAAGCTCCAATAACCTTTGCACGTTGTTGACCTTTTAAGTTTAAGAAGAAATCTCCTTCCTTTTGTTTTCGGAAATTAATTCCGATTTTATCTTTTTCATCAAGAAATAGATAATTAAACCCGAACAGGTGTTGAATGGTTTCCAATCCTTGCGTGTTCGTAGTGGTTTCAGTTCCGTCAGGATAGGTAATATGCCACCCTTGATCCACAATCTTTTGCTTTCCTGTTCTAGTTTTCTTCACATTGACAAAACGTGAAGCTACAAGACCATCAGCACGATGTAATATAACCTTACATTCGGTATTTTTGATACCTTTTCGAACAAACGAGAGTGAATTACCTTCGTTTTCAAAGAAGAAATACAAAGCACGAGCGATAGATGATTTACCGTTAGATGATTCACCAATAAACACGTAAGGAACGTTGTCCTTGTCGATATTAATAACAGTGTGTTGGTGTGCTTCAAAATTGACAAGTTCAATTCTTCTAATCCTATAATCGACATCTTCACTCAATGGCTCTGTTTGACGAATGCGATTCTCAACCTCTCGTGTTGTTTCAACCGCAAGTTCTGTTACAGCTTTAGGAACGGAATCAATAGAGGCAACATCGGCAATGATACTTGTCGCCAACCCGTCACCAATCGGCTTGATTTGGTCAATGATCTTAGCTACCGCTTTTGATTGATTTTCTAAGTTAATCTTCTCGTCTTTTTGAGTCAAGTCGAAAATATCACGGCTTCGTGGTGAATCAAGTTTGATATCTTTAATAAAAATTTCACCATCTTCTGATACGTGAATCAGACTGACGTAAATATCACGATCTAACTCAGCAACTGAAGAACTTTGTTGAGCTAATGCCCCGGGATTTCCAAAGATTTTACCGTCCTTCTCAATCCAACCAAATCCGTGGTGAATGTGACCGGCAATCGTAACATCAGCCTTTGTGTCTTTATAAACTTTATCAATTGGCAACCAATTAATTTCCGGACCCAAAGTGGTGTTGTAGAGCGCTTCGTGTACCAAGAAGATGTCAGTATCACCTTTTTTCTCTTGTAGAATAAAATTCTTCTCATCCTTTAACAAATTCAGATCATAAGGTAATCCTGAAATTGCAATAGTTCTGCCACCTGGAGTTTTTACAGTAAAAACGTTGTCTTTATCAACAAGATTAACGAAACCAATAGATGATAAGAATCCTAACGTGGTTTTAGGTAAGGTTTTAAGAGATCCACCAAAAATTTCGTGGTTTCCTACCGTACCAACAATCGGGATATAATCCAAAATAGCTTCTGTCATCTCATCTTTGGAAAGGATACCGGCTTCGTAATCTTCACGAGCCTTTTTGTACGCAGAAAAACCGTTAGTCAAAAGTGCAAAAAATCATAAAATGAATAACACGATTGACATTCCCATCTTGAGCCAAAATTTGCCAAAGCTAATATTTGTTTGATATACTCATAATTTTCAGGGCGTGTGGATTAAAGTGGTTCGGCTTTACGGCTGACCTACCACTAAAACTAATTTCCTCTAGTTTTCGAAGGCAATAAAACAATTTAATTAAGCTAGTACATATTTGTCAGTTTTTGCAATATTTAACGAGGCGTTGAAATCTCTATCTATTTTTTCTTGGCAGTTATCACAATGAAATACTCGTTGACTGAGTTTCAAATCTTTTTTGTAACTACCACAATTTGAACAGGTCTTACTAGAAGGGTATAACCTATCCACCAACCTAACAGATATACATCGTTCGGTTGCCTTTCTAATAAGATGTTCTCTGATAGTGTAAAAAGAACAATTAGCGATATCTTTTGCGAGATATTTATTTTTCATCATTCCTTTTACATTCAAATCCTCGATTGCGATATATTGCGGTTGTTTTTTAACCAATTCTGATACAAATTTACGAATATGATTGATACGGATGTTCCTTAGTGAACGGTGTATCAACTTGATCTGTCTTTCTAGCTTGATGATATTCTTTGTTTTATTGTGTTTGTTGCATTTATTAATAAGATATTTGCGAGATACCTTTCGTTGTAGTCGTTTCAAACGCTTATTCAAAATACGAACTCGTCTGAAGCTCTTAACATTTGGTACAGTTGTCCCATCGGACACCGTTGCTAGTGTCTTGATCCCTAAATCAACTCCAAGTCCATCAGTATAATCCGGTAAATTAGTAATCGAAGTTTCAATATCTTCAATGTAAGATAAGTACCAATATTTACCATCAAAAGATATTTTAGCAACTTGCTTCTTACAAGATAGATTAAAACTTTTTCTAACCGAACCGAAACTAACATCTCCGATAGTTGGTATTTGAAGTTTACCATTCACTTTCAGATAAATACGACTATCTCGTTTATTGTCGGATGATACATCGCAACGTACATCAAAATTTGGTTGGATTTTATCAACACTTTTAAAGTTCAATTTTCCTTTGTTTAGTCTTCTAATTTTCACCAGTTCTCTTGAAAGAAAACCGTAGATAAAGGATTGATTGGGTTGATAATACCAAGACCATTTTTCTTGATTTTCTTCGTAATTTTTTGCGACAACAATCTTAGCAAGGCTAAGATAATCAGATTGATTAAGACTGTAAATCTCTCTATTGTGAAATTTTGAGTAATAAGTGTTATTCCCGTTTTTATTTAAAATCTCATCAAACTCACCTTTATTGTTTCGCTTATCAATATCAACCAAAAGATTCCAGAAATTACGTGAAACTTTACTATACCACCAAGCAAGATTCTCTTGTTCTTTGGTTAGTTTTAGTCTAATTTTCTGACTTCTCATCACGATCTACCTTTTCCAAAACAGCTTTGTTAATATAGGATGACAAACTCATATCTAATTTATCTGCCATAGCTTGCACTCTTGCCTTATCCTCTGGATAGATTTTAAAAGCTGTATGTACCTTAACACCTTTTTTAGATTTGGGTCTTCCTACCATAGTTTTATCTCCTTAATTATTTGATAAAACTATTGTATCATATTATGCAACATAATGCAACTCGTTTTTTCGTGTTATTCAATTTTCAATGTGCTTTTTGTACTTTTGACAGTTTCCATTAGGGCGCAACCCCTAACAGCCAGGTTAATTCCTAGACACTTCCATTACAGAACGTGCGCAGACTATATGTCAATCTAAAACTACTCTAACACAATTTTCACGAGTAGTCAGACCAAATATTTTTCTTCTGCCATTAGCTTGCAGCTTTACTCCCCCATCAGGGGATAGTCGTTGGAGGTTATCCATATCTTTCTTTGAGACTTAGGACATTCCTACCGAAACTTACCCTTGTTTGTATTGACTTAGCACCAACGTTTTCTAGTAGTCACTATTTTATTTACTAGACACTAATTGGTTTTTATTTCAGCTTTACAACCGTCCACTCTTGTGTAAGCTACTAGATTGTATCAATATCCTGTTTCTTCTTTCTGCTTTCGCTACCCTCACGCTTGGACTTTCATCCTACGTTGTGGCAAACAGGCTTTAAGGTATTTCCTCGGTTTAACTTTTGTGATGATACACACTCCTTACGGGGTGTGCAGGGCTTTCTAATTGTCATTGTTACTTAATATAGAAGATCAAGAATTTGCTTTGTTGATTTTCTACATTTACATAAACTGTTAGTTTACCCCACTCTTCAAGAATAGCTTCTACAAAGTTATTAGGTAAAGTCGGTTTATCTAACAAATCTCCGGGTTGTAAAATAACACGAACGTTGTGTTCTTTCGCAATTTTTCTAACTTGTTTAACCTTGTTTTTTTCTGTTTCCGAAAAATCATCTGTACGATTGGCTGGTTTTTTAAATTGGTAGTGTTTGTCACCAAAATAAAGAAAATTAACACCAGATGTAAGGTAATTTTCAGGTAATTTCTTTGATAATTTAAGCAAAAAATACTCCTTTCTGATTTTATTTCAGTACCTAGATAATATTATTTTATCAAAAAATATAGAATAAGTCAACAATATAATAAAAAAATAAAAGCACCGAGCGATTCCGGTGCTTAACTCATTCAAATATTATTAATATTCGATTGTTGGGCCTCCATCAGAATTTTGTTTTTCTGTGTATTTGATACCAACCTTGTCTAGCAATTGTTTGAGAATTGTGTTGTATTCTTCGTCGTATGCTTTGTCGCCTGAGTTCCATTCGTTATAAATTGAAATTGCGTCAGCTGAGTTATCGACATTGTATGCCTTGTTTAAATATTCACGTTGATTATTCAAAGCATTGATAACCAAATTGTTCAACTCATTATCATCACTCTTGATTTTTTCGATGTAAGAAGTACGCTCTTCGTTAACCTGATTAAGAGTTTCCTTGAAGACGTTTAAATCTTGAGTCTTGCTATATTCGACAGTTGCAGCACGCCATTTCTTAGAAATGTTACCCTTAGCTTCTTGAGCGTTTACTGCTGTTTGGATACTAGCTTTGAAAAGAGCTCTAGAATCATTGTTTTGTGTTTGAACTTGTGATTGTGTGCTGTTATTATTAGCAACTTTTTTATTGTGGGATAGCAAGAAGAATGATAGCAAAATCAATACAAGAATAACGCCACCGATACCGAGATACGTCAAAATCTTCTTTTTGTCATCAGGGATAAAACTATTAAGTTTACCACTCAAACCACCACCCTGTTTAACCGGTTTGTTTTGATTCGGATTATAACCTCCGCCTTCGTTTTTCATTTTTTCTAATTCTGCGGTAATATCATATCCGCCAACACCTGAATTTTCTTCTGGCGTGTTGTTGAAACTTGTTTCCACTAAGAAAACCTCCTATCATTTTTTGTCTTTTTCAAAAATTATAACATTAGACTGGTTTGTAAAGTTCAATATTCAAATTTTCCGGTCGATCAAGCTTTAGTTGAATATCATCCGATTTAAACAAAACTGAATTTTTATTAAATGAGACATCCAAATTATCACAATCAGAAAAGATTGATTCGATGATTTTTGCATTAACTTTATCAACAAGGAATTTATCACCCGAAGGATCTCCATCGGAAACTTTTGTTACTTTAACATCAAAGTTATCCAATCGACGAACTTCTCCATTCTGAACATCTACGAATAAAAATTCAGTTTCTGGAGAAAATCCTTTTTTTAATTCCTTTTTTGAACCAGAGATAACGTCAATTGTATTAGACCAGTTTTCTCTATTATAAGTTACAGCTGTTTCGGGAATGAAGATCTGATTATCCTCCAACACTTTTGTATCAAACAGAGGTAACCCGTTAAACCAAAATGCGTTGTGTTCCTTGACGTATGACAAGTCTAAAACTTCACGTTTCTGAAGAAGTCCCAGTACTGATACTAATTCAGGTAATGAAAAACGAACTGCATTTACTTCAGATAAAGATTCACCCACTGAAATATTCACAGAAGAGAATGTTAGTTTGTTGTCGTAAAAACCAATATCCAATCGTTGTGGTTTGGATAGTTTTAGTTCACAAAATCCGGAACGAGTCGCAACTTTTCCAACCCCGTCAAAAATTTGTTTGAGTTCTGAAATAATATTTTTATTTGTTAAATCAGTCAAAGTGTCACCAACTTTCTATTTTTATTCATCATCTTCCGGATCGTAATTAGGGATTTTTTCGGGATCCGCAAGGCTCAATCGATTAGTCAATGCAATGATAATAACTCGATGTGTTAAAAAATCAACGTAATCATCGACTGTTAGTTCCCAGTCTGGATTTTCTTTCAGTTTTTGCGTCACATAAACAATAGTTTCAAGAGAGGCTTTCAATTCAGTTAATGAATCAGTCCAACCACGCAATAGATCTGCAAGAGACTCCTCGACTCGTAATTTAAACTTCTTGTTGTCTCCGTTTTTCAAAACAGCATTTTTAGCCGTTGTGAACCATTTTGTTTCAGGAATATCAGTCTCTCCCCAAACATTGCTGTTGTAAGTGTGATCGGTGATTGCACGCAAATCACGAATTGTTTGAACATCGTTTAGCAATTTATCAGCTTCACCACGTGAAAGGTTTTTGTTATTGATTTGTTCTTCTTTGTTTGCCATTCAGTAAAGTAAGACTCCTTTTTTCAAAAAAATAAACAAGACCTTGTGCGTAAAATTTATCAAGGTCTAAGATACGTTGTATATAAGTTTATCACACTCTCGTATCAATGTCAATCGTTTTTTATTATTTTTTTAAAAAATACCACTTGACAAAGAGAAAAAATCGTGATAGAGTGGTGTATAATAAAAACGAACAGACGAAAAAATAATAACGAGAAAATGACCAAAAATCAACAAATACACGAACGAACATTGAAAATTAAATACTAAATTATTAATTTGAATACATAATGGTTATATTTGGTTGACAGGTTTGCTTACACAAACCTGTGCGAATTATCTTCGATAATCCGCAAGTGTAAAATTTTACGCTAGAATGTACATATCAGACGTTCTTAAAAATAAAATAAAACGACCTATCAACCAACGTGTTAGAAAAGATAACACAACTATCGAAAGTTGCGAAGCTTTTTGTAGAATGTGGAGCCGAAGGCGACTTCCAACAAGGCGAAGCCCATCTCTGAAACTTACAAGCCTAACATTTTTGTATTTCTAGAGCGAAGCGACATTTTCGAGAATCTTTGATTCGAGAAAATAAATGCTACAACTCTTTAATAATTACAGTATATAATATTCTTTAATAGTTATAGTATATATAATATATATCTTTAATAGTTATAGTATATACTGTATATATATTATTTATTATATAATATATAAATATAAAATAGTTTAACTATTTATATATTTAGTTTACCTATTTGTAACAAAATATTGTTGTGATATTGTTTTTATGTTGTTATGAATTTATTGACTTTGTGTGCATTATATGTTATACTTATCAAGTAAGCAATTAACAGAAATAAGGGGGTCTTTTGACTATGTATTCAAAATTAAACGGAAGATTTGAAGTTGAAAATGAAGAAGGTGTTGTTTTTCGTAACGGAAAAGTTTTTTCAACTTCTGGAAAAGAGCTTACTTGTGAAGAAAGTGTAATTGAAAGTATGAGAGAAGGTCTTGTTTATCCAACAAAACCTGTTTTAGATGGCTCGAAACTTATCCGTTTTGTGGAGTTGCGTGGTAAGAGCGAGTATTCTATGGGACACTCAATCGCTAAGATCTCAGATATCGTTAAAAACGCAGAGTATTCACTTGCATTGACAGATCCCGAAGTTGGCTTTGGAATCTACTCTTTTAACCAAGGAATGATTTCTGCTGGTAAAAAGCCAATAAATGGTACTGAGCTATCATTCTCGACAAAAACTTCAACTATGAATCTTGTATTGCTGGCTAAAAACCACAACGCCTATAAAGTTTTATGTCGTATTCTAACAACAATCTCTAGTTTGAGACAAAAAGGAAAAAGTGTAAGTCTAAAGGTTTTAGAAGACTTTGATTTATCAGGTTTCGTTTTTATTTCAGACGCAGATTCTAATAACACACTCTTCAAAAATCTCTTGAAATTAAACATCGACAAGAATGACTTGTATCTAACAACCGAATTGCAGGATGATTTAAGTGATGAACGAAATAGACGTGTAGAGCTTTTAGCTAAAAAGAATGATATCAAGGTCGTTTTGACAAACGATTATCGTCAAATTAAAAGCGAAGACTCAGAAGGTTTTCGAGTAATCCAATCACTGAAACAGAAAAAGGTTGTGACATCAGCTAAATTAGTTTCAGGAGATAATCATTATATCCACACAAGCGATGAAGTTGAAAACTGGGGAGTCCCAGTTGAGTGGTTGGATAATACAATCGAAATTTTAAACAAAATTGAAATTTACGATTTGAGCGTGAAAGATAATTTCAATCCGATCTTCAATATTCCTAAAGGATTCGATAGCGAGAAAGAATATTTCTGGCATTTAGCTAAGGTTGGCTTACAACGTCGCTTCGGTGACAAAGAAGTACCAAAGGAATATTGGGAACGACTTGATTACGAACTTGGAATTATTGACAGTATGGGCTTCAACGGGTATTTTCTTATCGTTGCCGATTTCATCAATTACGGTAAACGAAATTATGCTTCATACGATGATGAAACTGTTGCACGCTGGAAAGATTTCATTAAACGAAGTGGTTATTCTGAAAACCCTATCAACTTTGGTCCAGGACGTGGTTCTGCGGCTGGCAGTTTAGTGGCCTATGCTACAGCTATTACAGACGTTGATCCATTAAAATACGGATTGCTGTTCGAGCGATTTTTGAACCCAGAGCGTGTTTCAATGCCGGATATCGACACGGATATCCCAGATATGCACCGAAAAGAGATTATCGAATATACACGAGATTTTTATAACGTTTCGACAGATATTACGGAGTCTCGTGTGGCTGGGATTTCAGCATTTGGGACTTACCAGCTGAAAGCACTTTTGAAAGCAATCCCTCGTGCATATTACCAATCAAAAACCGCAATTTCACTAGGTGAAAAACTTGCAGGACTAGTTCGTGATGAAAAGGGATTCGGTATCAAAGAGTTTTGTGATTTACCAGAAGTCATCGCTCTTTCTGAAGAGGACAAACGTGTTGCACGTGTCCTTGAAGTGGCACCGTTGTTGAGTGGTATGGTATCTAACTTGACACAACACGCCGCTGGTTATGTTATCGCTCCTGAAGCAGTTACAGAGTATTTACCAACTGTATTTGTGGAAGGTGAGCAACTAACTGCTTACACGGATGTTGAGTCTTGTGGTTTGCTAAAGATGGACTTTTTGGGTCTTAAAGCTGTCACAATTATCCAATCAACACTTGATAAAATTCAGGAAAAAACTGGAAAAACTTTAACAGTTACAGAAATCTTAGAAACTGCAACAACAGATCTTGACGTTTTTAAAACAATTGCTTCTGGAGGAACCAAAAACCTATTCCAACTTAGCAGTCCCGGAATGACAGATGTTGTTGTAAAATGTCTTGCTGACATCGATGAACCTGGCAGTGAAGAACGTGCGAAGTCAGGAGACTATTTTGGTCGTGTAGTTGCAGCTATCTCTATGTACCGACCAGGGCCTTTAGCTTTTATCCCTCAATTTATCGAAAACGCCCTACACCCTGAAAAGATTGAATATGTTGTCCCTGAAATGGCTGATATTCTATCAACATCATACGGATTGATGATTTATCAAGAGTCAATTATGAGTCTACTTCAGGTAGTTGGTGGGTTCACACTTGGTGGAGCTGACTTAGCACGTCGTGCGATTGGTAAGAAAAAGTTTGAAGTTTTGCAATCTTTAAAACAAACGTTTATTTACGGTGATGAAAAAACTGGAGTTCTTGGTGGTATCAAGAAAACAGGACGTAGTGCTGAAGAATTGGAAGATCTTTGGTCTGACGTTGAGGCTTTCGCTTCTTATGGATTCAATAAATCTCACGCAGCCGCATACTCTATGGTTACAATTATCGAGGCTTGGTTATTCACGAATTACCCTGAGTATTTTGCCTCTGCTGATTTAAATAAAGTTGGTGGAAATCAAAAAACTAGTGAACGTGAAGCACTACACGAAATGATTGAATTTTACAAATCTCGTGGTTTGGATATTAGACCAGTAGATATCAATATCTCTGAAGACGAATTTGTTGCTGATAATGGTGCGGTATATTTTGGTTTGAACAAAGTATCCAACGTTGCAAGCGCCGCTGAAAGAATCAGTAATGAACGCAAGACTCGTGGAGAATTTAAAAACCTTTATGATTTCTTGAGTCGTATGCAAAGAAACTATGAAAAGGGTGTTAACAAATCAGTTCTAAAATCTTTAATTGTTTCAGGAGGTTTTGATAATTTCGCTGGAACACGTAAAGATAAATTAGAAAAACTTGAGGATTTATCAAACCTTGGGAAAATCCTAAAAGCCAACGAAAATATTATCTTTGATAAATACGGAGAAAGCTATTTCGATACGTGGATGGATTACAAGAACGAGGAGATGGATATCCAAACACTTCTAGCTGAAGAAAAACGTGTTACAAGTTTTTATATTAGTGGACACCCAACAGAAAAATATTTGAGTGTAGCTCAAAAAGAATCTGATTATCAACCAATTGGAAACCTAGACGGTCTTTCATCTGGGACTTCTGTTTACCTACTTGGTATCGTTAACAGTGTTAGACAAATCACTACCAAAACTGGTCAGTTGATGGCTTTTGTGTCAATCGAGGATACAAGTGGAAATTGTGATTTAGTTGTATTCGCTGATTCTTATAAAATGTTCGGCAGATATCTTGAGGTTGGTGAGGTATTGAACGTATTTGCCACTAAACAGGTTAGTGCACGTGGTACTTCTTATATCGTAAACTCTATTAAGAGAGCTGGCGATATCAAGATTTTCACTACAACAGATCACATTCAAATTAAACTTTCAAAGGACAACGATGTTGCCCAAAAAGAACTTGTTAAAATTCTTAACGAAGCTAACAACCCACTTCACGAGTACAGTCCTTTTATAAAAATGTCTTATGTTTTTGGTGGAAAAGAACTCTTCAGAACCAAAGCAAAAAGTTCTCTAGAAATTCCTTTTGATTTGACTATGGTGAACTATATCAAAAATATTCTTGGTACTTCTGGTATCAAAATTATTTGGAAATCTGATTACGAAAAAGAATTAAAGGATGTCACTTTAGAAGAATTGTTGGAAGATGATAGTTTTGAATTGAAAATTTAAAAACGTTAAGACCGGATTTATTTCCGGTCTATCGTTGTTTAACACTATATAACTTTAAAAATAACAAAAATTAAAAAGGTGGTACGCATTGAATACAAAAAAAGTGTTGATTATAAGAGATCCGAACATCTATTTGAAGTTTGTTAGCAGAATATATATTCTACTTGAAATTTTAAATAAATTGTTCTTCGGACTATCATTCTTAGCTTTAATTGTTTCAGTTGGAATTTACTTTCTATACGGAATGCAGAATCGGGTTTTATTGGCAATTTCTATAGTTGTTGCTTTCCTATTGTTTGTATTCGGAATACTCTTGTACGTTATGAGAGACAATATTTCTCCAGAAAATGAAATTGAGAAACAAGGGGTAATCCTTGCCAATCAAATAAAAAACGTAGAATCAGAAGTGGAAGTTTCCAAATTGAGCGGAAAAGTTGTTAAGGTATCCAGAAGTTTCGGATACTACAACATTAAAATTAGAATGGAAAATGGAAAAAATTTAAAAATACGAGTTTCCGGTGACACAAGAGATCGGTTTGTTCACGATCATACTTTGTTGTCTAAATCAGAGTTTGAAAACTTAGACGGTTTACCTGTTATCGTGAGACAATCATCCATTAAAGTTAAAAAATATGGATGGTTGAGGGATCACGCAACAGTATCTGTTTTGGAGGACAATGGGCGAACTGCGTTTAAATTTGAAACGTTCGCACCAACCGGAGATTTATTTGAAGGTAGGAAGATTTTTGGTTAGAAAAAAGAAAAAGGGCGGGGGTGATATAGTTATCGCCCCTTCTGAAAAAGTTAAATTTCACGAACAATTCAAAGATGATTATATCGAGTTTGGAACTTATGTAGCTGAACAAAGAGCTCTGCCAGATATCAAGGACGGTCTTAAGCCGGTAACTAGGCGAACTCTATATTTGATGAAGAGAAATGGCTATACAAGTGATAAACCTCACAAAAAATCAGCACGTATTGTTGGTATTGTTATGGGGGAACTTCACCCACACGGTGACGTTTCTATTTATGAAGCTATGGTTAATATGGCTAAACCGTGGATGAACCCACTATTATTTGTTGATTTTAAAGGAAATCGTGGTAATAGGCGAGGAGATGGGCCGGCAGCACAACGATACACAGAAGCAAGAATGTCATTATTATGCGAGCAATTATTAACCAGACTAAATCAATCAAGTGTTCCTTTTGTTCCAAATTATTCGGATGAGTTCTTAGAACCTGTTGTTTTACCGTTCGAAATCCCTAACTTGTTGATTAATGGGAACGCCAGCATTGCTGTTGGATTTATCAGTCGCATTCCGTCTCATAATCCTTTGGAGGTTATTGAGGCTTTCAAGTTATTTATTAAAAGAAAACGAGTTACCGTTGACGATTTATTAAAGGTAATGCCTGGGCCAGACTTTACAACTGGTGGTGAGGTTTTTGCAATTAAGGATTTATACAATTTCTATAAAACCGGCGAAGATACCAAAATGATGGTTCGTGGAAAAACAAAAATCGACGGCAATTCTGTTATTATTACAGAGCTGCCTTATATGATTGTACCGAATATTGATAAATATTTCGAAAGTTTAGTTGATTCAGTCCTTGATGGTGTTATTACAAATGCTGAGAGCTGCAAAAACAGATCAACACACAAAGGTGTTGAAATTGTAGTAAATGTAAAGGAAGGGTGTGATCCAAAAGATCTCGAGGCAGAGTTGTATGCAAAAACACAACTTCAAGGAACTAAACCTCTGCGCTTTAATGTACTAAGGAACGGTATTCCAACAAGAACTGACCTTCTCGAATACTTCTCTGAGGTTAAAGATTTTGCTCTTGAAACTATCAAGAACGACTCATCTCACCAGTTTGAAAAAATCTCAAGAAGTATACGACTGAAAACCGGTTTACTGTCTGCACTTGAACAGATAGATATTATTGTTGAATTGATTAGAAACTCTTCAAAAAAATCAGAAATCATTGATGGTTTGACAAAAGGAAAAGTATCCGAAAATCAATTTAAAACTAAAAAGAATTTCTTGCAAGCTAAAAAATTAAACTTCACCGAAGAGCAGGCGGAAGAGATTGTTCGTATCCCTCTAGGGAGATTATCTTCTCTTTCAAAAATTCAGATGGAAGATGAGCTGAAAAAATTACAGGCTGAAGCTAAAAAATTGGAAAAAATTGTCTCTGATAAAGAAGAGCAAAAGAAAGTGCTTTTGCAGGATATTGCAAAAATTGAAAAGTTTTTAGTTTCTATGGGTGGTTTTGAACGAAAAACTACACTGAGTGACGGTGAAGCTATCACTTACAAAGATAAGGAAATTGTATCTTTATCTGTTGTTTCGGTAGATAAATTCGGATATCTCAGAAACTTATCTGTTAATTCGGGTGAAGCAAATCAGGAAATTTTCAGAAAAGAAGCAAAATCAAATCAAGATATTTTTGTATTTACAAACAAGGGTAACCTTGGAAGAATTAAGATTTCCGATTTAGGAACTCAAACCCTCAAAAATAAGGGGCAGACATTATCAACTTATCTGAAATTGCAACCATCTGAGTATCCGTTGGTATCAGAGGACTCAATACTAGTAGCTTCAAGAACCGAAGAGTTAGAAGGGTTTTATCTGTTTGTTTCGAGTGACGGACTCATCAAGCGTGTTCCGACAGAAGAGATTCCAGCGATTAAACATATATCCAAAGGTACAAGTCTGAGAAATAATGCAGAATTAGTTTTTGCTGGATCAATTCAAGAAGAAAAAACTAAAGCTGTTCTTGTGACAGAAGGTGGGTTGGTTAAGACTGTAGGTATTGCAGACATTCCAATTTTAGATAAGAAAAAAATCGGTGTTAAAGTTGGTAAACTAGATGATGATAAGATCGTATCAGTTAAATTGATTGATAACACTGAAGAATTGGAATTGTTTGGTAAAAAAGTTCCAAGTAAATCGTTGAAGGTTGAAAAATTTACAACAAAATTTAAAAAAATGAAATAGTAAAACAGCGCAGTTTCTTGACTGCACTGTTTTTTTGTGATAAAATAAGATGAGTATGGATATTGGAGGTCTCTTTTGAAAAATAAATTTTTTTATTTTATGATTTTATTAACTGTTTTTATTTTTAGTGCAGAATACTTTTCAAATAAAAATAAGACTGTTGTGCCTGAATCAAAAATTTCAACTTCTAAGTATAACGATAAGGATCAAATCGGAACTATTGAAACAGAATTGGAATCGGGAATCATCCAAAGTCACGTAATAAAGGAGTCCGGATCTGTAACTATTAAAGTTATGGATTTCAAAGACACTAAAACGATAGAGGCTGATGAAATTGTAGATTTTCGTGAGGGTGATATATCACGTGATGTCTCATATTCAGTAATACGGAAAAATAAATCGGGTGACGATTTTGGTAAACGGGTGATTGTTTTACATAATAAAATCTCAGGTAATGGTGATAAGGATAGAGCTATGACTAGAGATAGGAATGTCTTAAAAGACATCTAACTTTTTGTCGGCATAGCCAAGTGCGTTAAGGCTGCGGGCTGCAACCCCGTGATCCCCGGTTCGAATCCGGGTGCCGACTTATTTTTTCTTAGAAAGGATATTTATTAATGCTTCAAACAACAAGCAAACTTTCTGATAACAGATTTTATAGAGCATTGAAGGAACTTACAAGAATTTTACAAGATGATACTTTATCGAGAAAGTCTTATGACTTTTTATTTAATATGACTACTGATAGTGTTAAAACTATTCAAACTTATTTCAATGTTTCGACGCTAGAGTTTTCTAACAGACCAGTTATGAATGACACAATTTTCCTTTTCAGTTTTTATAGATGTAGTTTTGATAAATTTAAATTAAAGTTGGAAAAATCAATCAACAATTTGATAAACTCAACAAATATAACAAGCGAGGGTAGGGAAATAGATTTAAGCAGTGGCTCGGTAATTCTAGAACAATTTTCAGAAAATGTTGCTCTCGATATTATCAAAGGGGAACTAACTCTCGCTACGTTTTTTACAGAGATTGAGTTGTTGAATAAAAATATTATTTTCGAATCTGAAACAACAGAAGGTACAGATGTCCTTTATTTATTTAAGTACGATGATGAGAATGTTTTTATAAAGAAAGAAATTTTAAGTTTGTTTAAAGGTCGAGAAGATTTCGTTTTAGATATTTATACTGGCATATTTGAGGAGGCCAGAGCTTTTAAAGAAGAAATGGCGAGAAAATTGGTCTGATATTATTTATAAATAAATATAGTTTTTTAATATTGAAATTTATTAACTTTTAAATCCAAAATTTAGTATAATTTTTAAAAATAAATTTATTACCCGATTTAACGGGTTAGAAAGAAGGTGTATAGATGAAATCCTTATTTTATCTAACCAAAGAAGAGCTTGAAGAACGGGGTCTCACCCGGGAAGAGTCTGAAAAATTAGCAAGTTTCATTTCAGACGCTAAGAAAGGCGTATTGAATTTCTCGTATAAGAAAAAAGACGGAACAATCCGTCAAGCAGTCGGAACAATCAACGTTTCCGTAATCAAGGATCATCCAAACGTACTTATTGACGAATTTGAGCTTGAGTACTTGGAGGATATCTTTGAAACTGAAGATATTCCAGAAGGAACTGTTCCTTTCGATACAAATCTTGTTCAAGATCTGAAGATTCTGTATTATGATATTGAGCAGCGATCAATTCGTTCTTTCACATCAGGAAATCTTATTTCTTGGGAGTTGGAGGTTGATGAAGATGAGTAAAATTTCACTTCGCCGAATTGCCAAAGAGTATGATTTACCAATTAAATTTTTAAAAGATCTTCACAAAACCGGTCGATTAACATTTTCTGGTTTTCCTCGTAAGATCAATCAAGAAGATTGGGATTTGTACCTAAAGGAAATCGGTGGCTTGGATCATCGTCGTGAAAATATCTGGGATAAATTCGGATAAGGAGGGAAACCTCCTTATTTTTATAGAAAGGAGAAAATCTTGGTTATTGCGGTAGAATTAGAGTTGAGAAAAACGAGTGACCGATTGTACAAGGGTTGTGTGGATTGTTTGAAACTTGTTCACTCTGATGAATTTGTTGATTTGTACGAACGTTGGTCTGATACAATATTAGTCCGAGATTTGCTATATTATGACCTAAAAACTGGCGAAATCAGCAATCACTTTGAACCGAATCAAACGATAATGATTGGAGTCTATTTTCCTGGTGCTATAAACGTACTTGTATCGAATATTGATAAGAGCATTTCGGAGTTATTGATTGCTCCAAAAAACAATAAATTCGATCTTGATAGCGTCATTTCGGGTTGCTCTATATTAGAACAGTACGAAAGCGAGCCTGTCATTTCATATTTGGAGGATATGATTTTTACATTTCCATTCTCCACAACCAATTTCATACCTTGGTTTTTGGATGACGGAGATGATGAGTATATTTTGACTGATACAATAACAGAGGATATACGCTCAAAATTATCGGATAGATTTTGGAAGAGACTCGATGAAGTTTCTAAATTTCACAAAAACTAAAAGAGCACCTGATGTGCTCTTTTTAATTTTCTAAAACCACCTCTCTCATCAACACAAACAGTCTGTCGATTTGAGAAAGATCCTTTGTATTTGAAATTACTTCATCAATTGAAGAGAAGTTAAATTTATACTTGTACGACAAATCAAATAAGGTAGATTTGATTTCATTATCCGTTAATAGAGATAATGGTACAATTTTATAAGTTACATCATCAAGGGTGTAATCAGACACCAACAATTCTCGAACTTTATCCTCGATTGATTTTTTTAATAGATCAACAAGCAAATTATCAAACTTTTTACTGTTATTATTCCAGATTGCATTCGAAAATTCAATGCAAAGTTTATCGAAGATATTGTAAGATGAACTATTGTATTTTTTATTAGACAGAGAAATTCTGATTGTTTTGTCTTGATTTTTGTTTACAGGGGAGAACTCTCCAGAGTCATAATCAAAATACAATAAGTACTTCCAGTTCGTTACGTTCAATAAAAGTTTGTTGTTTATCATCTTAAATTTATCAAAAAATTCTTCAAAAATAAGCTTACATAATACTTCACGTGAGTTACCTTCACGTATCCGATAATGTCCGCTGATTGGATTCTTTAAAATAAATCCTTCTAAAAATTCGATTAGACTTTCAATGAAATTTTCAAATTCCGAAGTGCTCATTCCGCACTTTTCAGCAATTTTTTGGCAACGTTTAAGACCACGCTTTTTTCTCGAGATCTTTATATCTTCAACAACAAGTTTATTACTGTCATCAATATTAGAACCAGATGTATAGAACCTAACTTCATCATCATCTAACTTGAATATATTTGAAAATTTATTATAGATGAAAAAAGCAACTTTTGGGTATCTCGTTAGGTGAGTTAACCAACTTTTAATTTCATCATACTCTTGGTAACTTTGATTTTCTAAGACAGTGATTTGTTCTTCTAATCGCACTTGCAAGAACTCTTGCAGCTCTGAAATTGAGTTAATTTCGTCTTTTTTAATAAACAGATTTTTGTCTAGCGGAAGACTTTTAATTGTGAAATCCTTCAAAAGGGAAACGACCTCTTCTTTTGGAAATTCCCTTAAGTAATTTGTCAACTTATTTGTTGCAATTAATCGCTCGCAGGATCCCGGTTTTAATACCACTTCACCTTTTGTAACGATATCTTTTGTTGTTTTCATAAAAATCCTTTCTACTGAAATAAATTCAGGGCGACTATTCTAATCTTGTTTCAGAATAGATTATGTGATATTTTCTAAGTTTTCTATCATCACATCTTTTAGTAGTAATGTTAATCGAACCAACTGATCTTTTCTTTTAATCTTGGTTTTTGTTTTTGAGAATAGGAATGATGGCGGTTCGTCAAAACCTCTCAAGCCTTCAATAATTTCTAAATCTGTTAGAAAAGAGATTGGTATTCTATCAATCATCACATCTTCCAAATTGAAATTTTTCTCCACTAAACACTTAATCGCAAATTCAATAGATATTTTTAAAGATTCAAACGTTTTGTTTTTTAAATCTTCCTCTTCTGTGTTCCAAAAATCGAATCCTGTTATTATATTCTCTTGTAAGACACCGATCCCAATATAATCATTGGAGTTAAAATCATTTTCAATTAGTATACAATCTTTAGTATCGAAATAGATAATTCCGTGCAATAAGGACGAGCTTAAAAAACAAGAATCAAAAAGCAACTCTAGTTTGATTTCAATAAAATACTCAACTTGTTCGAAAACTTTATTTCTAGAGCGAAATGAATTGTATGAGGAAGCTTTAAAGGTATTCTTTCTTACTAAAGATGAAATAAACTTCAAAAATTGTTCTAAACAATAGTTCATCTCGTCATTAGATACCCCAGTTTCTTCCAATAGTGATAATAATATTTTAAATTCTCTACTATCACGATCGACTTTTAAGTGTAATGTGTTAACCTTTAAAGTATCAAACGTTTCATTCTCTTCTCTATATATTTTATATTGTAAGGAGTTCGGGTTGATAAGAATGATGTCATCCCAATTTTTAAAGAAAAAACTTGAAAATGATTCGTGCTTAATAAAGAAACTAATCATCTCCGTTAATTCATCAATATCACCATCTTCACAATAAGTTTTTAAATAAAGCTTCAAATTTTCATTCAACTTATTTCTAATTTCAGATAAATAATCATTAGAAGTTGGTTCGATTTTCATATTCCGCAGAATGCTTTTATAGAAAATATCAGCGGCTTCATCTTCGGTAAGATTCTTATAAATATTTTTCAAACCTTCAATAGACTGAATTTTTTCACAGACACCGGATTCTACTGTAACAACTTTAGAACTTTGGCGTTCTTTACTATTCTTCATTTTGACCTTCTTTCTACTGGATTAACTCCAGAAATATTTTATTTCTTAAATTATAAAAGAAAAGGGAGTTTTACCTCCCCTTAATAAAATCCAGCCTTTAGTTTGCTTTCCAATGCTTTAATAAGTCTGTTAATTTGCTTTTCATCCTGTGTATTCCCAATTACTTTCGCAAGATCCTTTAGAATTGTCCCTGTTTTTAATGAATTGTTTATTTGATCATCAGTTAATAGAATCAATGGAACTTTTCCATCACGAACTTGTAACAAATTAAACTTGTAATCAAAGAGTTTTACGATTTTATTTTTCAGTGCAGATAAAATTTGTTTATATAAGTATTTTACTAACTTATCTTCATTCCTAGACCAAAGAGCCTCGTGAACCATTTTATCCAATGGTTTGAAATTCATATTGCTGATAATCAATTGGTCTTGCTTATCTTCTTTTTTTAAGGAGATTTTATTCTTTGTAAATGAATAATATACGCCAGAAGAATTAGTTATATGATAGGATAGTTGCTTGGAAATATTTTTGAAAAAATCAGAAACAACGCCGTTTACTCCAAATTCAATTCCTGAAGAGACGTCCTTATCTGTTAAGTTCTTTGTGTTGTAATTAGTACAATAGACACGATCTTGCAAGGTGCTACCAATTAGTAATTGATTGCCAACATTTTCAATGAGGGAAATATACTTTTCCAAACCTTTGTTATTGAGATAATTTAAAATTCTTTGGTTATTAATGTGAAAATCAATATCATCTATCGTCAAATCCAGGCGATGAAACGTATTTTTACTTGATGGGCTGGTTCTATATTTAACTTTTAAAATTTTTACATAGTTTTTTGATAGAGAACTTTTGTCCAAAACAGAAAAATCTCTAATAAATTTTGCAAATTCGTAATTGTTGATAATATCCTCTACAAATTCAGAAAAATCAACTCCGAATTTTTCTAGACCATCATTGATAATTTTTCGTTTTTTTTCGAACAAACTTTCACATTTATCTTTAAAGGTGATAACACTGCGATTTTCATCACAAAAGAAGTTATTTTCAATTTCTTTTCGTAATTCAGTATCATCATCCAATAATCTTGAATAATAATCACGGAGTTGCTTGAACCCGTCGGTAATTTGTGTTGATCCAACCTCGATAGAGAATAAGGATGAAATCTCAGATTTTTTTTCTTTTGAGCTTAATACCATTATTTAATCCACCTTCTTAATTTATTAAAGTTTCTGTTTCATTTCATCTTTTATTATAATAGAAAATGCTTGATTTTGCAACAAATAAAGAAAAGGAATGGTTAACCATTCCTTAAATTTTAGCCAAGATTTTCATAAATCGTGCAAACTGTTCGTCCGATGTAATTTTCTTGATATTTTCAATCGTTGAAAAATCATAGGATTTTTTGTGCTTTTGAATTTGAAGTAGGATTTGGACATCAGTGAATAAATCAATTGGTACGTTACCAAGTTCGATATTTATAAGACTGAAGATGGGTGAGTTAATATCCACGATAGATTCAATTCGTGAGTCGATTGCAACTTTGATTTTATCTACAAAAATTTCAGTAAGTTTTTCTTTGGATAGGTTATCGTCCAATAAAAATTTGTTAAAATAAAACAAATCTTCTTCCTTATTATTAGCTTCAAAAAAGTCACAAATATACAGCTTATCTCCACGGGTAGACAAATCATCTTCTTTTGTCGGAACCTTCAGTTCATTTTCATCAAATACAAAATAGAGCTCTTTTTCGTGCAGAGATTTGATAAAGAATAATTTACTAATATCACTTACTAAATCACTAAAGAACTCTTGTGCCCGATATTTATCTGAATGATAATCTGAAGCATAATAATCTGATTTCTTTTTGTGGGTTTCTAAGTAAAGTTTTGCTGATAAACTGAGCAGCTCATCTCTTAATTCCTTGTCCATTTGGAATGAAGGGATAAAGTCTTTTCTAAATTCGTATATTAACTTGATATCCTTTAACGATACAAACTCTTTTGGTTCGATAGTAACATCAAGCACTTTATCTTCTGAATAAAAATATTCAGACATTGCTTCAGAAAAATTAAAGAATGCCTTATAATCTTTTCGGATTAAATCAAATAGTTTGCTGAAGTCACAACGATTTTCTGAACGTTTTTTGTTGAGAAATTTCGTGCGTCTTTCGATCATTGATTTTTTTATCAAATCAATATCAATAATAGAATTAAAAATATCAACGATAGGAGTATCATCTTTTTCTAAAGACATCCGACACTCTTTCAGTTGTCCAAACATAGAGTTGAACTTGCTACGATCCTCTTGAACTTTTGTATATTTCATTTATTTTTCCTTCTTTCTTCTGGAATTATTCCAGGGTAATTAAATTTCTTAAATTATAACAGATTTGTGAATGTTAAATAAAAAGAGCAACATTACCGCTGCTCTTAAATCTGAGACAAAAGATTCATAAATCGTTCGAACTGTTCTTTTGATGTCATTTTCTTGATAGATTTAATTGTTGAAAAGGAATAGGTATTTTCACCCTCTTTAATACAATTAAGAATTTGACTATCAGTAAACATAAATAATGGAACAAATCCGGATTCAACTTTTTCTAATTTGAATTTAGGACTATTTATCAGCAAAAGATCTGATAGTAACTGATCAAATTTCCTTTTTAACTCATCAGAAAAGAATAATAAAAGTTTATCCTCCTCAAGGCTATCAAAATACAAATGTTTTGCAATAATAATATTAAAGATTTCCCTTTCGTCGTTAACCATAAGTTCCCCTATGTGAATGCCGTTCTTATCAAAGTCATTGTGGTTAAAGACTTCTAAGTTAAAACTTTCGAAAGAAAATTTAAACCAAAAGTTTGTCATTCTTGTTCTAAACAAAAGTAGACTAATATCATTAATAATCTTCCAAAGACAACTAATTCTTCCTTTATCAACACCATAATCATTAAAATCGCTTGAAACAAAAAAACTTTTCAATAAATTTGATATATAATCTTCCACTTCAACTTCAGTATCTTTCTTCATAACTCCAGAAAGACTACCCTTAATTTCAAATTTTGAAGTGCAATCGTTCCAAAAAAATTCATCGAGTAAACTTTCATAAGTTGTATTGATAACAACTTTTGAAAAAATATAGAAAGATCTTAAATCCTTCTCTACCACCTTAAGAAATTTTTCCAAACGTTCAGAGCATTCATCTTTGGATCCCTTTCCGTAATAATATTCATCTAAAAATTTATTCTTATCTGATTCGAATTTAGATCTCGCCCGCTTGATATCGAGATTGTTCTTTAAGAAGATTAACAACTTGCTATTATCATCTTCAATTTCTTGTCGATACCCCTTTAGTATACTGATACCCCAATCAAAATTTTGTTCGTATCTTTTCTCAGAGTTTTGTTTTAAATTTTTAACATTCAAAACCATTTACAACCTTCTTTCTAAAACTATTACAGTTTGTTATTTTTCTTAAATTATAAAAGGGAGAAACTCGTCTCCCATTAAAATTTATTTATCAAAAGAATGATTCGATTCCACTGTTCAAGAGATACTTCAGATTTGAACCTCCAAAGCTCTTCAAGCTTCCTGCCAGGATGAAAATATCGTTTGATTTGTTCGTCAGATAACATTTCAGCCGGAACCTTTCCAGATTCCACTTTTGCCATTGTCAAATACTTGTCGTCATATATCATTTTTGAAAGTATCGACTCAATCTGTTTTACAGTTTTTGCGTAGATTTTATTTAGCAATTGGTTGCGTCTTTCTTTGGTGCTGTTGAATCCAATAATGTCCGACTGTCCGGTTTTAGTATCTAAGACCTTTTCAAAGCAAACAATTTTTTCTTCTACACCAGATAGGCTAGTCACTAGATGAAATTGTTTATCTTCCAAGGAATAGTAAATGTAAAACCCATCAAACTGCTTATTTTTAACTGAAGATGAATACGGTTTTGTAAACAAAATCCTATTTTCTTTATTAATATCAGTATCGTAAATTTTCCAATCAATAATAGAATTTCCGTTATTTTCTTTTATTGCTTTATAGCTTTCTTTATCTATAAGTTTGAGTACATCTTGAGGATTAATATTCTTCAATTGTTGCAGAGATTCTTTTATCTCTTTAAAATTTGAAGTAAAATCATCACTACCAACGGTCAATTCAACAACCGATGTCTTCTCTTTTTTATCAACTTTTGATATAACCATCAACTACCTTCTTTCTACTGGAACAATTCCAGATATTTTATTTTCTTAAATTATAACAGAAAAAGTGAGAAGTTTATCTCACTTTCTATTTTCTATTCTAATGAAGTTCATCATTTTTTTGTATCCCAAGAATAACAAAATAAATCATCACGTTTCAATTCGACGTTTTGATAATCTTGTAATAGTTGGCGTGTATCGAAACGTTGGTTTACAATAACAGCATAACCATTAGGTGTCTTGTGTAGCTTAACAGACATTTTTGGTCTTTTTTGACCATTTTTAGTTTTTGTGTTTTCGTGAGCCAAAAGTAGATCTTCTACAAATTTGTGAACTAGTTTTTCAGTATCTTGACCTTCAACCGGGTCAAAATCAAACAACCAGTTTAGATGTTTCGAGTCGTAAGCATTTTCTTTTTTAGCAGCCAAACCGGCAACCCTTTGAGGTAATGACGACAGATTAAATTCGTCATCTAGCATTTTATGCTGCAATGCTTTAAAAGTTTTCGAGTTGGAACGTGGGTTTACTGATGTATACATTCTTGAAAATTCACCGGGTTGACCAGCTTCTACGAAGGCTTTGAATTGATCTTTGATATCTTCAAATTCACGAGTGGTAGTAAAAGCGTTGCGTCTTTCGGTAAAATTTTTGAGATGTTTGTTGTCTTTGTTTCTGGAAACAAATAAAACAACATTAAGTTTATCGGAATCTAAATTTTCGTCTCGATTCCATTTGTTGAAGTTTGACATATTTTCTTTCCTTCTTTCTATTTTTTATTCTTTCTGAAATTATATCAGAATAGACACAAAAAAAATCAATAGAAATGGGTGGTAAAACCCATTTCTAAAATTGCTATAAGTTTTCTTTGATTAGAATAACAAATCGTATATTTTTTATTTTATTGAATTTAAATAACTGTCAATAATATTCAAAACACGAGCCCATTGTTTTTCGTCTGCGATACTGTCTTTGATTTGAGCAATATCAAGTAAGGATTGTGTTGATCGTAGAGATTCTAGAATTTGCTGGTCGCTTAAAAGATTTACCGGAATGTTCTTCTTTACAACTTCAGAAAGAGACATCATTTTCTTACTTGTTAAAGTTTTACTAATTTTATTCTCTGCCAATTTAATGAAATCGTTATAAAGTTTGTCAGCGAAAATTTCCATCTCAACTTCATCAAATAAAGCATTTACAAATTGTGCCTTGTGCCGCTCGTGATTTCCGATGTGGCCAAAAAACATCTTGTTTTTGTAATTTTTTGTATTATTAGAATCAAGGATTTTAAATCCTTTATCGTCAAAATCGTAGATTACACTAATCATTTTGCTTTGTAGTATCAGACTTCGATAAAAAATGTCGTTAACGAAATTTTTAATTTCTCGAACTGTATTGTCAAATACTTTTTGATTGTTAATCTTATCAATATTTTCTAATAAAACATCATCATCAGACTCAATTTTTTTTATCAAGTTGCCGTACAAATTGTGGTTTCTTAGGTAATCTAATAATACTTTGTAAAACCTATCAAGTATATCTTCCGGAATATTCTTTTCAAATTCAGAATCAAATTTGATATTTTTTACGTCAACCTTAAAATAAACCGCTTCAATTTCTACTTTTGTTGAATATCCTTTTTGATTCCCGACAAACAAATGACTCTTAGAATTTTTAGTTATTTTTGTTATATTAAAATCTGATATTTCAAGATCTTTAATGCTGCTTTCCAAAAAACCATTTTTCTTGCTTGTTAGTTTATAGTTTTTTCCAAAAAAATCGTAGATAGAGTAAATATCATCCTTATATTTTTTTAATTTATTATTGAAAAATTCTTCGGAAGATTTCTCCAATTTATCAAGAAAACTTTTTCTGAAATTGTCAAAGTCTACCTCCTCTAATAATTGGAGAAATTTATCTTTGTTCTGTTTTATTTCCAGAAGAGAGTCTCTCATTTCTCTAAAACCATCAGAGAAGTTATCTGCACCAATTACAGTTAATACTTCCTTCTCCTTCTTATTCAGTTTTGAAATAACCATTTTTTTCCTTCTTTCTATTTTTTTATTTTCTATTGATATTATAACATTTTTACAATCAAAAATCAAAAAAAGAGACCACTAGAGTCTCTTTTGTTATAAGTGTTCTTCTATCAAGTTCATCAGTCTTGAAAATTGTTTTGGATCGTGACAGTTATCTTTAATGATTTTTAGAATATCAAGATCAATTTTGTTAGTCCCAGCATAACGGCTTTTAATTGATTCTATAATCTGATAATCACTAAGAATACTTAAAGGAACTTCTTTTTTAAATACGTGCTCAAGATTATAATTTGATTCCAAAATTTTACTCAAATAATTTTCGAAATCAGAAGAAATTCTGTTCACAAAAAAGTTTTTGAGTTTGTCGATCGATTCATTTTTCCAAATATAACCAGCCAAAAGTTTTCGGTAACCAACTTCGGCTTTATTAATACTTGATATTAGAATATAATCATCATCAACACCACGCTCAAGTGTTAGTTTTTGTTGATTTAGAGCCAGATAAACTTTAATTTCATCTACATTATTTTTATGAAATTTTTCTAAATTTTTGTAAAATTGAAATAAGAAAATCTTAAAGTTATGATCGACGGCTTCACTTAGAAAATCTTCACGTGGTGCTTTTCTGTTAAAACCAACATAAACAGACTCTTGACCATTAACAAACAAGTCCATCAACTCAAAAGAAATGTAAATATTTGAATTGTAAGTCTCGAGAGGAAAATTGTTATTATTTTCTTTCAAGAAAAGTAAAAATAATTTTCGGATATTGTTGACGTAATTTGTATCTTTCGAAAACGGATTCTGATAGTCCGATTCATCAATTTTTGGAATCCCACCACTATCCTTGAAAGATTTTATTTGGAATGTTTTTTTTGTTTCGTCAAAGTGAATACTAGAATTGTCAAGCCTTGCTTCTGTTCGTGAAGTTCTAACTTTTGAAAGTAGCTCTTTATCTAATCGATAACCCACAATGAATTTATCATCACTATTGCTCTCGATAAGAGTTTGAATCATAAAATCAGTAAAATCGTAACCGATTAATTTTTTACCACGTTCAATGAAAGGAATATTTTTAGTTCCATTTTTTGATCGTGTCTTTTTGAGATCAGCATAATTTGCAATTAAAACTTCTTCAACAAAAGCAGCAATTTCGTCAGTTTCTTTAGATTTATTGAAAAAATCTCTCAAACTTTTAAAACCATCGGAAAACTGCTCCTGGGCAATCACCTTTTCCAAAACTTTTTCTTTAACTTTTTGTTGTGCGTTTAATACCACTACAAATACCTTCTTTCCACTGGAATAATTCCAGAATTATTAAATTTCTTAAATTATAAAAGAAAAAGGGAGATTGACTCTCTCTTTCTATTCTAATGATGTTAGATATTCATCAATAACTTTCGATACACGAGCCCACTGCTTTTCATCAGTAATACTCTTCTTGATCTCTGCAATATCCTTCAAAGACATTTTTGGTCGCAATGAATTTAGAATTTGTTGATCGCTCAGAAGATTTACCGGAATGTTTTCATTCTTAACTTCGTTTAGCGACATCAATTTCTTGCTAGTCAATGTCTTTTCCATTTTATTTTTAACTAGTTTTCTAAATTCTTTTTTTAGTACAGAAAAATATTTTTTCTTCTTTTTATCATCAAACAAAGATTCAATTAGTAAACCACGATATTTCTCTGAGTATGCAATGTTACCAAAGGACATCTTGTTTTTAAAATCCCATTTGGCACCAGAAGAAATAATTCTAAACTTCTTATCATCGAAATCGTAAATAACGCTCATTGCTTTAGAATGAAGAAAAAGAGATTGTCTCAATAATTGGTTCACAAAGCAACAAATTCCCAATTTAATTTCATCGATAATTATTCTCTCATTGTGTTTTTTAATAACTTCCAATAATTCGGAACTTTCAATGTCTACATCTTTGATTAATGTTGCTACCATTTCATAATCGTTTATATATTCTTTTAAAAAACTATATAAATTTTCTAAAACTTCTTTCGGAACATCCTTTTCAAATTCTGAAATCAATCTAATATTATCTACGTCGACTTTAAAAGAACATCTTTCAGTTTTTACTAGTATAGATTTACCATTTCCGAAATTCAACAGCATTCCATCAACACCATTAATGTTGTTAGTTTTGTTAGTTATAATAAACCCCAAGAAATCGAACTGATCGATACAGGAACGATCTAAACTTCCCTTTTTTTGTGTCAAATAATAATTCTTACTAAAAAATTCAAGTGTTTGATGAATATCTCCGTTCATACCATCATTGATACCATCAGAATCCTCTTTTAACTCAAGAAGAAAATTTTTCTTTATACCATCGAAATCAACCTCTTCCAAGAGTTCAAGGAACTTATCTTCATTCTATTCTATTTCCAGGAAAGAATCTCTAATCTCACGAAAACTATCCGTGAATGTATCTGCGCCAATTACAGTCACTACTTCTTTATCTTTTTTATCTAACTTTGAAATAACCATTTTTTTACCTTCTTTCTTCTTTTTTATTTCTATTAATATTATAACATTTTTGCGATTAAAAATCAAAAAAGAGACTGTTAAAGTCTCTTTTATTATAGGTTTTCTTCTATCAAATTCATAAGTCGTGAAAATTGTTTTGGATCGTGACAGTTATCCTTGATCTTTTTTAAATAATTAAGATTAATATTTGCGAACCCTCCGAGAGGAGATGTCATTGATTCTGAAATCTGGAAATCACTAAGAATACTCAAGGGAACTTCTTTATTTAGAACATTGTCAAGACTATAATCAGATTCTAAAATTTTACCCAGAAGCTCCTCAAAGTCTGAAGCTATTTTTTTGATAAAGAAATCCTTTAGAGATTCAATATCCTTACCTTTCCAAATATAATCAGCTAAAACCTTGCGATAATCTGGTGATAGTTTATCAATCTTAGAAATCAATATATAATCATCATCAGTGCCAATTTCGGTAGTCAATTTTTTCTGATTTAATCCAAGATAAATTTTCAAAGAGTCCAAGTTGTTCTTGTGAAATTTTTCCAAATTTTTGTAAAACTGCCACAAAAAGATTCCAAAATGATAATCTAGAGCTTCACCTAAAAAGTCATCTCTTGTAAGAACGTCACGTTTGTAATTTATGATAGTTTTCCCATTATAAAAAAACAAATCTTTTACATTAGGTCTGAAATGAATATTAGGATTATCTTTTACAAAAGGAATTTTATTGTTGTTTTCTGTCACAAACATTAGAAATAATTTTCTAAGATTTTTGACATAATAAGTATCTTTCGAAAACGCCTCCTTAAAAGATGATTCGTCAATATGTGGTTTGTTGTTAACAACGTTAAAGTTTTTTAACTCGAACGTTTTTTTTACATAATCGAAAACAATTTGAGAATTTTTTATTTCAGCGTCGTGGTGGCTTCCTCTACAATTTCTTATACGTTGTAGGTGATTACTGATAAGATATTCACTAACAACATTTTCATTTGGTCCTTTTTCGGTTAGAATATAGATCATAAAATCAGAGATATCGTAGTCAATTAATTCCTTTGTTTTTTCGATAAAAGGCACGTTTTTCGTACCGTTTTTCGAACGGGTCTTTTTGATATTTTTAAAATCAGAAATTAAAGAACTAGAAACAAATTCTTTGATAGCACCATTTTCCTGTGATTCTACGAAGAATTTTCTCAAACTCTTAAACCCATCGGAAAACTGTTCTTGAGCGATAATTTTCTCCAAAACCTTTTCCTTTAATTTTTCCTGTTCATTTAATACCATAGCACACCTTCTTTCTACTGGAATAATTCCAGGTAATACTTTATTTCTAAAATTATATAAGAAAAAGGGAGATAATTCTCCCTTTTAACTTTATAGAGATTCGCCAATAACAGCCCAGACCCGATTCCACTGGTTTGGATCAATACTCATTGCTATTTTTTTGATATCTTTTAAATCTTTATAGGAATGATTTCGAACTTCACCTTTGATATTTTCATCTGGCAGCATAAATATTGGGATATCACCAATCAACACACTGGTGAAATTCAAAAGCTTATTATCTAGAGTCAATCTTTCTACTATTTCAGCAATATTACCCTTGAAATTTTCAAATAGAAGTTCGTTACTATTTTTTCTTTTAGATATTCTATCTATAAGTTCGTATTTTAAAGCGTCATCGATTTTTATTAAACCACATCTTACTTTATTAAAATATTCTTTTTCAACAAAAGGATCAGGTTCTTCTCTTCGATATCTATAAAAATCCAAAACAAAACATTTTTTTTCAAATAGATAGTTTATTTCAATTGGAGAAAAACTCACATCCGCCAATGTCAGAATATTTTCAATCTCAAATTCAATATCAGTATATAAAGAATCTTCAACTTGTTTTTTTATTTTTTCTAAAATGGAATCATTATCTAGTGGCTTGTTTTCATTGTCGCAGATAATACTCCTTCTAACTACAATTTCGGTGGAATAATTTCTCATCTCTTGCTCGATGTAACACTTAAGATCAAATAGTAGATTTTTAGGTAAAATATCAGAAAATGAATCTGTAAATTTCAATTTTACTTCATCTAATTTAACATCAAGTTTTGAAAGATACTCTCTAAAGTGTTCACCTTTGCTATTCATATATTCTTCTTCAATAGAATTTAGTGATAAATCTTCTATTTCAATATCATCGTATGCTACAATTTCAACAATTTCTCTAATTGGCGATTGTAATTTTGTATACAACAATCTGTAATTATCAAATAAAAAGTCAATAAAACTATCGAATTTTTCATTTTTAGCGTAAACTTTCTCAAGTTGATACTTTCTTTTTATTTGTTCTTTTTGTGAAGAATATAACATATACTGCTTTGATTTTGCGAGTAAATCATCGACAAGTTCGTCAAACTTCTCTTTGTTTTCACAAATATCTTTAAAAGACCCTACAATTTCCTGAATAGATTCCTTTAACCGGTCTCGGCTAGCAATCAGACGAATTTCACGATCCGACTTTTCTTCTTTTGTAATTACCATCGTTTCCCTTCTTTCTATATTTATTTTTTTCTTAAATTATAACAGATAAAAAATAAGACCTGAAACAAAAAGAGTGCCAACTGCACTCTTAAATTATTCCAGGAATTTATCTTGAATAAATTTTTCTAAAATATTCATAAATCGTGAAAATTGCTCTGGAGATGATGATGATTCTCGCAAGAGTGTCAACTTGTAAATGTTGATATCCTCCTTATTTTCTAAAGATTTATTGATTTGATAGTCGCTCAAAATCGATAGTGGGATTTCTTTGTTCAATACGTTTTCCAAGGAATACTCGTTTGTTAATAAATCACTTGTTAATTTTTTTAGATTGTCGGTTAAAATTGAAATAAGTGATTCAATAATGATATTTTCCTCTCCTTTCCAAGAGTAATCCTCCAATAATTTTACATTTTGAAGGTCTTTGAAATCGAAGGTGAATAACTTCAGATAATCATCTTTGTCGTCAATCTCAGAAGTCAACTTCCCTTGTTTCAGAGCTAAAAATACAGTTTGCGGATCTTTCTTACTCAGATTTACTTCCACCTTTTTTAAATCAACAAAGAATTTATTTAAAAAGCTACAGATATGCCATCTGGCAACTTCTAGATCAGAAGACTCGTAAACGCTTTTACTTGAACTGGAATAAGGAACTTTAACCTTTGTTCTATCAGGCATTTCAAATTTTGCGTAAGGATTTTCTTTTAGATAACAAGCAATCAATTCACTCAATAATTCTTCAAATCGATCCACAACTTCGTCCTCTAATTTTGAAGAAATATCTGTAAATTTTCTTTTTTTACCTCCACTAGAAGTAGATAGGTAAAACTTGGCGGACTCGATTTTTACAAATTTAAAACCATCAACTTCAACTCTTGATAATTCGGATTCAGATGATAATTCCATCGCAGTAAATTCGGTTCTTAAGGCGCTTATCATATCACTTAATAAAGATTTTTCTTTACGCCAAAAATGATAAGTACCCTTGGAACACGTCAATAGCTGCATAAGTTCAAGTGGATCAAATCCTAATTTACGAAACCTTTTAATTGTTTTGATATTATTTTCACTAAGACTTCTGTGGATATTTTTAGTAATATTTTCTGAAGCAAATTCAGTTACAAAATCTGAAATAATTTTAGGATTATCTGTTGATTTTTTACAAAAGTTTTTTAGAAGGGTGAAACCTTCAGAAAAAGCCTCTTGCTCGATAACCTTATTTAAAGTTTTAGTCTTTTCTTTGTTTTTTGCGTTTGATGTAATAACCATTGTGCACCTTCTTTCTTATTATTTTTCATCTAACAATATTATAACAAAAAAGGGCAGAAAAATCCACCCTTTTATTGTTTTTAACAAACTTCTTCCAGGATTTTCATCAATCTCGAAAACTCAGATTTTTCCTCTGTGTTTTCTTTGATTTTTGACAGATCCTTAATTGTTAAAAAGTCTTTTAGTGAATCACGGATTTCCTCGTCGGTTAACAGTGATAAGGGAATCAAATTACTCTTAACTTGACTGAGCGTGAATCCACCCTCTATAGACTTAAAAACGGCGTTAGAAAAAAGCCTTTTAACACTATCTTTTTTGCAATAAAAAGATTTTTCTTTTTTGTTTTCAAAAATTGCCAGTTTAGTAAAGTAATCAGACTCCAATTTCCCAACGTAAAATAAAGATTTTTTTGAAGAATCAAATGTTAGACAATTTTCAGAAATTGAATAAAACAATCTTTTTTCCTTTCCTTGAATCCGGTTTACTAAACTCAAAACATCGTTAATTAGTTCAAAAACCAATCCGGTTAGGTAATTTTTTACGATAGAGTGATGTAGGTTAATCTGAACTTCAGAACCATACGCATAAGCCTGTTCTCCGTTAATCATAGATCTGAGTGGAGATTTAAGTACAAAATCTTTAAATTCTCTATTAATGAAAACCTTGATTTCGTTGCAAAGGGAACCGAACTCGTTTAATTTTTTGCTGGGGTCGTTAGGTGAAAATTCAATTTTTGAAAAATCGGTAGAATAAATTTTTAAGCCCGATGGGTTTTTACCTGAGTTGTGATTTAAAATATTAAAATCACCAAGCATTATAGATTTGTGGATTTTTTCACGAAGATTTACTGGCTTAAAATTTCTCTTTGCAACACCCATTTCCAAAATTGACTTATAAAAGATATGATTTTTGAATAGATCAATGGTTTTATTGATATCAAAGTCAAATCGATCCTTGTATTTATTAACGAGATTTTCTCTCTCTTCAATAAAACGTTCGTGCAGCTCGTCAAAATCAAAACCGCAAGTGCTTTGATAGAAGTTTTTTTCTAAAAACTCATTGATAACATTATCGTCTAATTCGACTTTTTGACAAAAATCTTGTAACTTTTTTGCCCCAACGGAGCAATTTTTAGTGTTTTTCATTTTTACCTTCTTTCTGTGACTATTAAAGTCAGATTATTTTCTTAAATTATAGCCGGAGATATATAAAAAAAATAGGGTATAATAATACCCCATTTAAATTCAAACGAAATTTTTATCTGTCGATAGAATCAACCCATAGCTTAACCAATCTTTTAACTTGGTTAGGATCACTTGTATTTCTAATTATCGACTTGATGTCATTGATACCGTAATAGTAAATTTGGGATTTGATTCCCTCATCCGTGTATAAACAAATTGGTACGTGGCCTTTAACTGCTAAAGCAAGATTATACTCTGAAGCGATAGTCTTTGAGGTTTGGCGTTTTAATCCGGAAATGATACGTTTTACAACATAATCGTAAAACTCTTTCATCTCATCAGTCAAAGCGCATTTTTTGAATAATTCGAATCCAACAGAGTTAGTCTTCAATTCAGCAATTAACAATAGATCCTCGCAATCATTATTTGAAAAGACAAGATTATTTTTCAATAAAGAGAAATAAACCTTCTGTTTAAAAACACGTTCTCCATATTTTCCGTTAACAATATCGATTAAACGTCGCAACTCGTAGTATGTGTTGTAATGTGTGCAAATTTTTTGTGAAATTTCATCAAGATTTTTAACCTGACTTTTATCAACCACAACACCGTATGATAAAATCATTGCTTTGTAGAATCGCAAAACGTCTTCGATGAAATCTAACGGGATATTGTTATGTAATAATTTAATAATCATATTATCACATTCGTATTCAAAATCGATAATTTCAACGCAACGATCATTCGGAAGATAATCATATTTTGACGGTGAAACTTTACCAATAATTAAAGAACCCGGTTTAATACTAAACCAACCTCTATACAACAATGGTTCTAGATTTGATTCAATACCTGGATTTTTACGCAAATAATTGCAAATATTGGTACAATCATACCCGTAATCACCCTTGAACTCGTCAATTTTTTTATTGGTTTGTGTAACAAAATAATCTTTAACTTCTTCAAAAGAAGAACCATCAAAAATTTCAGATTCAACACGTTTGTATAAAGACTCTTTGTTGTTCAAAGAGTTAAGATAATAATCTTTTACTTTTTTAAAGGAATTAGAAATCTGATTTATACCAATTTCTTTTGTTATTACTTCTACCATTTGTAACCTTCTTTCTGTTTTTTCTTCTCTTCCAAAACTTCACTGTGGAATTTCAACATCTTATCCTCAACTGCATTTGTAACTCTTGCAATTTGTTTTTCATCTTTTACTGCTTTTTTTAAATCCTCAAAGAACTTGTAGTTGATTCCATCAGGAAGTGAATCCATAATTTGTTCGTTACTCAAAAGATTTAAACTAACATCCTTTTTCAGAACTTGACTCATAGTCAATTTATTTTTCGATAAATTTTTAATCTTCGTCTGTAACCCATTAAGAACACGTTTTTCTACAAAACTATAAAATAAGTTTTTATCAACGTTATAAACAGATTCCGCAAATAAACGAGTTAGCATTGTGCTATACTTGATTTCGACAAGTAAAACAGAGTCAGAATTTTTCGGAGCTTCAAAAGAAAACCAATTATCATCGAAAGAGAAATACACCTTTAAAAAAGGATCTTTGTTAAATCTAACTGCACAATTAACAAGAGCCGAAAGGTCAAATTTGATCTCCATATCCAATCTGTAAACATCATTTTTGGGAACTTTTCCGTCTGTTAAATAATATCCGTATAGCGTTTCATTTTTAAGATGATTTGTAAATAAATCTTGGTAGATTTTGATAAATTCTTCTCCAATCAATGATAAAAAATCATCGTAAAAATCTGTTTTTTCTAAACAAATATTGTCAATTTTAGCAAAATACTTCTCATCGTGATACTCGGTTGGTACTAGCGTGATATCAAACGTTGAATTTTCGTAGTCAATAATAAACGGAGCTTTATCTTGTTTTAAAAGATCATAAACTTTTGCTGCAACGTCAAGATTTCCAACAAAGAAATCCACGATTGGTTTTACATCAACCTTGTAAAGCGATTTTAAATTATTAATTTGTGAATTGTTTTGATTAATTCTGTAGGACTTGAGTTCCTCAAAATCAAAAAACATATCCAAATTTTCTGAAATAAATTCAGATAGAAGACTTGGATTCTCAGAAATCATCTCCTGTAAGGCTTTCATTTTATCCAACCCTGAAGAAATCTCACGACTCCCAATTTCTTGACTGACAGTGATGGTATTTTTTTCTTTTTGTAAAATAACCATTTTAACCTTCTTTCTAAAGCTATTACAGCTTATTTATTTTCTTAAATTATAAAAGACGATGAAAAAATAAATAAACAAAATAAAAAGTGGGGTATAAAACCCCACCATATCAAAGATCTTCAATAAAAAGCTCTAGCAATTCCATCATTCGATTGAATTGTTTTTCATCACAAGTTAAGGATGATATTTCTCCCAAGTCAGAAACTTTTAGATAATCATTCCTAAAGGATTCTAAGATTTGATTGTCTGTCAATAAACTTAGTGGAATATCACCACTTTTAACCTTCTTCAGTGTTAGCTTATTATTTAGAATATTCTTAGTTCGTACTTTTAACGAAGTTAGAATACGAGACTCTAAATAGTTGAAGAGATCCTTGTCGTTTTTGCTATAAACGGCCTTCAAAAATTCAACCTTATACTTATCTGATTTACTTAAATTTGTTAAAAGAATCAAATCTTCAGTACCGCTAAGTTCAGTCTCTAATTTATTATTATTGATTGAGTAATAAATTGATTTATTCATACCATCACTCGACCATAATAATACAAGATTTAGGATTTCTAGAGCGATCTCTCGATAATCAGAACTGTAACGAATCGCATTCCTGATTGAGTAATTTTTGATAACACCATCTTCGTCTGGATCTACAAAAATCTTTGTTTTGAGCATATATTGTTTCTGCAACTCTACAAGCTCAAGGAACATAGGTTTACCAACAATTTCAATTAATTTTTTATTTGAAAAATATTTGGTTGATAATTCGAAATTAAAATCTTTCAAATAAACACCTACCGGGTGTTCGTTACCATCTTCATAAAGATATTGATCTACAACAAAACTATGCTCGTCGTATACATCGAAAAATCCATAATGAGAGAAATCCTCAAAAAGATTAATTACTTCAATAGATTTATCAAAGTTGAGTTTGAAATACTCAAAAACACTTGTTGTGTCAATGCCGGTTAAATTTTCAAAGCTTTCAATCCAAAGTTTGATTTTAACCTCGTTCTCATCGAAATATTGTTCAATGCTTTTTTCAAACAAACCATTCTCAATAAAAGAACGTACTTCTTCCGGATTTTCAACCATCTTTTTTGTGTAATTTTTGAGAGAGAAAAATCCAGTTGAGAATTTAACGTCCGCAATTTCTTTTGTAACCATTTTTACCTTCTTTCTTTTTTACTTATCTCTAATTTCTTTTGCAATGATTTCTATTAGTCTTGAAATTTGTTTCTTGTCCTTCACGTGTCGACATAGGTGCAAAAGATCCATTGTGCGATAGTTCATTAGATTGCTAGAAATGATTTGTTCGTCACTTAACATTTCTAGAGGAACGATATCGTTTTGAACCTGCTTCAAAGTTAATTTCTTTGAATCCAGACTTTTAATTTTAGACTTCATTCCACTAATAATTCGTTTAGTAATCACGGAGAATAATTCATCCATCTCACCGGTACGAATAGCATTGCTGTAAACTCGTTGAGCTAAACCTTCGTTTTTAATGTCAACAAGTAGAATAACATCATCCTTTTGTTCGTCTTTACTTAAAACATTATGATGTTCCTGAACAATAACTAGTTGGTTTTTAGAGAGATTGAGATAAATCTTCCGTGCGACAGAAGAATCTTTTGAGATAACGGCCTCTAATAATTCAGAAATATATGAACAAATTCTATTATCAAAGGACGTAATTTCTTCTGATTTTTTGGAATATTTCCATCGTGCAATATTGTTTAAAACAATTTTTTTAGAAATCTTTGAAGAAATATCAACAATATCATCAGCCAGGCCCTTGCCAAAGTTTTTAGCTAATTTTGTAAAAACATTGCTTTCATCATCCCAGTCAATATTCAAAATCGGATTGTTTAAGCGATAACGAATATATCCATAATTACTTTCAAATTTGATAATTTCAGCGTCCTTTATTAGTTTAAGATTTGGATCCTTTAAAAATACAATCATTTTTTGCGTTGTTGCCAAATCTGATTCTAATTTTTCAAAAAAAACTTTAACATCAGCGTCAAACTCAGATTTAAAACGTTTTAATTTTCTTTGTTTTTCTTGACTCTGTATCTTCTGTAAATTTGAAACAGTTTTGGCCTTGAAAAAATTATCTCGAACAAAATCTTTCACGACACTTTCGTCATTAATTGCAAGAACGTAGAAATCTTGAAGTTTTTTAAGTCCAGTTGAAATATCACGACTGCCAACTTCTTTCGAAATTGTTTTCGTTTCGTTTGATTTTTTATTAGCTGTAATAACCACAGTAACCTTCTTTCTACTGGAATATATCCAGAATAAATTTATTTCTAAAATTATAATAGATGAAGCTGGCTCTTGATCAATTTGAGAAAAAATATAAAATCTGTTATAATTTAAGAAAATAAAAAATTAGAAAGAAGGCGAGTAAAATGGTTATTAAAAACCAAAATTTTGATTCAATCAATTGGATGGTTAATTTTAAAAAAGTTCACAACTATATCAATTCAGATAAATTCGTTGAAGACTTGCTATACAATCAATATGATTTTAACAAAGAAAACAACTATATTTATGTTGACTTGGAACGTGGGCTTGTAGTTGATAGAGCTGTTCCCGGAACCACCTTAAAAACTGTAAAAATAACTTGTGGAAACATTTCAGAACTCGGTATGACTAATCCAACATCCATAAATTCTATCGATGTAACTAGAGAACGTTTCAATAAATTCTCGAAGGAGTTTTTGTTTAACCGGAGTTGTCCAAACTGGGTTAATAATGCGCCAGATAGAATCAAACGATTAACTACTGGATCCCTCCCCTGGTTTATTTTTAACAAAGAAGAGCAAAAGGATATTGTTAAGCATATTTCAATTAAATTGGTGTACGATCGACTTTACCTTGAAAAAGTTAAAGTTGATCGGATTGTTGATTTAAATAATTTTTCTATTATAAATTCAGATGAAAGTTTAACTGAAATTTTTAGAGAAGAATTATCAACATATTCTCTAGATGATTTGGATAAGATGTGTGATAGATTTTCTAATCACAAAGCTAAACTTGTAAGTTTAGAAGATGAGATAACAAAAGAGATTGTGAAAGGATCAGTATACTTTGGATTAGATAAAGTTCCTGATTATAATCAATTAAAAGAAATGTATTACAACGATTATTCATTTAATGTATTTTACGAAGAGGTTTTGTTCCCAGCTTACAAAATTTATTCTAAAAATAATATGAATTATTCTCGAGACTTGGATCTTTATATCAAAAATGCAACTGCTGCAATTTTTGAATATTATGATTTAAATCCAAAAGTTTTAAAATTCTTTTATCACGAGCTTAAAGGCAACGTATCTCCTTCTGTTGTTTCGGAATTGGATATCTCTCTAACGATTAAGTCGAAACCAGGGACAACATTTCTAAATAACGACACTCAAAAAGGACTTAACGGATTTGGCTACATCGATAAATTTATTTCCAAAAAGGAAAAGCCTTACGAACTTATTGCACAGGCAGACCAGTTTGAAGTGGCAGTTATGGTTTCAGATTTTAAATCTTTTAAACTTGTCGTAGATGATAAAAATTTAAAACCAAAGAGTTGGGGAAGTACTGCAATAGGACTCATCAAAATTCTCGAATATATCACTGATGATCAGGGTTATGTTTTAGATAATTTTGAGATCAAATTTAATTGTCCTAAGTTTTTAGAATACTTACACCACAACTTGAAAGATCCACATTATTTCTTGAAAAGCTGGAAGCAAATTTTAATAAACGATTTTGATGTAATAATCACAGATCGTGAGCTCCTAGCTGCAACAAATCTAGCTAAGATGATTGAAGGTCTTTAATAAATTAAGGAGATGACAACATCTCCTTTTTCTGTTATAATTTAAGAAATTAAAAAATAGAAAGAAGGAATATTTGATGGTTCAAAATACCAAAAATAAGCAACCTTACTGGTTGGAAAATTTAAAGAAAGCTATATCTTATGTAAATTCAGAAGAATTTCTGAATGATTTGGAGTCCGGGAAGTACGATACGGATAGGAACTCTATCATCTATCTAAATTTAGAAGACGGGGCTGTTTCTACGACACCTGTTTTTGGCGCAACGTTAAAAACTGTAAAACTATCCTTTTGGAATGTTCAAAAACTTGGTAAAAATAATTTTTCAATACAGAATGGAATTGATGTAACACTTAAGCGTTTTAACACGTTTGTTTCTGATTTAATTTCAGAATTGACTATAAATCCAACATTGAAGTCGAAACCACACACTTCAATTGCCCGAGGTGAATACCCATTTTGTATGTTCGATAAGATTTATCAGAAAAAGGCTTGGGATCGTATCCTAGTTGAATTATTTAATCAGGATTTTGATTATTTTGGCTTTGATAATATTTTCGATCGAAAAGAATTTTCTTTTAAAAAATCATTGTCCAAGGATACCTGTGATTTGTTTTTTGAATCATTTTATTGTGATGATCACCGAGAACTTACTAGTCGTATGTTTCTTTACAAGCAATACAATGAAATTTCTGAAGAGGCTGCGATTGCTATGTTAGATAAATTCAAGGAAAAAATTATCCATCAGAATAAAGATATTAATCCAGAAAACAAAGACTCTTACAACTCCTTATTCCCATCTGTGGATAGCAAGGACAGAAAACATTGGTTTAACAGTTTTTATGCACATTTGATTTTACCATCACGTAAAGTTTACAAAACCTTTGGTATGGATTATCCCAAAGAGTTGGATGATATTACGATGTCAAACACCAAGTTGGTACTTGAATGGTTCGATATCAACAGTCTACTTGTTGGTAGTTTTGTGGGTGAAATGCTGGAGTACATTCCAGAAGAAAAATTATCTTCTTTTGATGTTACAGTGGTGCTGGACTCATCAACTCCAACTATGCTAGTTAGCTGGGATGAAAAATTTATCTTTTCTCCTTCAGCGTCTTATTTTGATGGAAATCTTCCTGAATCAGATACGTTCTTTGACGTGCCAGTTGAAATGGCATTTGATTTACTATCTAAATTCAAAAGTGTTATGTTTAGGCTAGGAGATGATGTTTGCGAACCTTCAATTTGGCCAGAGTTGACCAGCAAGCTAATTTGTTTTTGGGTTCGTTTTTCTAAAAAAAATAACCCGAAATTCGACTTTGAGGTCGACAACGACGAGTTTACTGAATATTTGAAGTTTGGCGAGGGTGATCCGAAGAAGTTCATCTACTTTAATAAGCAAATGAGTGGCGAGCACTTCGCAAGAAAAAGGGGAATGTTCACCTTTGAAGATTTACAAGAATATTATGAAACTCTAATCCAAAAGATTAGTTAACGAGGATATTAATATCCTCGTTTTTCTCATTTTTTAGTTTTTATAATTAATAAAACAAAAAGAGTATTAAAACTCGGAAAGAAGGAAATTTAATGGTAAAAACAACTGGAACTGTTACAGATTGGAGTTCTGAATACAAGAAGGATGTTGAAAAAATGATGGAGTTCTTTGAGCAAAAATCACCGGATGATATCATCAGAAGTATGTTGGTATGGGATTCAGTTCCCAAAGTTATGAGGTCTGATGTTATCAACTCATTCTCTGTTCACAATATCAACTCGTCTTCAATGGTCAGAATAGTTCCTCTCGGATTCGATACTGAAACCGCAGCATTAAAATTATTAGAAGTATCAAAGACAACAATTGATCCTGTTGGATTTTTGGGATTTTCGGTTTTATTAATAGATGAAATTGAAAAAGAATATAAATTTTACAAAGAGTCGAGAACTGGTTTCTTTTTTAAATCACGATTGATTAAAAATATTAACAATATTTTGAAATTATTTCCAAAAGAGGTCGCTCTCAATTTCATTGAAAAATTTGTGGATAAAGATGAGCACGTCCTATTGCGTTCAAAAATTAAATCTTTAGTAGATTTGGTTGAAAAACAATTGATTTACAATAATTATTCAAAAGATATTTATTCAATGGAAATTATTGTAAGCCACCTTCATATCAGGTTGGGCAGGTTTCTTTCTAGACAGATAGTCTTTTACAATAAAGATTGGAATCAATTAATTTGGTGTGAAAAGGCTAAAATTGCAAACTCTCGCCAATCATTTGATAAGGATCGTCAACTAGTATTGGAATTTAGCAATCATCAAATTCGCAACTCCCTCTATTCTTTTGAAGATTTAGATAAAGAAAAAGTGCGTACAATCGGGCAATTATTTAATTTATTAGTAACTCTGTTAGATAATGATTTCAAATCAATTAAGGACATTTTGTTAGAAAACTCAAGTTTTTGGGTTGATCTTTTTTTCGAAAAATCTAAAGAAATTGTAGTATCAAATATGGTACTTCCAGCAGGTGTAAACGAAGATGTCTATTCCGCTGCATTTCACTCAAGACTTCCAGGATACAGTCAGATTCTTAACTGGCATAACCAAAAGTACAATCTGTAACAATTAAAGCAGGATTACTCCTGCTTTTTGTTTTTTTAGAAATCTATTTTTGTGTAGTTTTTATATAAAAAAACAAAAGGAAAGTTACCTGACCTTTTGTTTGTGATAATTGGAATTACGATTCAAAATCTGATTGTTGATATTTTTTTACATTATCAATTAAAAATGATAACAAATATTCATCAGAAAGGAATCTTTCTGTTGCGTCCTGAACTTTACGATATCCGTAACTTTCAGGTTCACATTTAGAAAAAATTAAACTTAACATTGCGAACTGAAAATACTTTCCTGCCAATTTCTTTTGATTTAATCCAAAAGCAGGTTGTTTATTAACATCAGAATAGACTCCCAATGGTGTCGGTGGGGTAATCTTGCTGAAATTAAATTCAATCGAATTATCCCATCCGGTTTCAAGATTATAACCGGTATAAGAAAAGGCCACTTGTTCCCCCAACTCTTTATTTGTTTTTAAAATAGTATAAACAGTTAAATTATCAAACATTCCAGCTACGAAGTTTACAGGGAAAGGATCTTCTCCTGAATAATCGTAGTCTGATGGTTCCTCTCCAGAATATTCTAAAATATTTTCAATAATGTAGTTTACAGTTTCTTCAATTTCTGTATCAAATATAGATAAAGAAGACTCTAACTCATCCTTTTTGTACAATTCTAAAATTTTGTTTAAAATTTTTTCTTTGATTAATTCAGGATCTTTAAGCGATTCATCATCTTCATCTAGATTACGATTGAACAGCTCTTCTGATAGAAGAACAATTGCAAAAATAATCGAGTAGAAAATGTCTCGAAAATCCTCATCCAATTCCTTAGTTTCAAAAAGGATCTTTTTGAAAAATGGGTCTTTCAAAGTTTCCTCGAACTCTCCCACTTTATAGATGAGCTCCTCATTTAAACCTAAATCTATACGAACGAAATTTTCGACATAAATAAAGTTAGATACAGTTAAAAATCGTTCTTTTAGAGATGATACTAATAATTCCTTAAACTCAACTTCTTTTTCAAAGTTTTTAAGTTTTAATAGTGACATTTCGGCTAATTTTTTATTCATTTTATTTCCTTCTTCCTACTGAAATAAATTCAGTTGTTTTTTTAAAAATTATAGTTTTTCTGAAATTTGATAAATAGATTTTTCAATGTTATAATATAATTTAAGAAAATAAAATTATTCTGAATCAAATTCAGATAGAAAGAAGGAAATAAATGGTACAAAAGACAGGTATTTCTAATGACTGGTTAAAAAGATATCGATCTGATTACAAGCAGATGTTTGAATACATTGATTCAAAATCACCGGAGGAACTGTTTGATAATTTAATTATCTCTGAAGAGATGGTTGTCGAAGTTAAAAGATTGATGTCAGAAGCTTTGATTAACGACTATAACATCGGAGATGATATTGAACGTTCAAAACTTTTCAAGAAGTTTGATTACCTATTAAGTGTCTCCGAACAATTTAAGGATAAGTATGACTTCTTCGGCTTCGTCTATTTGTTTAGTCGGGTGATGGAAGAGCTTCGATCTTCAAGGACTTTTAGGAGTGGTAAAATAATCTCAACGCCAGAAATTATAAAGGCTCTTAAGGAAATTCTTAGTTTTTATAACGAAGAAGTGGCACTTAAATTGATCGGTTTATTTACTCGTGCGGATGGAACGTTGCATAACCGAATTTATCAATTTTCTAAGGTTTTGACGGACATCGTAAATAACAAGACACTTTCAACTCACCCGCTAACATCCTGGATTCATTTTTCAAATTACCTACCTTTTACAAATATTTATTTTAAGATCACTTTTGATATTAAAAATAAAACTTTTAAAGTTGCAAAACATAAAGAGGGCATTTTTCCGGGAAATGAAATCACAGTACATAGCGAATCCATATTTTTCATAGCTAATGATAAACCCGAGTTTTTAGGTTTTACTAATGAACTAAAATTTGGTGATGTTGAGCTACTTAAAGTTTACGCTCAGATGATGGAGATGAAATTATTATCCCATCGATTTGATGATGATTTTGATTTAAAACCACTGATAGAAAACTTGTTTTTAGGTGAAAATCAGAAGGTTTGGATCTCTGAGATCCGCAGGCATTCTAGAATGATTATCGAAACTGTTATTTCAGAATGTCTAAAAACTGA
>ERZ772962.97-NODE-97-length-46772-cov-5.369480_pt1 | contig 46772 bp, 40 predicted proteins | sample MGYA00580676_ERZ772962 | MGnify/ENA primary metagenome ERZ772962 (study PRJEB29015, sample SAMEA2738049) | human oral metagenome | biome: human oral; feature: human-associated habitat; material: saliva | place: China | collected 2230 ...
GACCACCTCTGTCATATGTCCAAGATCTGTGCCGATGCCTGGAGTAGGATATCGGTAGGGCTGGATTGCTTCTGCGAGCTCGTCTAGAAAAAGTACGACAGCTCATACGATGACACCTCGCTTCCCCAGGGCCCACAGGATCATCTCGAATATCAAGGCATATGTCGAAGGAGCGTTCCACGACCTTTCGAAGGCCCATATACAAGTCGTATGCCGACTCGTTCAGCTAAAGATACAGCCACAGGGATTCTTTTGATGCTTGGTGCCGATCTCCTCCACGGGATGTGCCTTATACACATCCCGCTTGCAGGCATCGCAACCACATCCACGGTGCAGCCAAAGCAGCTTACAGTTCATGGAGCCTAACTGTGCCGCAAGTCCCTAGCCATTATATCAATAGCTTGCTGTATGCAATATATTCACTGACACCTAAGAGTGGGAAGTGCCACCTTGAACAGTCACTGTGAGCCAGAAACCCTTCGAAATACCTGCTTTGCTGCCACCTCATCCTTTCCACCAACTATCAAAGGAAGACACTCATCGCTTAGGTGATGATCACAGACATCACTTAGCTCTCAACTAAAAAATCGCTCTGAAGCACACCATCCAGATACTTCACATGCAAACCGACAAAGACCATATCCACTACATGATCCACCTACTGCCTAAGCGAGTTCGTGCGTACTTTGTATGCACTCACCGCCTTCCACATAAGAGAGGCCCACGCATCATAGTTGTGCCATGTCTGCTGGCATAAACATACGTTCTGGTCAAGTGGACAGCTCATCGCCACTACAGGTGAAGTCAGCGCTAAAACCCTCAAACACTTGAGAGCTAAGGCAGACATGATTGGGCGGCGTTTCATCTCGCGAGCTGAAGTTCCACAGGTTTCACGCCACAAATCTTCTATAATTCGAACCCGGCATCGTTTACAAGACACGATTTTACTGAGGCGGAAAATCTTTGATATCCGATATGGCACCCTATTTAATGCTCGGCGGTCTAAAATCCCAGCACACAATATGCACACTGTGTAGGACTGAGAACAATCATTAACCTGATACGGTTGATCTGAGGTGCACTAGCAGCATCCGATATAGTATTCAGTGGCCCTTGCTCTTGATGGCCGCAGTCAGCGCGTCGAAGCCATGGTGAAGATACATCACCGGGTGGTCGAGCAGCATGCGCGGCCCCGCATAGCGCATCACCTCACGGATCTGTTCACGCTGCTTCGGCGCATAGCAGTGCACCGGGCACTGTGAGCAGAAGCTCTTGGTCTGCATGAAGGGGCAACGCTCAATGCGCTTGCAAGCATAGGCGGCGAGCTCAGCACACACAGGGCAGAGTGCATCGTGGGTATGGTGGTGATCGTGGCAGTAGAGGTGAATCATCTGGAGGACCACTTCACACTCGCGTGCCCGCTTGCGTTCCGTCTCCTCCACTGTGCGTTGCTTTCTCACAGCTCCTCCCCTTCTGTTGCATCCTGCACCTTGGTAGGGATCTTCACCCAGAAGAGCCAGAGGTGGAAAAGCCACACCCCGGCGAGGATCACGCGGCCCCATACGATACGGGACATGGAGGCAAAGCCGATACCCAAAAGCAGGGTCAGAGCACCGAAGGCGACTATCTTATCCCGTACGCTCATGCCCTCGTCCGCAGCGACCGGAGCAATCTTGCTCTTATAGAACTGTGCAGGGCAGAGCCACGCCTTCAGGAGCAGCGAGCTCTGACTGAAGAAGAACGCCGCCAGAAGATACAGCGGGACCGTCGACAGCAAGGACAGGACGATACCGACAGTACCGAGGACGAAGAAGAAACAGCCCAAGACAAGAAAAACGATGCAGCGCATAGTCGCCTCCCCACTCTCTAACTTACACGGCCCCGATCGATTGAGACTACCTTGTCCGCAATAGCGGCGGAACTTGGACGGTGCGTGATCAACATGATGGAGCACTTGGAGCGCTGCATATCCAGCGCCTTGAGGATTGCCCCTTCGTTTAGGGCATCCAAATTCGACGTTGGCTCATCAAGCAACACAAACGGTGCTTCATGCAGAAAGGCACGGGCCAGGCCTAAGCGTTGGCGCTCACCGCCAGAGAGGGTGCCACCGAGCTCTCCCACTATCGTGTCAAAGCCCTCTGGCAGACTTTCGATAAAGTCAAGGACGGAAGCTTTATGACAGGCTTCCTCCAGCTCTTCCTGCGTAGCGTCCGGTTTTGCAATCAGTAGGTTGTTGCGGATGCTGTCATGGAAGAGCATGGTCTGCTGTTCGACCAACGCTTCCTGCTGATGCAAATAGCCACTCGTGATGTCCTTGATATTGTTTGAACCGATACAGATGGCGCCTGAGTCCACATCCCAGAAGCGCATAAAGAGTCGGCAGAGGGTAGACTTACCGGAACCACTCTTGCCTACCAGCGCAACGATGCCGCCTTTGGGGACCATAAAGTTCACATTGTTTAAGACTTGCTCTTCACCGTAGGAGAAGCCCACCTGTTCGGCTGAGGCTCCGGTGAAGACCGGCTCGGTACCCTTAGCACGCTCCTGCACCAGAGGTTCCTCATCGAGGATCGCCAGCACCCGCTCTCCGGCAGCTAGGGTCTGCTGCAGCGTCGATCCCAGATTCGCTAAAGCGATAAAGGGGCCAAACGAGGAGAGCGTCGTCACCTCAGCCAGCACAAAGGCTTCCGGGGTGACCATACTCTGCGAGACGGCATAAATTCCCACAAAGAGCTGCGCCAGGGCGTCCAGAACCATAATCACATTGACCGCAATGCTGCCACCACGCGCCACCCTGTGGAGCCGCTTCTGTTCGGCTGCAAGGCTACGGCTTTTCTGATCGAGCTCTGCCCCCCGTTTGACTCCCATACCATATTGAATGATCTGATCAAGCCCACGCAGGTTGTCGAGCATGGTACTGGAGAGGCTTGCCTGCTGTTCACGGATGTCTACACCGACTGAACCGGAAGCGTGCGATACCACGAGCGGCACTACGATGCCCACCGCAAGGTAGCCTGCCAGGGCAATCAGTGCAAAGGTCCATGACAGGTTTGCCAAAAAGGACATCAGGATAATTCCCGTACCAATCGCAATCAGAACCGGGGAGATCGTATGGGCAAAGAAGACCTCTAGCAGCTCGATATCGCTTGTAATCGTCGAAATTAGATCTCCGCGGTCCCTGTCGGAGAGTTTGGCGGGAGCCAACGTTCTGAGCTTTCCAAAGACAAGGTCCCGGATATGCGCCAAGAGCTTGAAGGCGATGTAGTGGTTGCATTCCTGCTCGATATAGTGGAGCACACCACGGGCGATAGCCAGAATGACCAGTACGCGGCAGAAGGTTGTGATACCCCAGATAAGTGTTGCAGTGCCGTTCACGGCGAGCATCGCCTCAACGCCGACCACCGGCAGCGCGGTCGCACAGATAAAGCCGGCGATGCCAGCCACCACTGATATCACCATCACTCCTGCCAGGGGGCGTACAAATCCGAGCATCCGCCCCATGATCCTAAGTTTCTTCACAGATCTCACCCCTTCCATAGGCTTCAAGTCCCTGTTGGGTCTTCCACAGCCGCGCATAGACGCCGTGGATATCAAATAGCTCCTGGTGCGTACCGGATTCAATGAGGTAGCCTTTGTCCAAGACGTAGATGTTCTGGGCATCCACCACGTTCGCGAGTCGGTGTGAGATCAGGACCACCGCATGGTCCTGTGCTAGCCGATAGATGGAGTCGAGCAGCACGGCTTCACTCTCCACATCGATGTTGCTCGTCGCTTCGTCGAAGACATAGACGGAGGAATCGTGCAGCCAGGCCCGCGCAAAGGCAAGGCGCTGGCGCTGTCCACCAGAGAGGTTGTTGCCTTCCTCCTCGAGCTTGGTATCCAAGCCTTCCTGTGTCCTAAGGAAGCCGGAGAGGTTTGCGGCGTCGAGCGCTTCCCAAAGTTCCTGGTCACTTGCATTTGGATTTCCCATCAGCAGATTGTCCCGGACCGTTCCGGAGAATAAGTAGGCATTCGCCCCGACATAGGTAAGGTGTTTCGCACATGCTGCCTGATTGAGTCCACTCAGGTCTTTATCGCCGAAGCAAATGGAGCCACGAAAGCTTGAGAGCTTTCCTGCGGCGAGCGCCGCCAGCGTTGACTTCCCTGATCCTGAAGCGCCGACGATCGCCGTGATGCCCTTCTCAGCGACCCGTAAGGTTACACCGTGGATCACATCCCGTTTTCCGTCGTAGGCAAAGCTCACCTGCTCAAAGCGGGGTACGCTGCCGGGGGCCGGCAGCTCCTTCTTCTCTTCTGGTTCCAGCAGTTCAAGGAGCTTAAAGATCTTCTGTGAGGCGGCGATCCCATTCATTGCAACATGGAAGTAGGAGCCCAGCTGCCGCATCGGTAAGAAGAAGTCCGCTGAGAGCAGGACGATGATCAAAGCTTGCTGAAGGGTGATCGTAGAGGCCTGCAGTTGCCCAATCGCCACGGAGATACCTGCAGCAGCGCCACCCAGCGCTACAACATCCATCACGATGATGGAGTTGAGCTGCATCGTGAGCACTTTCATCGTCACAATACGGAAGTGCTCCGCCTCGTGGTTCATCGCCCTGTGCCGCGCCGCATCCGCCTCATAGATCTTGAGCGTCGTCAGGCCCTGCAGATTTTCGAGAAATGAGTCGCCCAGCTGCGTGTATTGGTCCCAGTACTGCGACAGGATCCGTTTCGCGATCTTCTGTACCGCCACAGTCGTGAGTGGGATCAACGGTACAAAGACCAGCAACACCACTGCAGTAGCGAGATCCATCGGCGCAATCATCGCAAAGAGAATCAAGGGTGCAATCATCGCATAGAACAGCTGCGGCAGATACCGCCCAAAGTAGGTTTCCAGCTGTTCGCAGCCCTCAACCGAGAGCTGTACGACCTCCGCCGTGGAGACCTTTGTATTGAAAGTGGGACCCAACCGCAGCATCTTCTCAAAGATACGATTCCGTAGTGTCCGCTTCACATCCTGTGAGGCACGCACCCGCTCCCCTCCACATCCGTAGGAACTGATGCACTTCCCCACACCGGCGATCGCAATCAGCATCACGCAGACTGCAAGCGATACTGCTGTGCCGGTAATACTTGACGCGAGTACCGTCGCCACGCCCCAGACCAGGCAGATATTGGCGGCAAGCCCCACGACTTGCCAGACCACCACCAGTATCACGTGGTGAAACGTTCCCGGTACCAGCGTCAGAAGCCTCCTATCTATCATGGCCCCTCACTCAACAGTCTCTATGTGTTATCCATAGCTTACTTATTACTCAAAGTTAGCTTAATAGAACAAACGACTGTTGTCGAGGCCAGAGAACAATACCATCCAAAAATGCACGGTTGGGAGCAGAGCTCCCTACATACGCGAAAAGGCCACGATCATACGACCGTAGCCTTTGACCTTCACTGGAGCCAGCTATCAGACTCGAACTGATGACCCCCGCTTTACGAGAGCGGTGCTCTACCAACTGAGCTAAGCTGGCACACAATTGCAACGCTGTCTAACTATAGAGATGCGCGCGAGAAGTTGCAAGTCCAAAATCCCCAATTTCCGGCCATTCACCGAGACACTACAGCAGATGGACAATCCCGCGTACCCAACGCTGGAAGTCGTCCTCATACTTCCTAGCTGTCGCCAACACGCTCTGATGGTCCACATCGCGGCCGCCACTGTAGTTTGCTGCCAAGGTCAGCCCTAAGACATGCATGCCGAGCGCGTGTGCCATAATCACCTCATTGACCGTGGACATACCCACATAGGAGACGCCAAGCTGGCGAAGCGCGTCAACCTCCGCCCGTGTCTCAAAGGAGGGCCCCAACACACCTGCAAAGACGCCTGCGCCGATCGTGATGTTCTGGTCTTTTGCTACACCGCGGGCAATCGAGCTCATATAGGGCGAATAGAGGTCATTCATATCCACAAAGGGAGATTCAACGTCCCTGAGCCCTCCCCACTCAGCCAAGGGGTTTCTGCCGGTAAGGTTGATCTGGTCGGTCAGAATGCCGAGACCCTTCTCAACCTTCCCGGGGATCGCGCCGGTTGCGCCGGCAAAGATAATGTCACGACAGCCGAGGCGGGAGGCATGGCGGACAAGGGAGGTGACCTCTGCTGCAGAATACCCACGATAGAGGTGGATACGGCCCGGATAGACGATCACCGGTACCCCATCGAGCGTGCCGATCGCCGCTTCGAATCGGTGTCCTTCAATCGGCTGAGCGTTGTCCGGAAACCCTTCGATATCGTGATAGTCGATCCTTCGCACCACGTGTACCAGATCTGTAATGGAGCCTAATCCGGTCCCCAACACGATCGCTACGGGGTGTTCTACTGAGGGGTGCATCTCTTCAACCATAGTTTCAGTTGCCACGGTGATTCCTTCCTGTTTAAGCAGGCGGGTGAATACCCCATCGCCTGCTGTCAGCGTACCGCTATAGGTACCATCGTAAATGAGATCAGACCCGCACGAGGGGCTCTTCGCTTTTAATATGGCAAGCGGCGCCCCGGATTTTTTCACCCGATCAAATTCTTTGCATGCCCCAGCCTGGAATTGCTTGGTGACATCGGTCCCGTCACTCATGTACACCCCACCGTCGCGCTGCTCCGCCGCGGGACGCGGAATAGGCAGTTTACCTGCGGATTCAGGACAGACCGGCACCACTTCTACGTTCTTGGCAGACCGAATGACCGCGGCGTTCGGTTTGGCTTTCCCGTTGTAGCGGCAGTTATCCCCCAAAAGGCATCGGCTGATTGCGACGCGCACACAGACCTCCTTGAAATAAAAATGTTGGATGGACCTTAACGGCCCACCCAACATCATACGTGATATCGTGACTGAACTTTACGCCTCGAGCGTATAGACCTGAATGCTTGCCTTGCTGAGCTCGCCGTTCACGAAGTCGGTCCACTCAGAGCTCATCTGCTGCCGTGCGCTTGCGTACTTCTGATACGCCACATAGTAGGCAGCCTGAGCTGCAGCATAGGTTGCGCTGTCGTTCGTAATCGTATAGTCTGTGAGCGCCTGCGCATAATCGCTGTTGGAATCCTTCCAGGTGTTGTTGTCGGAGTCCCACTCATCGCCGGCAAGGTTGATGATGTAGGTCGCATAGTCCTTCGTCGGGGTATCTTGCTGGCCATCCGCAGGCTGAGACGGTGCGGTCGGCTGTGCCGGCAGGGTCACGTCGGTGACGACCTGATCGCGCAGCTTGGTCAGCGCTGCAGACTGTCTCAGAACATTCTTGACGGCGTCTTCGTCCATGTTGTATCGAGAGGCAATCTGGCTGTAATCGTTGGTGCCGAGATACTGCTGAGCGTACTGGTCGAGCTCATCGTCGGAGACCTGGATATTGCGCTGCTGGACGATGTCCTGCAGGATCTGGGTACGGGCGGTATCGATCGTGTTTCCCGCGGTCGGCATTCTGTACGTTCCGTCATCGTTCTTCGCGGAGTCGAGCGAAGAGGTCTGGGAGATAACGTCACGGACGGTGACGTTATGCTGGCCGTTGTAGTTGTAGCGTGCGATCGGGGTATCGAGCTGGTTCTCACTCACGGCCGTCACATTCAGGGAGTGCACGCCGCCGAGGGCGTAGTGTCCCACGAGTCCGCCGACCACGAGACATACTGCGACGATAATAGCGACAAAGTAGATCGGCATTGTCACTTTCTGCATCGGCTTGTTCTCTTTCGGAGCCTTAGCCTTTTTGTCCGCAGTATGCTCAGGCTTGGCCTCTTCGACCTCTTCTGGCTCTTCGGCCTCCGCAGTGTCCGTATCAGTGTCTTTTTCAGGCGCTTCCTGCGCCGTATCCTCCTGCGTGTCCGGTTTCGTCATTGGCTCTTGTTTCGATTCGTTGTCGCTCGGAGTTTCCATGCCTATTGTGCCTTTCTGTCCAGTTCTTTTTCGATATCCTGAGAGAGCGCCCTAATATATCCCGATCCGCTCTTCACGTCAAACGAGATACGCTCTTTCAGCTCTTGAGCAGTCTTTGCTGAGATGGTGCCCTTTGCCATATCGAGCAATGCGACGAGCATGTCCCGATATTCAGCATCCCCATGGTAGCATTGCACGGCTTCATCCAAGAGAGGCCACACAGTATCGGAACGTTTTTCACTTGTTGACCCATACACTGCAAGGAAACTGAAAGCTGCGAGTCTAACCGGAGCACTCTCCTCATCGAAAAGCGAGTTCTCCGCTGGCTCCAGTGCCGATTCCACCTCGTCGGGGTGCTTCGGGGCCACCAGCGTAAGGATATCAAAGATCTCCCAGCGGGTCTGCGCCTCAGGATAGCCAAGCGCATCCTCCAGCTGGTTGAGATACGGCAGGATCTCCTTCGGATCGTCCTTGATCCCCTCGTAGATCCCCTGCGCCGCGCTCTGGCGCTGTCTGCGTGAATGTGCATGTAATCGTTCGATCAATGCTTCCAGGGATTTCTGCTCCATCTCATTGCCTCTCTAACCGCTCTCTGCGCCCTTTTCGCTAGTGTTTCGGATTCTGTTGGGGACCTGCTGTTTTCTGTGTCCCGCTCCTCTTTTTACTCGATGGTGTAGAAATCTGTTGCACCGCACGCTCATCGTCAGGGTCGATCGGATCGTCCGCCTCTTCGAGCAGCGCCCAGTCAAGGCCCGCCTTCTTGGTCGTGTCATCATCCTCAAACAGCAATGAGGCCGCCTGGGTACCCATCTTCGCCCCACCGATATGTACCAGCGTGTCAAAGAGCGCGAAGGCCGCTTCGGTTTGAGGAATCTCCAGATGTTTTTCCTCGGCTTGCCGCAGAGCTAAGGCTAGATCTTTTCTGAGATGTATATTCTTGAACCCCGGTCTGTAATCGCCGCTGATCGCTTTCGGCAGCAGCTGTTCAAGCTGACATGAGGAACCCATACCATCGCTGATCATGTCGAGCACGCTGCGTTGGTCGAGCCCGGACCGCCTCGCGAGTGCCAGGGCCTCCGCACCGCCCAACAGGTTTGCGGCGACACAGATCTGGTTGCAGAGCTTGGCGATCTGCCCCCTCCCCGCCTCATCGAAGTAGTAGATCTTCTTTGAGAAGGTCTTCAAGATCGGCAGCACCGGCTCTGCGGTATCTTCGGTCGCACCTATGATGAGAGTCAGGGTCCCGGCTTTGGCGCCGCCCTCTCCTCCCGTCACCGGGCAGTCAAAGGCATGCTTGTCATCGATCTCACAGGAGTCGTGGATATCCCGCGCCAGCTGCGGCGAGGACGTGGTCAAATCGATCAGGTAGGCGCCCTTTTTCGAGCGGCGGATGAGTCCGTTTCTCGTCAGGTACGTCTCTTCCACCTCGTCGGGATAGCCGAGCATCGTGAAGATCACACCCGCACCTTTAGCGGCGTCGCCTGCTGAAGGTGCCCAGTGGGCACCCCTCTGTATGAGCGGTTCGGCTTTCTTCTCAGTGCGGTTGTAGACGGTGAGATCATAGCCAGCGTCCAGTATGTGCTCTGCAATCGGCTCACCCATAATGCCGGTACCGATGAAAGCGACCTTTGTATTTGTTGCCATGTATATCTTCCTTGAAAAACAGCTTATTCTTTTGCGCGGACCCTGCGTGCGATCCGATCAGTCAACGAAAGCTTCTCACGCCGATCGGTGCCCCAGAAGGCCGCCGCGACCATGCCCGGCCCCACATGGGAGCCGATGACCGGTGAGATGGAGCTTCTCACGACCGTGATATCGGCGCACCCCTCCATTTCGCGGATCTTCTTTTCGAGCCATTCGGCATCCTTCGGAGCATCCGCATCCATAATGACCATCGGGAGTGAGGGGTCATGCGCGTAGTTATTTTCAAAATCCTTGAGGATCGCCCTGAGCGCCTTTCTGCGCCCGCGGCACATGCCCTTAAGCGATAAGGATCCATTCACATCGTAGGAGAGCTCAGGCTTCACATCGAGCTTGCCACCCACCTGTGCTGCTGCCGGCGGAATTCTGCCGCCTGCCGCGAGCCAGTGGAGGGAGTCGAGCGTGAAGTAACCCTGGATAAAGTAACGGGCATCCTCCGCCCAGGCGACGAGCTCTTTGGCTGTCAGGCCGAGGGCTGCTTGACGAACAGCCTCGATAACGAGGAGCTCTGCGGCTGCAGAAGGGCACAGGTTGTCCACCACGTAGATCTCGGCTTCGGGGTAGTCCTCTTTGACAAGCTCAACCCCTTGACGAGCTGCATCGATCGAAGAGGAAAGTCCCCCGGTCAGTCCCAGATAGATGATCGGGCGGTGCCATCTCTCATAGAGGCCCTTGAAGATCTCCATGTAGGCACCCGGCGTCACCGCCTGTGTGCGGAACCGCTCATCGGGGTGCTTGCGCATGTACTCGTAGAAGTCGTGTGGGCTGATGCTCTGCCACATATCATCCGCATGCTCCCCGTCTGGCCCCACATAGCGGAAGGGGATGACTTCGATCCTCAGCGCTTTGGCCACATCCGGGTTGAAATCGGCGCCGGTGTCGGCCACGATCGTGACCCCGAGGCGCTTCTGGTAGGCCTGTGCGTATGAGCTGAGCGCCGCGACACCAGTGACATTTTTCACCAGTGCCGCGACTTCTGTACTATCCACCTTGGTATCTGGTGCGCCTTGCGGCTTATTGCTCATCCACGTCCTCGATCTCAGGTTTCAGAATTCCGTATCCACCGTTCTTTCTATGATAGATGACATTGATCTGTCCTGAGTTTGCATTTAAGAACATGTAAAAATCATGGCCCAACAGATCGGTCTCTACGAGGGCTTTGTCTTCGGACATCGGAATCAACTTAACGGTTTTCTCCCGAACCAGCAGATCGTCGTCATCGTTCTTCGGCTCGATCAGCTTATCGAGGTCCTCCGCAGAGGTCAGCTTGTGGACCTTCTGGCGGTGCTGACGCTTGTCGATAATGCGGGTCTTGTATTTCCTGAGCTGGCGCTCAACTTTCTCTGCCGCCAGGTCGATCGCGGCATACATATCCGGATCGCTCTCAGAGGCTCTGACAACACTGTCGCGAACGTGTACGGTGACCTCGACCGTCTTTCTGTCCGGATTGGAGCGGTTCCGATCAACACGCAGTATGATATCGCAGGTCATAGGCTCAATATTGAAGACCTTGAGGGCATTGCTGATCTTCTCGGTCGCATAGCTTCTCAATGCGTCGGTCACTTGGATCTTACGTCCTGATACGGTGATGTCTGCCATAGCATCCTCCTTAGGATCACACGCGCATGCACGCCCTTCCGTGCATGTACTAACTAGATACCCAAATATGGTGTGATGAGCCTCCTGTATCACCCAGCGATTGAAAATGTTTGCTTCGCTCTATTGAACTGCAGGTTTCTCCTCGTCTGCCTCCTCGGTACTGTTGAGCCATCGATTGCGGATAAGCTGGTATTTTCCGCTCGCCTTGAGATCATCCAGCGACGTCTGCAGGGCCTGCGCCAAGTCCGCATTTGAATCCACGATGCCACAGCCGATATCGACCGGATCGTCGATCGTCCCGATCTGAGAGATATCTCCGGTCTGTTCCGCAAAATAGTTGCCGGTGGCAGAATCCGCCGCTACATAGTCCACTTTGCCCAAGGCGAGCGCCTCCATGCAGTCCTGCATGTTGCCGAACACTTCTATTGAGGCGGTGGGAAAGAGCTGAGACAGGGTAGTTTGCACTGCAATCGCATCACGGGCCCCGATAGTCCTGCCGACAAGCTCTTCCTGCGTGAGGGAGCCCTGCTTACCGCGACCGAATAAGCTGATCGACTGCTGTGCGTAGACTGCGGTCTGCGCTACCCCCTCGGCTTCGCCATCTTCAACACTCATCACCACGTCGCAGCTTTTCTGCACTGCGGTGGCATCGGACACACCCACAAACCGAACGTGTAGCCCCAGCTCAGAGGCGAGCGCGCTTGCCAGGTCGATATCAAGCCCCCAATAGCGGTTTTGGCTGTCTGTCTGACTGAAAGGCACGCCCATGTCTGCCTTGATGCCGACGGTGAGGTAGCCGTTCTCTTTGATCGTGGGGACACTTACCTGTGGCTCAAGGGCATTAGCATCGTCGATACGGGCCTGTGAAGCTGAGGGATAGCTGCTGTTATCGCGGATTGAGTCGATGACGGAGCGCGCAGAGCACGCACAGAGCCCCACGCAGAGTGTCACAAGTGCGACAGCACAGGTAACCTCCTTTGCCACTCTGGCAACCTTGCTCTTTTCTGCCAAGGACTATCCCTTCCAGCTGACCTGGTTTTTGACCCCACACTCGCGTACCGGAACGTTCGCTTCGAATGCTGCGGCATTCCCACGTGTGTTCTCTCGCCTGGGGGAGGTATGTCCCCAACTGACAGGCGGTACGTCTTACTTCTAGGACGAACCATGATCGCCGACGTGCGCACACACCGACTTACGTGGATCCCTTTGGCCTCGTCTGCCTTGGACTAGAGCACGTGCTCACGCTCGCAACCACAGACCTAGAAGGGATGTACTGATTATACTATTTATCGCTTACGCACAAACTGCACGGGATCCGGTAAGGGCTTACGAAGTGTCAACGGGGACTTAAAGGCAGCTAAAAGCAGGCAAAAACGGTGTACGCCCAACACTTCTACCACACCCGCGCGAAGGCGGCGGTAAAGACGTACAGCGCCCCTTGCGCTTTGAGCGAGCGCATACAGGACTTCACAGTCGTGCCGGTTGTGATCACGTCGTCGACAAGCAACAGCCGCATCCCAAACGTGCTCTGTGTACACGCAATGGCGCTCTCCATCTGCCGAGCGCGCTCTTCCTTCCCCAAGTGCCTGAGATCCGCTGTGTTCCTGTTTTCCAGCAGGACAAAAAGCGGCAGCCCGCTCAGGCGTGAGAGATGCTTTCCGATGAGCTCCATATGGTCAAAGCCACGACGAGCCCGCGCCTCAGCGGTGTCCGGCACCACGACGATCCCATCGAGTGAGGAGAGATCAAGCCGCGGAGAGCCTTCTGCATCCGCCGTTTTCGACAGCTCCTGCAACAACTTCCAGAGCCCTTGGGCGATGAGCGCCGCAAGCCGAGTCTCATGGTGGTCTTTGTAGGTGGTCACGATGCGACGCGCGACCCCTTCATAGGAGAGGGCACAGGCTACCCCATCGCCCGGCCAGTCACGCTTGCATTCCGTACAGACCATCCGCCCGTAGGGAGCCCCGCACACCGGGCACGCCCGACTCTGATCGATCCAGGGAAGCTCGCTGCGGCAGGACTCACACAGAAGCTCGCCCGCAGCGTCGCACCCGACGCACCGTGTCAGCCACAGTGTCTCCTCCAGAGCGTCTAATGCACGCTCAAGGTATGAGCGGTCCTTCTCCATATCGGCATGCCCTTATCCCCTACCGGATCTAGCTCGTGAGGCAAGGATACCATGCATCCTGATCTGACAGATCGAGCTTCGAGGCGTTGGAGAAGAAGAGGGCATTGCCGTTGTCCCAGAGTGCCTGATACGTCTGGTTGAGGCTGTCGGCTTCACCATGCTCCAAGCGCAGCTGCGCTAACGCTGCAGCTACATAGGCCACCATCGCAGGCTCTGCCTCCATGCCACGCAGCGGCACCGGTGCCATGTAGGGGCAGTCGGTCTCTGACAACAGCGCATGTTGCGGGCACACCAACGCTGCATCACGGATCTCATCGGAGTTCTTGAAGGTCAGCGCCCCACCAAAGGCCACCGAGCAGCCGATCGCGACAAAGTCATGCAGGACGTCCGGTGTCGAAGTAAAGCAATGCAGATCGCAGCCCGCCTTTGGTATGCCAACCTGCTTCAGAATTTTCAACGCATCGCGGTGTGCCTCGGCGGTGCTGTCTGCCCGTGCATCTCGGATGTGCAGCTCGACGGGCAAACCCCAGTCCTGCGCGATATCGAGCTGTTCAATAAAAGCGCGTTTCTGCTCCTCGTGGTCCACGCCGCAGGTGTAGTCCAGCCCGATCTCCCCCACGCCGACGCACACCGGACATCTAAGAATGAAGATAAGATGCTTTTTCACCTCGGGATCCTCCAGGTAAGCTTTAGCTCCATAGGGGTGCACGCCAGCGACGATACGGACAAAGTGCGCGATTTCGGCGGCATCCGCCGTACGCCCGTGGGCTTCCTGTCCTTCAAACTTGGGGAAGCTCACCCCCGCTTGGCGCTGAGCATCGATCAGCGTGTGGGCATCCTTGCACCACATATGGAAGGCATACATCAGATGCCTCGGGTCAGTCGCATCGTCAGTGGGATCCACCGGTGAGACCAGATGGCAGACGCCTGCCTGTGCAGCGCGGGCAAGGGCCCGCGTCGGCGTGTTTTCGTCGAAGTCAGTGAGGTGCCCATGCGTATCGATCAGGGGCAACAAAGCCACGGGGTAGTCCTTCGCTCTTCCCTTTTTATCGTGAAAGAGTGCTACAGCTTGTGCAGTCTGAGCCATCTCTATCCCCCTTTATTTACGGTATGATGCGAAATCCCGCCTTATCCAAGGCGCGTTCCAAGTCAATAAATTGATCAACCTCGAGCCGTTCCGCGCGTGCGGAAGGCTCAATCCCTGCCTTTGCAAAGGCCACATCGAGCATATTCTTGTCAAACCCGGCAGAGCTCATTGCGTTACGGATGGTCTTGCGGCGCTGGCAGAAGGCGGCGTTCACCACCTGAAAGACCTTCTGCAGCTCTTCGTTTGTCAGTGCCTTCTGAGGACATCTCTCCAGCCGTACCACGCAGGACTCCACGTGCGGTTGGGGCATGAAGTTGCTCGGTGAGACATTGAAGCGGCCAGTCACCCGCGCAAAGAGCCTCAGCTTTACCGTGTAGGCGCCATACTCTTTGGAGCCGGGCTGAGCCACAATGCGATCAGCAACCTCACACTGAACCATCACCACGGCACGCTTCAGCGGATCTAATCTCTGGAAGAAGCGCAGGAGCACCGTTGCCGCTACTTGATAGGGAAGGTTGGAGACAAAGGCATCCGGAGCCTCACGGCACCCCAGCTCTGCAAAGGCTTTCTGAATATCTTGAGGGTCCAGTCTCAGCGCATCACCCCAGAGGATCCGCAAGTGATCGAGCCGCTGCGCGCAGGTCTCCTGCAAGACCGGCTCAAGTGATCGGTCCGCCTCAAGTGAGACAACCACCTGTGCCCGGGGAAGCAGCGCACAGGTCAGCGTCCCGATCCCCGGTCCGACCTCCAGCACCGTATCGGTCTCCTTGAGATCGGCAAGTTCGAGGATGTGCCCAATCACAGCATCGCTGACCAGAAAGTTCTGCCCCAGGTGATGTTTGGTGGTGAAGCCAAACTGATCGAGCACCTCACGCGTCGCACGGGGATTTGCCAGGTATGAATACATAGATCCTATCTGTCCAGTTTGGGCAGGCGCGGGAAGAGCGCTTTGCCCTTTGCGGCAGGTACGTCGCCCTTAAGGCGTCCCCACTCACACAGGGTCGCGAGCGTCTCATCGGAGCCGATCTCATCCTCGAGACTCAGGCGGCACAGGACCTCTGCGGAGGTCGTCGGCATGAATGGCGTCATCAGATGCGCCGCGATACGGATGGATTCCAGAAGGTTGAGGATGATCGATGTGAGCTCATCCTTACGCGCCGGATCCTGAGCGACAGCCCACGGTGTCGTGTCCTCAATGTAGTGGTTGGCAGCGTGGATCAGCTCCATCGCCACATCCTTAGCGCCCGCATAGTCGAACTTCTCCATGTGGGAGCAGTAGCGCTCACAGATGCCCTGAGCGATCGTCTGCAGCGGATTGTCCTGGCTCTTCCAGCCCTCCGGAATCGTCGGGACCTTCCCGTCAAAGTACTTGGCGGACATGTTGAGCGAGCGGGAGACCAGATTGCCCCAGCTGTTAGCCAGATCCGCATTGTAAACCTGTTCCATACGCTCAAAGGAGATCGCGCAGTCTTCACCGTGCTCAACGTCGGTCATAAAGTAATAGCGGTAGCCTTCGACGCCCAGGAAGTCGATAACCTCCTGTGGGTCAATACCGTTGCCACGGCTCTTGGACATCTTCTCGGCTTTGCCGGTCTTCTTGTTCCTCACGGTGAGGAAGCCGTGCGCGAAGACATGCTCGGGCAGCGGCTCACCGATCGCCATCAGCATCGCCGGCCAGATCACGCAGTGGAAGCGAATGATATCCTTACCGACGATGTGGTACTGCGCCGGCCAGCGGTAGGCGTACTCTTCCTTGGACTTCGGATCGTCCAGGCCATAGCCCACGGCGGTCATATAGTTGAGCAGCGCGTCGAACCAGACGTAGGTCATGTGCTTCCTATCGAACGGGACCGGAATACCCCAATCGAAGCTCGTACGGGAGACAGATAGGTCCTGAAGCCCTCCCGCTACAAAGGAACGCACCTCGTTCATGCGAAAGCTCGGCTGCACGAAGTCGGGATGCTCATCATAGAGCTTGAGCAGCTTGTCCTGGAACGCGGAGAGCTTGAAGAAGTAGGAATCCTCCTGCACCCGCTCGAGGGGACGTCCGCAGTCCGGGCAGAGGTGCTGCCCCTCGGTGTGGCTCGCCTCGTCGGACTTCCTCACCTGATTCTCGGTGAAGTAGGTCTCCTCCGGCACGCAGTACCAACCGTCGTAAGAGCCCTTATACAGGTAACCGGATTCCTCCATGCGCTCCCAGAGATACTGGACTGCATGGTACTGACGCGGTTCGGTCGTGCGGATAAAGTCATCGTTTGAGATTTCGAGGGTCTTCCACAGCTTCTGGAAGAGCGGAGCCTGGGCGTCACACCACTGCTGCGGAGTCATCCCGTGCTCCTCGGCGGCATCAGCGACCTTCTCCCCATGCTCGTCCATACCGGTCAAGAATTTAACGTCGTAGCCTTCCAGCCGACGGAACCGGGCCTGAACATCCGTCAGGATCGTGCAGTAGGCCGTTCCCAAATGCGGCGCCGCATTCACGTAGTAGATTGGGGTCGTAATGTAAAAAGAAGGCTCTTTTGCCATGATAAAAACTCCTCAGCGCGCCACATCCGGGCACACATAGTACCAATGTTCAAGCACGCACCATTATAGCTTTTCACGTACAGATACTATGAGCTCATAGACCCAAGAGCGAGGTTTCCCGTAGGTTTTGGCCAGACGCTTGGCAAGCGCGCTCGTCGATTCTTTGGAGTTAAGGCCTTGCTTCAGCGCCTCTTCAAAACCTATCTGGGGCACTGCTGCCCGTGCGCGCTGCTCTTCCTCAGAGGGTGGGGCGATCACAAGGACGCACTCCCCCTTGAGGCTATCGCGTGCATTCAGTGTCTCAACCAGGTTTTGGGCAGTGCCCCGCAGGACTTCCTCATGTACCTTCGTGAGTTCCCGCACAAGTGCCACCTGACGGTCAGCCATCACCTCACCGATTACGGTCAGGGTGGACACCACCCGGCGCGGTGATTCGTAGACGATAAGCGTCGCAGGAACCGCGGCAAGCGTCTCAAGCCGGGAGCGTTGTGCCCCGCCCTTGCGCGGCAAAAATCCCTCAAAGAAGAAATGGTTCGAGGGAAGACCTGAGGCTACGAGCGCGGCGACAGAGGCTGTGGGACCCGGGACGACTTCCACCGGCAGATCCACCTCACGTGCAGCATCAACGAGCTGTTGCCCCGGATCGGAGATTCCGGGCATGCCTGCATCTGAGACAAAGGCGATACGCTCCCCCGCTTTGAGCCGCTCCAAGGTGTGCGGCAGCTCCAAGGGCAGGACATTCGCGTCGCAGCGCTCGAGCCGGGTGTGTACACCCAAGAGGCTGAGCAGCTTCCCGGTCACCCGGGTATCTTCGCACAGCACTGTATCCGCAGATTCAAGAGTGTGGACCACCCGCTGCGAGACGTCCTGCATATTTCCGATCGGGGTCCCGACCATCGACAGAACGCCACCCATCAGTCGAGCAGCCTCCGCTCAAAGCTGGAGAGGGCAATGCGAGCATCCCAGCCGGCAATCTTTCCTTCGGTCTTCCAGGTCTGGAAGAACCAGGCGGGGCACTCCCTGAAGGCATGGAGCTGTTCTGAGACGTAGACACGCTCGAGCGCGATACGTCCTTCCGGCGTCGAAACCGAATCAGCGTAGGGCAACGCCCCTGACCATTTGCCGACCATCACCGGCAGGCGTGAGCGCCGCGCACGGTTCAGCTTCTTGAGGGATTTCCTCACGAGATCGCGCACATCCAGCTCACTGGCAGTGACGCTCAGGTCGTCGAGGTACTGATAGAGGTGGCAATCGAGCCACACATTCTGATCGCGGTGCGTGGCCAGGAACTTATCCCAGCCATTTTCGGCGCCAGCATCGGGGAGCACGATCAGAAAATTCGGGCCCTCAGCTTCACGCAGGGCACTGTACACTGCACGGTAGTAGTTTCTCAGCAGATGGATGGGGATCCCTTCGCTCAGATGCAGCCCCTGACGGCGCTGTGCCACCGGATCATCCGCAAGCTCGATGCCCAAGAAGGCATCGCTGCCCACATAACGGTGCGTGAGCTCCCGGGTGATTTTGATCGCCTCAGGTCGATGCGCAACCACTTCCTGGCCGCTCGTGGCGTGGTCTGACTGCGCCACCGTCGAACCCGGTGACACTGAGAATACCAGCAGCACCATAAGGCCGGCGTTCTCGGCCCACGCCATCGCATTGTCAACCTGCTCCAGGCAACCCTGATACATTCCCGAATTGGGACCTTCATCTCCAAAGACGTACCACGGGACCGGAAGGCGCACCGCATTGAAGCCGCGCAGGGCAATCGAAGCGAAATCACTCTCAGTGATAAAGGCTGTGCGGTGGGCACGGACGAGCGCCTTATAGCGCTCAGATCCCAGTGAGTGCGCCAGGTCGCGCTCCGTGAGCGCCCCCGAGTCGGCAAAGAGTTCCGGCGTGATCCATGACTCCAAGGTCAGCCAGCCTGTCAAGTTAACCCCATGGATTTTCGTTGGACTCTCCACGTTTACACCGTCCCTTACCTGTATGAGTCTATCTTCCTAAAAAAGTATACGCTCGGTATCCTGCTCACCGCGTTTTCTTACCTAATGTTTACCACTTGATCATAGCCGGTACCTGCTACAGCACTCAATCCCCCTCGGGGATGTACGTAGCACAGTTAAGCGGCGTCTCATACACATCCACCTGTGAGATAGGGAGCCCCGCTCTAACAAAGCGTTCGGCAAAATAGTGCGCCAGGTTCTCAGCGGTGGTCCTGAAGGGCAACATCTTTAGGACAAACCCTTCCCCCTCGAGCGCCTCGACCGTCGCCGGCTTCAGCGAGCCTGCCTCCACGAGGAACATGTGGTCAAACTCCCCGACGATCGCGCGCACAAGGCGCTTGAACTCACCGAAGTCAACGACCATATCACGCATCGTGCCAGCGGCCTGAAGCTCCTTCTGTCTGATATAGACCACTACCCGCCAACGGTGCCCGTGGAGGTTTTCGCACTTCCCGTGGTAGTCGGTCAGGAAGTGTGCCGCGTTAAAGGAAGCTTCTGTCTTGAGCTGATACATGGTATGCCCCCAGATCCTTACGTCTCATTGCCCTCAGTTACAGCCCCACCTTTGCCTTAACGAACCACGTGAGCCCTTCACAGTGGAGATAGGTGGGTAGCCTTCGACCTTCACGGTATAACGCATGCCGCATCCGCCGGCTACAGAGGAATAGGCCTGCCTGACCTCGAGGGCCCTGTCCACACCACAGTGCACCCCATGGTCCCACAGGGTCGTGAACGGCACGGTTCCCCCTTCCCATCGGTTTGGGCGATGAGGCCGACATACCGTTCGCCTTTTTGCTATCCTGCATCCATAGCTGCCACAAGTCCCTTCCGACCTTTTCAGTCTAGAACATATGTTCTAGTATGCCAGAGAGCTGCGGCATGGATGTGGCTTGCGCTCACGCACAAGCCACAATGCAGCTACCTCTTTTGCGTGCCGATACCGGCACTGTTGCCGCTGTTCCCCTGCGGGAAGCTGTGCCGACGACGGTGGGCTCGATGGTCTGCGCTATTCCCCTGACTCTGAGACTTAGCCTGTTGGGCCTGAGACGCTGCCGTGTGGCGGCGCCGTCTCGACGTCGAGCGCTGCGCTGTCTCAGCATTGCTGCCATGGTCACGCAGATGGCGGGCATTCAGGGCGACCCGGCACTCATCTCTGCGCATGCGCTCGAGCTTGTTGTTCTGCTGGCCCTTCTGTCTGTCACCCTGCCGTACGTGTGCGACAGCATTCGGCTTCTGCGCGCCTTCGGCCACATGGTGGCGTCTGCGGCGGGTATGCGCCGCTGCCTTCTCCTGGGTCTGTTGGGTGGCTTCCCCATGGTTGTCTACATCGCGCTCAGCATGGACTTTCCGACGCCGGGGACGCGGCGTTGCAGGAGCCTCTTCCCCTTCAGGGATCTCTGCGCGCACCATGTGGGACGGGCGCGACGAGGCGGTGCGTCCGCGGCGGACGGTAGTTGTCCCGTTCAGCAGGTCATCCTCTGCCGCGAGACCGCGCTCTTTTGGCGGGACGACACCGTGCTGGCGGTCAAGTTCCGCCAGCGCCATCTGGATATCCGGGGATTCAAGTCGATCTAGAACCGAGCGCTCCACGGTATCCGGTCTGCAGGGGCAACCCTGTTCCTTCACCTTTTTGATCGCAGCGGGGCTAGCGGTCATATCCTTGAGCGCGACCCTAAAGCTCTTGCCGTTCTCGAAGCGCAATACCAGTTCCTCTTTGGGGGTGTCATACTCGGCGATCTTTGCCTTGCCCAACGGGGTTGTGATCACCGCATTGCGCTTCGGCGCCCGGCTCTTGAAGTCACGGTAGGCTTCGAATTCATAGCGAAGGCAGCACATGAGGCGCCCACAGGCGCCGGAGATCTTTGAGGAGTTGAGCGGGAGATCCTGCTCTTTTGCCATGCGGATCGAGACCGGCTGGAACTCGTGCACGAAGCGGCGGCAGCACAGCTCCTCGCCACAGTGCCCGTAGCCCCCGATCAGGGCTGCCTCCTCACGCACCCCGATCTGGCGCATATCGATGTGCTGGTGCAGGTCACGGGAAAGGTCACGCACAAGCTGGCGAAAATCCACACGGTCCTGTGCCGCAAAGTAGCAGACGACCTTCTCGCCGCCGAACAGGTACTCCACGCCGACCGGCTTCATATCGAGATCGGACTCATGAACCCGCTTCCGGAAGACCGGCAGGGCCTCTTCACCGAGCTTCGAGAGGTGCTCTGCCCGGGCAAGGTCCTGATCGGTGGCAATACGCAAAACATTTCGCAGCGGGGCAGCCCCGATCGTCGCCTTCAGGGTCTCGTCGTCGACCTCGGTCGTATCCCCGACGGCCAGACCGATCTCAGTGCCCCGCTCGGTCTCGACGATCACGTGGTCAGCCTGCTGGGCGCCGGTCTTCTTGGGATCGAACCACAGCTCTCTGAGCGAATATTTGAATTTGACGGGGATAATAGTGGTCAAGAGAGTGCCTCCTTGATGGCACACAGCATGACCTCTAAGGTCAGCTGGGGTGATACGCTATGTTCAAGATTGCCGCGAGCTTCGTCGACCGCCTGCAGCGCACGAAGGATTTTCTGTGTGCCGGCGGCAGCGATCGTATCGACAACCTGGGTAAAGTCACTGTTCACAGGATCGTGCTCACAAGCTTCGCTCTCGAGGAGCGCATCGCGCAACACGGACTGCGTCACGGTGAACACCTCCATCATACCTGAACGCTCACGAGCGGAAAGTTCACGTTTCTGTGAGTTCTCAAGCTTCTTCAGGGCGGTGGCACCCAGATACTCAGCCGCTTCATCCCGCGCCGCCTTCTGTTCTTTGCGCATCTGGGCCAGCGGATCCTGCACGATCGACACCACATTGTCCGCCGCGCACAGCACATCCCAGTCGTCTTGGCCGTGAAGATCCCCCAGCGTATGGACCAGCTTAGCGCGCAGGTCGCGCCGTGAAGGCGCCCCGAGATACTGCACGGCAGTCTCCGGCGTCTGAGCGACCGCCAGCGCAATTCTGGCGTCTCGCTCACTCACGCCAGTCTCATTGACGACGCTTTTGACCGCCACCTCCTGCGGGATGGAACGGAAGGCAACGACCTGGCAGCGGGAGACGATCGTCTCCATACACGCCTCAGCCGAGCGAGCGATCAGGATAAAGACCACGTGTGCCGGCGGCTCCTCGAGGGTCTTGAGCAGCGCATTGGCGCTCGCTCCCCGCAGCAGCGCCGCATTGGTGAGGATGTACACTTTAGTCTTAGCGCGCACCGGCGTCAGCTGTGCGTCCTCGATCACCCCACGGATCTGCGCGACCAGATACCCCACCGAACTGTCCGGACTCATCCAGTGCACATCGGGGTGAGTGTGATGGTGGACACGGATGCACTCATCGCAGCTACCGTCTCCCCCATGGGGGCACACCAGACACTGCGCAAAGGCTTCCGCCGCCTCGCTGCTCCCCGATCCCGGCTCGCCGACGAAAAGATAAGCATGGTCGATGTGGTCTTCGGTCACCGCATGGGCCAAAAATTCCTGAGCCAGGGGCTGATAGCGAAGCCGTGCCAGCGCGGGAGGTAGCGCCCGCTTCTCCTGCACGTCAGTCATGGTGAACCTCGCGTCTGTCAAGTTCTTTCGCAAGCACCTGATCGATCGATATGGAGACCTCCTCGAGCGACATGGAGGCGTCGATCACCTGAATACGGTTAGGATACTCTTTGACCAGCGTGAGGTACCCCTGCCGAACCCGCTCCTGAAAAGCGATCCCTGCTGCTTCAATTCGGTCTGCCCCGTGCTCCATAGCGCGCACGAGCGCTTCGTGAGGGTTCATATCCATCAGAAAGGTGATGTCAGGTTCAACCCCACAGGTGCCGAGCTTGTTTGCCTGCACCACTTCTGCATGCTGAAGGGCTCGACCCGCCTCCTGATAGGCTGAGGTCGAATCCGCATAGCGATCACTCAGGACAATCGCGCCCCGCTCAAGTGCGGGGAGAATGACCTCCTGTACGAGCTGTGCCCGTGAGGCTTCCAAGAGCAGAAGTTCGGTTATCGGTACCAGCTCTGTATTGGCAGGGTTAAGTAGGATCATGCGGATCTTCTCTGAGATGCGCGTACCACCCGGCTCACGGGTGCACACCACCTCATGGCCTTGGCCTTTCAGGCGTTTGGCGAGCCGCGCTACCTGGGTTGACTTGCCGCACCCATCGATCCCCTCAAAGCTGATAAAGAGACCGTCTCTCATGCCTTCGTCGTCTTCCTGGAAGTACGCGCGCTTCTGCGCGTACGGGTACCTCCACGCCGTCTACTACCCCGTGCCGCAACACGCTTCTGGTTATCCGGGCACTTCGGATTCGGGCAGAGCTTCCAGGGCCCGCGCGCGGTGTGGACGATCACAGATGGGGCACCACAGGCAGGGCAGGTCTCCCCGGTCGCTTCCAGTTTACCGCGGGCCGGCAACGGATAGCTCGTCCCGCACTCCTCATAGTTCTCACAGCGGATAAACCGCTTGCCGGTCTTCTCTGACTTGTGCGCAATCAGCTTGGCCTTCTTGCCTTCTTTGGCGCAGGCCGGGCACTCTCCCACAACCACATCCGGTTCATAGTTGGTTGGACATTTGGGATTGACACACATCTCGTAGGCGCGGCTGCGGAACGGGTGTACCTTGATGCGGGGCGCGCCACACTCGGGGCAAACTGCGGCATCCCCCTCGAGGGCCTCAATGCGTCCCCGGGGGAGCGGATAGGTGACGTCACAGTCAGGCCAATTCGTACAGCCCACAAAGCTGGAGTGGGTCTTCGCAGAGCTCTTCACGACCAGGTCGTGCCCACACTTCGGGCACACGCCGATCCTTGCGTCAGCGGTGAGCGCATCCGCAATTGCGTCGCTCAGATCCTCCTCGTGCACGATCAGCGCATCGAGCATGCCTGCGAGCAGTGCACGGGAGTGGTCTACGACTTCAGCCTGGGTCTCTTTGCCCTCGGCCACCTGATTCATATCCTGCTCAAGCTCGCTCGTCATGTCCGGCGTCGTGATGTGCGGGGCGTAGGTATGCAACACCTCGATCACCGCCATACCGAGCTGCGAAGGCTCGATCGGGTTATTCCTGAGGTATTTGACCTCGTAAAGTCTATCGATGATGGAGGCGCGGGTGGATTTGGTTCCCAGATTGTGCTTCTCCATCTCCTGGATCAGCTTGCCCTGGCTGTAACGCGCCGGCGGCTCCGTCGCCTTGGCATCCATATTGAGATGCTCGACTGTGCAGACGTCCCCAACCTTAAGGGGCGGGAGCTGCTCGTCCTTCTTTAAGCCGTACGGGTAGATCGCCCTGAAGCCTGCTTTGGCGAGCACATCGCCGGTGGCCTGGAACGGCTCTTTGGCGATATCAAAGGTGAGTTTGGTGCTTTCGATCGTAGCGGGACCCATGAGGGTCGCCAGGAATCTACGGGCGATCAGGTTATAGAGTTTCCAGTCTGCACCGGTCAGCGTAGTGGGATCGGCGGCTGCGGTCGGATAGATAGGCGGGTGGTCCGTCGTCTCCTGCCGGCCACGGGTCGCGGTCAGCCTTGGCTGTGCCATCAGCTCACGGCACACCTTGGAGTACTGCGGGACGCCCGAGAGCGCAAAGACCGTCTCCTTGAGGTCAAGAGAATGCGGATAGACGGTATTATCGACACGCGGATAGGAGATCAGGCCGCGCATATAGAGCGACTCAGCGATCCGCATCGTTCGGCCCGGTGCCAGCCCCTCTGCGGCTGCAGCAGCCTGCAGTGAGGTGGTGTTGAACGGCGCAGGGGGACGCACGGTGCGGCTCTTCTTCGTGACGTCGACGACCTTAGCCTTTTTCGCGTCTTTGACAGCGCTGTAGGCCACGTCGGCTTTGTCCTTATCCCAGAAGCGTGCCGTCGTGTGGCGGACCTTAAAGGTGTCATCCGCATGCGAGAGCTCTCCGGAAATAACCCAGTAAGGTTTCGGTACAAAGGCTTCACGCTCTTTTTCGCGCTGTACGACCAGTGCCAGTGTCGGGGTCTGAACGCGGCCTGCGGAGCGGGTGTTCCCCAGTCCTGCGAATCTCGCCGTCGTCAAATACCTCGTCAGCGCGGCGCCCCAGATCAGGTCGATGTACTGGCGGCTCTCGCCGGCATCCGCCAGATCCTGGTCGAGCGGCACTAAGTGCGTAAAGGCGTGGGTGATCTCCTGTTTCGTGAAAGCAGAATAGCGTGCACGGGACACTGGGGTATTCGGAGCGACCTGGCGCACCTGGCGCAGCGCGTCAGAGCCGATCAGCTCGCCCTCTCGGTCGAAGTCGGTGGCGATGATGATGGAATCTGCCTTTTTGGCGAGGTTCTTGAGCGAGCGGATGATCTCCTTCTCAGCGGGGACTTTCTCGATCGGGGACCAGACCAGGTAAGGCAGCGCCGGGATCTTCCAGCCCTTGATGTCCACGCCGTCGGCTTCAAACGGTTTCCTGATGCGGCCGTTTTTTGCTTTCGGGTAGGGCGGCTTCGCCAGGGTGTCCGGCAGGTGCGCCGGCAGCTTCTCCCCGCCGTCAGTTAAGCCGTACCAGCCTTCTTTCTTGGAGTATTTCAGCTCGTGAGGAAAACCAGGAGCCATAATGTGGCCCCTGAGTCCGATAGTCACCCAATCTTCCCCGTCGTGCTTAAAGCAGTAGATGGGTGTGCTGTAGACTCTGTCAGCTTTCGGTTTTCCCGACTCACTCAGCAGCCGCGCGATCTGCGTCGCCGCATCATTTTTCTCGGTAACGACCAGTATCAAGGATCTATCCTCTATTCTTCATCAAATTCATGCTCTTCGTAGTCTTCGCGCGTCCATTTTAGCGCCGCCTTGCCGTCACGGTTGATGATAATCCGGCGGGCGATCGCAAGCGCGATCTCGTACAGGCCGATCAGAGCCCCGAACATCAGCAGCATCGTGACCGGGGAGGCATCCGGCGTAATGATACCTGACAGGGTCATGAGACCGATGTAGATATAGCGCCAGTTCGCGCGGAACTTCGAATAGGGCACGATGTGGAAGATCGAGAGGTAGAAGATCACCAGAGGGATCTCAAAGGCGATCCCGAAACCGACCTCCAATTTCATAAAGATGTCCAGGTAATCCTCAGCGTTGTAGAGCGGATCGGCAAATTCGTTCGTCTGCTGGAGCAGCCAACCGAAGGCGGCACGCTGAATCACGAAGTAGCAGAAGATCATACCTAAAAAGAAGAGGATAACGAGGGCAGCCACCGTCGGGATGACCCACTTGCGTTCACTCTCCTTCAGTGCGGGCAGGAAGAATGCCATGATCTCCCAGATGATGATCGGGGTGCAGATGATCAGCCCGAAGAAGAACGCGACCTTAAAGCGGATCGTAAAGCCACCGAGGATCGTGAGGACCGTCAGCCTTGCGTCTGCGCCCATCACGCTGCGCAATGGGTCGAGCAGAATATCGATCAGCGTCGGGGTAGCAAAGTAGATCACGACCGCCGTCGCCAACACAGAAACAATAACAATCGTGAGACGCCGCCTGAGCTCTCCTAAGTGATCGCGCAGGGGCATCCGTGCTGGACCGATCGGCATCAGTCATCCTCCTCTCCGGTTGTGGTAGCAGGTTCGCTGGTCGCAGTGCTTTCAGACTCTGGGGCTGCACCGGCCGGTTTTGAAGCGCTTTCGCCTACCCTCTCCTTTGCCGGCTGAGCCTGTGGCGCCGCAGGGGCAGATGTCTGCTGATCGGCAGGTGCTGCCTGCCCTGCAGCCGGCTGCTCTTCCTGAACAGGTTTCGGTGTCTCCGCTTGAGGCTGCTTCGCCTCAGCGGCAGACGGTGCCCCAGCCTGCTTTGCAACAGATTCCTCTTTCGCGCCGAGCGCTGCATGGGATTTCGGAGTCATCGCATAGAGGTCAGCAAGCGAGGGCTTGACCGGCCTGGTCTTCGCCGCAGCAGGGAGATCCTCATCCGAATCCGCACCGGGGCGTGACTCCCCTGCCTCATCCGTATCGCTCCTATCGAACGCGGCATTTGTCTGAGCTTCGCTGTTCTCCTTAGCCTTGCGTTCACGCTCGAGGCGCGCCTTGCGCTGCGCAAAGGTTTCGGGCTTTGCGGCCGTTGCGCTCGCCGTAGCCGCACCAGATGCAGACTCGATGTCCGCATCCTCGGCCTGCGCTGCTTTCGCAGCTTCAGCCCGCTTCTTTGCCGCCGGCTCATTCATACCGGAGTTGATCGGGTCCACGATCTCAGACTGGACCACTTTTGTCACATTGTCCTGCGCATCCCTGAACTGACGGAACGCCCGGCCGATAGTACGCCCCATTCCGGGCAGCTTGTCCGGGCCAAAGATCAGGAAGGCAAAGATCAAGATGATTACAAATTCGGTTTCACCAATACCAAACACGCGCTATACCTCCGCCATGCCACACGCTTCCGACACGTTAGTGTTCAATATTGAGCTGGTCTTCAATCCCTAACAGATTGAGGACGCGTTCAACATTGCTCTGGGGTTTCTGAATGATAAGCTTTGTGCCCTTGTCAAAAGCCGCGTGAGCCGCTCCGACGAGAACGCCGATCCCGGTGGAATCGATGTAGGAGACGTCGGCCATATCGACTGCAACGTCGCCTGTGTGCTGCGCCATAGCTTTCTTAAGGGCATCCCTGAGCTCTGAGGCATTCGAGACGTCCACCTCCCCGGCTACCGTAACCTTAGAGCCGGTGTCCTTCGCTGCAACGCTAATCTGTAAAGGCATACCCGTACGTTTCCTTTCTATTCACCCGTACCGGTGGCATCAGAGAGATCGCCCTGCAGCGATCCGCCTGAGGAGTCACCAGAAGGAGTGCTCTGAGAGCTGTCACCATCGCCCTGTGCATGCTGCTTCGATTGGGCTGCACTTTCTCTCTGTGCAATTGCCTGCAGGGCACTCTGCGCCGCCGACTTAGATCCATACTCATCGTTCGGCTCAACCGCGATCGCCTGGTTGTAGGCATTCTTTGCGTCATCGATATCGCCCTGTCCCTGATAGAGGGTACCGAGCGCCAGCCAGGCCGGACCGAAGTTGGCATCGTTTTGCGTCAGCGTCACCAGTGAGTCGATCGCACCTTGGGTGTCTCCCCCGTAATACTGAGAGTACGCCCGATTGACCCGCACGGCGTCAGAATCATTCTGCGACAGGTACTGGTCATACGCGGCGACCGCCTTGTTAAAGATATCGTGGATGTGGTCGGCATCGCCTGAAGCCTGGTCGCTTGTCATCAGCGCATGACCCCACCGCATATAGGTATTACCCACGTTGAGAAGTGCAGCAAGGTTTGAGGAGTCCTCACCCACTTTCTGCTGCTGCTCGCCGACGAGCGCCTGGTAGCGCTGGTCGATCTCACCCTCGGAGGCATCGGCGGCATCGGTGTCCTCGCTCTGCCGTTGCCGCTGTTGCTTCTGCTCTTCCTGTTTCCGGTTTCCCGCAACGACAGAGGCAAGCGATGGCACCATCATCGAGATGGAGATGATCACCACAAAGATGATCAGGATGATCTTGACGGGCAGGCTCAGATGGAGGGTATTGTACTTGCTCGTCTGGAGGCCTCTGGATTTGCTCAAGGAGCGCTCCGCGCGCTTCAGATCCCTATCGGTGATCGTTCCGGTCCCATGGGCGCCCTGCGAAGCTACTTTCTTGTGTTTTGCTTTCTTCGCCGGTTTGCGTACATGTTTTGACTGCTTTGCCATCCTCTAACATTCTCCTCTTTGCGCGCCCCGCTATCCTGTGAATGATACGACGCCTGCACATCTAACAATGCAATCCTACATATATACTATGCAGGATTGCATCTAGAAATTATATACAACTACTCCATGTCCGAAGCGTCGGTGAGGTGCGCAACCCTTTCAGGCCTATTTGGTCTGACGGGACTCCCGCTCGAGGCGGGCAGAGACGAGCTTGACCGCCACAACGAAGACGTCGAGGGCCTCACCTAAGCTCTCAAGGCTCGGAAACGTCGGGGCGATACGGATGTTGGTATCCTTCGGATCCTTACCGTAGGGCCAGGTCGCGCCGGCAGCGGTGAGCCTTACGCCGAGGCCCGCGCACATCGACACGATCGCCGTCGCCGAATTCTGCGGCCCGTCGAACGAGACGAAGTAGCCGCCGTCGGGGTGGGTCCACGTCGCGATCCCGAGATCGCCCAGGCCTTCGGAGAGCTTCTTCTCGACCAGATCAAAGTGCGGGCGCACGATTTCTGCATGCTTCTTCATGTGCGCTTTGATTCCGTCCATATTCTTCAGGAACTTCACGTGCGCCAGCTGTGAGATCTTCTCCGGGGAGACGCGCATGACCGAGAAGGCCTCACGGATCTCTGCCATATCCGCAGGCGATGCGGTCACGAAGGCGATACCGTTGGATGGGAAGGTGATCTTCGCGGTGGAGCCGAACTCGTAGACCAGATCCGTCTGTCCCGCTTCCTTCAGGGCATCAAAGATGTTGAGCTGATCAGTACCGTCGCCTCTGAATGTATGTACCTTGTACGCGTTGTCCCAAAAGATCCTGAAATCAGGGGCAGCAGGCTTCAGCGCTGCAAACTCACGGATTACCTCATCCGCATACACCGCACCGGTCGGGTTGGAGTACTTCGGCACGCACCAGATGCCCTTGACGGTGGGGTCTTCCTCTACGAGCTGCTTGACCTGTCTCATATCCGGGCCGTCATCCTCCATTGTGACCGGGACGTTCTCGATGCCAAACGAAGCGGTTACCTTAAAGTGGCGGTCATAGCCCGGGGAGGGGCACAGAAACTTCACTTTCCCCTGCTGACTCCAGGGCTTGTTGCCGGCGATACCGTGCATGTAGCCGTTCGCTACCAGGTCATACATCAGGTTCAGGCTGGATGAGCCGCTGACGATCACATTGGCAGGATCGACATCCAAATACTCTGCCGCGAGTTTGCGTGCAGAGGGGATGCCGTCCGGTCCGCCGTAGTTGTTCACCATGATTCCACCGTCAACGAGATCTGACTTTGAGTTGACACAGTCAAGCATCGGGCGGGAGAGATCGGTCTGCTCCTCAGAGGGCTTGCCACGCGCCATATCCAATTTGAGATTTTGAGCCTTCAAATCTTGGGCTTGTCTTTCGAGATCGCTGATCGCTGTATCAAGTTCAGCATCCGAGAGCTTTGCAAAAGCACTGCTCATACGGTCCTCCTTTGTAGGCACGGTGGCGTGCCATCGCTTTAGGTGTGCTCCCATAGTAGACCAACTCCGTAAAACCTGTGTTTTCTATCTCACGCAAAGCTGCTACTATGTCCTCATGAAAAGGAAACACGCCTCCATACATGAAAATACCCGCTCGGACGAATACGGGGAGCTCCAGAAGCTCGTCGATGAGCTCTACCAGGGCAATATGTCCGGCTCCATCTCGAGCATCGATGTGATCACCCGCGGCGAAGTGGATGACCTGAGCCCAGATCTGATGGAAGTCCTGCAGCTGCTGCCGGCAGGTAACTACAAGCGCGCCCGCCTCGTCGAGCAGCTCAATTCCATCATCACCGCACACGGCTGGGGTTATACCTACGGCACGCTGTCCTGATCACGCTTGAGCGCTATATCCGTGATCGCCGGGAGCCCCGCACCGCATCCGCGATGTGGAGGAAGGCCAACCCTGAGATCGCCGCAGTCACCGATGCCGCCATGATCGCGCACTTGGCTGCCAGGACCTGCTCAGGCTCGGCAAAGGCCAGGTTCGAAAGCAGGATAGACATCGTGAAGCCAACGCCACCCATAAGTCCCATCGTCACGACCTGTACCGTATCCATCTCACGCGGCAGCCGGGCAAATCCTAATTTCTCGAGCAGCAGCGTCACACCGATGATCCCGATCGGCTTGCCGAGTACCGCACCGAAGTAGATACCGCGAGTGATCGGTGAACTGACAACTGCTGCCATATCCACCCCGACCAAGCGGACCTGGGCATTCACAAAGGCAAAGAGCGGCAAAATCACGAAGTTGGTCGCAGTGGAGAAGTAGCGCTGCGCGCGCTGCAGTGGAGGGGTGACACGGTGCAAAATGCGCTCGATCTGGTAGGTGGAGTCGGTGAACTCCCGCTGCCCTAAGACCGCATAATCCTCATCGTAGGTCTCATCCAACTCTCTGGACTGCCCTGTGAGCCAATCTGAAAGGCTTAAAAGCTTCACATCGCTCTTCACGGGAAGCGTGAAGGCCAAGATAACCCCAGCCAGCGTCGAGTGGATGCCGGAGTTGTACATGCACACCCATAGGGCGAAGCCTATGATCAGGTAGGGCTTGAGCGAATAGACTTTTGCATGGTTCAACCAGGCCAGCACCACCACGACAATACCGGAAGCGGCGCACCAAGCGATATTCGGGGACTGCCCGTAGAAGAGGGCGAGGACGACGATTGCAAGGATATCGTCGGCAATCGCCAGGGTTTGGAAGAAGACTTTCGTTGCCGGGACCACCCGCTCCCCCGCCAGTGACATCACACCTAGGGCAAAGGCGATATCCGTCGCGATCGGGACCGCCCAGCCGTGGGACGCTCCACCCCAGTTGGGGCAGGTAAAGATGATTGCGGGCACTGCAACGCCGCCCACCGCGGCGAGCATCGGCACCATCGCCTGGCGGGGATAGCGAAGATGGCCGACAACCATCTCGTATTTGAGCTCGATCCCCACTTCCAGAAAGAAAATCGCCATCAAAAAATCATTGACGCAGCTCTCAAAGGAGAGCTTGCCGACCAGATCCCCGAGGCGCAGCTCCACCGGCCAGCGCATCACCGTCTGAACAGCGTCTGCCGCCGGGGTATTGGCCACGAGCACCGCCGCAAGCGTGGCAAGCACCATTACCCCTGCAGCGATCACTGAGTTCTCAGTCACCTGGTGCATCCGATGCCGCATGCGGGTGCGCTTTAGAACTTCCGATTCGCTGATGATCGGTTTCAAGTTCATCGTAGCGCTGGGATTGTGTGTGTCGCGTTTAGCCATACTCCCCATTTCTTCTCATATAAAGCTGCTACCCTCTAGCCTACCGAATTTTGCAGCACCGTACAAAGGGAGTGTCAAGACCTTTGGGAACCAGGCACTGTGAGAGGTTTGTGCGTACAATGGATACGGTTTTGCAAAGACTTCGTCGTAAAGGGTCACCCTATGAAGGACTATCAGCGAGAATTCATTGACTTTATGGTTCAGAGCGACGTACTGAAGTTCGGCACCTTCACGCTCAAAAGCGGCCGTATCTCCCCCTTCTTTATGAATGCCGGAGCCTATACGACCGGCTCGCAGCTCCACAAATTGGGAACGTTCTACGCTCAGGCGATCAAAGAGCACTTCGGGCTCGATTTCAACGTCGTCTTCGGCCCCGCGTACAAGGGCATCCCACTGGCAGTCACCACGTGCATCGCACTCGATGAGCTGTACGGCAAAGAGGCCTCCTACTGCGCCGATCGGAAAGAGGCCAAAGATCACGGGGCAGACAGGGGGCAGCTCCTCGGTGCTACCCTGCACGACGGGGATGAGGTCGTGATCGTCGAAGACGTCACCACTTCCGGCAAATCGATCGATGAGACCCTGCCGAAGATCAAGGCGGCCGCCGATGTCGAGATTGTGGGCCTGATCGTCTCCCTCAACCGTATGGAGGTTGGCCGCGACGGCATCAAGAGCGCGCAGAATGAGATTCACGAGCGCTATGGCTTCCCGGTTGCAAGCATCACCACGATGCAGGAGGTGCGTGAAGCCCTCACCGGTACGCTCATCACCCCCAAGATCGATCATGCGCTCGACGAGTACTATGCCAAGTACGGTGTGAGAGCCTAAGTTTTTATCCTTGCAGCATCGAATACAGCTGGAATGGCAGGCGCCGCATCTCTCGATGCGGTGCCTGCCCATATACCCCCTATTTCTTACCGACAGCTTCGCAGCCAGCGTCCCCGCTCAGCTCCGAACGCACCACGTCCTGCAGATGTTTCTGTGCCTCTGCAAGTCTATCTTTATCCCCTTCTTTGCGGGCAGCCCGATAGGCATTCATCGCCTTGAAGAAGGCAGTTCCCGTCGGATCCCCAGGATCAGTGTCCTGTGTGTCCGTTGTGACGGTCTCTCTGACCTCCTGTGTGGAGGATGAGAAGGTCGCACCGCAGGCAGCAGGCTGTGCGGTTCGCTGTACCTCTTCTACATCCTGTTCCCACAGAGATTCCTTCAGTTCTTTTGACATGTGCAGGCCGCTGGCCGCGATATCGTCAGCGAGACTGTGCTTGGGATCCTGCTCACTCATGACAGTCCCTCCAGCTTCTGTGCCTGCTCGAGCAGCTGCGCGCTTCTGTCGTGGAACATCAGGCCTTGGGCGTGATCCACAAACTTCTTGGAGCCATTCTCCGCCACGAAGTGGGTGAAGTCGTGGTCCACTGCGAGGTGAGTTGTGAGGATCAGCATCTCCTGCGAGTCTCCGAAGGCGGCACCGACAAAATCAATCGCAGCGTCAATCGAGTGCTTCAGGCTCTTCGAGAAAGCGGAAAGGTCTCCCACGAGTCCGTTGAAGATTCCTTTCACGATGTCATAGCCTTCCTCACCGGAAAGCTCGCCGGGGCCCTGGGTTCTCGCACGAGAGACGTCCTGGCGCAGCTGCGCCAAGGTACGTGACTCGCGTGAGAGGACCTCCTGGCGCCTGACGGTCGCCCCGCCCTCTGTCTTCAGACGCCTGAGCTCTGAATTTATCAGGCTCTCCGCCTGCTGGATCACCTTCAGGATCGCCGCACCATTTTCAGCGCCCTTGAGGTCTTTCAGGACGCTTCTGACTTCAAGCAGTGCCTGCTTCCGATAGGCGATCTTGTGCGCATCGCGCAGCAGGACATCGATCAGGAGGTTGATGAGGGCCACACGCTCGTCAAACGGCGCCTGCTTTGCACGGGTCACCAGGTCATTTGAAGCGGAGCCTGCCAGGATCATGTTGACCTGGTAGTCGTCTTGGTACTTCTCAAAGAGCTCGAGGTAGAGACTGAAGTCCTCCGCGATCTCCGGATCCTGCAGGTACTGGCTGATCAGGTCGAGGTCGATCTTGAGTCCCAGCTTTTGATAAGCCTGGATCATGCGGGAAAGGTCTTCCCAGCCACGTGCGGTCACGATTGAAGTGCTGTCCACCTGAGCCTGTACGTGGTAGAAGTTCTGCGGCTTGTTCGTGAGGTAGGTGATGATCGCAGGGTGGACGCCGTGGGCGTGGGCATAGTCCATCCACACATCGAGATCCGGTTCAATATCGATCACCTTCATACGGTCGAGCATCGCCGCATCAAACTCACGGGCGGCGCTGTTGTACTCAGACGGGTTGCCGGCGGTGATGATGACCCAGCCGGTCGGCAGTTTATGCTGGCCAAAGGTCTTGTACTGCAGAAACTGCAGCAGCGACGGCGCCAGCGTCTCAGAGACGCAGTTCACCTCATCCAAAAAGATGATGCCTTCCTGAATGCCGGAAGCCCTGATTGCGTCGTAGGTGGAGGCGATGATCTCACTCATCGTATAGCGTGAGATCTTGTAGGTCGAACCCCCATAGGTCGCCTCGGTGATATAGGGCAGGCCCAGCGCACTCTGACGCGTGTGGTGCGTCATGGAGTACGACACATAGTTGATGTGCAGCTCCTGGGCTACCTGTGACACGATTGCGGTTTTGCCGATGCCCGGAGGCCCCATCAGGATCAGCGGACGCTGCATCTGGGACGGGATCAGATAGAGACCTTGGTCATCCTTCGCCAGGTAGGCCCGCACGGCGCCTTTGATCTGCTCTGTCGCGGTTTTAAGATTCATGCTTGCTTCCTAACGTATGTCGTGTCCCGATCCAGCTCTTCCGCCTCACGCGTCAATTCTTCCGGCGGCAACACAAGCTGGATCGCCCAGGGAGGTACTAGTTCCTTTCGGTAGGTGGAATCCAGAAAGACAAAGGCCGTCTTGTAGCACGGCCGGCGCTTTGGATAGATTCCGTACCCATCGGTAAAGTAGATCAGCCCATCGAGGTGGGAGAACTCCCCCTGCTCCTGCAGCTCGTTGACATAGGCGAAGGCCGGGCGGAAGTCGGTTCCCCCGAAGCCCTTCATTGCGATGTGGGATTCCCACCGCTTCAGGTCATGCTCACTGGTGATCTTCGTATCCGACTCAACGCCTGCATCCGCCTCGATCAGGTGGATGTTGACCTTGTCAGCAAAGGCCCCACTCGAGGTCAGCACATCGAAGGTCACATCGACGAAGCGCTGAAGGGTCTCACCGGCGACCGATCCTGAGGTATCCAGGACAATCACGAACTCTTTGATCGTCCGCTCATCGCGGTACTCCAGAGGCTCGATCAGCGGCATATTCTTGTAGAGCTGCATGCCGTAGGTATAGAAGATGTAGTCAAACTCGTCCTGTGAGACATGCATGATCTCGTGCACCGAAGCGAACTTGCGCAGGAACTGCCGGTAGTCCACCGGTCGGTGCGTGCGGATCTCGAGTTCTTCCATCAGATCGCCCAAGGCGTCGCCGCGCTGCTTGGAGATAGTCTGCAGGTCGACGTTGATCGTCTTGGCTACCCGCATCCACTCGTGCTCGTCACGCTTGCGCTGCTGTTCGCGCGCCGCCTCTTCCGCTGCCTGCTCCGCGGTGCAGCTACCCCCCTCAGCCTCTGAGGCTCGGGCTCCGGAGCCGCTCGTCTGCGTCTGCCGTTCGCTCCCCTCACGGGTCTCACCGGCGGTCTTCATCTGCTCGTGGTGGTGCTCGACAAACTCGTTGGCCTCATCGGTGGTATCGCGCTCAATGTGCGCGCAACCGGATTCCTCTTCCCCATTTGGGGGACTTGGGTACCACAGGTCATGGATATCACTCTGGAAGATATCGACCCAGGCAGGAATGTAGGGCCGGTACTTACGCGTCTGCAGCACTCGGTAGAGGCTCTGCGTTGAGAGCTGCTGGTGCATGTTCGATTTGAGATGCTGGATCGTGAGCTCGATCGAGTCACCGCGCTCTGCGGGTCGCGGCCCACAGATCTCCGCCACCAGGTTTTCTACCACGATGTCGCAGGCTAGGCTCCAAGGGCCCTGTTCAATGTCCCTCGTGACAAAGGGGTGCATCAGGATACAGTGCAGGAGGGTGTGGACGACGTCACGGATCGGGGCTTCCTTGGTCCTGACAAAGTCGTCGAGCACCCGAGTGGGGTCGATGTAGAGCTTCTCACCGTCAGTTGCAAAACTCAGGGGCATAGGCGCCGGCGCCATCACAATGTCCAATTGCCCGATTGCAGGCGCCAGAAAGTGGTTATCTGAGACCACCAACCCCTTCGCAAGCTCCACGACCTGCTTTGCGAGCGCAAACTGCTTTTTGCGCTGCGTCGCGAGATCTATACCTTGTGTATCGTTTGCTTCCACGGCCATATCCTTACAGCAGCAGATCCGAGAGATCTCCGAGGTCGTCCCTGTCGTCTCTCTCGTCCTGATCAGATCTTGCCTGCGGCTTTGCGTGCGGCGCGGCACCTTTCTTGCTGTCGTTGACCCCCTGTGCCACCGTCAGCAGCCACGCCGCGACTTCGGCATGCCCTGCCTCACTGGCGGCGTCGATCGCCGCATTGATGTTAGCGGGGGTGAAGGTGTTCTTCCAGGGGCGCATCTCTTTCAGCTCGTCGAGGCAGGCTCCCCGGGCAAGGACCCTGAGCAACACGCCGTTTTGGTACTGGGTACCCGGCGTCAGGTGGTTCACCATCGCCCTCACCAGATCGGTATTCTTCTGGAGCCAGTCAGCCCCGGCAAGCTTCTGGTAGAAGACCTGCGGGGCACACTCACAGATAAACGCCATCGTATTCTCATCGGTATCCGGCGTAATGAACCTGGCGGCTACCGCATCGATCCGTTCAGTGTCACCCTTATTGTTGCTGCACATCTTGAGCAGGGCACGGGCCAACTTAAGGCAGCTCTCCGCAGTCTCCGGCTGATAGGAGGCGGAGTTCCGGTGCGCCGAGGAAGCTAGAAGCAGGGCAGTGCGCAGCAGGTCGTCGAAGACCACTGCGGAGAAACGCCCCTCGCTTGCTATCTTCTCAATCAGCGCCACCGTAGTGACGATCGAGTAGCCGCGTGAGTAGTTGGCACCCAGAAGCGCCTCAGAGTTCGAAGGCGGCACAAAGGCGCCCCGGGTCACCGAGACCGCAAAGGGATTCTCGAAGAGCTCCTTGGAGACTTCGGTTAGCCCTCCTCGCGTCAGACGCCTCACGAGCTCGTCGCGGTTAGGGGTGCCGAGCGGGATCGTCGGATCCTCCAGCAGGTCAACCCCGCGCCTCAACAGGTCGCGTGCGATCTCCTCCCGGCCTGAGCGCAGCGCCAATGCGAGCGCCCAGCCACGGTAAACAAAGGGAGCGAGCGTATCGAAGAGAGTATCCACGATCTCCTTGCTCGACCAGAGGCAGGCACGCTCCAAAAGATCGACCTTCTCGAAAGGTGAGATCTGGGACAGATAGGGCTCGACGGCCTTCAAGGCCGCGCAGGTCTCCTTGTCGTTCCCATTGACAATCTGTATGCGTACCTCCGCCATCAACCGCTTATACCGGCGGGTTTCGCACGTGAGTTCCATGGATCGTATAGCCTCTTTCGACAGCCTGTGTGGCCGTCTTCTCTGTTGCACCGTCGTATCTCTAGTGTAATTCAGCTACAATGGTACCTGTTTCAGGTACCGTGCGCACCCGTTGTATGGGGAAAGTGCACACGCACCACCCTGTGAGCGGCATATCGTTCGCGCACTTAAAGATCTATCGAGGCACCACGTGGCTGAGGAAGATACGCACACCACAGAAAGCATCACTTCGACCGAGCACGTCTCTTCCAATCTGCGCTACGGGATCGGGGTGCTACTGGTCGCAGCCTTCGCAATCTTTCTCTTGTTCCTGCCGATTTTCAATGGATCCTTCTGGCTCCTGCTTCTGCGGTGGGTTGGCTCTGCCTTCTGCGCGGTGCTGATGGTGATGGCCTGGATCCAGATCCTGAACTATTTCAACCGCAAGCTCTGTGTCGACGAGGAAGGCGTGCACTACACCAACTGCATCGGGCAGACCCGCACCTTCGGCTGGGGCGAGGTCACTGCCGTCGATATCCGTGAGAAATCCCACTCACTTGAGCTGATCCTGCGCGGGCGTGTCAGGACTTTCCGCTCCTCAAGCACCAACTTCGACAAACTGGTCGACTACGTGAACGCCCACACCGAGTTGATAAAAGACACCAGCAAGTAGGTGATCCCTATGCAGATCAGGCCTGCAGAAGAACAAGACATCCCCGCGATCCATCACCTGCTCGAGCAGGTTTCGGCGATCCATGCGAACAAACGTCCGGACCTCTTTGTCCCGAACAGCGTGAAGTACACCGGTGAGGACCTAAAAGTCCTCCTCAGGGATCCTAAGCGCCCCATCTTTGTGGCACTCGACGAGGACGGAAGCGTCGTCGCCCACGCCTTCTGCGAGTTCCAGAACAACACCGGGGCCAACAACCTGACGCGCATCAAGACCCTCTACCTCGACGATCTGTGCGTCGACGAGAAGTCACGCGGGAAAGGCATCGGCAAAGCGCTCTACGAGTACGTGGCAGACTTCGCACAGCGTGAGGGCTGCTACCGCCTCACGCTGCACGCCTGGACCCTAAACCCTGAGGCCGTCCAGTTCTACCAGCACTTAGGCCTTCAGACCTACTGCCTATGCATGGAGCAGATCTTGAATAAGGACAATCACTGAGGGTTGCGCATAAAATCAGGAAGCTGCCCCTGCTTCGCATTGCACGCGATATCCTCAAGCGCGATTGCGACCCCGTCATCTGTTGAGGTGCCGATGTGGTAGCGGGCAAGCTCCTTGATCTGATCGGTAGCATTAGCCACCGCCACGGTGTTGCCCACGAGCCTGAACCCCGGCACATCGTTAGCGGAGTCCCCGAAGATCACGACCTCATTGGAGGATACCGCGAGCTCCCCCATCAAAATCCTGAGGCCGCTCGCCTTGTTGACGCCCCGCGGTACCACGTCGAACCAGTTGGGGGCGGCGGACACGAAGTAGAACTCCTTGAAATGCGGGGCGACTTGCTCTTGCACAACCTTGTAGCCGGGCTTTCCCATCGGCATCCCGATCGTCGCCGCAATGTAGGGGATCTGCGGCAGCTTCTCCACGAAGTTGGCCTTGAAGCCGAACTTCCTTTCAAAGGGCGCCACCTCATCGTGGTTGTCATCCACGATCCACACCGGGTTCTCGATGCTGGTGTCGGCCGGGAAGCCGACGCAGAAGAGGCCATCGAACTCTTTCACGCAGTCATTGAGCCGCACAAATGCCTCGTAGTCGATATCCCGTTCATAGACGCACAGCCCGTCGACGTAAACCTTTTTCCCGCTCGACATGACCCCGGTCTGAAAGCCCTGGATATCCCCCTGGAAGAACCGGAAGAGCTCAAAGTAATCTCGGCCGGTCACCGGGCCAAACTCAATGCCCGCATCCTGCACGGCGTGGATCGCTTTGAGGGTTCTGGTCGATACATAGGGCTTCCCGAACGGGACCAGGGTGTTATCCATATCTGAGAGTGCTAAACGAATCACGGTGGCTCCCCTCACGTCTAGCTGAATGTGTCCTTCCCACATTGTAATCGAGGTTTGAGCTCTGGGTTACCGAATAAGGTCAACGTGTACCACCATGTGCCCGCACGGGTAGGATAGAGAAAAACAAACCGAAGGAGAGCTATGCAGGCCAGCGTAAAAATCGGACAGCGGGAAGAGCGCTTCGAGGTCCCGGACAATGAGCTCATTGAAGTGATGCACGCGCGCGAGCTCACATCGTCCGTCTCTGAGCAGGAAGCCGTCACGTCCGCCCTCGCACATCCGATCGGCACCCCACGCCTCGATCAGTTGGTTCACCCAAGCGATCAGGTGATGATCATAACGAGCGACTGCACCCGCCCGCTCCCTACCCCGATCCTCTTGGGGCCGGTCCTCGACGAGCTGCATGCGGCCGGCGTGGCAGATTCCCACATCACATTCGCTGTGGCGTTGGGTTCCCATCGCCCCCAGACTGAGGAAGAGCTCAAGACAATCTTCGGGCCCTACTATGGTCACTACTCGATCGTCAACGGCGGCGATGAGTTTATCTCCTTCGGCCACACCAAGCACGGCACCCCGATCGATATCCTGACACCGATCGCTGAGTCCACGTTCCGGATCGCCCTGGGCAATGTCGAGTACCACTACTTCGCGGGCTACTCCGGCGGCGCCAAGGCCATCATGCCCGGCGTCTCCACCTCTGCAGCGATCGAGAAGAACCACTCCCTCATGCTCGACGATGCCGCACACGCGGGCAACATGGAGAGCCCCGTGAGGCTCGATGTGGAGGAAGCCTGCCGCGCCGTCGGTCTCAACTTTATCGTCAATGCTGTCCTCGACGAGGATCACCATGTGGTCTTTGCAGCAGCCGGAGAGGTCGTCAAGGCGCACCGCGTCGCCTGCAAAAAGCTCGATGAGCTCTTTGGCTGTCCGCTTTCAGAGCAGGCGGACATCGTGGTGGACTCTCAAGGCGGCGCCCCCAAAGACCTCAATCTCTACCAGCTGCAGAAAGCCCTCGAGAATGCCAAGTATCCGGTCCGCAACGGCGGCATCATTATCCTCGTCGGCTCCTGCCAGGACGGGTTGGGAAACCCCACCTTTGAGCAGTGGATGCACGAAGCGAAAGCTCCTCAAGATGTGATCGATCGGCTCAACAAGAAGTTTGTTCTCGGTGGCCACAAAGCCGCGGCAATCGCCCGCGTCGAGCAGAAAGCCTCGGTCTATCTGGTGTCCGATCTCCCTGACGAGGCCGCGCTGGACTGCTTTATGACGCCCTACCACTCGCTACAGAAAGCCCTGGATGCCGCACGTGGGGCAGTCAAGAGCGCTACGCATCGCACACCCCGCATCCTTGTGATGCCCGCCGGCGGCTCGACGCTCCCCCTGATGCAGCTGAACGCCCAGTAGAGCGCACCTACTCCCTCGCACGCTAAAACTATGGAGTCATACGCCGGACACCCGCAAGGGCGTATCCTTAACCCTGATAGAGGCGCAATGAGAAGAGTTTAGCGACCGATGGAATCAAACGAAGAGAATCAAGCAACTGAGAGGCCCACCCTGGGAGAGTTGGGCCCTAACTGGAACGTCGAGGATCCTCACATCAGACCGGAGGATGCCCTGGATACCTTCCTCACCTGGGTGGAGGGACAAGGCATGGAGCTGTGGCCCCATCAGGAGGAAGCGCTTCTGGATATCGCCACCGGCGACCACCTGATCTTAGGGACCCCCACCGGATCCGGAAAGACCATGGTGGCGCTCGGCATGTGTTTCATCGCGCTGTGCGCCGGTGAACGCTGCTACTACACCGCCCCGATCAAAGCCTTGGTCTCAGAGAAGTTCTTCGGACTCGTCGACCTCTTCGGTAAGGACAATGTCGGGATGATCACCGGGGATACCGTAATCAACGCAGACGCCCCGATCATCTGCTGCACCGAGGAGATTTTGGCACAGGACTCCCTGCGCTTCGGTACCGGCGCCGATATCGGCTACGCCGTGATGGATGAGTTCCACTTCTACGGGGATAAGGACCGCGGTTGGGCCTGGCAGGTACCGCTGCTGACGCTTCCCCATGTCCACTTCCTGTTGATGAGCGCAACCTTAGGGGACACCACCGCAATCCGAAATAAGCTGCAGGAGCTCACGAAGCGCCCCGTCGATGTGATCGACGACGCCCCACGTCCGGTGCCCCTGCACTATCAGTTTGTCGATACCCCGCTGGAATCCACCGTGGAGCTCGCCCTCAAAAATGGGCAGGCCCCGATCTACATCGTGCACTCCTCCCAAAATGCAGCCTTCAAGAGCGCCCAGGCACTCGCCAGCTACGGCGTGAGTGACAGAGAGCAGCGCGCCAAGATCAAAGAGGCGATCAAAGGCATCCGCTTCACCACGAATTTCGGTAAGGCTTTAAAGCGCCTGCTGATCACCGGTGTCGGGATCCACCATGCCGGCATGCTGCCCCGCTACCGCCTGCTCGTCGAAAAGCTCGCGCAGCAGGGACTCCTCCCCGTCATTTGCGGCACCGATACCTTAGGGGTGGGCATCAACGTCCCGATCCACACGGTGATACTGGCGCAGCTCACCAAGTTCGACGGGCGCCGATGCCGCCGAATCAGTGCGCGTGAGTTCCATCAGGTTGCAGGGCGCGCCGGCCGCGCGGGGTTCGATACGGAAGGGATCGTCCTCGCGGAGGCCACCCCCTACGAGATCGAGAAAGCCCGGGCGCTCCTCAAAGTCGGTGGCGACCCGAAGAAGGCACGCAAGGTCAAGACGAAGACCCCACCGAAGGATTTCGTCACCTGGAACGAGCAGACCTTCACCCGGCTCGTCGAAGCGACGCCGGAGACCCTGACGCCCCATCTGCAGATTACGAACTCGATGGTGCTCTCGGAGATCCAGCAGGGCAGAGACGCGCAGGCGCGCCTGCATGAACTCGTGGACAACTCCGCGCAGACTGACGAACAGAAGCAGAAGCTCCATGCCCGCGTCGATGAGATCCTGGCGACCCTGCTCGACGCTGATGTGATTCAACACAACACCGAAGACGGCAAGGAGGTATGGTCCACCCTGGTGGATCTGCCGGACGACTTCGCGCTCGACCAGCCCCTCTCCCCCTTCCTGCTCACTGCGCTCGAGCTTCTGGATCCTCAATCGGACACCTATGATTTAGACCTGATCTCGATGGTGGAAGCCACACTCGAAGATCCGGGCCAGATCCTGCGCGCCCAGGAGCATGAGGCGCGGGATAAGGCGATAGCGGAGATGAAGGCCGAGGGAATCGACTACGAAGAGCGCACCATGCGCATCGAGGACGTCACCTACCCCAAACCTCTCGAAGATCTCCTCAATCAGGCCTTTGCAAGCTACTGCGCCAAGGTGCCCTGGGCAGGCGACTACAGCCTGCACCCAAAGAGTGTTCTGCGGGATATGATCGAGTCCGCCGCTGATTTCAAGAGCTACATCCAGCGCTACAAGATGTCCCGCTCTGAGGGCACCCTCCTGCGCTACCTCTCCGAAGCCTACCGTGTGCTCGACAGGACCGTCCCGACAGCCAAGCTCGACGATCACCTCAAAGACATCATCGCCTGGCTGTCGCTGCAGGTACGCTCCATCGACTCCTCGCTCTTCGACGAGTGGGAAGCGGCGGGCACCTTGCCTGAGGATACGACCCCACCGGATAAGGACGGGGTGGTCCACGACCGGCGTGGCCTTACGATCCTGGTCCGTAACGCCCTGTGGCACCGCGTGCGCCTTGCCCAGGCAGACGACGCTGAAGCGCTGGGTGAGCTCGATACGCCCTATGGGTACCGTGAAGTCGTGTGGCAGCGCCTGCTCGATGAGTTCCATGAGGCACACGAGGATATCCTGCTTGACCAGGATGCCCGCTCCACCAAGTACTTCATCCTCAACACCGGCGACGAAAGGGGGAAGCACACCTGGTCAGTGCACCAGATCTTTCGGGACAGCGACGACGACCACGACTTCGGGATCGCAGGAGCGGTCGATCTCGACCGCTCCCAAGAGGAAGGCGAGTGCGTCTTCTCCGACTACCATGTCGGATTCGCACAAGCCCTCCTCGAGCAGGGCATCACGCTGGGATAAGAGCACCGCCAAAGGAAAGGTGTAGGTGGAGCCATGAAAAAGATACTGATCGTCGCGACCGGCGGCACCATCGCTTCGATGCCTCAGGAGGATGGGTTGGCGCCCGAGCTCTCAGGTCAGGACCTGATCCAGCGGGTACCCGAGCTCAAGGGGCTCTGTGACATCACGACCGTGCAGCCGATGAACATCGACAGCACCAACATGCGCCCACGTGACTGGCTCACGATCGCCTCAGTGATCGCCGAGCGCTACGATGAGTTCGACGGCTTCGTAATCCTCCACGGGACGGATACGATGGCGTACAGCGCAGCGGCGCTCTCCTACCTTCTGCAGGACAGCCCCAAACCGATCGTGCTCACCGGCTCACAGCAGCCCATGGCGGCACCGTTCACCGATGCGCAGCTCAACGTCTACCAATCAATTATCTTTGCGCTCAATCCCTGTTCCTTCGACGTGAACGTCGTCTTCGGGGGCCAGGTGATCGCAGGCACCCGCGCCCACAAGCAGCGGACCATGAGCTTCAACGCCTTCTCCTCGATGAACTATCCAGTGCTCGCCTACATCAGGAGGGACAAGGTGGTCTGGTTTGGACTGATGGAGCCTGACCCTGCGGCACGCACAAGGCGGGCACTCAAGCGCTACACCAAGCTCGACGAGCGGGTGATCGTCTTGAAGCTTACCCCGGAGCTCAAACCCTCAATCCTGGGGCTTCTGAAAGACGACTACGATGCGGTGATCCTCGAGACCTTCGGGGTCGGCGGCATTCCTGACTACAACCACCACGCCTTCCGGCGTGCGATCTTTGAGTGGACTGACTCTGGCAAGACTGTCGTACTCACCACCCAAGTCCCCGAAGAGGGCCTCAACTTAGGGGTCTACGAAGTCGGCCACGCCTTCGCCCACCACCCGGGGATCCTCCAAGGGGAAGACATGACCACCGAGACGATCGTTGCGAAGACTATGTGGGCGTTGGGACAGAGCCGTGAGCGTGAGACGATCGAAAGCCTCTTTTCACAGGTGATCAACCACGACCACACCCCGACGAGCTGAGATCGTGTCAATCGGATGTTTTCCCACACGAACAGGGCTTGTTCTCACCATATCGATGCCTGTTCAAAGTTTTAGGTGGTATACAATAGTGCAAAACTTGTATCTGGCTAAGAGGAATCCCAACTCGTCGCCAAGCAGGTAAGAAGGTTTTCGTACAGTGGTAAAGGAGTAGTGGCGCCATGTCTTCTGAGCCTGAGAGCATCCGCAAAGTTAACATCATTGGCCATCTTCATCCGGATACCGACAGTATCTGCGCGGCTATCAGCTATGCCTATCTGAAAAACCAGCTCGGCGACACCTACTACGAAGCGCGCCGCGCCGGCGCTATCAACCGTGAGACGCAGTTCGTCCTGAAGCACTTCGGCTTCACGGAGCCTTCGCTCATCACCTCGGTGCGCCCGCAGATCAAAGATATCACGGTACAGAGTGTCCCCGGTATCGATAAGGAGATGTCCCTCTTTACGGCCTGGAACACGATGCAGGAAGGCAAATCCGATACCCTGAGCATCACCGACAATGAGAACAACCTGTCAGGCATCATCGCGGTCAAAGATATTGCGAATGCCAACATGGATATCTTCGATAACAAGGTGATCAGCGAAGCGCGCACCCGGTATCGCAACATCGTAGAGACCCTCAAGGGTGAGCTGATCCTGGGCGACCCCGACGACACCGTCGACCAAGGCCGCGTCTGCGTCGGCACCTCTCCGGAGATGATGGAAGGGCTCGTCGAGCCGGGCGATATGGTGCTCGTCACCAACCGCTATGAGACTCAGCGCTTCGCGGTGGAGTCCCATGCGGGCTGTCTCATTATCTGCAACGGCGCCCACCCGAGCCATGTGGTGCAGGAAGCCGCCAAGGACAACGGCTGCTCCATCATTACCACCCCCTATGACACCTACGCGGCTGCCCGCCTGATCTCGATGTCCATCCCGGTGCGCGCCAAGATGCTCCCCGTTGACAAGGTGCTGCACTTCTCCGTCAACACCACGGTCGACGACGCGAGAAAAACGATGTCCACGAGCCGCCACCGGTTCTTCCCGGTGCTCGATGAGGACGGCAACTACGCCGGCATGGTGAGCGGTCCCAACCTGCTCTCCCCTAGAAGAAAGCACGTGATCTTGGTCGACCACAACGAGCGCAGCCAGGCGGTCGACGGCCTTGAGCAGGCAACCATCATGGAGATCATCGACCACCACCGTATCGGCAGCATTGAGACCGACTCCCCGGCACTCTTCAGAAACGAGCCTGTGGGCTGCACCTGCACGATCATCTACAGCATCTACCAGGAGCAGAATGTCGAGATCCCGAAGCGGATCGCGGGCTTGATGCTGAGCGCTATCCTCTCCGACACCCTGGCCTTCCGCTCCCCCACCTGTACGCCGCGTGACGTCTACGTGGGCAAGCAGCTCGCAAAGATCGCAGATGTAGACATCGATTCCTATGCGGACCAGATGTTCGACGCAGGCGCCGACCTGACCGGGCGCACCGCCGAGGAAGTTTTCTCGAGCGACTTCAAAGTCTTCAGCCGTGGGCATGCCCGCTTCGGCGTCGGCCAGTCTTCGTTCATGACAAAAGCAAGCCGTAAGGCTGCCGAGGACCTTGTCGGTCCGTATCTACCACAGGGTGCCGAGGCCAACGATCTGCCGATAGTGTTCTACATGTTTACCGACGTTAAGTCGCAGACCACCGAGTTTATGTACTCCGGTCCGAACACCGATGAGATCGTGGAGCGCGCCTTCAACGTGAAGACCAAGGACCACATGGCCGTGCTTCCGGGTGTCGTGAGCCGCAAGAAACAGGTGATTCCAGCATTGATGACAACAATCCAGTCGATGCAGGAAGACAGAGCCTAGTCTCCAACTGAAAGAACATTGATTCTGAGAGCGCCTCGCTTTTCCTAAGCAAGGCGCTCTCTTCTGTTCTGCAATCAGGGTATTCATAGGTCTTATCTGGTTCGCCCCACAACGTTCGCTGCCATAGCCCGCAGACAACCACATATATGAAGAACTCTCGGTAAGACCACGATTGACCTCGGCCCTTGCTTCCCACCGGTCCCAGAGGGCTGGGACCTGTCGACAAGCGCGCCTCGTATGGACGTATGGACATAGCTGCCTTCTGCAAGCTGTCCTGAGAGCATCGCCTTGCTGTCCTGTGCAGCATGCCTCGCCTGCT
>ERZ772962.102-NODE-102-length-45934-cov-13.389699_pt1 | contig 45934 bp, 54 predicted proteins | sample MGYA00580676_ERZ772962 | MGnify/ENA primary metagenome ERZ772962 (study PRJEB29015, sample SAMEA2738049) | human oral metagenome | biome: human oral; feature: human-associated habitat; material: saliva | place: China | collected 2230 ...
GGTAAATTTCCAAAAATTATTTAAATCTTGTGAGACACACGAGAATCGTTCTCATTTACCACGTTGAGCGGAAAATTACCGCCAATTTTCTTGTTCTTTTGCTTATGTTACGCAACGATGAACTAACGTTTCAACTATGTTGAATATACGTTCAACTCATGTTGAACTCATGACTGAAAATTTACCGCCAATTGTTACACCTGTTAAATGCACCCCGGGGGAGGGGGGCAAAAAAAATTACCGCCAATTTTTGAACATGTATTTTTGAGGCGTTTCCGCGCCGCATTGCGCCGCCTCTCGTTTGCCTACTATTAGCGCGAATCCTTCGGTAAGTTTGCAACGTTCGTGATGATATAGACCGTTTGCGCTTGACACGATCAGCGGTCGTTAGGTACCATAAGCGCGTACTTGTCTATAGGAATTCGTCACCGTGCCGTCCTCGCCAATCACGTCTATTACGTTCTCATCCATGGATTCGGCTCCATACCGTGCGTTCTGCAAAGCCTTCGAGGCCATGCAGCTTCAGTCCGAGGGCTCCATGCGCGAACGCTTTGCGGACAAAGAAAACAGGCTGGGATTCGAGGTCATCACGACACCTGAAGGGCGCGGGATGGCGATGATCTATGACGACAAGAGCGGAGAAGTAACCATCAAAATCGGGCCGGCATCCGAGATTCGCCGGCGTCTAACTCAAGCCCCAAACCGTCGAGGTAGACCAAAGAAAATGGAAACCACCACCACCGAAACCACCGTCAACGAAGGGCAGGAATACAAAGCCCCCCGCAAGAAACATGACCCGGAGTTGGGAAGCTTCCGCGTCGTGAACAAGATGGGCACGGATGAATTGATCCGACTTGTCTACTGGCTGCGGGACAACGCCATTGCCAAGCTTGTCGATACAAAGAATGTCATTCGCGTTCACGTTGACCTGAAAGACAACCCGTTCGGATTGCCGCGTCACGTGTCCGGGATCATGACGCTCTATTACTCGCGGCGTGGATGGTCTCTGGCACGCCCCGGGACCGCGCCGAATCGGCAGCCGGTCGAAGAGTTGCAAATGGACGGGATGCCCGCCCATTGGCAGGAAGAAGGCGAGGAAATGAAAGAAGAATTCAAGCGCAAGCGCGGCCGTCCGGCGAAAATGAAGCTCTCCGAGAAAGACCCGCACCTTGTCTCGTTCTATAAAGACTTCCCCGAGTTCTATACGGCTGACGCCCACGACGAAACGGCAAAAGTCGAATGGGAAAAAACGTGCGCGATGCTCAATCTTGACCCGTCCACGTGGATTCCCCCGTCCGTCGTCTACCGCTACTACCGTCTGGATTGAGCGATGGACAAGGCGCAATACCTGCTTTGCAGGGGAAAGGTCGCCGACATCGAAGAAGCGCCGGACGGTTCCTTCCGGTACCGCTGGCGCCTCAACGATGGGCGCGAATTTATGGATGAATTTCGCGTCAATGGGTCCGAGAAGTCTTCCAAGATGGCCGCCTTTCTCATGCGTGAGTACCCGTTACGCGCGCGCGATCTCGCCCCGATCTACATGCTTGTCTACGCTGCCAATAGGGAAGTGTGGCGCGGCATGGACGGCGCGATCTTGGCTGACAAGGCCATCCCCTCGGCAATCCACGATATCGAGTTTGTTGCAAAACCTGATTGAATTCAATCACTTACGCTATGTATTCATGGTGTGAATATATGGAGAAATGACAATGACAGACGTTTCAAACACCCTGAACGCTCGCAGCGCACGCTATGGCACGTTCGCCGGGCAGGCCAGCATCTCGCAGGCCCTGAAGGAATACATGCGGCATACCCCTAACTGGCTCAAGCTTGAGCCGGACATGGCCGAGGCGCTCGACATGATCCAACACAAGATCGCCCGCATCCTCAACGGAGACCATAAGTACGCCGATAGCTGGCATGACATTGCCGGGTATGCCGCTTTGGTAGACAAGCGCCTGAACGGAGAGAGCGTGTAGCAATACAACAACCGTCTGTCGATGGGGGTTGCATTCCAAAAATAGGTGTGGTGTAATCATCTCCATCGACAGACAGCACAACGCGCTACACACTTCCCACGGAGTAGAACCATGAACACCACGAACAAACAACAACGCACCGTCCGCCTCACCATGATGCTGATGAAAAATCACTACAGCATCAAAGATGCGCAAATCGTCAAAGAAGAAATTCGCCACATCGATTACGGCCACGCTATCGGTGTCGGCCGCGTGACGATTGACCGCGAGATCATGGACAGCTTCGCCGGCGATCTTGAATGTATCGATGGCGCGCACAATTGCGGTTTCTACGAGGACAAGGGGAATACGTACTTTGTCGTCATGAAAGACGCCAAGTAATCACCACCAGCCCGTCGGAAGGCGGGCCACAATCCCACGAGAAGATCATGAACCTGTATCAAATTTACGATGCCGCTTTCGATTCGACGAACAGCGAATACATCCAGAACACACGCCAATACATTTATGACTATGCCTGGGCCATGGATGTTGATCTGGATAAATGGCAGGTCGATGAAATCTTGAAGGTTCGCATGGAATGGCTGGATATCGTCGAACAAGGCCGGGACGATTCCAACGAGTTCTGGCATTGCGTCGTCAAGCGGCTTGAGGAAATCGAAGTATGAACATCCAACGACACCATTCAACCGTCCGAATCTTCGACGGAAAAGACGTTCAGGAAGAGCGCAAATTTCAGAACGAACGTAAAGCATCGCAAGCTTTCGGTCGGCTCATGAATGAAGTTTTTACAGAAAATCCGATCATCGTGGCGTCGAGTAAACCCGGTGCAAAGATCGTCAATCACGGCCGCCTATGGGGGTTGCTCGTCAATTCCCCCGTTCATCAATCCCTGCACATCGACAACAAATCCCTCGTCTTTGCCGGGTTCCTCCAGTACATCATGGACAACAACCAATGAATATCACCATTGATCCCACAATCAAATCAAACAATGTCTGCGAGAAGATCGAAAGCGCACGGCTGGAAATTGCTTTGCAAATTCTTGGCCAGCGAAAACAAGGTCGCACACTGAAGCAGGTGGCATCAGAGTTCGGTGTAAGCCTCGGGACAATTGGCAACCTTGTGCGATTTGCCGAACAAAAAACAGGAATCAAAAGGCAGGAAAGCAAATACAGAAAGCGCATGAGTGATGATCAGAAGAATCTAGCGGCTTCCCTTCTGGAAACGGGGTGCTCGATGCGCTCTGCTGCCGAGAAAGTAGGGGTTTCGTTTTGCACAATTCAAAGATTGGTCACGGAAGGGAAACTGCCGCCTTCGATTCATTCGGCGCCGGCAGTTGAGTTCGCGGAAAAGACAATCAAGGAATTGGAAGAGCGCATCATTCGCATGAAAAGGATGGCGAAACATGGAATCTACTGATTTTGCACAAGAGATCATCGATACCATTAACAAGCGCCGCGATGCTGGAATGTCCTTGAATCAGGCACTTGAAGGTACCGGCGTCAATCGTGACACCTACTACAAAGCGATGCGCAACCCTGGGGGGGCAAAGCGCAAACTTGAAGGTATCCAGAAGCTCAAATACGTTGATCATTGCTACACCCAGCAGGGGATGAGTTCGGATGAAATCGCAACATTCCTCGGCGTGACTCGGGGGCAGGTCAACAAATACCTGCGAAAGCTCGGAATCGAACAAAAGCCGCGAGAGCGAAAGCGCAACATATCCCCGGAACGTGCTGCTGCCGATGCCAAAGAACGGAACATGCTGGAACGCCTGATCAACGAAGAAGGCCGGACGCTCGTTGAGATTTCCGAAGAAACCGGGCTTTCCGTTAGCGTCATCAAGACGCGCATCAAGCGGTACGGCATCGTTCGCGGCGAGAATGCGTCCAAGCGAAAGCAAGCCGGCGATGAGATCGATAATCACCCGATACGGCAAATCATCGTCAAAGAATGGAAACCGATCAAAATGGAACAGCGGCAATGGTTCACGCTGTAAACATCGTTCCGGCATCCCTTGTCGCGGAAATGCTCGGCTGCACGCGCGGGAATCTATCGAAACTCGTTAAACAAGGGGTACTGAAAACGCCGCTGCTAAAGAACGGCGCTCAGTATTGGCCGAGGGATGAAGTGATGGCAGCCAAGGAAACCTATCGGAATCGCAAGAGCGACCGCCAGCCGCGAAAGGCCGCCACACTGACGGCCAGTTTTGAGAACTACGTTTCCAGATTAGGGTGAGTTCTCGCGGATCGAGCCGGATGCCTTGATCGTCCCTTGGACAGCAATAGCTCCAACGACGTTCATCGTGCCAGAGACAACCGCGCCACTTCCGCCAGAGATCGCGGCGCCGCCATTAACCGTCAACGCCCCCGAGACCGAAAGCGCACCATTGCATGAGGTCGAAGGGGCGTCTATCGTTACAGACTGGCTTTTGATCGTCGCGCTCTCGGTGGCCGTGACGTGCGCAACCTTCGTAACGATACTGACGGCTTCGCTTCCCGTAATCCTCACCGTACCCGGCGTGTCGATGATGATCTCTTCATCTGCCTTGAGCATGATGTTCTTGTGGTGCCATGCCCGCCAATCGACACGGTTTCCGGCCTGCGGATTGCGAAAGCCCACGACAAGCGGATAGCGCGAATCGCCGCCGATGAATTGCAGCCAGACGTGATCGCCCGGGACTATCTCAATCTCGGTTGCCAGCCCCGAGGCAATCGGCGTGGCGCGGTCGCCAAGCGAGTACATCAGCTCTGCCGGTACCGGCGTGTCAGCAAGGCCTGGAATCGTTACCGTGACAAGCCGTTTCGCTTTGTCATACGAGGCCACTACCCCGGGGAAAAATCCGCTCATTCAACGCTCCCTAACCAAAGTTTCGTGTATCCATCAATCGGGACGTGCGCGGCCGTCACAACGATAAGCTTCTCGCCGTTCACGTCCACGATATCCCCCGCGTCTATGTTCATGTCCAGCATGATCTTTGCAACCCGCCGCTGGATGATCGTCTGCTGCATCATCCGCACGCTACGTGCATCGTGGTGCGGGATGAAATAGACCGGAGACGGAACACTACGCGCAACCTGCACAACGTTCCGATTCTCATCAATGGACACGTATTGCGGCATCTCATTGCGCGCAACGAACGTCATTTCATCGTCCGCCCCCTGAATGTCTGGCAGAAACCGGATCGGCTTTTGCGCGACGATTTCCGGGTAGGTTAGCGCCTGAATCTTGCCCTTCTTCCAACGAACGATAGCCCCGGATTCCTGCAATACCCGGTTGATCATCGGTGTCGGAAGGTCTCCGCGCAGCAATGCGAAGCGTTGCCCCATGACACTGCCAAAGACGTTAGCTTGAGCCCCGGAGAGCCGGTAACAGTCTTGAATCGTGGGCTTCTCTTTGAAGACGTTCCGGCCCATTGGAAGAGCAATGCTCTTTGTGCCCTTCATCAGGCAAGTAATCGAGAAGCCGCCCGTATCCTTGTCTCCCTGTTGAACCAGACCGGACGCCAAGCGGCTTTTGACGATCTCGAATTCATACTTTCCGACCGATACCGTGCGCCCTTCTTCCATCCACTTTTCCACGCCATCCAGTGCGCGAATGTCGGCCTCCATCGTGATCGGAATGGGACTACTGTCGCTGCGAATCACCAGAGACACAACGACAGTATTTTGCAGAGTTCTTCCGTTCTCAATCGTGATCATGGGCGCGGAATCACCTGAATTTGCATCGGGCAAAGGAAGCCATGTCGGTCAATGCCGTAGGGTTCCGGAATCTGAAGCGAGATCGGCCCTTGCATGAAGCTCTTACGCGGCAGACCGTCTAGATATCGCTCGATATCCTGTGAAATCTCACTGTTTGTCCGACGCTCGATATCGCCGCCGAATTGCTTCATGGCGTCGATATAGACCGATTCTTCTTTCTCGACGTAGAGAAGGAAGAGCGGCTCAATCAAGCCCCATTCTGACGGCGTGATATCCGTCGATTCATTCAGAAACTCATCGGACGATTGGAAACCTTGCGATTTCAGGGGCGCATGGGATGCGTAAGTTTCTGCCGCACGGATTGCGCAACCCAAGATGATCGGCTCTTCCAGAAGGTTCCCGACGGGCCGGAAATTTCTGGCCCACCGCGTAACAAGGTCACTGATACGCATCCCCTACCCCTTAAATGCGGTCGGTCTGGCCAAAGTAATGATAGAAAAGCGTGCCGCTGATCGTCATCACTTGAGCGCGGTTTTCCCAGTCCCGGTCCGTCGAATCCAGCACGAAGAAGCAATCTTTAAGATGCTTGCGGCTAGTCCATTTCTGGGGCGTGCCCTCGTAAATCTTGGCATTAAACCGTCCGCCTTGCGCCATGATGGCATCAAGCATCCGGTCAACGTCGCCTGCCACCGTCTCAAGGAAGGTAATCGGGCCTTGCATGGCGACCTTCAGTTGCTGGGGCTGGAAGGCCGATCCGCCAGTGGGCGTCGGAATCTCGATCTCGCCAGCCGAGGACAGCTCGGGCCACGGCGCCTGCTTGCACAGCAGCCACATGTTTTCATGCCCGTCGATCTCAAAAGCCATGTCCGAGTTAATGGATTTCTCGCCCATGGCGGCGACGCTCTGGTAAAGCGTTTTCATGTAAGCGCCAGTAGATACAGTCATACGAATGGTTCCTTTTTGCAAAAAGAATGTACCCAAGCGGGTACGGTCCCATTCTAAAGCTTGACATCAGCCGTCATGCCCCCTATCATCACGGAACCATGACCCACAAACTCGAATTTGACGAATCTTCCCACACGTACCGCCTGAACGGCATCCCCGTCCCGTCAGTGACAACGATTCTCAAGCCCCTGTCCGGTCTGGACAAGGTTCCTATCGCCATTCTGGAAAAAGCCGCTGCATACGGCACGGCCGTCCACTATGCGACAGAACTATATGACCGGGCAGAATTGGATGAGGCATCGCTGCCTGATGAGTTCAGGAATGCCATGGACGCATACAAGGGATTTGTGTTTGAACACGCCCCGGAATGGATTGCCATCGAGTGCCGCACGTTTCATCCTGCCCTCATGTATGCGGGCACGGTTGACCGTGTGTGCAAGATCGGCGGCAAGACTTACGTTCTGGACCTGAAAACCACGTTCAAACTGAATCCTTCCGTATCTGCCCAGCTCGCGGCGTATGCGAAAACTCCCCTCATTGCCGAATACGGCATTGACGGAATCCTGTCCCTCAAACTCCCAAAATCCGATGAACCACCGACGTACACACTAGAAACCCACGACATAGCCGAAGGCTGGACTACCTTCCTGTCCTGTCTTCAGCTTCGCAATTTCTGCATGAAACACAATCTCAAAGGAACCCCTTTCCATGATTGATATTGCCCCCATCGAAAAAGCCGCACTCATGTTTAAGGCCCGGTCGGAAGCCTATGAAATCACCGACGATCTGTCTTTCGACGCGGCTAACGAAGACCTGAAGGCCATCAAGGCCAAATACAAAGAGATTGAAGCAAAGCGCGTGGCCATCACTAAGCCGCAAAATGATGCCATCAAGCAAGTGAACGCCCTGTTTAAGCCGCCCCTGCAATACCTGAAAGATGCCGAGGATTTGCTGAAGTCGCGCATTCTCGTCTACCAGACAAAGAAAGAGAAAGAGCGCGCCATTGCTCAGGCCGAGGCGGCAAAGAAGGTCGAGGAAGAGAAGGCACGTCTAGCCGCCGAAGCCGAGAAGCTCAAGGAATCCGCTTCTCTGGAAGATCAGGTCCAAGCCATGATCATGGAATCCCAGGCCAAGACGCTGGCCGTCGCGGAAGCCCCCAAGATTGGCGACGACAAGATTTCAATCAAGACGCGCAAGGATGTTGCCGTGACCGATATGAAGGCTTTCCTTCAAGCCATCATCGATGAACACACCCCCGAGAACGCCATCACGGTTAACATGGCGGTCGTTCGGGCAGCGTGGAAGGCGGGCAATCCATTTGTCGGCTGCTCTGAAATCGAAGAAAAATCCGTCGCAGTGCGTTCTTAAAAAGGAAAATCACCCATGAACATCGTCATTCTTAACGGCCGTCTTGGCAAAGACCCAGAAGCATTTTCCGCTGGCGTTCGCTTCTCCATGGTAACTTCCGAGTACTTTAACGGGGAAGAAAAAACCCAGTGGCACAACGTTACCGCGTTCGGCAAAACTGGCGAGTTTGTGCAAAAACACTTCGTCAAAGGCAAAGGCATCAACATTCAAGGCCGCATCGAGTACTTCAAAAAAGACGAAGATTCGCCTACCTATACAAACATCATCGCGGAGCGGGTAATGTTCCCGGTTGGCGACGGCAAGAAAGGCGAGGGCGAAGAGCGTGCGTCAGCAGTGCCGCCCCAGACCAAAAAGAAAGCAATTCCAGAAGATGATGACATCCCGTTCTAAACGATAGAATAGAGCCCGTTGCCAACAACAGCGGGCTTTTTTTATGGAAACAATCGACAAAATCAAAGAATTGATCGCCAGCCTTCAGGCGGAAATTGATGAATGGGAAACCGACGGAAGCCTTGATGATGCCCGGGAAGTCCCTCCCCCCGACAATCGGTCCGAGGAAGAGAAGGCCGAGGACACAGAGAAGGAAATGAACAAGGGCGAATCCGAGGACAAAGAACCCGCCGAATCGCCGCAAGAAAAGGCCGCCGAGGCTGCCGAAGAGAAGACGGAAGGTGAGGACAAGGGCGACAAGAAAGAATCGCCTGACAAGCCGGAAAAGCCCGCTCTGGATAGCGCCGCTCCCAAGGAAGATGCAGTGGGCGAATTCAAGCGCGACGCCTTCCAGATTCGGATGATCAACCGAATCGAAGCCACCGAACAGGCAGCGCGACAGGCAGCGCGCAAATGATCAAAAGGGGGCGAAAGCCCCCTTTTCTTTATCTGAACAGCACGTTTAGTGTGCTCGGCTTGTTGCTCGAATTGTCGCGCTGGCCGATCAGCAGATAGAACACATCAAATACCCGGTAATCCCCCGAGTTCGCGCCTTCTGGCGCAACCCTAATGCGTAGCGCGGGCCTGCCCCCAAATTCCGGCGCACCGGCAACCTCGCCACCGTAGTTATGCCCATCCCCATACGATCCGGTAACGAACGTATAGACCTCACCGGCGAACGGGTAGGTATTCATGTTCAATTGGCTGCCGCAAATCGACACTAGACGGGTATTTGTGCCGCCGCTGAATGAACCAAAACGCGGTGCCGTACTTGCCCTTCCAACCACCGCACACCATTCGCGACCAAGCGGGATGACGTATTGGAACGGGGCGTGACCGTTTACGCGCTGATTGAAAACAACCCCGAGGATGCTTCCCATCGCGTCACGGAAGGCCCGGACCGCCTGTCTGGCCCACCACCGCGTCGCCAGATACCCATCTTCGCCATGCGCCTGCGCAAGCGGAGAGCCGGCAAAACCGCTGGACCCGATACCGTTCACCGTCCCTTGGCGGGTTGGCAGACGGTAAAAGAGCGGATGATGACGATAGGTTGACCCGTATTGCTTGTTCCAAGCGGGCAGGTTCGATCCATCGCCATCGTATTGCTTGCTTGCCCCGACAAGCATCGTCGCAAGCCATTCGCTGCTGATCGTTGCATACCCGGACGGGCCGACGCCATTGGCCCAAGGTTTGATATCGCCACCGTGCGGATTCCGGTAGTTGAAGTTCTGCCACGCAATCGGCGCCTCGTTCGCATGGCCGGCCACCGGAACCCCGACATGGATCGAGTTAACGATAGGCGAGGTTTGGCGGTTTACTTGTTGAAGATCAAACAGCAGGCTAGTAACCGGGGAAATGCCCTTCAGGTCATCAATTGCGCGCTCGATCTCGGCTGATTTCAGCTTGAAATTGACATCGACAGCTTGCAATCGTCGGTTGAATTCGTAGCCGGTGAAATCCATCCCGGACGCGATCTTCTCAATGGGGGTGGGTACGGATGCGTTAATCATCGGCGGCAAATCCCTATGACCATCCAAGACGCGATCTTATCGCCACGGATCGGGGCATCAATCCAGCGCATGCGGAAGTTTCGACCGATGGCCTCGCCGCCAAGGAATTTGGCCTCACTGCCAACCTGGGGCGTCATGTACGCGGCAAACCATTCAGGGTCATACTTGTTGTACATATCGTTCAGGCCCGGGCCGATCTCCCAAGACGCATGCCCGTTGTGATCACTGTATGTCGCTTTCCCCACGCCAATGATGAATCGAGCGCCGGGAATTCCCATGACGATGAATCGCTGCCCGCCAACCGCGTATGTCTGGACGAAACGTTCAGAAATCTTGCGCATCATGCGCTTGATGAAGCCTTGTGAGACAAGGGCAAATTGGTTGGAATTGTTGTCGATCTCGGTTTCTGCATCGTTGGCCCAGTCCTGCACACCGACAAGATGCGGAATACCGGTCATGTACGGGTTGCCGTTCGTGAGAAGCTCGGGCACGTCGGCGGCCGTGATGTACACGTTACCCGTCTTGCCGTTGATCGAGTTGACGACAGTGCTTCCGATACGGTTTTTAAGCGCGTTAAATTCAGACTGGATACGCGCAATACGTGCAGCCGCGTTAGCGTCGGCGCCTCGGGCATCGCGCAGTTCCTTGTCCAGTTGATCTAGCTGGCGCTTGATGGCCTCCATGTTCTCGTCAATCTGCCGGTACCCCTTATTCCAGAGTTCCGGCTCTGCATCGACCTCTGTAGTCGGAAGCTTCGAGATCGAAGGATGAGGAATGTTGAAGATGGCCATGGTCAGTTATCCTTGGCATTCGATGCCGCGTATTTATTCGAGACAGCGCGCAAGCTTGTGGACGAAGTGAAACCGAAAGCCACCACCTTGCAATAGGTTCCATTCTTCCTGATCTCGTCTGCCGCTCCGGGGAAGTCTAGCGTGATGTTCTCGTTATTGGCAAAGCTTCCAGCGACAGCGCCGAAGTTCTTGGACACGGCAGGCGTGGGCATCACACCGAACGGCTCATCCACGTGTATCGGCAGCGGGACGTTGATGGCATGGCCACCGCCTCGCGGGAACGTAGCGGTACCGAAAATCATGATGAAAAAGTTCATCAGCGGGAAGCAAATGAACGACAGACCACCGCCAGCATGGCCGATATTATGTACACACCCCAAGCGACGAAGCATCGAGAAGTTAGGAACCGACGTAGGCCCGAATTCGGATCCTTCCAGCTTCAGGTTGCGCAGGATTGAATCAATGTCCGTCCCCCAGTGAGACTGGCCGGCGAACATCGTTTTAGCAAACGACACCGAAGAGACCACGGCTTGCATATCGTTGGAAATACGCGAGAGCATCCCGGAACGCGCTTCATCCACACGGTCGCCAACCCATTTGGTAGTAGGAACGCGCTGGCTTCGGTCAAAGTTTTGCGGATGAACAATCGAGAAAAAGCCGTTCGCGTGAATGTAATCGTTCTTCGCCCCTTCCGTCGAATTGGCGAAGATGCTGCTACTCTTCGTGACAAAACCCTGATTGATTTCCCGGGTTAGCTGCGAAAAATTGTAGTTAATGTCCCGATACGTTGCGTTCCAAAGTTCGGGCGTCGCGTAGGGATCATTCGATGGAATTTCTTCAATCGTTTTGAGAGTGACGGCCATAGTGTTTCCTCATTCGGCTATGGCCGTCATGATACGTCATTCGCCTTCGTATGAAACCGTGAGTTTCACGTTCTGGGCGCTGAACGCTTCCGTGCTATTCAGGCTGATACGGTAAGCCATGCCTGCCTCGCACTTGGCGAGGAACGACAGAAAGCCGCTCTTGCCGCTCATCTTGGTCTGGCGAACAGTGGAAACCCCCACCACGGCCGGGAATTTGGACACGCCATTGTTCAGATACACGCCCTTGGTGAAGGTAGTGCCGTCGTTCTTGGCGAACGAATCAACCTCGATCCGATACCAGCCCGTTTGGGGAACGGTAATCGTCATCTGGGCGGCGAATTGCACGCGCTTGGTGGCGTGTGTATGCTCTGCATCACCGTCCAGAGACGCGCCGCTGCCACCGTCAACAACGATATTCAGCGCCCCGTACATCTGGGACGAAACGATGGCTTCATTTTTGGCGGGTTCCGCCTCAGAATGACCGCCAGAAGACAGACCATCCAGCTTCACCTTATCGGCAGCACTCATCATGCCGGCCGTGGTCGTAGTGGCCACTGCTTTCAGTGCTTCAATGCTCTGATTGATCGTCTGCTTTTCGGTTGTCAGCATCGATTCAGAGACGGCCCGGGAACCATTGATGTTCACCGTGCCATTGAGCGACGGATTCAGGAACGTGCGGTTATCAAAACTGATCGTCACGTCCCCAGTCTGTCCGTTCACTTTGGTAACGAAACCGCCACCGCCGCCACCGCCAGACTTGGCGTCCAGCTCGTTGAAATTGTCTTGAATGATCTTCAGGCGATCATTGATCGGCTCGGTACTGCCAAGCAGGCAGGCCGAGTTCAAAATAGGTTGCAATTGCTTCATCTTCATTTCTCCATGGATACCCCGGGTTTCCCCGGGGCGTGTGCATTATCGCAGCTAGATCAGTGATCTAGCTTCCTTGTTACCGTGAAAGCTCAGGCGCCGATCCACGCGGGATAATCGAACTAGCCCAGTCCGCATACGGCAGCGCGTTAGCCGCACGTCCGTCGCGTACCGTTCCGTTCTGGCGCTGCACCGGGCAGAATCCGTAGGGTTGCCAATCATACGTAAGCGGCTGCATGCGCGACATGCCAGAACCCGGATACCAGCCCTCGTCTTGGTTGTTAACCCACACTCGGTCATCTTTGTTGTTACCGAAGATTTTCGGGTCACAACCGATGTGCATAGCAACCTCAGCGCCCGGGGTAATGATCTTGGCCTCACACGTCATCATGATGCCGCGAATGTTGACAATGCCCGGGAATTTGAATCGGGCACCACCGCCGTGCAACGCAGGCCACGGCGCGCCAGACCGGAACCTATAAGCCGTTCCGCCTTCGTAATCACGTTTAGTTGCCGGCCCCATATCCCCCGACATTCTCGGATGGAACCAGTTGCACCAGAAACCGTTCTGCTGATGCGCCATCATCCGCCACGTATTGTCACCGTAGTTGAGAACCCAGAACCTCAAGTTACGGATGGCAATTTCAGGCGCAGCAACCCGATTAGGCGATCCTTCAATTTCAAGTGCAGCAAACCACGGGTCAAACACAACGAAAGTCTGCTTAAGAACCCATTCAACGTTACCCGTTTTCTCCCACGGAGACAGCAGCCATCCGTCAGCGCGAGTAAGTTGCTGGGATTTGCCCTGAACAATTGCAGCGCCGCCACCTTGCCCGGACGTTCCGTTCTTGATCGCATCGGAAACGTGGTTCCATGCGTGAAGTTGCCTCGGGTTGTTACCCGTAGACATTTCAAACAGGAAGTTTTTCATGTTCGCACTGACAGCGCCAGCCGGGGCAGGCGGTGAAGGCGGTTGAGCGGGCGGTTGAGCCGGAGGCGGGTTCGGCGCGGGCGGTGTCGGAGGCGGTGCGGGCGGCTTCGGAATCGGCGCCGGCGTCTCCGTAGCATTCGCATCCTCGATGTAGTGCAGCGTCACACCACGCCAGTTAACGTCGTTCCGGTTTTCGTTCGGGGATTGATGCGCGTGATAGTTCAGCGGAATCCAGTTGTCCGAATTGTTCGTGTAACGTGCCTCGCCATCGATGTACGAAACAGGCATTTCCAGCCCGCGTCCACCGCCTTCCGTGCCACGTCGCCGGCCGTTGGTTTGACCAGCAAAGCGCCATGATCCACGCGGCGCCGTGAAATCAACCGCGATCCACTGGCCAGCATTCAGCACGATATCACTCGGGAACCGTAAGTCGTACCATTCGATGACCGCGAAGTTCGCCCGAATACCGGAAATCCGCTGCGATGCCGGGCGTTCATTGGCCGTGACCGTATGTGTCCACAACGTACCGTTTTCCTTATTCGACAGGCCGTCACCGACAAGCCGTTTGATGGAAATCGTCAGTTGGTCGTTACCGTTCAGGTTCTCAGCCACAAATGACATTGCCTTGAGCGTCATTTTCTTGCTGATGTACATGGCCTCACGGATGTTCCGCGTCTGGCTGCCAGCGTTCGATTGACCCAGAACGATAGCCCGGGAATTCGGCGCGCCGGATTCCAGCACCATGTAGCCGTACTCTTTGCCCGCTGTATCGGTAAGCCGCATCATCGGAACCGTGACCATCTCCGCGCCGTTTGTCGAAGCCGGGTTAGTGGAATCGATCCACGTAGCGCCGCTATTGGATGACCATTTGGTTCCCCATTCCCGAGGCGGAACCCAGCGCGTAGGCGAGTGATGAGTGTTGGCCCCAACCTGCACACAGTTGATCGAGTAATAGTTACCTACCGTCGAATCATCGTTACGGAACGTGACGTGATAAATCTTGCCAGCGGTCAGCGGGCGGGCATCGCGCACAACGTCCTCATACATGGCGTCTCGGCTATGGTCGAGTGAGCGAAGGTCTCGCGTGATGTATCCGTATTGCGCCCCGGCACGATTCGGGTTTCCGTTACCGTCATCGTCATAGATGGTTCCTCGCAGAATGCCAGCAGAACCACCGTGGTAGCCGCTTGCTGCACCATACGGAACGTAATACCAAATCTTTGCAAGCGCAGCAGAAGATTCGGCCTTGAAACGGCACGTCACTGCATAGTTATTCGCCCCTGTCCGATATCCAGCGGTAAGGTTCCGAAGTGATTCGATGACAAATCGTCCCGGTCCCCAGACGTTCGCCATCTCGGTCTTATCGAAGCCCTTCCATTCACGCGCAACAACAGGCGGTTGCGGTTGAGGCGTAGGCGGTTGTGGCTGCGGTGTAGGCGGCTGCGGGTTCGGCGTCGGCGGAGTTACCACATGGGGTTCTTCAGCGGTCACACCCGGGACAATCGTGCCAAACAGACCCTCCGGCATCGCCAGCATGTAGGTTTCCGTCGCTTTCCAGTCAACGACGTTCATCGTCGATTGGAACATGATCCGCGTCATCTCGCGGTTGACGGTCGCTTGCGGCTCGGTCCAATAAGCGTCATCGCCCCAGAAAGTGCGCCGAACGGAATCAGCCCAAGCAAGCGGGATCATCTTGCCGTTCTGCTTCAGTTCCATGGCGAAAATCTTGCGGTGGAACCATTGCATAGCCGGCTTGTTGCGCTGCTCGTTGTCGTGATTGTCCAGATAATCGTTATAGAACGACACGACACACCATCCCGGGACGCGAGAGTTACGGCAGCTAATATGGAACGCGCTGGCCGTGCTCTGACCGTACAAACTCATGAAGTTTGTCTCTTGCCCAGTCTCAAGGTTGACCATGAACAGGCGCGAGTTGCCAGTGTAATCCCCGGACACGTACACATCCTGCCCGTTTTCCAGTTGGCCAAGGTCGCTATGTTCCGATGCCGTGTTGATGATGATGTACGGCAATCCGCTCTTGCTGGCAGGGTGAACATCCTTCATGTTCCGCGTGTATGCGCGAGTATCCCAGCCAGGCTGATATGCCCATGAGATAGTCGCGTATTTCCCAGACGGGGACATGGAAGAATGGTCAGGCATATGGTTCTCGGGAATATCAATCTTCCCGATGATCTTGTGCTCTACCCGGTCATAGACCACGGCTCCCAGCGGGATGAACCCTTTTTTCTGGACGATCCAGCACCAATAGCGGCAATCCAGCGACGGCGCACCTTCAGACTTGCTCCAGCAGTTGAAAGCTTCGGGCCAAATAGCCGTCAGGAGCGGAGCGAGGTCCGTCGATTTGATCTCCACGCCGGTACGGGCATTGCGCTCGATCAGCTTCATGCCAACGCCATTCTGCGGCACATGGAAGAGAACGTCCGGTTTATTCGGATGCCAGACGGGTTCAGCATCGCCGCCCATTTGCGCGGGCATCGTAGCGATCAGCTTAAGCGTCTTGTTGTCATAGGTCTGCCAGTAACCATCGCTCGTCGTCATGATGAACATGGTGTTATCACAGTTCCATGCTTGGCGGCGCGAATAGTCCGACCGCACGCGACGCTGGCCCTTGGACCATGCCACGACGTTATCTGTCACGCGGGCAATGGGCGTGTTATAGGTGGGCGCGTGAATGGCCGTGCGCAGCGGGAAAACAGGCGGATCGGGCACTTCGACCTTATTCCGATTGCTGCTGACGGTAAGGCCCTCTGCCAAAATCGCCTTAAACACGTCATCATCCGTCGGGGTGACGGGCGGTTTGACGGGCGGTTGAGTCTGGCCAGCACCGGGCGCCGGGAACAGTTCACTATGAGGAACAAGCCGGCCGTTCTGGTAGACGATGGGAACGGGCAGCACACCATTGGCAACGTCATTAGGCGTCTTGATGCGCAGAACCCCGTCACCTTCGCTACCCCAGTCTGTCACGCCAAAGAACGGCAGGTTTCGGTCGGCCGTGTAGGCATAGATGACGCTATCGCCGGGATTCTCGACCTTGTTCAGCAGCATGGCAACCCGGTTAGGTTGCGTACCTTTCCCGAAGTCGTTATCCAAATCCTTGGCATTGAAGGAACGATGATGCGGGTCAGTGATCTTGTTGGACCATTGATTGTCGATACACGCAATGGCGCGAGACGCCTTCCCTTTGCTTCGGTTGTTCCAAAACTGGATGTTGTCCACATCGATACCGGCGTAAAACATGTACTTCGGCGCTTTGTTTTCGTCGTTATCGATGGTTTCGGCCGTGTTGTACTCGAACGTAATGTCACGGCATCCCACGTATGCCTGATAAAACGCCTCACCGTGCGCGTAGCCGGAATCAACAACGTTCCACGAGTACCGAACATCATGCGTGCCGTATGCGTTATGGAATCCTGCCGATTCGTTCTGATGGACGCGGTTGCCTCGAACATTGCCAACCGTGCATCCATCCTGCACGGACATTCCGCGCATGTTGAAGAGCATTTCATTGCCGTGTACTTCAAAATCACGGACGCCACTAAGCCCGATGCCGTAATAGCCGCCATCGATCTTGTTGCCGCTGATCTCGATATCACGGACCCATGCGGTCGGCTCAAGCAATACGCCGCGCTTGGTCCAGCTCTCTTTCTGATTGCCCGGAAGAAACCCGGTTACGAAGATAGAATTTTTCCCGGTCTCTTTCGTGCTGATATGGTTTTGATATTCAAACTTGTTCCCGAGAATCTTGAAACCGGAACAATCAATCCCCGGGGAAGCAGCCTTGATGCTCAGGCAGTGCGCATGCGCCGATCCCAAGCCTATGTAAAACGTGCAGTTTTTCACTGTAACGTTATTGCTACCAGTGATGTACAAGGCCGCTTCGCAATTGGCTTGCTCTTGCGCGTGAAGAATGATCTTCGTGTTTTCAATCAGCAGCTCATGCTCAACCCGTCGGTTAAGAACAAGCATTCCTGCCCTTGCATTGCTCCCAAAGAAGACGAATTGGCCACCCCGAATGCTGTTAACCGCATTCGGGATGACCAATTGATCGTCTTGAATGAGAACAGAGTCATAGACATCCAGTTGGATATCTGTTTCGGAAGCCATACGCTTCCGGATTTCTGACGCTGTTATCGTTGCCACTCTTTATCTACGCTCCCCAAGGAATGTAATCATGATGACCACATCCCCAAGGGGTTTACGGGTATTACCCGGGGTTGCCAAGGGGATACGGGCCAGTTTGTTCGGTCCATTGACCGCGCCAATGAATTGTATCCCGGTTCCCATTGCAACCGCGTTAGCCGAAGAAATCGGACCCACCATTCCATCAAATGAACCCTGCCCATCGTGCAGATAGACCAGCGTGTCAGATTTGCTCGCAGGGATGATCTGGAACAGATATGCGCCCTGACGCGGCAGAATGACCAGCAGGTTATCTTTCGGATCGAGAGCGGGCCACGAGAAGTCCAGCGATCCAACGTCCGTTCTCTGGTAGGTACCAATCGGCACAAGCGATGCCCCGTTTTCCCACGCGCCGGCCTGCACGTCCGTATAACGAACGTAGCCAATCATGCGGGGGATGCCAAGCATCGCTTGGTCTATCGCGTCAGTTCGGACGAAGTATGCAACGTCCTGTTTCTTGGCGTAGACCGGCTCAATCGTCGCGGCAGTGCTATCTCTGAATGATTTCTCAAATTCAGAAGTCTTCATGTACCCCGAGAGATCGGGCGCCGCGCCACCGGCCGGGCGATCTTCGACCGCTTTCACCCGGGTAGCAAGGGCCGTGATCTTTTCGGCTTCGGTCTGAAGGGCCGAGGCTTCCGCTTTCGTCGCCACCGCGCTTTCAACCGCTGCGACACGGCCTTTAAGTGCGGAATCGTCGTAAACGGTATCCTTGTCTTCCTTGGCTTCCAGCGTGGCAATTCGGGCCTTGATTGCACTGTCGTCGTAGACGGTATCTTTGTCCTCTTTCTTTTCGAGGGCATCGATACGGTTGCGCAGCTCCGAATCGTTGTAGGCACCGCCGCCGCCACCGCCGCCGTTCGCCTCCAGAACCGAAACACGACGTTTCAGGTCCGAGTCGTCGTACACCGTGTCTTTATCTGGCTTTGCTTCCAGATTCGACACACGGGCCGTCAGGGACTGAACGTTCGTATTGGTAGCCGACAGCGCACTGCTATCAGCCTTGGCCGCGATGGCGGTTTCGGCATCGCCCAGACGGCGCTTCACTTCCGAATCATCGTAGCCGGGTTTCGCTTCGAGCGTGGTAAGACGGGCCTTGATGCCGCTATCGTCGTAGACAGTATCCTTGTCCTCTTTGGCTTCCAGCGCGGCAACCCGACCTTTCAGCGCGGTATCGTCATACCCGGGCGCGGTCTTCAGCTCTTTGACGGCAGTATCAAGTCCGGAAACTTTGGTCTCAAGGCCGTTGACCTTACCTTCCACCGTATCCAGCCGGCCTTTAGCCGTCCTGATCTCACCTTCGGCGGCTTCGATCTTCTGGGCAGCATCAGACGCCTTGCCTTCCAGCGTCGAGACCTTGCCTTCAGTCTCGCCAGATTTGGCCGTAGCCTGCGAGATTTTCGCGTCAACCTTGGAAATTTCCGTATCGACGTAACCCTTGGTTGCTCCGTCCGTCGCGTTTTCAGGAAGCGCAACGTTCGTCAGCTTTGCATTCTTCAGGTCGCCGGTGAAAGCTTCCGGAATCTGCTTGCCTTCCAGCGTCGTTACCTTGCCAGACAGTGCGGAAACCGTCGATTGGATATCCGTAATGGCCGTGTTGGCCTTGTCGGCTTCCGTGCGCGCATCCGTACCGGCTTTCTTGGCGTCGGCAACCGAGGCAATCAGCTCAGACCGGATGCCATCGACGTAGCCCTTGTTCGTCGCGTCGAATTCGGTTTCAGGCGCCGCCAGATTGATGATCTTCCGGTTTTCCATGTTGCCGGTGAACGGGGCACCACCGCCACCGCCACCGCCGCCACCAGCCTTCAGGCCAGCAACGTCGGTTTCAAGCGTGGAAACACGCGACACGATGCCATCGACCTTGGTTGAAGCCCCGGAAGCGGCTTGCTTGGCCTCTGTGATCAGCGGAGAAAGCTCGTCCTTCAGGTCTTTTGCGTGCTTAGCTGAAACAGTTGCGGATGCAATCCCGACTTTCTTCACCTCGGCATCGACGTATTTCATCGTTGCCGCGTCTTTTTCGGCGGTCGGATCGGCAAGGTTTGAAATCTTGCCTCCCTTCATGTCGCCGGTGAAAGCTTCGGAAGGCTTGGTCTCAAGCGCCGTCACTTTGGCAGAAATACCAGACAGTTGCGTATGGGCGGCATCAGCGCGTTCCATTGCATCCGTACCGGCCTTCTTCGCTTCCACGATGGTCGGCTCAAGCGCGGATTTCACGCCATCGGTGTACGTCTTGGCGGTCTCTACTGCTGCTTCCCGCTGCTGATCCACGTATGCCTTGTTCGCGCCGTCCTTCTCATCGGTCGGGGCAGCAAGGTTAGTGATCGGGCGGTTTTTCATATCGCCGGTGAAAGCTTCACCCGAGGCGACAGGGGCCTTGCTCTCAAGAGCGCGCACGCGGCCGGTCAGGTCCGTAGATGACGTTTCCAGTGCCGAGACCCGGCCTTTCAGCGCGGTATCGTCGTAGACCGTATCCTTGTCGGGCTTGTTCTCAAGCGCGGTAACGCGGCCTTTCAGTTCCGTATCGTCATACGCTTGCCCGCCACCACCGGAGGGGCGATTCTCCAGCACAGTAACGCGGCGCTTGATTTCGGAATCGTCATAGACGGTATCCTTGTCCGGCTTCGCTTCGAGTGCCTGAATACGTTGCTTCACCCCCGAATCATCGTATCCGGGCTTGTCTTCCAGCGTCTTAACCCGTCGTTTCAGCTCACTATCGTCATAGACAGTATCTCGATCCTGCCGGGCTTCCAGCGTATCGATACGGCCGCTCAGGTTGCCAATGTTCGATTGAACAGAAGAAACCTCGCTCTCGATAGAACGTTTGACCGAGTCGGTGTACTGCTTGGCAATGTTGATAGCTGCATCGTGCTTGCTATCGACGTATGCCTTGTTCGCGCCGTCGCGGTCGTTCTCAGGCACGGCAAGATTGCTGATCTTTTTGCCGGCCATGTTGCCGTCAAACGAGACAACCCCCGGAGTGTTTGCGCGCGCCTCAAGCGTGGTCATCCGTGTCTTCAGGTCGCTAATGCCAGTCGCAGCAGTCGAAGCCTTGTCTTCCAAGGAACGCACGGAACGATTGGCCTTATCCGCCTCTGTGCGTGCGTCAGCCCCGGTTTCCTTGGCCTCGCGGATGGCGCTTTCAAGGTTGAATCGGGTCTCTTCAACGTTGCGACGTGCCTCATCGACGGCGCCTTGTTTGGCGGTATCGACATAGGCTTTGGTGGCAGCGTCGTTAACACTCTCGGGGGCGCCAACGTTCGTCACGCGACGGCCGTTCATATCGCCGGTGAATTCCGGAGTGGCGCTCAAACTATCCAGCTTGCGCTTGTCAGCAGGCGACATGAGGCCGGAAGTGATCCGCGATACGCTGATGTTCTCCCGAATCCAGTCGGACAGGCGAACGTTAGCAATGGACGGCTCGGCATCCATGCGCGGATTTGCGCGACTCACTGCCCCGATATCGTCAGGCGTCAGCGTAACCGTGTTGGTGCGGCCGGTTGCTTCGATGCCGTTGATCCGAGTGATAACCCGTTTCGGGTCCGGCAGGTCTGACAGCTTCTTGAACGAGGTCGAATCCATCAGGCCGTTTTGGTTGTCAGTAACCAAACGGTTATTGAGGTCCGACATGATCGCGTCTTTGATCGCGCCACGGTCCCGCGCCGAGACGTTGTTAACCATCTCTTCGGTGGCGACCTTCTTCCCATCGACGTATGCGGCACGACGGAAGTGCGGTTCCTCGATAGGCGCGGCTCCGGGAATGTCGTCTACTTCAAGCTGAACAGCTCCGGTCTTCGAGTTCACGGAGACAACCGCGCTTTGTGCCCCACCTTCCGGCAGGCGGTCCAGCTTCGATTTGTCTTCCGGTGACATGAGGCCGGCTTTCAGATTCGTGGCGTTTTCCAGCGAATCCGTGATCTCCGCGCCGGCCCGGACAAAGTACTGTTTGACAAACTTGATCGAGGCGGCGCGGTTGTCAAAGCGCAGATTGCCGTCGGAGGCGTCCAGCGTCGGGACATTCACCGTGCCAGTAAACGTAGGGTCCACGCGGGTAGCGGCGCCGAGGCTTTCGGCCGTGATCCGTACATTGCCCTTCATGCCGTTCACCGTCCGAACATCAGACGGGGAATTCATCAGTTGCGCAACGTCCAACACATCCAGTTTGCGCTTATCGTCGGCCGACATCAGGCCATCAGAAAGCGTAGTGGCGCGTGCATACCGAATGGGCGGGATGATCTTCCCTTCAACCCACGATTGCGTAGCAATCGGCTCACCGTTCAGGGTGACAACCCCGGTAAGTGCCTCATTCGGGCGTGCGCCGGTCTGGATCGTCACGTCCCCGGTCTGCCCGTTAACGGACGTGACCAGATTATCAAGATTACCGCCATTCTGGCCAGCCACGGCAGACAGAATTTCAAAGTTCTTGTTGATGAGTTTGAACCTGTCGTTCAGCTCATCTTGAACCGGAAAAACGCTGTTATGGCTGGAAAGCGGCCGAATTTTTTCCATGTTTTACCTCAGAAATTGATGCGCATCGTAATCGAGTAGGTTTCACCGATCTCAATAAACTTTGGCGAAAAGTTTTTGATGGCGATAGCCTGCCCAGTATTGTCGATGATGGCAGCTTCAGAAATGACCTTCTGACTGCCTGTCGCTGCAATGTCTGACGCGGAGAATTCAGCCCCTACCACGATGGCCATGGGGCCGGCCTTGCTACGAACGGTTGCGTTCTTCTCGCCCACCTTGTTCCGCACGGCAGTAGACGACGACGATACGTCAATCACCTGCGTGCCGCTATGGCCACCACTCCCCAGCACAAGCTTTACAGGTGAGGGCACCGAACCTCCGTTAAGGACGGCATCGGCCAGTTTGGTACGGTAGTAATCGGTAATGATGCTGCTGGACATGATCAGACCTTTTTGATTTCAATGTCAACGTAATTGCCGCCGAGGCGCGTAGTCCCCGGGTTTGTCACGCGGAATGCGCGTGATGTATCGGACGTTACCACGGGTGCCGACCATGGATACTGGATTTCAGGGTAGAGCGTGGCGACAAACGAGACATCGACCGACATGAAGTTCTTGTAGTACTCAATCGCTTCTGCTTCCCACAATTTAAAGTCGATGACAAACCGGGCGGGCAGAATGCGTCGGAACGTCTCGCGCATACGGGATGCACGCTGCTCTTTTGCATCCAGAGAAAGAGAAACACGCACGCGGGAAGACAGATAAAGATTAGGATTGTTCGATACACGGTTGTCTTTCCGGTTTTCTTCGATGTAGTCCTTGTTCAGCATGAACGCGCCGGGCAGACCGCGATTCAGCACTTTCTTCCCGCTCTCGTTCAGTTGGATGCGCCACCAGCGAAATTCATTGGTGGCCACATCATCGATGGTCGAGGGGTACGGGCGCGAGGCATCCAGCCAAAGTTGCGTCACTTTGGCGTCGCCACGGTACAGAATGTCAATGTACTTTTTGAGGAATTTAAGCCCGCGCTTGTGCGTTCCCTTCTGTGTCAGCCAGAGACGAAGCAAGTGCCGCAAGCGTTTCGGGCTCGATTCAAAGTCCAGCAGCGACAGGCCATCACGCAGCACGACGCGCTGCAAATACTCGAACGACAGCCCTTCTTGGTAGGGGATGCCGGACATCACGATATCCTGAACATCCCTCGATATCTTGTCATCGTAAAGCTTGATGGCAAGCTTGCGAATCTGATCCTCGAACCCGCTTTGTTCAAACGAGTTTTGCAGTGGCGTCATCTTCATTAGTCTTCACCCCATGCCACGCCGACCAGGCCGGAAGTCTTCACGTTGACCGTAATATCCTGCTCGCGGACCCACTTATAGATGTTCGGATGATTCGACGCGCCGGCCGGATCATCAACAACCACCTCAATTTCACTACCCGGGGCACGCAATTCCGGGCATGCGTCCTGAATCATGTTGACGATATCCCGGCGACGGATAGCGCGATTAGGGTAGGCTGGCGATCTGTTTTCAGTTCCGGAATAGTACCGACCGTACCGCTTGGCGATGATTTGTTGTGCTTTGGTCCGAATTTGTTCGGCATCAAACGATGAACCACACTCGATGTTCACGGTAACGGTAGGATTGATGGCGCACGGATGCCAGAACCGGACGCGGTATGAATCGTCGGCTTCCTTGATGATCTTCTCAATCTCGTAAAGGAATTGACTTGTTGGTTGCGCCATCTGATTTGCCGGAATCTCTGTAAACTGCACGGACGTTGCACGTGCGTTACCGTTATAGCCGTATTGATATCCGGTGCCGTTCACGTTCAAAGCCGCCACAAACAGGCAGTTAACGTTCTTCACGTCCCGCGTGCCCGTCGCTTCTTCGTGCCGCATCTCATTCCAGATTGAGAGGAATTGCAAGTTCGGCATCTTGCGCCGGACCATGGCTTCAAACTCTCCCAGATAGACCGCGCTTGAATCGTAGAGCGCCGGGTATTTGGCGAGTTGCGCTTTTGCTTCCTCACTCATCGGGTTGTCGCCCGGGTACGTGATCTCGATAACCTCGAATTCCAGCGTCGCACCACGGTCGAACGGGTTTTCCGTAACCATCTTGGTTCCTACGCGGATGCCGTGATCAGCGCCTTTCGTGGTGAAAGCGTTAATCTGCACAACGTCCCCGGCCTTGAGCATCTTGCCGCCCAGCGCATCGTCCCCGAATTGGATTACAAGCCTTCCAGTGGAAGAAACAGTCAGCGTGTAAGACTTGTCGCCGGGTTGAAGGTTCATATAGTCAGCTTGATATGACCATCCTTCATCGTTGACGTACACGAGTAAATCCTCGCGGTATTCCCCGTCCTCTTCGGCTGGCAGCTCGATTTGATAGAAGGGCTTCGTCTCGGTGACGGTATGCACGAAGTTGCTATTGTTGTTCCGGCGAGTGTATTGCCCAACATCGATAGTGATCGGATTGTTAGGCTCTACTGTATATGCGCGACGGTCCATCGTGCGGCACGTCACGCCGTTGTCACTCACCAATTGCGTGAACAACCCAAGGCCGACGTTCGCGGTCGGGTGCGGATTCTTGACCCGCACTTTGAACGTTGCCGCCTTCGCGCTCTTCCAGACACCATGGGACGCAAGCCATGCGTCAACCGTATTTTTCTTGATCCGGTTGAATTGCTCATCAGTGGATGCTTCGATCTGCTGGGAGAGCATGGAAAGCATCGTGGCAATGGATCCGATTGCTTGAGTAAGCCGGGGATCGCCAGCTTGCAGCAGCGGGGATAGCTGCGAATACTTCGATGGGTTAGAGCGGATTTCTTGTTCCGCTGCTTTCAAAAAATCCGCCTTGGTGAGCATCTTTACTCCTTAAATACCCTGTCTGTTATGTCCACGGCCTGCCCCGCGCATTCAATGATGATCTGCTGCTGATCCACGCCATTGCCGACCGCGTAGATATTCACTGGCAGAGATTTTAGCGGGGGAATGTCTTCCTTGAGCTTCGCTATCAAAGCATCCGCCACCGCCCCATCGCCTAGGGGTAGCTGGAGAAGGTCGGCGGCATGGCAGCCATACGAACTACCCAGATACCCGTAAGCCGGGGTAGTGATCCAGTGCCGAATCATTGCCCCGACATCCATTATTTCTTACCTCCCGTCGCAACGTGCGCGATGTTCCGGTCCTTCACGTCCTGCCCGACATCCTTCGTTGCTGGTGAGTTCTTCACGTTGACATTGAGTTGCTCGCGCAAGGTAGGCGCGGCGCTGACGCTTGGTGCCATCGGAACGTTCACCTTCGACAGTAACGCTTGCTGCTCAAGCGATGCACGCGCAAGCGTACCGGCACGCACGGACGCGCTCGACGATGAGAAAAGCATATCGTTTTTGGCGATCTTGTATCCCTGAATTGCGCGAATGATTTGCTCATCCGACAGGTTCGCGCTCAAGCCGCCGGTCGCCGTCTCGAACATCTTCATGGCGCGCTCAGGCCCAAACTGCACGGCGGTGGACCACATGGCATCCCCCAGACCTTCGCTCCGCTTGCTCATGTCGATTCCCTTGGAAGCGAAGTACTTGCGCATCGGCTCGTAATATTTGGCCATCACGAAAGAGTGCTGATCCGCCTTGAACCCGGCCGGGTCTCTGCCTGCCACGCGAGACCATGCCGCATCGAATGCAGCAGTTCCCGCTTTCAGCCCCTTGAATTCTGATGCGTACTTGCTTTGCGCTGCATAAGCATCCGCCACGCCCATCGAGGACGAAAACTGATACGCACCATAACTACGGCCGCCAAAATCCCCGCGCCCCGTTGAAATGGTTCCCGCCTTCCCGTTACTCTCAAACCGTGCGCTAGTGTCACCTAACATGCCTTTCACCTTGTCCCATACTCGACCGCCTGCTTTGACGATCTCCATATCCTTCACGTAATCGACAGCATTACCGAACGCCGCCGAAGCCTTTTCCTGAAAGCTCGATGCGGCCTTTGCGGCCACTTCGATTCCTTCGGAAACCTTGTCAACCACCGGGCCGAATTTGTCCCCGAACCATCCTTTAACGTCGGTCCAGAGTTTGCCGGCCGCCTCGCTGATGCCGGTAATGGCCGCCGTCGCGGTATCCCGGACCTTGTTCCATGCCGCCGAAACGGTAGGTTCCCATTCGGTCCATTTCTCGCCAGCGTATTTGCCGAGTGCATCGCCAGCGAATGCCCCAATGGCCGCGCCGATAGGCCCTCCAAGCGCCGCACCGATGATGCCCCCACCGACACCACCAATACCGCCGCCAATCGCTCTATGGCGCTCCTGATCGGTTGTGGCTTCACTGTAGTCCCATGCAGCCATTCCCGCGCTCAGAAGCGGGCCGAGGATCGGGATTTTCTTCAGCAGACCACCGATTCCGCGTCCGCTCTTTGCGGCAGCACGCCCCAGACCGCCCAGAAGGCCGCCCACGGCCCCGCCGGCTCCTTTGAGGATGGATGCCCCACTGCCAAAGATCGAAGCCCCAGCGCCCAATCCTAGGCCGCTCAGGATGCTTCCCTTTGTCCCGCTCTTGCCGAACGGCTTGCGGGAAATGTCGGTCAGCGTGTCTTGCTGCTTACGTTGCTCGACGCGCTCGCGGTCATCCTTACGCCGAAGCCAGCGCCAGATTCGCCCCAGCGTCTTGTTAGACGCATCTCCGGCGCCGGACATCATGCCCTTTAGCGGCGTGGCCACTTCCCCCATGGCCTTGATGGCCGGATCGCTCACGCTGTTTGCGGCATTGCTGGCAGCACTTACTCCGCTCTTTACTGCGTTCGCCACGGCATCCATCGAGACCCGCGATCTCCCAAAGGACACGGATTCGACGTTGGCGGCGCCGCCTTGAGCGACAAACCGCCCCATTGCCCCGCGTGCGGGAAGGGCAGCACTCGCGGCATTCTCGCGCCGGACCCGGTTTGCCATTTGCGTGGACGATTCGACAACCCGCACTTTCTGGACCGGGGTTGCCACGCGGGCACGTTGCGCTACCTGATTGGCGTGGCGATCTTCCCGCGCTGCCTTCTTGACCGTCTCATGCAGCGCGTCAACCGATTTGGCAGTGGACGCCCCAGCCTCACCTAGGACCGCCTCACGAATTGCGGAAATGTCCTTCCGCATGCTCGCAATCTGGTTGCTGATATCGTCCTTGCTGGCGCTCTCCACGCCAAGGATAAGAAACCCGTCTTTGTCGCTCTTCATCACGGCCTCACGAAGCTATCCATTTGGGAAAACGTCATCGTAACCTCGCTCAGCGCGGAATCCCTGCGAGAAAGGCTAGTCTCGATTGATATGGGCCTGAAGTATTCGTAAGTCTCGAATTCGTTGCGCTGGCTTTTCTGCGTGACCGCGTTATGGACGACGCGGATTTTGATGGCGAACGATGCCGGAACGTTGATCGTTCCATCAGTCGGAGACGCTTGCTCGACGTGCATCAGAAACCAATTCTTGATCATGCCGCTTGCGTCATCGAGGCAGGTTACACGCAGCTCGATGGGTTCTCTGCCCACCAGGCTATCAATGGTCGCGCCGCCGATGCGCTTCCTGTCCCCGGAAATGTTCGCAATCGTGTAGTCCACGTCAGTAGCAAGCATGTTGAAGTGTGCTGCCACGCGGTCCGTAGTGATCGGGCTTTCAATTTCCAGCATCCAGTAATTCTTGCGGGCACGCTCGATGCTCGATGAGATAGCGTGGATCATCTCCGCTTCCTTGAGCGTGATGTTCCCGACAAGCTCGCTCGGGCGGTTGCGCATCACCTCGTTGACGGCCGCGCCCAGTTGACTACGTGCAGCGACAAGCAACCGTTGAGCCGACCGGCTCAAAACGGCTTCATTCATCTTGTCGGCAATGCGGCTTTGGATGCGCCCTTGTACGCGGCTGCCGACGCTCAGTTGGATTTGGTTATCAAGGAAACTCACCATTTGCCCCCTTGCTCTTGTTCCTGATCGTCAACCTTCTTCAAGTCAACGATACGGGCGAATTCCTTTGCCACGTCCTCATCAAGGCCCATCGTCTTTTCAAGGAAAACGGACATCAATTGCTGATCCGCGCCCATGTCCTTCATCATCTGCATGGATTGCATCAGTAGGCCGCCATAGTTGGCCTTATCGACCATCGTGCGCTGCTTCTCTGCTTCCAGTGCCGAGATTGACCCGTAGAAGTTGATATCCCACAGTTTGTTTTGGTAGACCACGCCGTATTTGTGCAGGCAGTGGATATCCAGCACATGATTGATCCAATCAGTAAGCGCCTGCCGGATTGCGCGGGCCTGCTCGGCTGCTTGTGCTGACGTGCGGAAGAAGCCGCCCTCTCCCAGACCGCCGGACATCTGGTCGGCAAAGCCCAGCATAGAAAGGTCAACGCCAAGCGCGCCGGCAAGCATACGGGCATGCAGCATCACGTCGTCAATCGTGATCTGGCCTGCACGTCCAGGGGCTCCGCCATTGAGCGGCGCAACCGTCATCATCTGTTTATCCCCAAAAACCGGCATGATGTACCGCATGCGCTCAAGGATTGGCAGACCGCTCTTTACGGCTTTTTCAGCGTTAGATTTGCTCGTCTGGAACATATCCTTCAGCCGCTCGATGAACATCTTTTGATGTTCTGCCGTCATGCTATCCATGTTCGGCATGATGATTTGTTCATCAATCGAGTCAATCCACCGCTGGCCGACAATCCCCAGCAGCGCGGCCGCGAGGTTCCAATACGGCTGCTCGGCCGGGTAGAGCAATGAACCGCCGACAAGCGCGGGCATGACGGGCAGCGCATTGATATCGTCCTCGGAAAGCTTCAGCCGCATGGCCTTGTGCAATGCCGTGTTTTGCGGGACATACTGCGTCCGGGGCATCTTCAGGCGCGCCATTTGTTCAGACGTGAGCCGCTCATACAGAGTCTTCCCGACACTGATCGAGTAGCCGATAGTCTTGGAACCTTGCTCGTATGCCTGCACCAATGGGGGCCGGACCATTTCCGAACAATCCAAATCCACCAGTCCATTACCGTCCACGTAGATGCGCGAGTAGGAATCCCCGAAGATCGCGCCCAGATATGCCATCTGGTACACCACCTTGTTGATGATCGGGCCGCAATGCTCGCGGATTTCCTGAACGATGTTCTTTTCGCCTTCTTTCAGGTCCGGGCGATCATCGATGAACACAACGTCCCCGGATGTTTCGTGCCCGCCAAGCGCGCCAGTGACAAGCAATTTGACGGCTGACGACACGATGGGATCTCCTTCCATGGCCTCCCATTTTTGGTAGATTTGAACCCTATCCCGAGGCGGTCGGTTGGCGTCGCCCAACAGCGAGGAAATGGGGGCGCTCGACATCCCGTAGTTAAGCGCGGTTGTCTGCGTGATTTCCTCGGCCGGCTTGACGTTATCGGCGCGCCACTCCTTAGATTTCCAGAAATTGAACAATGCCATTTGATTAGCCCATAAAAAAAGGGGCGACCGAAGCCGCCCCATATCGATCGATTGGACCGATTTTAACGAGTGATGGTCTGCGTAACCATGATTTGCCGCGCCACACCATCGTAACGGAGCCAGTACATGACATCCATCACGTCATACGGGCGAATCTCGTTAGGTTTCACGCTAAAGAGCGAGGCTTTACCCTTCATCTCGGGCGCGTTACTCGGAACAAGCCATCCAGAAGCTTCGGCGTCCTCGAAAAGCCGGGTCAGGAAGTTTTCCATCTTCTTGATGGCCACCTGCATCGGCAGTTGCAGGAAGTCCTTACCGGCCCGGGTCACGCTCTCATCGATGGACGTGCTCATATCCACGACAGAGATCAGCTTCTTCAGCGATGAATCCACTTGCGCCGAGGTCAGGCAGTCCCGGAACACGTAGCGGCCGCCGCCGGTGTAGGTCTCATACACCACCGGGTTGATTTTGGCTTTTGCCAGCGCGTTCAGTTGCTGCGACGTGAGCTGCTGCATCTGGTTGACGCGAGTGCGGCCCGAGAGCGGGTATTCACGGCCAGCAATCGGGTAGTTCTTCGGGGCGAAGCCTTTACCGTTCTTGCGCGCATTGCGCTCGCACGCGAGGGCGATATTCAGCGCGGAAGTGCCGTAGTAGCCGCTACCAGACAGGCCGATAGGGTCATCCGTCTTGAGCGGAGCCCAGAACACATGCACCAAATGGGCGGCCTTGTTGCTGCCAAGGTTCCACTCTTTGGCTTTCGTGATCGCTTGCTCCGGGGTCAGGTCGCCCGGGATATCGATACGCAATTGACGGTTGGTGTCATAGGCGAGTTGCGCCATTTGCTTCACAAACTCGGCGTCGGTCTCGCCACCGCCAGCGATATAGGCGTAATCGTGCGGCGTGGCGGTCAGATTCGAGCGGAAACGCTGGAAGTCTTGAGTCGTGTAGACGGTCGGGCCTTCCTCGAACGCCAGCAGAACGTCGGACGTGGCGTACTTCTCACTTCCGAACGTATCATAGCCGTAGGCGGTCGAAGTAGGCGTAACGGTCGCTCCTTCCTTGATGACCATCTCCCACTCATCCGACAGTTTGGTAATCACGTCTGGCAGATACTGGGATTCGTTGTAGTCGTCGCGGGCGGTTGGATCAAGGGATCCTTTGGCCTCGAAAACCACCACGCCATCCGGGTCGATTGCCCGGAAATAGACCATGGTCACGGGCGATGCGCCATCGTCGGACGGGTCAGCGTGGAAGGCCACGCGGATACCGTCGTTATAGCAGCCAAGATGGCGGATGTTGATCATCGCGTCATCGTCGCGGGCATCGGCCACCGCGTAGGTGAACGAGTTGGAAACCGTAATCCACTTGATTTTGGCCTGCGTAGTCGTCATGCGCTGCACGACAACCTCATAGACGCCGTTATTCAGCGCCTCGACCACATGGATAAATGCTTCGTTGCGCTTGTTCAGGCGCACGCTCTCGCCCTTGCCAAGCTTCTTGTACACGTCCGAACGAGTGACCTTGAACGGCTTGTCAATGCGGCCGCGAAGGGCGCGCATGGCAATGCCCATCACCTGATCGTCGTTGCCAATCGACGGAATCTCGCTGGAATCGATCAGCGGGTTAAGCTGAAGGCCACTCTCGGCCCCAAGTTGGCGAACAAATGCTACGGTCATTCTGCTTGCTCCTCTTCAGTTTTGCGGGGACGGCCGCGCTTTTTCGGCACCAGAGTACCGACGCCATCCGAATCTTCTGCGTCCTCTGCTTCCAGTTCCTCGGGCTCTTCCTCGACCGCTTCGGGTTCAGGTTCCGGAACATTCAGGCCCGGCACTTCATCCACGTAATCGACGATATCCTGAACGTAGATGGCGGCCACCTTCTCGAATTGATTCAGGTCGGCAATTTCTTGCAGGTTGCTGGCGATATGTCGCAGCTCACTGTAGGCGCGTGCATGGATGGTCTGGACTTCGTTGGGCGCAACGTCGATAGGCGTGCCGAAGATCGTGATTCGCCGGTAAGTATGGTTGAACACGGCCACCTGCACCGGATAGGGGCTTGCCTCGTATTGCTCGATGAACGGGATAACGGACTTTGCGCCAAGTGCCGTCGCCCCGATGTTGAATTCAGACATAAATCTTCCTTGCAAGGATGAAAAAAGGGCCAACCCGAAGGCTGGCCCTTGCATTCTAATGCAGCAGGGTTTCACCCCTGCGTCTCATCAGAAGTTCGTGACTTCGATCATGGCAAAGCCCATGGCCGAAGGCTGATGCGGGCTCAGCTCGGTGAAGTTCCGGGCATAGAACGCGCTGCCTTGGCGCAGGTCCGAGTTAACGGCCAGCGGCAGGACCATCGGGGCGACGGCATCGCCCAGCACGATCGGGTTACGGGCAACGTCGGTGGCGCGGCCCACGCACAGGATTTGCGCCGAAGTGTTGGTCTCGGCCAGTTCCCACGGGGTGTAGTACACCTCATACAGACCAAACAGACGGCCGGCGCGGTAGATGCTCGGGCGATCAGCGATGCCGGACGATTGGAAGGTCGTGGCAGGCAGGCCGCGAAGCTGGGCCAGAACGTTCTTGGTCACATAGATATGGGTAATACCATGGTTCATGGTATTCAGCGCCATTTGCTGAGACAGAGCGGCCAGCGGGTAGGACAGGTCCGCCCACACGGCAGCGCGTCCGGAATCTTGCAGCGTCTTGGCTTGGCCCCAGTCGAAAGTCGTGGTGTTGTTAACCGCGATGCGCAGCCCCTTGCGGATGACTTCACGGTGACGCTCGTTGGCAAATTGAGTCTGAATGGCCAGAATGCTTTCGGCATGCGGGTCCAGATTCAGCTCGTTTGCCATCTGCGTGCGCGTGTCAATCGTGTTGTGAGTCGTCACGCGCCACGGGGAGGCCAGCAGCGGGAACGTTTCAACCAAACTAATCACGCTCGGGGTCAGGTCGGGTTGGCGCTCGAAGTCGATGGACGATTCCACGGAGACCTTAACGGTCGTGGGCAGGGCCGGGGTCGAGGTCAGCGCGTATTCGCCGGTGTCGGTGTTGATCGTACCGCCGATGACGTGCTCGGTACCGCCGATGCGAATCGAACCGCTGATCGAGTTATTGCCGGAACCGCGAGTGACAGCAGCTTCGGAAGCGCAACGGATACCGTTCACGTACACGATGGCGCGGCCGCGCAGCAGTTTCAGGTCGCCGGCAGTAGCGTCGCAGGTGTTTGCGTCGGTCTGAATCTTGGTCAGCTTGCCGGTAACAGCGCCACCACCAGCCGGGCTGGAAGTGTGCAGGCGCTTGGCCGAGATAAAGGAACCGCCGCTATCAGCGCCGTCAAGGCTGCCGTTTTGCTCATACTGGCCGAATTTCACACCGGCTTGGTGCGACATGATGGCGAGTTTTGCCTCATTGGAACCAATGTCGGCGGGCAGGTAGTGAGCGTAGGGGATGGCTTCGGTAAAGGCAGACAGGATCGAGACCACGGCCCGGTTAGGTTGCAGCGAGATTTGGTCGTGGTGATTCGAGTCCGCACTATCCAGTGCCAGCGATTTCAGGCCGTATTTGCGGAAGGCATCGCGGGTGGTCGAGTAAGCCATCTGAATGGCGTTCTCGGTCACGTCGGCGGGGGCTTTCACGCCATGCTCGCACTCATACAGAGCGGCACCGTCCAGCAGAGCGCGCACCATCAGGTCAGCGTTTTTGCCGGCCTCATCCAGAACGGTCTGGAATTGCTCGGGGGCTTCATCGGTCACGGCCGCACTGTCCAGCTTCGCGCCATCGGCTTGCGCTTCGCGCAGAGCGGTCATGTAGTTATGCACGTCTTGAGTGCTTTGCTTCAGGTATTCCATCGTTTATTTCCTTTTCCGGAAAAGAAATCAAAATGCCCGCATCATGCGGAACATAAGCGGATTCTATATCACAAGTTTTCTAGCAAATCCTCCCTGCGGTTGAGAACGTAACGTTCCGTAAATGGCGGAACGTTGAGTGTCGTTTCAGTTTTGACGATCTCAAAAGCGAATTTCGGCCCGTCCTCTTCACCTGTCATCAGAACGAAAACGATATCGTGATCCTTGGGCTTGACGTACTCAGGGTGCGCACTATCGTGAATCGAAACGATGAGATACCGGGCCTCTATGTTCCCGTCTCCCACAGAAACATCCATGCTCTTCTGCATCACGCTAGGCGCGAAACGGTCCACTACAGGGAGCATGGCGACGATGCCCTTGCGATCATACGAATAGTCTTCCTCATCGGTGGAAGACAGAACGGCCAGACCGCCCATGGTTGGATTGCCGCTATGAAGCGGGTCCGTGCGGTTGGAGCGTTTCCGATAGAGAACGGCCGTCATCGAGTTAGGATGCCGGACGACGACACGATGGGCCAGCATTTGGGTTTGTAGCGGAACATTGTTCAGCATCATTTTTTCCTATAGACAGAGAGCATCTTAGCAAGCGCGGATTGAACCTTGGCCGGCAGATTGAACATGGTTGAAAACTCTTTGGCCACTGCATCCGGCTTCATTCGGTCCCATCGTTTTTGTGTCGCGGTTTGTTGAGCGAACGGGACGGTACCGCGCTTGCTGGAATTGATGGCTTTCAGGATTGCGCGCCGCTCTCGGTCTCTCTGATTGCGCGCTGCACGTTCCTCGGCCGTAACAAGCTTTGTCGGATTGGTGCGCTGCTTGTTCTCGATATCGTCCCGGTCCTTGGCTTTCAGGTTCGTCTTCTTGACGTTGCGTAGCGCGTTCTGGACGTGACGCCCGAGGTAATTGCCGAAGGAACTACCAGAATCAATCTCGATAGCTACGCGGATGGCGTGTTTGCATGCGCAACCTTGCAGCCGTTCGTTAGTGATCTTCGGGTAGCCTTTTTGAGCCGGGCCATTGTTGTATCCGCCAATGGTTGCAAGGTACGAAAAGACATACTGCCAGCGGTCGCACGTGCAGGATATGCGTAGTTTCTTCTGGCGAAGCCGGCGCACGATGCCGAGGATGCTTACCTCTTTCCCGTCGGCAATCTGCTGCTTTGCGGCTTCAATTTCCCGGGCGAAACCGACGATATCGACGGCCACGTAATGCTGATGCGATTGCGAATCGACACCGGCATTAGTGATGAAACGCACCAGGCCATCGTGCATGGATGCAGGAATGCAGCGTGTGATCTCGGTCTTTGCCTTGTCTACGTCGCTCTTCCATGTAGGCTGCTTTTGTTCGGTGCGGTACTTGACCGGCTTCATGCGCGATATCTGGATGATCTCGCGTGCCGTGATGCCTTTCTGAAACCCGACGAATTCCTTTTGTGCCTGCGCTACGTTCCGACGGTATTCGGACAGAAGAGCGTGAGGGGATACGCCCTTCTGAATGGCTCTTGCCAGCAGTGCCCCGTTAGAAGTGTCGTTCAGGTCTCGGACCAGGTTGGCGGCTTCGGCGGAACGTGCATGTTCCATCCGAATGTCGGCCGCTTCCTTGATATGGCCCGCCAGTTTCAGGGACGGGCCGAGGCGATGTTTTACCTCTGCCATACGGGTTTCCCTTCATCGTCGATGAGATCGGCGCGGGTCTCGAAGCCGATACGTCGCTTGATCTCAAACAGGGCTTCATCGGACGGGAACCAATAGCGGCCGCTATGTACCGGGTTGTCTACGCGGTCCGTATCCGTGATGGCGCAAATAACGATGTACTCATCACGCCGGCCATAGACGCGCTCACTCACTAGGGTAGCGTCCAAATTTTCGTCGGGCTTGATCTCATACAGGATGCCCGAGTTTTCAAACGGCTTGAAGTTCCATTTCCACCGTCGGATTTCGTACCAAAAGATTGCGGCGTTACTCATATCGTGATGATCATCGGTTGATTTTTCATGTCCTGCACCTGATCGAGCAACGACAGGGTGATATCCACCTGATCGCTGTTGATGGCTTGCAGGCAGGTTGCCAGTGCAGCCATTTGCAGATTAGTGATGGCGTCAGACACGCGATAGCGTGCCCCGTTTGCGTCCACACCGTCACGTTCGATACCGCTTTCCGGGTTGGCGCGCATGGCACGCTCTTGCACGATCAGACGGCTACTCTTGCCGTCGATTGCAACCCCAGTTTTCAGCAGATAGTACGCCTTGATTGCATTCAGGATGTTTTCTTCCCCGAATCTGGCGTCACGGTCCACGGTAACGTCATTGCTGACAACCATTGCCCCGTCCCGTCGTTCCCGACGGTATTCGGAATCGACAGCAATCACCAATACACCGCTCTTGTTGTCATAGGCCGAAAAGAGTGTGGCGGGCTTTCCCGAGAATCCTACGATGGTTGCTTGTATCTGTCTCACGGAACCAATTTCTCCCCGACGATTGCATGACGGACGTGCTCGCGTTCGTGGAAGCCATCATAACGGACCTCGCGCACGGTCGGGAAGCCATATGGAGTAATGCCCTTACCAACCGGCGATGCTTCAAAGAGCGGTACAGTGCAATGTAATGTAAGGTCACTCGCCAATAGCGTAAGGTTATCGGCCTCGCTCGGGATGTTCATGAACGGTACGGACGTGTTTTCGATCTGGCACGGCCAGAGCGTTTCCGTTTGCGCGAATTCATAGACGGCTTTAAAGCGCCGCTTGTCTCCCTGATCTACGAACGCTTGGAATTGCGCGGCAATGCTACGCGCTGACGGTTCGTCATGGGAAATGATGACGATTTGAACGCGCATATCCATGCCAATCGTGCGAAGTTTGAAGATGCGCTTGAGCGGATCATCGGGGATTTGCACAAACTCGGCGTCAGACAGCGGGCGCCCATACTCGCGCTCATAGGCTGGCGAATCCTTTGCGAACGCAACGATGATTGCCGGGAATTGATGGTTCTTTGACGGCCCGCGAGTAGACCCGTTCTCGGATTCCTGAACGTTCTTAATCCAAGAGTTGACCATGCTTTCGGCTGCGTCAACCATCTTGCCGGGCGCGATGCCGATACTCTTCTCAAGCCCTCGGGCGCAGAATTCCTGCATGGGTTTCGTGGTCGGAACAAGGGAGGCGTAGAAGTCTCCCATGAACCGGCCAAAGGCGTGTTTGACCGGCTCGAACATCAGCGTACCCCCATCAGGCGGCAGATTGAATCGTAATGCTCTTCTCGCACGTCACGCATGGGCGGATCAAGGCGCATCGTCTTGAAATTCGGCTTGTTCCCGAATGCCGGACGCTTGAAAGCTTGATCCAGCACCGGCTTTTCAATGCCCTTCTTCGCCAGAAGTCCGATCAGCTCCAGATTCTCGATCTTCGTAGCGTCCAAAGCGGCCGCCAGCGCGTCACGTTGCGCGGTCAGTTGAGCGAGAACCTCACGGATGGCGCCATCCATTTCCATGCGCTCGGCTTCCACGGCCTCATCCAGTGTCAGCGGCATATCCCCGCCATCCTCGATGCTATCGAGCGTCACGCCCCGGAACGAGTTTTGCAGGAAGTTCGGATTGTGAACGTAGTCAAAGCCCTTCAGCGCCCAGCGTGCGGAATCGATGGCCGATGAGAACCCCCCGACCTTCTCTTCCCAAAGCTTTTGGGCCAGGTTTCCGCTATTGGTGTCGAGGAACCGGGCAACATGCGTAACGTCTCCGTTACTGTCGGCATGCAGGTATTCGGTCACGAAAGCGGGTTCGATGGGCACATAGTTCTTTCCCTCGACCGCTGCTTCTCCCACCTCAAGCCCGTATCGGACACGCGGCATATGGCCCAGATACCCCAGCATCCCGCCAGTGCTGACGGTTTCCTGCGTAGCTGGCGAGTTGATGTTAGCTACGAGTTTCGCAACGTTGTAGTTACGGTCCTGCCCGTTGAATTTCCGCCCCCTGTCGCGCAGGTTGTAGCGGATTTTTGGTGTAGTGATCATGATCCATCCTTCAAAAAAGAAAGGGGGCCGTCGCCCCCTGATCATTCTATCGGCCCATGACCTTCTGAAGTAATCCGATGCCTCGGATAACCTCGTTAAGCCGCGACGCGATGCCGCTTTGAATTTTCAGCTCCGCATCTCGGCCTTTCTTCCATTGCTCGAATGGCGTGCCATTGAAAAAATCCCCGGCCTCACTGGCCGTCACGTTCTTGGCTTCCAGCAGTGAGCATCCGGCGTAGAGTGTGAGGGCGTGGATAGTGTCACGTAATGATTTCAATGATTCCCGGGATTGCGACACTGGCAGGAAATCGGGCGACGGGGGGCACCTCATCCCCCCGGCCTTCCTTCTCTTTGGCGGCGATGCAAAGCCCGTCATCGCCTACGCGCAGGGTGAAGATATGCGGCGCAAGGCTTGCGAAAAACTCGCGGTAGGCGGCCTCAAACTCGGATGCCGGCATCTCAAGGTATTTCCGAATGCCCTCGACCATGGCCTTGTCGTCGGTGGCCTCGGTCATGTAGGCTAGCATGTAGTAGGTGGCGCCGGGTAGATCGTCGAATTCGGTGCGCATGCGCTCGGCCAGCTCGGCAGTGGCGCCGGAGATATAGCGCCCGGTCGGTTCCATGCCCTCGTTCAGGTAGTCGGAGAATCGAGCGTTCGCCCCGACCATGAAATCGGGCTCATCACCATTGCAGGCGATGTAGTGAGCGACGGCTAGATACCGTTCCTGCACGCTCCAATCGTGGGTTTCGCCGCATCCGCATGCGCGCAGGAATTCAGAGATTCCGCGCTCATACTCTTGGATTTGGGCAATCTTGATGCAAGCGCCTAGCGTCAGTTCGTGCATATCGACGTGATGGCGCGGCGTGTGAAATGGTCTCATAGAAAAAAGAAAAGGCCCGTTAATGGGCCTTGATTGTAAACCTTAAACAAGGTCTACGATTCTTTTTAACTCGTAGACTTCCGCTTTCGATTGCTTGATGTAATCCGTCGCGTGGGCGAACGCTTCGTCAATCTCCCACATCTCCAATTCCTTCAGCAATTGCAGCGCCGGCGACGCATCGTCAAGATACATCAGTGAATGGAAAAACCGCCCCGTATCATCGTCGCGCAGTCTCATTGCCGCGCCGAGTTCATAGATTGCATTCCATTCGCTGAATTCCAGCTCCGACATATCGAAGTATGGAATATTGATGCTAGTTACTACATTCTGAAACTCTTCCGACAGTTTTTTGACGTTTTCCAGAACTAGAGTAGCTTGCATCCATTTTGTATCACTCTGCAATTTCCAGCCATCAAGAGCCGTTTCATTGATCCGATCCTTATTCTTTTCAACCCAATCGGGCAGTTCTCGCAGCAGCATTTTCACCTCTATCAGAAAGGAATTTCGCCCCAGAATTCCGGCTCTTCGGGCTTTTCAATCTCAACTCCGCACGCACGCGCATACGTCAAGATCGCAACCTTTGATCCAGAACGCGCCGCCCCAATGATCAGAACATGCCCATACTCAGGGTGTTTCCCGCGCATGTACGGCAGTTCTGTCACATTCAGGAACGATTTATTTACGGCATCATACGCTTTGACCATTGCGGCGACACGATTACCAGTCTTCAGTTCCTCAAACACTGGACAACCGCTCAACCCGACCGGATGATCTTCTGGAAGCTCAAGCCGTTTTACCAAACTCCGGGAATAGGCGCTCTCCATGCACTCGGCAAGCGCACGCCCAAAGAACGGATGACGGATGTATGCGTAAACGGCCTCTTCGTGCTCATCGTCATAGTGGATGCGCTGATAACCGTACTCCATTGCTCCGCGCATATCCTCATCGTTGCCCTTTTGGGTAAAAACCACGATGCGATCATGATGCGGCTTGAAATGGTGCAGCTCATCAATGGTCATGACGTGCGGAATATAGTCTCTGTCGGCTTCAGCCTCAAAGATCGTCTGGCCGTCCTTTTTGGCGACATGCGGGGCATCACAATCCATCACCTCTTCCGCATACCATCGCGCCAGTGTTTCGACGGCGCTGGATACAGAGTACCCCTTCAGTTCATCAAGTGCGTATTGACCGATGTACGGCGATTCCTCTTGTTTCGCAATCCCCAGAATGGCACGCAAGATCAGCCCATCATCAACGCTAACGCTCCTGATGCCGTTAGCAGTGTATTCGTCGAATTTGATCATGATTGCCTCACAGGAAAGATTTATCGTGGTCGAATTTCTGGATTGCCTCTAGGAAAAGCGGTTTATACCCAAAAAGGGTAAGGAATTCATCGTATTGGTTTTGCATGCAGAGCATCCGCATGCCACTTCCATTACGCCGGATATCTTCCAACAGCCAATCTCGCATCTCCCCCCGGTAGGCGGCCACTACGCATTCCTGCCGACGGATGCCATCAACCGCGTAACTGACGGATGAGTAACTACGGAATGCCTGATATCCGTCATAGTTCCGCATGATGCCGTCCCAATCAAAACGCCTAATCCCGGCATCCTTGGTTGCAATGATGCACATGGTAATTTCCGCCGGGTTCATTCGATATTCGAGACGGCGGTAAAGGATCATTTGTTTCATGAGGTCCGTACCGATGGTGTACGGAATGTAACCGTCGATTTTTTCGATAGTATGCTCAACCAAAAAGAAATCGTCGTTCTCGGTGTCAATCTGGTCTTTCAAGGGGATGAATTTCATTCTTCGTCTTCCTCTTCGTTGGATGCAATCGGGAAAAGACTGGCAATTGATATTGCACGTTCTGCAATCAAATCGTAATCGTGATCATAAGGGACGGCCGTGGCAATGATGTAACGTTGATTGTCTCGCAAAGTTTGCGCAACGTCAGACCGAAGACCAGAGATTGCGACGGCAGTGCGATTCTTCTTGGTGTCTTTAAGGACAACCCCGAGAACATTGCCATTAACAACATAGTCCAAATCCCGCCACGTTGCATCCTCAGCCATGATCAGACCATCAAGCATGCCATTTCCGCCAATATCATCGGCAACCGGCCAAGCAAACTGACAGGCCAAGGCAAGCGTTTTGGATTTGATCGAATCTTTGTACAGGAACCAAAGCGGAACCTTGTCGCATCCGCCAATCTTGAGTGATTTGCTCTTCTGCGAATCCGGCAAATCACCCATATAAACAACAGGCATGTTCTCGAAACGTTTCATGCCACGGATGGCATTTTCGTAATCTTTGAAGATCAACGCAAGGCCACCGTTATAACTAACCGATGCCATGAAAGGCGGAACCCCATAGGTTTCCCGCATCTGGATTGCGACGAGATCGGCCATAGCTTCCATGACGTGAATGAACGGCTTCCCCTTCATTTGGTCGATCCATTCCTTATGCTCATTGGACGGGTCAGCGATGTACCTACCGTTTGCGATGGCCTGAACAATGTCAGCCCTCACGTAAACATCAAACTCGTTGCGGTTCAGCTTCAGTTCGGTCAGGTTCATACGTACTCCACGATCTCGCCAGAATAGTGATTCATGACAGCCAGTTCCCGACCGCCCCGCGCTGCTTTTGCGAACGACATGGCGTCGCAATAATCCATGCACTTGAAGATGACCTTATCGACTAGCTTAAGGTCGCCCATTTGTTCCGTCGTCCGAACCTCGAAGATGCCGAATTGCTCGCAGGCATCCGGGTATTCGATGGCCCGGCCCTTGATATCCCGCATCTCGTCGTTCTGGTCGAAGATGACGCGATCTCCGTAGAGACTGCAAATCATCTTCTTCTGCCATTTCTTGAATTGATAGTTCATGGATTGGAAAGAATGTCGCGTGTGATTTGGTCAATCAGTGCCACCGCTCGCAGCGGGTCCAGCGTCGGCATGTAGCCTTGAACGTAGCCGTTCGTCACTTCCTCGAACGTTTCTGCATACTCTTTGCCATTCTCTTTTCGCAGCCACTTCGATTCAGTCATGATGATCTCTTTGTAGAGATCGCGCCGACGCATCACGGCCTCGTCTTCACGGTCGTCAGAATCGAACCATCCAGCAAACGGGTTGCCGCCGAGAACAAGCGCACGCGCTGCATCGGGCGAGACCATCTGCATAGCGGGCATGGACGCGAGTTTCTGGCGTGCCGCATCGTATTGAGCCGGCGTCATGGATTGCGTGGCGTATCCGGCCAGTTCGGCACGGCTCATCACGTAGAGAAGGGAAACGTTCATATACAGGGGTTTTTGGACAGGGGGACGCATAGTGATGCCTCGTTGGAAAGTGAGGACAGTATAGGGCCATCCTCACTGTGTGTCAAGCGTGTTGCTTACATGCTACTTCTCGGGACGCCTGCGACGCGCATGCTTGATGGCCTCATTTGCCAGTTCCTCTGGCGTAAAGTCCACGATCAGAGACGCCCCCATTACCGCGCCCTCGATCCATCTTTCGGCAAGCATTTCCTGAACCACCGACACTGTGTTTTTTTGATCGTGCTTTGTCTTGTCCACGATCTCGTAGAGTTCCGACAGGATCAGCTCATGCTTTTTGTACCGCTCATCGACGCTAAACGGCTTGATGTTCGTTTCGTCTACGTAGCTGACACCTTCGCCAAGGGCATTCATGAGGTCGAGTGCATCAACCCATCGACGATAGCCAAGCCCCTTGGCCAAAGCCTTTTCCTGCTTGTCTGTCACGTCGAAACCGAGATATCCAGACAGGAACGAAAGGTCTAGCATTCTCAGCGATGCCCCGGGTATGGGCATGCTTTTGACTGGGGTGTGGAAGATGATCATTTCGCCTCCTTCCTGAAAGTCTTCACTTCTTCCAGATACTCGCCCACCTTCTCCATCACACAAAACGGGTCCATGACGATTCCTGCATCAGCCATACCGCGCACGTATTCCCTTGCCTCGCGCCGGTATGGACTGAGCAAAAACGTCTCATTCACGAACGATTCATAAAGCCAGCGCATCGCGTCTACGGCTTTGATGTGCATCTTGTCGCGGTCTTTACGGATCGATTCGCAACGTTTCGCCTTTTTCATCAGCATGCGCCCGCTCGCCATCAAATGAACGCAATACGGGGAAAAATTCCTATTTGCCGCATATTCTGAGAGCCTCTTGCTCAAATATTGAGCGTTTTTTTGATGGAAAATCGTCAGGCCGGAATATCCGCTAAGGTATGCTACACCGTCCCACGTCTCAAGACGCTTGAGAATTTCCTCGCCAGAAATGGCGTAGTACTTGCACTTCATCGGCAAAACCCCCTTTCTTTCATTTGCTTTCTGACCCACTTTGCATAGCCGATAGCATCCTTCGCCATGGCCATCGGCGTCCGGTCAATCTGTCCGGACCATTCCCATCCGTACAGATAGTCCAGCGCATAGGTTGTCAATTCGACATCCTTGCACTTCCATTGCACGTAGCATCTCGCCGCGTCGTATAGATGCCCCATCATCAAGATGGCATGCTCTTCCTCACGCCCGGAACGGTAAAAGACATTCTTAGGCGTATAGAGCCGCGCCCCTTCGATGCACTGAATCACGTCATCGATAGATAACCGCTTATTGCTTGGCCAGTGCTCCATCTCCTTGTCCATCCAGATAACCGTTAGCGGCTTGATGCGGATGCCGTCAGTATGGATGAACCCGGTCAATTGACGGGAAAGCTCTTCAATCCTGTCGATATTTCCAGAGCGTGCGATCTTTCGGAATGCGCCGACCGTGATCAGCGACAAGCATTTTTCCATTATCAATCCTTCACCTTCAGATTCAGATAGTCAATGAAGCCGCGTGCATACGTGATGGCATCCACGGCCGCAATGGTCGGGCTCAGTGAATCATCGCCGCGCATGCGCCAGCCGGAAAGCCACGCGCCGACCGGGAAAGCGTATTTAGTGTGATTTTTAAACCGCCCCCATATCTCAGCCGCTTTTTCATGCGCAATGTCATGCAGAGACTGCACCAGCAGGATATGCGCGTCATCGCGCCCTTGGCGTGCGAATCTGGACGGATTCGGCTTCTGCATAGCGGATTTTTGCCAGCCAGAAAGCCATCCGGTATCGACGGTCTGCATCATCAGCAGGATATCGTCCGGCGTCAGCAGGCGATTGTCGGCCAGCATGGCGGCTCGAAAGGCAAGCTCGCGCAATTGTTCCGGGCGGATGACCCGACCAGAGTACCCGGACAATGTGTGTACGCAATCATGTTGCGTTCCCAAGCCGTTCGATTTGTAGGCCCGGACAATGTATCCGACCGAGATTGAGCGTGAGTGCTTGATCATTTCTCGATACCAAAGACAGACTTAACGTACTCTTCGGCTTTGAAGTAGGCGAAGATGGGAGATTCGAGGAAATTGCCGGCATTCGCCCATCCGGTAATATAGGCTTTCATCAAGTAACGTTTTTCCTCGCTCATATCGTCTCGGTCCAGCTTGTTGAAGGCCGCTTTCAGAAGATCAAACATGACGTTTCCTTCTTCGTCATAACGTTTGGCAAAGTCTTCTTTTTTGTATTTGTTTTCGCCCCACGCCCCACGGGTCAGACGGGTATAAATGCTGCGCGGCCCGGGGTAAAGGTCATGCCCGGGTTCGGACAATGCGCTTTTGAGAACATCAAATTCTTCAGGCTGAATGGCGTGGCCGCAATATCCGGAAAAAAGCGCAACAGCGCCGTTTTCAGAAACGTACCCGTTAAAAACTTCATGTCCAAAAGAATTAATGGGTTTCGGTGTCATGATTGTTCCTTTGCGAAGCGCACGGCAGCAGCGATGACGTGCCGTGCATTGAGAATGGGCCAGCCGCCCCAGACAATCCCTCGGAATGCCTGATAGATCGATTCTGCGACTGCTGACGAAAGTTTTCCGTATTCCTTGCGGTACTCGGCGGCGAGTGATGCAGCGATGGCATCCAGCGTGTTTCCGTCGAGTTCCTGAATTTGCATATCGCCCGTAGAAGCCCCCAGAAGGCCCGCCACGGCTTTCGGCGTCACGGTAGTGTCATCACCTAGGCTAGGCGAATCGACAAAGCCATGGGCCGGATTTTGCGGGTTGGCGTAGGCGTAAAGGAACGCTGGGTGAGCGTTCCGTACCTGCCGCATCGTGATCGGCTTCACTGGATCGATTCGAGGTAAGCGGAGACCTTCTTCATCGATTCCTTGTTATCGATATCCGACAGGCCGGTAATCAGCGTGCGCAGCTCTTGAGACAAGCCGTTCATCTCGCCTTCTTCGCACACCACGTCAAGATCGCGCAGCAGCCAATTGGCACGCTCGGGCATGAGTTTTTCCATGACCTCATGAACGGATGCCGTGCGCAGCGGCCAGATATCCGGCTCTTCCTCTTCGATCTTGCGGATAAGCTCAACGTCCGCTTTCACGTCCAGCCGGTGAGCGACTACGTAGCGCATCCGGTTGTTCTTGGTCCAAGTGAGAATGAATCGCATGATGTTTGCTTCGTTGGTGTGTGGGATGTTTGTCAGTATGGGGCTTCAGGTTCCGCGTGTCAAGCAAAATCAGCAGGTGATGCGGGGAAGAGACGGACCGCTGCCGGAACGGGTTGCAGCGACCATCCGCCGTCAGCGATGCCGGCCAGATAGTCGCGGGCCTCACGCGAGACGTGGGCGCTTCCGACCTCATGGCACCAGCACTCTACATACTGGCCGATCATCTCGACCACGATGGCCCGGCGACGGGCGGCAAGGGCGTTCAGGCGCTTGGCATCGTCCGGCCTGCTATGGCGCACGAACGTAGAAGCGCCGCTGATGGCCACGCTCAACAGGTCGCCTTGGTGGATATAGGATTCATGGCGAAACTTCGCAAGCGCCGCACGGATGGCGTCCACGTCATCGAAGCCGCCAAGGAATCCGATCAGGTAGGCGTCGCTCTTGGCGCGCAGGGTCCGGAACGACATGCAGGCGGGCAGGTAGGAAAGGGACGGCTTGTTCATGTTTGGTCCTTGTGTGTGGGATGGCTGCATTCTCTCTACTACCCGGCCAGCCTGTCAACCCGGCGTGACCCACAAGCTACAGACGGATGACGGAGACAGACAAGTGCCAGCCGGTCCGGCATCAAGGCGTCGGCGGTCTCTTCCAGAGTAGGGCTTACGCCCTGTCGCCACGCCTCTCTGGTAGACCTCCACGAGGCCATCGCACGGCCCGAGAAATACCGCTCTAATTTCCCAGAATATTCCTGCCCATCCATGTAAATACAACCTCAATATTTCTACCCTCCCCCCCGGGGGCTCACCCCTACCCCAACTGACACCCCCCTCGGCAATTTCGGCATTTTTTCTTTTATTTCACATACCCCCTATATAGGGGTTTTATTCAAAAAAACCTTTTTTATATGAGACCGCTACGACGAAAAAAAATAGAAATTCAGAAAATACTTTTTAACAACGTTAAATTTTGTGTCCGACGCCCGAAGAACCGCATAAACACTCATTTAACAATTCGATTTAACAGGTGTAACAATTGGCGGTAATTTTTCAGGAAAGAGTTCAACGTTGCGAAAGATGACGAAAACCGCCGTTTTTCCCCTTAATCGTATAACGAACGTTTCCAAACATGAGTGAAAAATTGGCGGTAAATTTCCAAAAATTATTTAAATCTTGTGAGACACACGAGAATCGTTCTCAT
>ERZ772962.103-NODE-103-length-45887-cov-13.178696_pt1 | contig 45887 bp, 38 predicted proteins | sample MGYA00580676_ERZ772962 | MGnify/ENA primary metagenome ERZ772962 (study PRJEB29015, sample SAMEA2738049) | human oral metagenome | biome: human oral; feature: human-associated habitat; material: saliva | place: China | collected 2230 ...
ATTCGGTACCCGCAAGGGCCGCAAGGTCGTTAACATCCTGGCAGCAGCTGAGTAAAACTCGCTCACGCTAGGAAGAGGGGGTAGGCGAAAGTCTACCCCCTCTTACCATAAGATTTTCCGCATCTACTTGAGGATGCGCCCCTCGCCAAGCTCAAGCAATCTCGTGTATTTCAGGCTTGTGCGAACCAGGAATTTACCAGAAGGAGAACACCCGTGGCAGAATTCGTGGACCGCGTGGTCCTGCATATATCCGGTGGTCACGGAGGCAACGGATGTGTCTCTGTACGTCGAGAAAAATTCAAGCCTCTCGGCGGCCCCAACGGCGGTAACGGCGGTAACGGCGGGGACGTGATTTTGCGTGTTGATAACCAAACCACCACACTATTGGAGTATCATCACAGCCCGCACCAACACGCTCCCAACGGAGATATCGGCCGCGGCGATATGCACCACGGCTACAACGGCGAAGACCTAGTGCTTACCGTACCTCAGGGAACCGTCGTCAAAGATCGTGACGGCAACGTGCTTGCCGACCTGTTGCATGTGGGTGACGAATATACTGCTGCACGAGGCGGCCAGGGCGGTCTTGGAAACGCTGCGTTAGCATCCACCAAACGTAAAGCACCTGGCTTCGCACTCCTCGGTATTCCAGGGGAAGAAACCGATATTGTCCTAGAACTCAAATCTATTGCCGATATTGCGCTTGTTGGATACCCATCAGCTGGTAAATCTTCACTGATTGCTGCTATCTCTGCGGCTCGGCCTAAAATCGCTGACTATCCTTTTACCACTCTTATCCCAAACTTGGGTGTTGTGCAGGCAGGTGATGTTCGGTACACCGTTGCGGATGTTCCCGGTCTGATTGAGGGAGCTTCCGAGGGTAAAGGGCTTGGCCACCGCTTCTTACGTCATGTTGAACGTTCCTCCGCACTAGTGCATGTGATTGACTGTGCCACTTTAGAACCCGGGCGTGACCCCATCAGCGACTTTGAAGTTATTCGTGGTGAGCTAGAAAACTATGCGGTAGACCCCACTGCTGGGGTAACTGTGCCGCTCAATGATCGTCCCCAGATTATTGTTCTCAATAAAATTGATGTGCCTGAAGCGCGTGAACTTGCCGATTTCGTGCGACCTGAATTTGAGAACATGGGGTACAAAGTTTTTGAAATTTCGACAGCATCCCATGAAGGGCTTAAACCGCTCATCTTTGCAATGGCAAACCTTGTGGAAGAAGACCGTCAGAAGCGTGTTACTCAAGAAGATAATTCTACGATTGAAGCCCCAGTTATTCGCCCCCAGGGATTCCGCTCCAAGAAAAAACAAGAATTTATTATTCGCCGCGAAGAACGTAATTTGGAGCCGCTCTTTCGGGTTATTGGGGAGAAACCAGAGCGTTGGATTCAGCAGACCGATTTCAATAATGATGAAGCTGTTGGTTACCTGGCGGATCGCCTGGCAAAACTGGGAGTTGAGGACGAACTCTTTAAATCCGGTGCCCGTGCCGGAGACGCCGTGGTTATCGGTGAAAATGATAACTCCGTGGTCTTTGACTGGGAACCCACTATGGTAGGCGGCGCTGAACTTCTGTCTTCCCCTCGTGGTACTGACTCTCGCCTCGAAGAGATTATTCGCCCCACCCGAGCCCAAAAACGTGAGGAATATAAGGAACGCATGGATGCAAAAGCAGAGGCTCGCGCCGAGCTTGAGCAAGAGCGCGTTGCGGGTGTGTGGACTGAATCGGTGGAATATCGCCGTAAGCTCAAGGAAAAAGGTAAAGCTGAAGGTATTGATATGCCTGAGGCCAAACAGTAGCCCGGTAAGTCGGGGAATTAGGCAGCCTGACGACGTGGAAGATGTCTCAACTATCACGCATAAATAGGCCCGTCGTTTCGCGTATTTTCGCACCTAACCGGTAGCATAGAGAGTAGCTTAACCATCGAAAGGAAGCACACACATGAACTCGGTTGTTCTAGCAGCTCACGGTGCTGAGCACACTGCGGGAATGCTTAACGGCATCCCGACCTATGTTTACGGCATCGTTGCTGCCGTCGTATTTACCGTTCTGCTGCTTGTTACTCTCTCGTACAGCGGACGCGGTATTGTACGGCCCGATCACACACCGGAGCTCATGGAGGGTGACGAAGCACAGGCATTGCGTAGCTATAGCGAGAAGCATAACCGCTAGTCGCTAAGGAAAGTATCGTGACTTTTCAAGCTCTGCGGCTCAGCCTTGAGTCGATTCCGTCGCGAACTCCTGGGCGTGTACGTCTAGGAGTTATGGGCGGCACCTTTGACCCTATTCATCACGGGCATTTAGTAGCCGCCAGCGAGGTTGCGGCGGTGTTTGATCTTGACGAAGTAGTATTCGTACCGACTGGTCAGCCGTGGCAAAAGACGGGGGAGAGGCACGTGAGCGATCCCGAGCATCGTTATCTCATGACGGTGATTGCGACTGCATCTAATCCACGATTTACGGTAAGCCGGATAGATATAGATCGTGGCGGCGCAACGTATACCTTTGATACCCTTAATGAACTACGTGCTCTGCGACCCGATGCAGATCTTTTCTTCATCACCGGTGCAGACGCGATTAGCCAGATCATGACGTGGCGTAATGCTCATAAGCTGTGGGAGTTGGCTAACTTTGTGGGAGTGACCCGTCCGGGACACGAGCTTGATCCTCCGTTAGGCGAAGGACGGCAGATTACCACACTTGAAATTCCCGCGATGGCAATATCGTCAACCGATATTCGCCAACGCGCCTCTAAGGGTGCCCCTATCTGGTATTTGGTTCCTGATGGCGTGGTGCAGTACATCAATAAGTATCGGTTGTATTCTCCTGAGGATGCTGCCACGCACTACGGCGGCGGGCTGCCTCGCCAGAAAGACTCAACAGATATTCAACCAACTAGTGAAGACAAAGTAATGGAACAAGAGGTTTTACATGGCTGAAGCTAAGGGCAAAGAAGAGAAGCCCTACAGCGAGGGAGACGCGTACCTCTACGAAACATACGTGACTGAGGACGGCATTGAGGTGCCGCCTCCCACGCGTGTGATGGGTCCGCGCCGTCTAGCACGTTATCGCGAAGACGTGGCGAACTATCTGCGCGCTATGGGTCGTGGCGAGCGCCCTAACCCTGTTGAGAATATGGGGTCTTTGGCAAATACTCACGATATAGATCCGCGCGTTCTGGCAGTACAGCGTCGTTTTGCTGCACTCGCTACTCAGGGGTCTATTAAGCTGAATGCGAATGATGAAGAGAAACTGCATGAACCTGAGCCGCTAACCAGCACTATGCGTGCTCTTCGCCCGGAAGAGGTCAAAGCTAATAAGCCTGCGCCAGCTGCTGCACCTGCCGCGCCTCCGGTGCCTGCTCCTCAGCCACAGCCGGAAGATTCCCTGCTTCAGGACTCCCTCCATGTGGAGGCAGACGATTTGACGTTCACCTCGTCAATCCCGATTATTTCTCCTGATAATTCCCCGAAGATGCACCAGTACATGGTGCGTGATGAGCCTGTTGTCGAGGGTGAAGATACTGAGATCGTTGAGACCGAGGATCAAACTGTTTCCTCGCAGGCTCGCCCGGCAACTGCACCGCAGCCTACGGTAAAACCCGTTGACGGTAAAGCTCAGCAAAGCCGTCATACAGCTGATGCGCAGAGTGAAGCCGATGAGAACCGCATTAATGTTGCTCCTGTGCCGTTGAACCTTCCTTCGCCCATCCGCGCGATGGATGCTCAGGGACTTGACCTGTCGGTTCTGGACGAGAAATCTCAGCAAGATAGCGCATCCGCTCAAGCTGGCTCTGAGGCTAAGGAACAAAACGATACCGTCGCAGCAAAGAGTTCGGCGCAGCATGCTCAGACTGGTGCTCTTCCTGCGCAGAAAGCGGCAAAGAACGGTTCTGCTAAACGGAAACCGTCGGCAACCGGTACCGTTCCTAAGATTCCTGCCCGTACTGGATCTATGCCGAAGGTCTCGGATCGTACCGGATCAACCCCCAAGGTTTCTGAGCAGAAAGATGCAGCTCCGAAGGTTGTAAACCCCTGGAATACTGTCCGTTTACAGAATCCGATGGGCGCAGATTCACCATCGCAGGCGTCCGAGCGTACCGGATCAACCCCCAAGGTCTCACCGCGTACCGGGTCTGTATCGCGGGTGTCTTCTTCGCGTACTGGGTCTGTGCCTAAGGTACCTACTCGTACCGGTTCGATGTCGAAGGTCTCGGATCGTACCGGTTCGACCCCGAAGGTTTCCGAGCGTACAGGCGCCACCCCGAAGGTGAACACCCGTACAGGTTCCGTCTCGCAGGTGTCTTCTTCGCGCACTGGATCTGTGCCTAAGGTGCCTACTCGTACCGGCTCGATGGCGAAGGTCTCGGATCGTACCGGTTCGACTCCGAAGGTTTCCGAGCGTACCGGTGCCACCCCGAAGGTAAACGCGCGTACTGGTTCGCTTTCACAGGTGAAGAAGTCTGATTCTGCACCCGCTAAATCTCCGGCAACAGGTTCTACCTCTGCTGTTAAACCATCGCCTCAGAGTAAGGATGCAAAGCCTGTTGCACCTTCGAAGAATAAGCCAGGCTTTGATAAAGCTCTAAATGATGGCAAGAACCTCACGTCAGACCAAGCAACTGAACTCGCACAGCGTGTGTCTGCACGTACGGAAAAGGCGATGACCTCCTCAATTGCGAAGGTTAACGCTGCTAAGTCTCCTCGTAGGCTTGGAAATACTGCAAGCATGAAACAGGTCCCTGCAACGAACACGGATGAAACAGTGTCAAAGTACGAATCTATTGAGACAAGCGAAAATAAGTCCTTGTCCCTGCTGTCCTGGATCGTAATTATCGGGTGCATTATCCTAGCTATTCTGGGTGTGTACATGTTTATTTCCAATCAAAGGTAACGATTGGTATAAGCATTTGCTTGCTTTGGCGCCTGTCCGTCAGAGAAATCTGACGGCAAGAAAGGAAAAAATGACTGCTGCACAGTCCTCTTGTGAGGCTCTGCGCATTGCCGCCCGAGCGGCGGAAGAAAAACAAGGAACCCAGCTTTTTGCGGTAGATGCTTCTGACGCTATGGGGCTGATTGACGGTTTCTTGGTAGTTTCGGCACATAATGAGCGCCTCGTCAACGCGGTTGCTGATGAAATTGAGGATGCGCTTCGAGAACAGGTTGATTTGAAGCCTGTACGCCGAGAAGGACGTGCATCTGGTCGTTGGATTCTCCTGGATTTTGGGGACATCGTAGTGCATGTTCAGCATGAAGAGGATCGCGAGTTCTATGCTCTGGATCGTTTGTGGGCGCAGGCTCCGCGTATTGAACTAGGAGTTACCCATGAAGTTCCGTCTGACCTAGAAGGCGAAAGCGAAGAGGAAGCGTCTCGGGTCGTTCCTGCTGACGAGTAACAATTTTGTTGCATCATGTAGGACACCGCTGAGGCATACCAGAATTTGGTATCTTCGGCGGTGCTCTGCATTTTATGTCTGTACCAGTGCGAGAACTTGCATGCGTGGCAGAAAGATGTGTATTATGTTTTCTGTTGCTAAGGCAACGCAAAACTATATGAGGGGATATGGCGCAGCTGGTAGCGCACCTGCATGGCATGCAGGGGGTCAGGGGTTCGAGTCCCCTTATCTCCACTGTTTACCGTCTGGTCCAAAAGGACTGGGCGGTATTTTATTATTTTTCTAACAGTACATGGTGCTTTCACATGAATGTACCTTTGGCGCGTAATAGTATTTGTCCCTCACACGAAATTAATAGTGCGAAGAGATAAGAGGGGTATGGCGATTACCCCGAACAATACATTTAAAAACCTAGCTAAGATTCTAAAAAGAGTTTAAAGAATGTGCTCCTTCATCCAGGGAAGAGAGGGGCGTGCATCCTATTGAGAGCTCCTATGTTGAAGTGCACGATCGACTATTGTCATAACGAAGCGCTTAGGCACCACACGGGTTACAAATCGCGCTACGATGGCGTTACCTAAGCCATCTACAAAGCTGGGCTTGTTAGTCTTGAGAGCGCGCATCGTATTGTCAAGAAGCTGACGTGTGGAACGCAGCTTTCCAACGACAACTCCCTCGCCGGAGTGCTCAAAAAAGGGAGTGTCCGTTGAACCGGGACAGACCGCAAGTACACGGATGCCGTCTTTTTGTGTTTCGGACCAGAGCGCTTCAGTAAAGGAAAGCACGAATGCTTTGGTCGCAGCGTACACTGCCATATGTGGAATCGGCTGGAAAGCGGCGGCTGAAGCTATGTTGATGATCGTACCGTTCTGACGTTCGCGCATCGCGGGCAAGTACCGCGCCGTCAAGCCCACAACAGTAAGGCAATTGAGCCGTACTTCTTCTTCAAGCCTATCTGGATCATCGTCAGCAACATCACGCTGAGTACCAAAACCTGCGTTATTGACGAGTACATCAATCTCTAACCCGGCACGGTTCGTTTTTTCCCAGAGTCGCTCAGCCGCATCCGGCGCGGTAAGGTCACAAGGAATTACCGTTACTGTAATACCGTGCTCGGCGCGCAGCTTTTCGGCTAGAGCCTGGAGTTTACTTTCGGTTCGCGCGACTAAGACGAGGTCGTGTTTCTGAGCGGCATAACGGTGTGCGAACTCCTCACCGATCCCCGAAGACGCACCAGTAATCAATGTGGACATGATTCTCCTTTCGTAATTTTCGTATCAATGTCAAAGCTACAATATACGGTCGTGCTAAAGACCTGCAGGACACGAAAAACTACCTGAAAGCAGAATTTGCCCTAGCCACTGGGAAGAGGAAAGGGGAATACACTTACGAACAGATGGAATAGTTAAGCCATATTTGGAGTATTTAAGGCGTAAAAGCTAAACTTCAAGAAGCTGGGACATAGGCGGAATCTTGCCACAGCGAAGACGCATGAAGTTTCTACGCCCAAGAACCTCACGCCGTGTATTAGGAAAATATTGTCCTTCAGGAGGAAACTCATGCATTCACCGATACCGAGCTACCTTGACGAAGTTCTCCAAAGCGTTGCGGCCGATAGAACGGGTGTGCTTGCGAATTATATTCCTGAACTTGCCGAGGTTGATCCTGAACGTCTTGGCGCCTCTATAGCTATGGTCGATGGGGAACTCTATGCTTCCGGCGATACTGATTCGCTATTTACCATTCAATCCATCTCAAAGCCTTTCGTGTATGCTTTAGCCCTTGCTGATCGCGGGTTTGAGAAAGTCTTAGACAAAGTTGGAGTTGAACCGTCCGGGGAACCCTTCAACGAGATCTCCCTTGAAGACAGCTCTGGTCGTCCGCTAAACCCCATGATTAACGCCGGCGCAATTACCACGCATTCTTTAGTCGGTACAGAAACAATGAATCGGGCAGAGCGTATGGAACGTGTGATTTCTGGGCTCTCTGCCTTCGCTGGCCGTTCCCTTGACGTTGATGAAGCGGTGTACTCATCTGAAATCGAGCACGCGCATCGTAATCTAGCGATCGCTCATATGCTTCGCAGTCACGACATTCTCACGGAGAACCCCACCGGTGTAGTCGAAGGCTACACCCGTCAATGCTCTTTGCTGGTAACCGTGCAGGATTTGGCGATGATGGCGGCAACTCTGGCAAACTACGGAATTCAACCCGTTACCGGGGAACAGGTAGTACCTAAGACAGTGGTGCGCCAGGTACTGAGTGTTATGTTCACCTGCGGTATGTACAACGCTGCAGGGGACTGGGCAACGCAGGTCGGAATTCCCGCTAAAAGTGGGGTAGGCGGGGGAATTATTGGCGCCGTACCGGGCCAGCTGGGACTAGCAACATTTTCACCACGCCTAGATGTACACGGCAACAGCGTGCGCGGTGTATCTCTCTTCGAACGATTCTCCTCAGATATGGGCATGCACGTTATGAACATACCCACTGTTGCTCGGTCCGCAATACGAGCTAACTACCGAATAGGCTCCGGTGAGAAAATAACCCAGGTAATTCAACTGCAGGGCAGAATTAGATTTGCCGGTGCAGAGCGAGTTATCCGTGAAATTGTTGATACACACTACATGGGAACACGAATAGCGCTTGATGTTACCCGAGTTTATTCTGTGGATGAGGTCGCCCAGCATATGCTTCTAGAAATTATGAGAAGAATGAGACACGAGGGATACACTGTATATCTGATTGATCAAGATGACACTATTACAAATCTTGAGGCCCTGAGAACTATGGATGTTGCCGTATTGGGCAGCATTGACGAACTCGAATACTACTAGTCTTTGAAAATTTATAAGGTGTCATGATGAAACGTATTGCTATTTTAGGCCGCGGTGGTGCCGGCAAAAGTACCCTGGCTTCCTATCTTGCTACCCGCTATAAACTACCTGTTTTCGAGCTAGACCAGTATTTCTGGGATGAAGACCTTACGCCTACTCCAGTAGATCAGTGGAATGTTATTCATCAGCAGATCATCTCTGAGCCTGAATGGATTATAGACGGTGATTTAGGCGTATATGATACCAAACTACTAGAACGGCTCAAGGCTGCAGACACGGTTATTCTCTTAGACTTTAGCGCTCGCGTATGTGGTATGCGTGCGTTACGGCGCTCCCCGGAGAACCTAGAATTTTGGAAATGGATTCTGCGCTATAGGCGCGATAGCTTGCCGCGTATTATGGCGGCATGCGCGCATCCAGAAGTACAAGCCCATATATACCGGTTCTGTGCCCCTGCCGAGCTCGATAATTTTCTCGAAAACCTTCGATAGCAAGAATATTATGCTGAATTTTGTGAGGCTTCTAGGGAAAATCTGAAGATCTTCTGGAGAAGACATTCGTTATAACTCAGAGATAAAAACTTTATAATAATGAACCTGTTCTAAGAAACATATGTCAAGATATGACTCCATTGGGAATTTCTCAAATATAAAAACACGGAGTATTAGAGACCATAAGTTTAGGCTAAACTAGTACAGAGAGCTACGGTAGCTCTCCATGAGGATTTATTCACCACTCATTCATGAGGAATAATTGTATATGAGAAACCACATTGTCGCGGTGGCGCTTATTGGTGCCGTGTTGTTTACCGGATGCTCCGGCAATAATGCCCGCAAAGAACAAACCCCTTCTTCATCCCCATCAGTCTCTGCGACGGTCTCTACGAGCACTTTTGCAAGCCCTACGGCTTCCATAACTCCGTCACTAACCCCTACTCCAACTACATCTCCCACTATTTCTGAAGTAACGCCAGAACCAGCTGCCACTGCTGACGCTGAACAGCATGAGGATGTTGTCGAGGTACCTCTTGATGACGCCTCTACTTCTACCCCTCAGCCCGAGGCAGCTCAACAACCTTCTCCGGTTCAACAGCAACAGGATTCCGTGCAGCAGCAACCTGTTGCTCCCGTGCCTGCGCAGACTTCGGCGCAGCAACGGCATATTGCCCCGGTTCCAGAACAGCCTGCGCCTGTAAATAACGGTGGTGGTGTCTATTACAAAAATTGTGCTGCTGTACGGGCGGCAGGGGCTGCGCCTTTATACCGCGGACAGCCGGGGTATGGAACTCATCTTGATTCAGACGGTGATGGTATCGCCTGCGAACCTAAAAAGAAATAAACCCTAATAACTACGTTATAAAAAGTTGGGTGGGAACGCTCCCGCCCAACTTTATAAGTTATGTAAAAGCACTATGTCTCTGCACGAGAGCACGATAGGGTAGAAGTATATGTACCCATATAAACACCAGAGTCCAAGCAAAGAAACTCCACATCGTAATTCGGCGGATCGTTTCACCCGTATACCACGCCGAGCGGCCGTTTTAGGTATGCTCACCCCGCTTTTGGGCGCAGGCGTGCCTTATGCCGTAACACGAGATGAAAAGGTCGCGGGTATTGAAGAATCAGCATCATGGGTAGATTCGTCCTCTGCATCTTCGGCACCAGCGTTAGATTCCTCAGAAGAGGATGACCAGCAGAAAGCGGCTTTGCCGGAGTCGATAAATCCCATAGAGGTGGCGCACCCGTGGGATGAACCGCAAACCGCTTTGGAAGGTGCAGGGAACTATATTGCTTGGACCGTTGATGACGGGAAAAGCCCTGATGTTGTGCGCGCCTATGCAGATTTTGCCGCCCGAACGGGAACCCGGCTTACCTTCTTTATCAACGGGTCATATAACGCTTTTGAACCGAACCTAGACGTTCTTAAACCGTTGGTAGAATCAGGGCAGATTCAAATCGGCAATCATACGTGGTCGCATGCGGCGCTGACTACGCTAGATGATGCAGGAATTGCCGAAGAATTGACGAAAAATGACGAAGAGATACAGCGGCTTTTCGGCGTGTCTTCTAAACCATATTACCGCCCACCATATGGATACTATGATTCTCGTGTGCTTGAGGCTGCGGCAGGTGCAGGATTCGACAGGGCGGTTCTCTGGTACGGGTCTTTAGCTGATTCTTCACCCATACCTGCCGAAGAAATATACGCATATTCCGAAAAATATGCGAACTCGCAGACTATTCTCATTGGCCATTTGAACTACCCCGGAGTTATTGAAGTGCTCGATAAGATCAAAATGCTTTTGGATGAACGGAATCTTACCCCCGTAACCTTGCGCGACTATTACGGGTAGAACGTACACTGGGATAAATTAGTGCTGTGCGAGTTTTACCGGCGTAATCGTTAGTCTCTTGAAAGGTACATGATGCGCGTAGATATTTGGTCAGATATTGTTTGCCCTTTCTGCTATTTAGGTAAGAGGAATTTTGAAATAGCTCTCGCCCAATTTGAGCACCGTGATGAGGTAGAGGTTCGTTGGCATAGCTTTGAGCTCGACCAAAATGCCCGGGAAGATAATGCTTTGCCGCTTGCTGAACGCATTGCCGCGAAATATTCCCTCAACCTAGAAGAATCTATTGCTACCCAAGAAGGAATAGCAGAACGTGCCCAAGAAGTAGGCTTGGATTTTAACTGGCGCAACGCAAAGTACGGCAATAGTTTTGATGCCCACCGTATTATTCATCACGCAACTGCACAGGGAAAAGCCGCAGAGGCTCAAGAGGCTTTCAAAAAAGCATATTTTACGCAGGGACGCTCCATCGAAAAACACGAGTCCATACGGAAGATTGCCGCTGAAATCGGTCTCGATTCACGTCAGGTTGATGAAATACTCGCGGCTGATCACTATGCTGAGGACGTGCGCGCTGATGAACGTGTGGCACAGGAATTGGGTATTACGAGTGTTCCCTTCTTTTTGATCGAGGCGCAGTGGGTTATTAACGGGGCTCAACCGCCCGCAGCGATTTTGGAAGGACTCAACCGGGTTTGGGCTGAAACTCACAAGCCCTAAATTATAAGTCCTGTACGGCCGAACACGGCTTCAAAGCTCTAATGCCTCCAAGGGGAGAGCGGAAGGAACAACCTGTGGATTCGGTGGGCATGGCTGTTCCTATGGCAGCCAAAGCAAATGATGCTAGATCAAAACATGTGCCTCTATAACTGTTTGCTGTACCTACGGTCAAAGATGCACATATTTCTTAAAATCCTGTATGTTTCTAATTTCCGGTGATGCCAAGGCCAGATCCCGCGGCTGGAGCTGGGGAAGCTGGTTCTTCTTTCTTTTCGTCCTTCTTATCTTCGGGTTTTGGCTCGGAAGCCTTACGTTCTTCCTCGGTTAGCCCCTCAAAATAGTCGTTGAGTGTGACCGTGATGAGTTTACGCTCGGCGACTAGCCCAGCAAGACGATCAAGAAGCGGAATAATGGTCGTGAAATTCAGATGCCCTAACAGGATTCGTTGCGGCAGAACGTATTTGAGCGATCGCATATAGATAACACGCGCTGAGGTTTTAGCCTCATCTCCGAGAGTTCCCTCCCACAGCACCGGGCGCGTGTATCCTACGCTAGCGGCTACTTTGAGCACTCGCGCATCATAGCTGCCGTAGGGGGGACGAAAATAAGGCTTTGCCGAGACCCCAAAAACTCTTTGAATCTCAGCCTCGTTCTTCTCTAGTTCGTGCTTAATCTGATCATCTTTGAGAGTTTTTAAATCGGGGTGACTAAAGGTGTGGTTTGCAATTTGAAGCTGTCCGGTTTGCACTAGCGGCTTAAGCACATCAACATTTTGAGTGAACCCCACATAGGTCATATTGACAAAGAAGGTTAGGCGCACACCGGTACGCGCAGCAAATTCTGCGTAGGCTCGAATTGTTTCTGGGCTGACTCCATCGTCAACGGTCCACGCGATATAACGTCCTTCACCCGGCAGGCGGGTCATAGGGGCAGACCACGGCTGTTTCGCAATAGTTGCTACGTTGAAACCTTCATTCGGCTTTGGCGGCGCTGTGGGAGAGAACGTGAGCGACTCAGGAATATTATCCTGTGTTTCATGAGCGGTAGAGGAAAAATCGCTAGTAGTCGCATTAATAGTCTTGGGCGTGGAGGCAAAAATAATCGGTGCTAATGCACCGAGAGAACCAGCGAGAAGCAGACGGCGTGAAGGAGAGTGCGGCATACTCTTAAGGATAACGTGCGGTTAGCTCAAGAGATGACAATCGACGCTTTTGCGAAAGTGTCAGATTTTAACTAGTACGGATACAATGCTGAACCTTGCATCATCTAGCGTTTTCGCCTGTAGCCTACTGTTACCATGGACATATGGTCAAGAAAATTACTCTCGTTGCGGCCGCTTCGGTTGCGTTACTCACCGGGTGCTCCGCAGAAGTTGTGCCCGGTTTGTCTCTGAATTCCGCTCCAGACTATGGAAATCGCGGCGATATTACCGTCTCTGCCGAGATCCTAAACGGCAGTGAACATAATGGTTATAAGGCTCAAACTGGAAAGCTTCGGATCTTTCAAGACGGTCAAGAAATCAACTCTGCCGAACAGAGTCTAGAAGCGAAAACTAACTACTACCGACTGACTTCGACTGATAACCATGAGTTGGCTGGCAAGGTCATTCAGGTAGCTGTTTATGCGGATAACCCTAATGACGTGGTGAAATGCGGTATCAAAGTTACCGGTGAAGAAGAGCCTGTGCACCACGTAGAACAGGCAGAAGGTAAAGGTTCGGCGTACTGCCAGGTAAAACTCAGCTCAGGTCCATTCCAGCTGCATACTGAAGAATCCGGGCAGTCTGAGCATCACTAGAAAGTGGTGAGCACTGAACTGATACTTGTTCCTTCATCGGCTGAGAGTATCTGATCTATCGCACACACTAAATCCGTAGCAGCCCTAACGACGAAAGAGAAGGACTCGGTTTCCACAGTAGAGGGGAACCGAGATCCTTTTCTCTTTAACCCGTTTGAATACCCCCTGAGAAAAAGGTTGAGCGGCTATGAAACTAATTGATGAGGACGCTTTAGAAGTCGAACTTGAAAATAGGGTGTTTTATTGCAAGATATGGAAAACTAGAAAGCATGGAGAATCTAGGCTCACAAGAATTGCGCAGCGTGGTCACCGAAGTTGCAGGTGAAGCCGTTAACCTAGGGTATCGTATGGGCGATGCCGTGCATCGTTGGCGTGAACAGCGAGCTGTGGCTCACGGGCGTGAGCCTATTGTGGTGCCTTCTGAAGGATATGGACGGGTAGCCACAGATACTGAATCCGGGTGGGTGCGTATTCTTGGGCGTGCCCTCTATAAGACGGCTGCTTTTGAAAAACTCCTGCATGTGGTGGAAGGCACCGAAGATACCGATAACCCGACGCGCGGGTGGCGGGCTTTTACCACCGTTGCCATGTCGGATGTGTATGTGACTATTCTTATTGCGGGGCATACGTTTGAGGTACAAACCGACCGTGGTGGAGTGCTGGATGTGCGCCTTGACCTAGACTTACCGGCCGGAATGCATAAGGTCATCATGTATGTACCGGGTTCCCGCGCCGTTGAAACTAACGTTTATATCGTTCCGGAATCCCAGAAAATCGGGGTTATCGTAGACGTCGATGATACCGTTATGGTGACTATGTTGCCGCGTCCTCTTGTCGCTGCGTGGAACTCTTTTGTACTGGATGAGCACGCGCGCATTCCGACCCCGGGCATGGCGGTGCTCATGGACCGCATTCATCGAGCACATCCTCAGGCACCTTTTATGTATCTTTCCACTGGCGCTTGGAATATTACACCGACACTGCGCCGCTTTCTGACCCGCAACGGCTACCCGCGTGGAACCTTCCTATTAACAGACTGGGGGCCAACTCCTGACCGCTGGTTTAGGTCGGGGTCCCAACACAAAGTGAACTCTCTAAAACGACTTGCCCAAGAATTTCCCCAGATGCAGTGGATTCTTATCGGCGACGACGGACAGCGTGACCCGGATATATACAACGGATTTGCGGTGCGCTACCCGCAGAACGTCGCCGCTATCATGATTCGTAACCTCACGGTGGGGGAGAGCGTTCTCGCCTCTGGGCGGGTCTGGAGCGATCAGAGAGCGCAAAAAATGACAAATTCTCCATTGTGGATGGAAGCGAATGATGGGCATACGTTGAGCCGACTGCTTCGTGAGCGAGGACTTCTCTAAACACGTATTAGGTTGTACATCTGTATGGCTGTTCTCTGTGGTGTGGGGAAGAGCTGACCTCATCTTGAGGGCTGGCAGGGGAAGATCAACTATTGAGACAGTAGATCATTACGCTTATCCACAGGCGAACTGTACTGACCTCATACGAGATGTGGGTTTTACTGGGTTTGACGATTTCTTTCACAAAAACCCAACAACACGCCGATCATCTGAATGTTTCAAAAATTTCTTAATCACATCTTTGCCATACTCTCAAAAGCCATAAAAAACTTCCAACACGACGCATGTAGGTGGATTCCAGTCGAGTTTTTCAGCCTCGTTCCGCAGAGAATCAAGGAATGGGTATAAAAGCTTAAAAATCAAGAGGGAAACAATGCCAGAAATCTCACACAAAGGCCTGTTCGCCCTGAAAAAACAGAACAGATTTTCAGTTTAAAAGAGCGATGCGTGTTCCGCTCACAGAGCCGATATGTGGATAACTCTGTATTGTCCGCAATAATTAGCGGAATTACACTCTCCTGAGGTGTGGATAAACTGAATGTCCTTGTGCTCGCGTGTGGGTTTCTCGAACAAAACATCCACACTTCACCACAGCATCTTGTGCCAGAGAAATTTTCAGACACAACATGTAGTATTAATACCCGGCTCGATTCTTTGCGCGGCCGATGACGAAATGCTTCCAGTCTTCTAGAGCTAAAGGAAGTCTCATCAAGCACAAGAATCCTCTGCCTTGCACACAAAGTATTCACGCAATTACGCTCCGCCTTGGGGCTGACAAGGAGAAAACCGATGGTAGTGACCGTGTACACCAAACCGCAGTGCGTTCAGTGCAACATGACTTACCGGGCGCTAGACGCCAAGGGCATCAACTACGACAAAGTAGACATTACGGAAGATTCCCGGGCGCTAGAGATGGTTAAGTCCCTCGGATACATGCAGGCACCGGTCGTCATCGCCGGTGAAGAGCATTGGTCAGGATTCCAGCCTGACAAGATTAACGCGCTTGCATTAGCATAGGCGGCAGCGTCAAGCACGACTCAACCCACAGAATTTCCGTGGGTATTCGATCGTGGAGTAAGGAGAAATATGAGCACCCCCCTCGCACAAAATCCTACGCATGAGAACGCTGAGATTCAGAAGATTATTCTTCAGACACGTGATGCCGCTGAGGGCCGAGCGACTCAAAGCTCGTTGGGTAAGGATTCGCCGCTCGTTGTCTACTTCTCCTCAATTTCAGGCAACACTCATAAGTTCGTTGAGAAACTACAGGCACGAAACGTGCGCCTTCCTCTGCGAACTAAGGATGAGACTCCCGTTATGCACGAACCCTATGTGCTGTGCGTACCCACATACGGGAAGCCTGAAGGTGCAGGCAATGTTCCCCCGCAGGTAGTCAAATTCCTGAACAACGAAGAGAACCGTCGCCAGCTTCGCGGTGTTATCGGATCGGGAAATACAAACTTCGGATCTCTCTTCGGAATCGCAGCAGATATTGTGGCGAAGAAATGCGATGTTCCCTTGCTCTTCAAGTTCGAGCTTATGGGAACCTCCTCAGATGTCGAAAAAGTAAACAAAGGATTGGAAGAATTTTGGACGCAAAACTGCCTTCAGCGCTAGAGACTCTCGGTGCCGGACACAGCTCCAAAGCGGTACCTGACAAGTTCAAAGGTATGAGTTACCACGAGCTGAACGCTTTGCTGAATCTCTACGATGAAAACGGCATGATCCAATTTGACGCCGACCGTCAAGCCGCACGTCAGTATTTTCTTCAGCATGTTAATAACAACACGGTTTTCTTCCACGATCTCGAAGAAAAAATCGAGTACCTGATTGAGAATCAGTACTACGAGCCGGAACTCTTCGACCGGTACAGTTTTGACTTTGTGAAGTCTCTTTTCAAACGTGCCTATGCTGCCAAGTTCCGTTTTCCCACCTTCCTAGGCGCCTTCAAGTTCTACACTTCCTACGCGCTCAAGACCTTCGACGGTCAGCGTTACCTGGAGCGTTTCGAGGATCGTGTATGCATGGTGGCTCTGCTTCTTGCTGAAGGCAATGGAAAACTTGCAGAAGAGATCGTAGATGAGATCATTTCCGGTCGTTTTCAGCCCGCAACCCCGACCTTCCTGAACGCTGGTAAGAAGCAGCGTGGTGAGCTCGTTTCCTGCTTCCTGCTGCGTATTGAGGACAATATGGAGTCGATTGGCCGTTCCATCAACTCTGCCCTGCAGCTTTCAAAACGTGGAGGTGGTGTCGCGTTCGCCCTCACGAACCTACGTGAGTCTGGGGCTCCCATCAAGAAGATAGAGAACCAATCATCCGGTGTTATACCTGTGATGAAGCTCCTTGAGGATGCGTTCTCATATGCAAATCAGTTGGGTGCTCGTCAGGGTGCAGGCGCGGTTTACCTGCACGCGCATCACCCCGATATTTATGCTTTCTTAGATACTAAGCGTGAAAACGCGGACGAGAAGGTGCGCATTAAGACCCTGTCTTTGGGCGTTGTGATTCCTGATATTACCTTCGAGCTGGCAAAGCGTAACGAAGATATGTATCTGTTCTCGCCCTACGATGTAGAACGTATCTACGGAGTAGCTTTCTCAGATATCAACGTTTCTGAGAAGTACTACGAAATGGTGGATGACTCGCGGATTCGCAAGACCAAGATCAACGCGCGCGAGTTCTTCCAGACTATTGCTGAGGTGCAGTTCGAGTCCGGGTATCCCTACGTGATGTTTGAGGATACGGTTAACCGGTCTAACCCGATTGAAGGCAAGATCATCATGTCTAACCTTTGTTCGGAGATTCTGCAGGTTTCAAAGCCGTCGATTTACCATGACGATTTGAGCTACGCCGAAATTGGGAAAGATATTTCGTGCAACCTTGGGTCTCTCAACATCGCAATGACCATGGACGGTGATGACCTAGGAAAAACCGTCGAAACCGCTATTCGTTCGCTTACCGCAGTTTCCGACCAATCCGATATTCGTTCCGTGCCGTCTATCGAACGCGGTAACGATATGAGCCACGCGGTCGGTCTGGGGCAGATGAACCTGCACGGGTACCTGGCGCGTGAGCACGTTTACTACGGTTCCGAAGAAGGTCTGGACTTCACCAATATTTACTTCTACACGGTGACGTACCATGCTATTCGCGCTTCCATGGAGATCGCCAAGGAGCGCGGCGTGACCTTTGAAGGGTTTGAGAGTTCAAAGTACGCTAACGGTGAGTTCTTCGCCAAGTACATTGAGAAGGAATGGGAACCGCAGACCGAACGGGTGCGTGAGCTGTTTGCTAAGCATCATATTCCGACCCGCGAAGACTGGATTCAGCTTGCCGCCGATGTAGCCCAATACGGCATGTACAACCAGAACTTGCAGGCCGTTCCGCCCACCGGGTCTATCTCGTACATCAACGGTTCGACTTCTTCGATCCACCCGATTGCTTCTAAGATTGAGATTCGTAAGGAAGGTAAGCTGGGGCGTGTCTACTACCCGGCACCGTTCATGACGAACGATAACCTGGAATACTTCCAAGATTCCTATGAAATTGGGTACGAGAAGATCATTGATACCTATGCCGTGGCAACGCAGCATGTGGATCAAGGTCTGTCTTTGACTCTCTTCTTCCGAGATACTGCGACCACTCGCGATATTAACCGTGCCCAGATTTACGCATGGCGTAAGGGTATCAAGACTATTTACTACATTCGCCTGCGTCAGATGGCTCTTGAAGGCACCGAAGTTGAGGGCTGCGTATCCTGCATGCTGTAAATGAGTCAGCATCTTACGGGTTTCGGGGTGCAAGAGGTTCTTCTTGTACCCCGAAACAGACTCGCTTGGTAACTTAGAAAATATTACATGCCTGTGTGGGCGTGACATCCAATCTGGGAGATACACATGAGTGAAAAAGTGCACCTCGTCGACCACCCGATTGAGGCTATTAACTGGAACCGTCTTGAAGATGATAAGGATCTTGAGGTATGGGACCGTTTGACCGGTAACTTTTGGTTGCCTGAAAAGGTTCCGCTGAGCAATGATGTTCCCTCATGGAAGACCTTGACGGCAGAAGAAAAAGAGTTGACCATGCGTGTTTTTACGGGGCTGACTCTGCTGGATACTATTCAGGGCACCGTTGGTGCTGTGTCTCTTTTGCCTGATGCAGTCACCGCCCACGAAGAGGCCGTATACACCAATATTGCCTTCATGGAGTCGGTGCACGCTAAGTCGTATTCTTCGATTTTCTCGACTCTGAGTTCGACTAAAGAGATTGACGATGCCTTCCGTTGGGCTTCCGAAAATGAGCACCTGCAGAAGAAAGCGAAGATTATTCTCGCATACTACACGGGGGATGATCCGCTTAAGAAGAAGGTTGCCTCTACGCTGCTGGAGTCCTTCCTGTTCTACTCAGGGTTCTACTTGCCCATGTACTGGTCGGCGCACGCTAAACTGACGAATACCGCCGATCTGATTCGTCTGATTATTCGTGACGAGGCTGTTCACGGCTACTACATTGGCTATAAATTCCAACGTGGTTTAGCAAAAGAGAGCCCGGAACGGCAGGCAGAACTTAAGGAGTACACCTTCAACCTGCTGTACGAATTGTATGAGAATGAGGTAGCCTACACGCATTCACTCTATGACGGTGTGGGCTGGAGCGAAGACGTCAAGAAGTTCCTGCACTACAACGCGAATAAGGCTCTCATGAACCTGGGGTATGAAGCGATGTTCCCCGCGAGCGTGACCAATGTTTCGCCTGCTATTTTATCGGCTCTTTCGCCCAACGCCGACGAGAACCACGACTTCTTCTCGGGATCTGGCTCATCTTATGTGATCGGTAAAGCCGTGAACACTGAGGATGAGGACTGGGATTTTTAGTCTCAAAAACTGATCCTGAGATCAGGAAGATATAACTTTAAGAAACCCGTATATTTCCTTGAAAACATAGGGAATATACGGGTTTTGTGCGTCAAATTCAGGGGAGTCTAGGAGACTCGTAAAAATTTTTTAAATCTTGGGTGTGTCATCTTTATGTAACTCTTCACTTGAGATTTAAAAACTTATAGGGTGGAGGTGCAAGCAATTGTCGAGCAAAGGAGCGATGCTCATGTTTAAGACTACGCTGTCAGCCGTTCGGCGTGCCACCCTGGTCGGGGTCGGTGCCGTCTCTCTCGCGTTGGGCGCTTCGATGCTGTCCGCCCCCGCAGCTTCTGCCTATGTGCAGGCGTTCGTTCCGGTCATTCCTCCGGCAACTAGCTCGGATGCAGGTATCTCAGCTCCGGCAGTACATGATTCGAACTCCGTCCCCTTGGAACATGAACATGTTGTTAACTGGTCGGATTATGAGGTGACGGGTGATCATGAGATTACCTTTAGCGTACCGACCGGTACCGCAACTTGTTTTGATGTACGTGCCGAAGCTGCTGAAAGTAACGGTACTCTCCACGTGGCCACTGTTGAGGGCTCCGTGCTTGGAGCGCCCGATAAGTGCACCATGGAAGGGCGCACCGTTAAGGTAAGGGTTTACACCAATGCTCCTGCATCGTCCTTGAAGGTGCAGCAGCTTCCTGCATCGCAGGTAACCCTTCATGAATAAGAAGAAGATCCAGCCTGTGTAAGGTGGCGAGATCCAATGCTAGAGAGTATCAAAAGATAGCTTGGGTAGACGGGTCTTTCACACATACTCTCTGAGAGGGATAATGATCGGGGTACCTCACCTAAAATGGTGTGAGGTACCCCGATTTATATTCGATATTCACTAATAAATTGAGCGCTAGGTTATGCATGCTTCTTATTCTCTTGCGCCATTAAATCTTGGTAGTACGCAATTTTTCGGTCCACAAAATCAATCCTTCGCTGAGCATCAAGTAGCTGCTGACGGGCAACGTGTGCGTAATATTCGATAATGTGTAAACGCTCCGATGCTGTAGACACGCCACGACGGCTGAGGTCTACATAGGCTTTGACATCGTTAATGCTCATACCGCATGCACGTAAGCAGTGAATCGTTTCAAACCACCCCACGCATTCTTCGGTGAAAACACGCCGTCCATGTTCATCTCGTTGCACAGTGGGAATAAGGCCTTTGTCGCTGTAATACCGTACCGTATGCGGGCTTATGTCAAGCTTTTCTGAGATTTCTTTGACGCTGTAACTCATAATTCCAGTATCTCACGGCACCCCAAAGGTATAAGATACTAAGTTTTATTCTCAAAAATAGATGTGGAATAACATAGCTTTTATCTTCCATGGTGCTTGCTTTCGAGTAACTCGAAGGGCGTACTCTAATACAACGACTGGTTAAAACCTAAAGAATTTACATGAAAGTGAGTACAGCTAATGCGTTCAGTAATCATGGAAGCCCCCGGTAAGGTCGTCGTCAACGAAGTTGAGAAGCCGACCTTGCTCGAACCCACCGACGCCATCATCAAGCTCGCAGCATCCTGCATCTGCGGCTCCGACCTGTGGCCCTACCGCGGCGCACAGCCCGTTGAGCACCGAGCAATGGGCCACGAATACATCGGCGAGGTCGTAGAAGTCGGCTCCGAGGTCACCACCGTAGTCCCCGGCGACTTCGTCGTAGGCTCCTTCTGCATCTCCTGCGGCGAGTGCGAAACCTGCACCGCAGGCTACCCCTCCCGCTGCCTCAAGGCAATCGCAGCAGGCGACGCCTTCATCGGCGCACGCTCCAACGGCACCCAGGCAGAATACGCCCGCGTACCCTTCGCAGACGGCACCCTCGTCAAGACCCCCGCAGCACCCACCGCAGAGCAGATCCCGCACCTCATGGCGGCATCCGACGTGCTCGGCACCGGCTGGTACGCAGCAGACGCCGCCGGTGCAACTCCCGGCAAGACCATCGTCGTGGTTGGCGACGGCGCAGTCGGCCTGAGCGCAGTCATCGGCGCTAAGCAGCTCGGCGCGGAAAAGATTATCATCATGTCCCGCAACCCCGAACGTCAGGCGCTCGCTAAGGCATTCGGCGCAACCCATGTGGTGGAAGAGCGCGGCGAAGAGGGCATCGCCAAGGTCATGGAGCTCACCGACGGCGTGGGCGCACACGGTGTCGCGGAGGCTGTTGGCACCCAGCAGTCCTTCGACCAGGCTCTCGGCTGCGTACGCCACGGCGGCTACATCGGCTTCGTGGGCGTGCCGCACGACAGCTCCATCGGCACCGATAAGCTCTTCGGCAAGCAGGTTCACCTGGAGGGCGGCCCCGCCCCCGTGCGCAAGTACCTGCCGACCCTCATCGACCTGATTTACAAGGGCGAAATTGAGCCCGGCAAGGTATTCGACCTGGTTCTGCCCATCGACGAGGCAGCTAAGGGTTACGAGGCAATGGACCAGCGCACCGCCACCAAGGTTCTGCTGACCATGCCGTAATAGCTGCTCGTATCGCCGGTTGGCTGTATCGCCGGTTCTTGTGCCTGCTGTACCGGCAAACCGGCGTGTATGCGCTACTGATCCCCGCACCGACCCTGTTCGTTCCACGTGAGCGTAGGGTGCCGGTTGCGGGGATTAGTGCATTAAAAATTGGGTTTATTTGCCACCTTCCGGCGAGGTGGGGGACAAATGCGTGAGCTAAGGCATAGAATGAAAGAGCATGATTCGTACAACTCGAAGGATGATAATGACGAAGAAGCCTTTCCCTTCCGACCTCGAAATCGCACTTGCCGCCGATCTGTGGCCCATCAACAAGATCGCAGCGGACAACGGCATCAGCGAAGATCGCCTTGAACCCTACGGCAAGTATGTTGCTAAGGTCCTCCTCGACGAAACCACCAACGCAGAGACCGCCCGCAAGCGCGGCTCCAAGTACATCGTGGTTACCGCAGTCACCCCCACCCCGCTCGGTGAAGGTAAGACCGCAACCTCCGTCTCCCTCGCACAGGGCTTTGCACAGACCGGCCGCAAGGCAATCCTGGCTCTGCGTCAGCCCGCAATGGGCCCGACCTTCGGCATCAAGGGCGGCGCAGCAGGCGGCGGCTACTCCCAGATCGTTCCCATGGAGAAGCTGAACCTGCACCTGACCGGCGACTTCCACGCCGTCACCGCAGCACACAACCTGCTTGCCGCAATGATCGACAACCACCTGCACCACGGCAACGAGCTGCGCATCGACCCGCGCGCAATCGAGTGGCGCCGCGTTATCGACATGAACGACCGCTCCCTGCGCAACATCGTCGTGGGCCTGGGTGAACGCATGGACGGCGTGGTCCGCGAGACCGGTTTCGACATCACCAGCGCCTCCGAAATCATGGTGATTCTCTCGCTGGCAACCTCCTTCAAGGACCTGCGCGAGCGCCTGGCAAAGATCGTGATCGGCCTGAACTACGACGGCGAGCCCGTCACCGCGGCCGACCTGAAGGCTGACGGCGCAATGGCCGTCATCCTGGCAGACGCCATCAACCCGAACCTGCTGCAGACCCTGGAGCACACCCCCGCACTGATTCACGCGGGCCCCTTCGGCAACATCGCAACCGGTAACTCCTCCGTGGTCGCCGACTATGTTGGCCTGGAGTACTCCGACTACGTGATTACCGAGGCTGGCTTCGGTGCCGACATGGGTGCGGAGCGTTTCTTCAACGTCAAGTGCCGCGTCTCCGGCCTGAAGCCCGACGCAGCAGTGCTCGTCGTCACCGTGCGCTCCCTGAAGTCCCACTCCGGCCTGTACAAGATCGTTCCGGGCAAGCCCCTGCCCGAAGGCATGCTGCAGGAAAGCCCCTCCGACGTGGAGAAGGGCGCAGAGAACCTGAAGAAGCACATCGAGATCGTGCGCAACTTCGGTGTTCAGCCGGTCGTGGCAATCAACGCGTTCCCGACCGACTTCGAGTCCGAGCACGAGACCATCCGCCGTATCGCTGAGGAAGCTGGCGCTCGCGTCGCTATTCACCGCGGTGTGGCTGAGGGCGGTAAGGGCACCACCGACCTGGCAAACGTAGTTGCTGAGGCATGTGACGACGTTTCGGATCTGAAGTACACCTACGACCTTGAGGACTCCATCGAGACCAAGATCGAGAAGGTCGCCACCAAGGTCTACGGCGCGGACGGCATCTCCATTGCTCCCGCTGCCGCTAAGCAGCTGAAGCGTTTCGCTGAGCTGGGCTACTCGCACCTGCCCGTGGTTATCGCGAAGACCCACCTGTCCATCTCTTCGGATGCAACTCTGAAGGGCGCACCGACCGGCTGGACCCTGCCCGTGCGCGAGGTTCGCCTGGCTGCAGGTGCTGGCTATGTCTACGCTATCTGCGGCACCATGCGCACCATGCCGGGCCTGAGCAAGAGCCCCGCAGCTGAGCGCATTGGCTTCGACGAGAACGGCGTGATGGTCGGCCTGTCCTAAGGCGACTATTCCGGCTGATCTATAGCTAGTGGAGGCGGCGTTCCTTCCCCACAGCGGGGGAGGGGCGCCGCTTTCCTGTGCTCCAGTGGTGGCAGGTACCGGGCGGCAGATGGGGTGAATGCCGGTGTGATTGCCAGTGAAAAGGCTGAGCATTGGGGTTTTGGGTGCTGAACGGTGCTGAATGGCGGGGGAGTGAAGGATAGTGGAACCCCTAGTGGAGGGGTCTTTCACCCTTTCCTTGAAGGCTTCCCGAGTGCCCCTCCGGAGGGTGGAATTGGTACGTGCTGGTTAATAATTGGGCTCTATTTATGCTTGAAAGTCAGTTTTTATTAAACAATCTGTAGAGATTGATTTTTTAGTGACACACTGTCTTGCATTTTGTGAAAATATGATATTGACTAGGTGTTTTATTTTTTGACAGGGGTTTCAATGGGTGTACTCAGTGAACCTGAAGGCGGGGCTGCTGTTATCGTTTTGTTATAAAAGTTCTACTTTAGGGGGTGCCTAATGGGATCAAACAGACCAATTGATTTTTCCCTCGCGTGTATACCTGAACATGTTTTGAACAGTGTGCGGCACATTTTTTCCGTTTCATGAAGTTGCAAGAGCTTGAAGATAGTTTGACCTTAACCCTCTACTTCCGCGGAATACCGGGTTGAAACCGGGTATTAAGCCTTCAAAATTACTGAGTGTGAAGCTCAGGTTAAAGGTGCACTGAAGTGCCAAATGAGGGAAAATCTAAAATTATTTTGAGTGAAATAAGTCACGCTAAAACTCGAAAAAAATGAAATTGGTACGTATGGATAGCCTAAAAAACAGCTATTTTTATTACAGAACGATTACATTGAGGTGCGGGTCACTAAAATCGGCTCTCCGTACCAAATTGAGGGGTAAAACAGCCCCCAAAAAGTTCGCTACTATTGAGTCATCAAGTAATCGTGAGATTTCCAAAGTCCTCGGGTTGCTTGTGTTTGAGTGAGTGATAGATACCCCTGGGTGTCATGAGAAGCGACTGTGTATCGATGCGCAGTCGCTTCTCTGTTTAACTTTTGAATTTCGCTGGGCCCTCAGCCGGGCAGACCCCGGGTGGCCTCCAGTCGGAACCTCATCCGAGCTGAGCCTCATCTGTACCGAGATCTGCACCGAGTGCGCTCCAGAATCTGTTCCGCATGCATCCCGCGCATGTATTCCGCACATTCAATGTCGAATGCGCTCATAGGGAAGTGCTCTATATAGGCGCCTGCCGCATCATGCGAGCCCCTACACTGGAACTATGACTACTTACCCCGAACCCACCCTCATCTTTGAGAACCCCGAACTGACTGTCCGTGCGTTCAGCGTCTCTGAGATGGACAACAGCGTCTACCTCATCACCATGCGCGCCACCGGTGAGCAGGTGCTTATCGATCCCGCGGACGATGCAGAAGAACTCTACGCCTTCACTCTCGATGCGCTCCTGAGTGACTGCCCGCAGCTCGAACTGGCAGACGGTGAAGAGCGCCGTGTGCGCGTTATGGAGCGAGAAGAGGACTTCAACTCTATTAGGCCCCGCGCAATTGGTCTGACCGGCATCCTGGTCACCCACGGTCACTGGGACCACATCCGCGCTATTAAGGAGCTCGACCGCCTCACCGGTGCTGTCACCTCCGCGGGTGCGGCTGACGTAGCCGCCATTAAGGAACAGGAAGACTACACTGTCGAAGAGGAGCTGACCGGCGGCGAAAGCTTCGACTTCTATCTCTCTGACACCGTCATTCGTGCCCTGAATGTGCCCGGCCACACCCCCGGATCCATCGTCTACACCCTCGAAACCACCTGGGAAGACGGCACCCCCGCAACCCTGCTGTTCACCGGCGACACCCTCTTCCCCGGCGGCGTGGGTAAGACCGACTCCCCGCAGCAATTCGGTGAGCTCTTCTCCAACGTGCTCGAAAAGCTCTTCGGCGGCTTCGATGACGACGCAATCGTACTGCCCGGTCACGGCCGCTCCACCACCCTCGGTGACGAGCGCCCCCACCTGGAAGAGTGGGGCACCCGCGGCTGGTAAACCGTGCCTGGTAAATCGCGCCTGACAGCCCGCCTCATATAAGTACTGCACCCTCATGCCTTCACCTGCCGCATAATCCCGCTGGTGAAAGGCGTGAGGGTGTAGAATTTAAGTTCGAAGATAAGACGAAAGGATTTTCGATGACACCCCGCCCGGCACACGGTAGCACCGCACTCAAAGCGAACGATCTGACCAGTATCCGGGTTCAGGGTGCCCGCGAAAACAACCTCAAGAACGTGGACCTCACCATCCCGCGTGATGCGATGGTCGTCTTCACCGGCCTCTCCGGCTCCGGTAAGTCCTCCCTCGCCTTCGACACCATCTTTGCGGAAGGTCAGCGCCGCTACGTTGAGTCGCTGTCCTCCTACGCGCGTATGTTCCTCGGACAGGTCGATAAGCCCGACGTAGACTTCATCGAGGGCCTCTCCCCAGCGGTGTCTATCGACCAGAAATCCACCTCCAAGAACCCGCGCTCAACCGTCGGTACCATCACCGAAATCTACGACTACATGCGTCTGCTCTGGGCACGAGTTGGTCACCCGCACTGCCCCGAATGTGGCGAAGAAATCACCCAGCAGACCCCGCAGCAGATCGTGGACATTCTGCAGGAGTACCCCGAACGCACCCGCCTGCAGATCCTCGCGCCCGTCGTCAGCGCACGTAAGGGCGAGTTCGTTGACCTCTTCAAGGACCTGCTGACCCAGGGCTACTCGCGTGCCCGCGTGGACGGCGAAACCGTGCAGCTCTCCGACCCTCCCAAGCTCGCCAAGCAGTACAAACACACCATCGAGGTGGTCGTCGACCGCATCGTCATTAAGGACGGTATTCACCAGCGCCTCACCGACTCCATCGAAACCGCGCTCAAGCTCGCCGACGGCCGCGTGCTCATCGACTTCGTGGACCGCGAGCAGGACGACCCCGAGCGTACCCGCTCCTTCAGCGAAAACCTCGCCTGCCCCAACAACCACCCGCTGCAGATCGACACCATCGAGCCGCGCGCATTCTCCTTCAACTCGCCGTTCGGCGCATGTAGCGCCTGCGACGGCATCGGCTCGCGCCTGGAAGTAGACACCGAACTGCTCGTACCCAACCCCGACCTGACCCTCGGCGAGGGCGCTATCGCCCCCTGGTCGCAGGGCAAAGCAACCACCGAATACTGGCTGCGCCTGCTCGCGGGCCTGGGGGAGGAGCTCGGCTTCGACCTGAACACCCCCTTCAAGGACCTGCCCGCCAAGACCCGCGCCGCCATTCTGGACGGCAAGGACTACAAGGTTGAGGTGTCCTACCGCAACCGATTCGGCCGCGAACGCCGCTACACCTCCGGATTCGAGGGCGTGAAGGCGTACATCAAGCGCAAGCACGAAGAAACCGAATCGGACTTCGCCCGCGACCGCTACGAACAGTACATGCGCCAGGTCGCCTGCCCCGCCTGCGGTGGCGCGCGACTGAACCCGACCATTCTCGGCGTGAAGGTCGGCGGCAAGTCCATCGCAGACATTACCGACCTGTCCCTGGCTGATGCACTTAGCTTTGTGCGCGGCCTGCAGCTGACCGCCCGCGAAGCCAAGATTGGCGAGCAGGTCCTCAAAGAAATTGACGCCCGCCTGCAATTCCTGCTGGACGTGGGCTTGGACTACCTGACCCTCTCACGCTCCGCCGGTACGCTCTCCGGCGGTGAGGCGCAGCGCATCCGCCTGGCAACCCAGATCGGTTCGGGTCTGGTCGGCGTGCTGTACGTGCTCGACGAGCCCTCCATTGGTCTGCACCAGCGCGATAACCGCCGCCTCATCGAAACCCTGACCAAGCTGCGTGATATGGGCAACACGCTTATTGTGGTCGAGCACGACGAAGACACCATGCGCGAAGCCGACTGGATTGTGGATGTTGGACCCGGCGCCGGCGAGCACGGCGGCGAAATCGTGCACTCCGGCAGCTTTGAGGAGCTGCTGAAGAACACCAAGTCCATTACCGGCGACTACATGGCTGGCCGCCGCACTATTGAGGTGCCTGCCTCCCGCCGCCCCGTGGACAAGAAGCGTCAGCTGACCGTGCGCGGCGCCCGCGAAAACAACCTCAAGAACGTGACCGTGTCCTTCCCGCTGGGCGTATTCACCGCGGTGACCGGTGTATCCGGCTCGGGCAAATCCACCCTCGTCAACGACATTCTGTACACCTCCCTGGCGAACAAGCTCAACGGCGCCAAGCAGGTACCCGGCCGCCACAAGAGCATCGACGGCCTGGAACACCTGGATAAGGTCATTCACGTGGACCAGTCGCCCATCGGCCGTACCCCGCGCTCGAACCCTGCGACCTACACCGGCGTGTTCGACCACATCCGCAAGCTGTTTGCAGAGACCAGCGAGGCGAAAATGCGCGGCTACACCCCCGGCCGATTCTCCTTCAATGTCAAGGGCGGCCGCTGCGAGGACTGCTCCGGCGACGGCACCCTGAAGATTGAAATGAACTTCCTGCCGGACGTGTACGTACCCTGCGAAACCTGCCACGGCAAGCGCTACAACCGCGAAACCCTCGAAGTGCACTACAAGGGCAAGACCATTGCCGATGTGCTCGAAATGCCCGTGGAAGAAGCCGCAGAGTTCTTCGCCGCATTCACCCCGATTGCGCGCCACCTGAACACCCTCGTGGACGTGGGCCTGGGCTACATTCGCCTGGGTCAGCCCGCAACCACCCTCTCCGGCGGTGAAGCGCAGCGCGTGAAGCTCGCAACCGAACTGCAGAAGCGCTCCAACGGCCGCTCCATCTACGTGCTGGACGAGCCGACCACCGGCCTGCACTTTGAGGACATCCGCAAGCTGCTCGCCGTGCTGCAATCGCTGGTTGACAAGGGCAATAGCGTCATCACCATCGAGCATAACCTGGACGTGGTCAAGTGCGCCGACTGGATTATTGACATGGGCCCCGAAGGCGGTAGCGGCGGCGGCACCGTGATTGCCGAAGGCACCCCGGAACAGGTGGCTCAGGTGAAGGGCTCGCACACCGGCGCGTTCCTCGCTGAGATCCTGAACTAGCCGAGATTCTGAACTAGCCGAGAACTTGAACCAGAGGAAACCTACGTGACTGATACTCAAGGAACCGCAACAGCCCGGGGAGTTCGGGAAACCCGCGGCACCGTGAACCAGGGAGCAGCGAACCGTGGCGCTGTAACCACCGCGGACCGTGCCCGGCACATCCTGCATACCCAGCTGGAGGCGGACTTCTGCCAGGCACCCGGCTCGATTAGCCGCGCCCTCGAAGAGCTACGCGACCACCCGGAAGCCGAGAGCCTGCCGCTGCTCGCCACCGTGCAGCCGCCCTCCGAGAAGATGGGCGCCGCACGCCGCCGCAACGACGACATCTGGGAGTTGCGCGTCGCCAACTACACAAGCGTCGGCATTCTCTGCGCCAAGCATCCGCGCGTGCTGGAGAAGGCCATCGACTACATGCTCGGCGACCAGTCGAACTGGCTGGGCGACTACGCGCAGCTGCGCCAGCTCAACGAACTGCTCACCCCCTACACCCAGCAGGTTAGCGGCACAAGCATCTACTACACACCCGGCCGCGCCCTGCTGAACTCGGTCGTACCCGAGGGCGTGCAGGCGCAGGAGGTGAAGTGCGCCGTGCCCGGTGTGGGCATGATGCGCCGCGTTGACCCCGCCGAGCTGAAGGCGGCGCTGCTTGCCGAAATCACCGGCGAGCGCACCATCCGCAGGGAGGCAAACGCCTCCGCGGGTGCGATTGAGGTTGACCCGGAAGACACGGAGGCGCGCGTAACCCGCCTGCGCGTGGAGCTGCTGGACGCTGAGCAGTTTGAGCGCTTCCGCGGGGATAAGCGCTACTCGAATGCGCTAGGTTTTAGCGTGACCCGCCCGGATGTGCTGGTGCTCGCCGCCTACCCGGTGGAGGAGAACGCATCTAAAGCCTCTGAAGTAGCCGCGGCGCGGGAGAGCAACCCTGCGCTCGCAGATCCCATCGCTATGGTTGGCGTGAGTGACGACTCGCCGATTATGCGCCAGATTGGTATTGATGTGCTGCCCGCCTGGCGCGGTGCCGGCATTGCCAGTGTGCTGGTGCGTGATGCGGCACGTCTGACCCTGGCGGAAGGGTACCTGCCGTTCTACGGTACGAGCCCCTCGCACATGCTGTCGCAGAGGGTTGCGATGAATGCCGGGTTGGTGCCGACCTGGTGGGAGTACGTGTCCACCAGCCTGAACGACCTACCCATGGACTAGATTTGCCTACGGACTAGATTTGCCCGCGCCGGGCATAACACACGTGCGCAAAAGCCCCCGAGATTCGATGAACTGCGCCCCGAAACTTGGACACATTTAACAGTAGCCGTTACGCGGCTCCCTGCAGGGCCTGATCCCGGTACTCCACCGGGGTCAGGCCCTTAAGCTTTACCTGACGTCTTACAGTGTTCCAGTGCGTGATGTAAGCATCGAGGTCGGCTTTGAAACTCTCGAAGGTCTGCCAGTCCTGGCCACGAAAAAACTCGTCCTTCAGATGCCCGAAAACCTGCTCAGTGGCGGCATTATCGATACAGTTACCTTTACGTGACATACTCTGGATAAAACCGTTCTCAGCAAGCATACTGATGTAAATCTCGTGCTGATACTGCCACCCCATATCCGAGTGCACAATCGGCTCGACCCCCTCAGGTTTGGCATCCGCGAGTATCTGAAGCATCTCCTGCTGCTGGGCAAGATTAGGGCACATCGAGATGGAGTAAGCAACAATCTCTTTACTGGCAAAGTCATACACCGGAGCAAGATACGCCTTACCAAAGGAAAGCTTAAACTCGGTAACATCAGTACCCAACTTCTGCCAGGGACCGGTCGCCGTGAAGTTGCGACCGATGATGTTGGCGAACCTTTGCCCCACCTCCCCCTTATAGGAGTTGTACCTGCGGTAGGGCCTCTGGCGGCGTATACCGCAGCGCAGCCCCAGCTGACGCATCATCTTCAAAACCGTCTTATCAGCGATACGCACCCCTTCCTCAGCGCGCAGGCACATGGCCACCTGCCTGTGACCACACCCGTTAGGGGTTCGCGAAAAGATCTGTACGACCTTAGGCTGCAGCTGCGCCCTGGTTGGCTGCTGGGGGTGAGCCAGCGCGTAGTAGTAGCTCGATTTGGCAAGGCCAGCAGCTTCGAGAAGATCACGCACCGCGTGTCCACACCCTGAAAGCTCAGCGACCACTAGGGCTTTGTCCCGGTTTGGGAGCGCTTCTGCGCCTTCAGGGCAATCGATTTTTTTAGGTACGCCACCTGTGCCTCAAGCTTGCGCACACGCTCGGCAAGTTCCTCCTCACGCGTTGGTGGCACCGCCCGCACCGACCCCTTCGGCCTGCCCTGAGGCTTAGGCTTAAGCGCCTGCGCGCCGCCTTCACGGTACAGCCTGCACCACTGCTTCAACGGTGTCGCGCTTGCAATACCGAAATGCACCATCGCTTCAGGCTTACTCATTCCACCGTCAACCACGGCCTTCGCTGCGGCGACCTTGGTCTCATAGTCGTATTTGGTTCGCTTTACTCCCATGGTAAGAAGCCCGTCCCTCCCGATGACGCGGTACATTTTCTGCCACTCTCTCACAGTCGCGGCGGACACACCAAGCTTCCTGGCGGTTAGACGACAGCCGAATCCTCTCTCGAACATCTGTGCTGCTTGCTCCCGGAGCAAACGGTCATGTCTCATTCCTAGGTTGATAGACATGAAAAGCCTCCCGTTTCTTGGACTTTATTTTCGTTGTCCAGGAAACGGGAGGCAGTTCTTTCTTCACGAAGTCTCGGGGGCTTTTGATGTGCTCATTTCGCGGGGTTCATTTTGAGAGGTTCAGCGTCTAGAGCCTTAGCTTCTACAGCTTCGCGCCGTTGCTGGCAATCACCTCGCGGTACCAGTGGAAGGACTTCTTGCGGTAGCGCGCCAGGGTGCCGGTGCCGTCGTCGTTGCGGTCCACATAGATGAACCCGTAACGCTTAGACATCTGCGCGGTGGAGGCACTAATCATGTCAATGCAACCCCAGGTGGTGTAGCCGAGCACATTCACGCCGTCCTCAATCGCCTCACGCACGGCCTGCAGGTGCTGGCGCAGGTAATCGATGCGGTAGTCGTCTTCCACGGTGAGCTCACCATTCACCTCGACCAGTTCATCGCGGGCACCCAGACCGTTCTCCACGATGAACAGCGGCTTCTGCCAGCGGTCCCAATACTGATTGAGAACCACGCGCAGACCGGTCGGGTCGATCTGCCAACCCCATTCGCTGGCGGGCAGGGTCGGGTTCGCCACGCCGCCGAGGATATTGCCTTCGCCGCGCTCGCCTCGTGCCGGGTCGCCGGTCGCGCAGGTGGACATGTAGTAGCTGAACGACACGAAATCCACGGTGTTCTTCAGGTCCTCGCGGTCCTGCTCGGTGATGTTCAGCTCCACACCCTTTTCACGCAGGGCACGCAGGAAGTAGCCGGGGTATGCGCCGCGCACGTGCACGTCACCGAACGCGAAGTTCGCCTGCTCCGACTGCATGGCGGCGAGTACGTCGGCGGGGTCGGGGGTGAGCGGGTAGGTGGGCATGGCTAGAATCATGCAACCGATCTGCGCGCCGGGTGCCAGCTCGCGTGCCGCGGCGGTGGCGCGTGCGGATGCGACCAGCTCGTGGTGCATCGCCTGGTACAGGTCGGCGTCGCTGAGCTGGTCCGCCGGGGTGTTGATGCCGCCGGACATGAACGGCAGGTGCAGCATGGAGTTGATTTCGTTGAAGGTTAGCCAGTACTTCACGCGCTTGCCGTAGCGGGCGAATACGGTGCGGGCGTAGCGTTCGTAGAAGCCGATGAGTTCGCGGCTGGTCCAGCCGTTGTACTGCTCGACCAGGTGCAGCGGGGTTTCGTAGTGGCTGAGGGTGATGAGCGGTTCCATGCCGTGCTTTTCGAGCTCGTCGAGCACGCGGTCGTAGAAGGCGAGGCCTGCCTCGTTCGGGGTTTCTTCGTCGCCGCGGGGGAAGATACGCGACCAGGCGATGGAGAAGCGGAAGACCTTGAAGCCCATCTCCGCGAGCAGGGCGATGTCTTCGCGGTAGCGGTGGTAGAAGTCGATGCCTTCCAGCTTGAGGTTGTCCTCGGTGGGTTCGGCGGTGCGCGGGTGCAGGCCGCCGGCGGGCAGCACATCCTGCAGGCTGGGGCCCTTGCCGTCTTCATTCCAGGCGCCTTCGAACTGGTTGGCGGCGGTGGCGCCTCCGAAGAGGAAACCGTCGGGGAACGCGCCGAGCGGCTGCGGCTCGGTCAGCGCAGGGTTGGTGTTGGGTAGCGCGGTGGTTTGGGCGGTGATGTGCTGGTCCTGATGCACGGCATCCTCCAAGGTGTTTTGGGTCTTTCTTCTACCCTAGCGGAGGGGGTGGGGGATTACTAGGTTTTAGCTACCCGGGTGGACATTTCCGTATTGTGGGGAGGCGTAGGAGCTGTGGCGGGCGTAACCGTAAAATAGGAACGTGCAGATTATTCGAGAGACCGGCCCCGAGTCCGGCGATATCCTCATTCACCACGATCAGACGGTGCAGATGCTCCGCGAGGTGGCAAGCGGGCAGCGTGAAGCCACCCTACGCATGTATCAGCCGAACCCGACGGTTGCGTTCGGCCGCCGTGACGAACTGAACCCCGGCTTTGCGGAGGCCTCCGCGGCGTGCGCCGAGCACGGTTTCGAGGTGCTGGTGCGCAAGGTCGGTGGGCACGCCGCCGCCTACCATCAGGGGTGCCTGGTCGTGGATCATTTTCAGCCCGCCTCCGACGCCCGTAGCGGCAACACCCTACGCTACGAACTGTTCGGCTCCATGTACGCGCAGGCGCTACGCGAAGTCGGCGTGGACGCGCGCATAGGCGAAATCCCGGGGGAGTACTGCCCCGGCGAGTATTCGGTGCACGCGCAGCTTCCCGCCTCCGCGGGTGGTGGCCGCATTAAACTGGTCGGCACCGCCCAGCGTGTGGTGACCGGCGGCTGGTGGTTCAGCACCGGCATCGTGGTCTCTGATTCTGCACCCCTGCGGGCGGTTACTGCGGATGTGTACCGTGCCCTCGGCATGGACCTGGACCCCGCCACGGTCGGCGCGGCGCAGGACGCGAACCCCGCCCTGCTCATGGAAGACCTGGAAGACGCCATCGTTGAGGTGTACGCCCAAAATGGCTTTCGCTAGGCTGTTCTATCTCTGACTTATACCCCTAATCCACCCCGAATTACCCCACCTGAAGCGAAGGAGCATCCATGCGTTGGGCACAGATTAAAGACTCGAAGGGCAGCCGCGCGGTCTGCTTCTTCGAAGAGACCGTGTATGAGCTTCCGGCGAAGCTCAGCCCGCTACTGAATTTCTACAGCCGGTTCCGCCTGAACTTTGGCGACCCGAAGAATGCCGTGGCGATTCTGAAGGAGAACGGCGCGACCGTCATGGGTCACGGTGAGGAACTGTGGAACTCCCTGCCGTTCATTCGCCCGCTGGATAAGCCCGGCAAGATTGTGTGCGCGGGCCTGAACTACCGCGACCACGCCGCGGAAATGAACCTTGAGGTGCCCGAGCATCCGGCGCTGTTCGCGAAGTTCCCGAACGCACTGATCGGGCCCGGCGAGCAGATTCGCATGCCCGCCGATGACGGCTCCGGCAGCACGAAAATCGACTGGGAGGTTGAGCTGTGCCTGGTCGTGGGCGCTCGCCTGCGTAACGCCACGGAGGAGCAGGCGCTCGAGGCGCTGATGGGCTACACGGTCATGAACGATGTGTCGGTGCGCGACTGGCAGGGCCGTTCCTCGGAGTGGTTCCAGGGTAAGAACTGGGATGCGATGACCCCGTTCGGTCCGGTGATTGTGAGCCCCGATGAGGTTGACCCGGTTGCCGGCCTGGAGCTGGTGTGCGAGGTGGACGGCGTGGTGCGTCAGCGCGGCACGACGGCGGATATGGTGTTCACCCCGGCGCAGCTACTGTCTTATATTTCGCGGTTCATGACCCTGGAGCCGGGCGACCTGGTGGCGACGGGTACCCCGGCGGGGGTTGGTCTGTCGCTGCATCCGCGTCAGTGGTTGAAGCCGGGTCAGACGGTGCGCACCCGCATTGAAGGTATTGGTGAGCTGGTGAATGTCTGCTCGGAGGCGGGCGCCCTGTAGCTCTGCGGGTGGGTAATTCTGCAGCTGGCTAGCCCTGCGGATGGGGAGCCCATCGGGTGGCTGGGGCTCGCCTCGCGCGAATGAATCCACATGAACCCACACTGGGGGCTGCTGATGCCAGCTGCAGGGGCTCCCGCGGTAGCTGTAAGTGAATATATATGCACTCCGCATGTGTTTTGAAGCACATGCGGAGTGCTTTTTTGTGTCAATAAAGTCCCTGGTGGGTGGCTTGGAATTCTTGGAATGCACGGCGAAGAACGTCCTGTGCGGGGGAGTGTGGTGCGTGCATGGTTACACACTGTTAAACACACAAAAACTTTGAGGTTTGACCTAAATCTTAGTGTTTTGGGTGGGTTTTGTGGGTCTATGGGGGTGAAACAAGGGGGTTCCTATGAGCGCGGCCCCTGCTCGAAAGTTGCTGATCTGGCGTACGGGAGCCCCTGTTTCGGTGATTGAGACCATATCTACCCCGGTGCAGAATCTCAAATTATGGGCACGTGTGAGGAATGCAACAGGGGGTTTCGGCGCGTCTTTCAAGGAACTTCAAGGTTTAAGGTTTAGTTTCTCGTGCGCATTTTTCGTTTTCTTTGGATCACCCTCGCTTGACTAGGCATAAAGCCTAAACACCGGGTGCAAATTCTGTTTTTCCAAACATCAATAAATGCACAAAGGTGTAAAGAAATATGAGTCTAAACCTGAACCTTTATCAAAAAATCGGTGCCCAAAATCACAAACTCGTTTTGCGTTCACCCAAAAGACTATGTAGGGTATGGGGATTATCTGAGAGTTTCCTGAGAATTCCTGCCAGAAGATCAGAACCCACCTGGGCACACTCTCAGATGCATATTTCACTCACGTCCGTGTTTGTTCATACAAACGCACTCACTCAAACAAGCCGACACGAACGAAAGAAAAACATGACCGCAACTGCATCCAAAAACCCGGCGCAGCGTCCGGCAAACCGCCGCCGTGCCACCATCGCTGCCTCCGCAGCACTGGCCACCGTCATCACCGGCGCGAACCTCCCCGCGACCTTCGGTACAACCGCCTCCACCCGCAACGTAGCCGGTATCACCTGCGTCGACGCAGGCTACCGCACCGTGCCGACCCTCGCGAACCTCACCAACGTCGCACCCGGCCCGACCTGCCACTGGACCCCCGACCAGCAGGCGAAGACCATCGACACCCTCGCACCGGTCAACTCCTCCCTGACCAAGACGCAGCTGATCACCACCGAGAACACCTCGCCCCTGAGCGGCAAGCTCGCCAGCGACTCCTTTGCAGCGCAGAAGCTCACCGGCACTGAAGCCGTCGTAGCCAATAGCAGCGAAATCAGCCGCACCTTCCTCGAATACAGTGCCGATGCGGGCAACCACCCCATCACCACCGCCATCAACGCGGGCACCGTGCAGAAGAACCGCGCCCAGACCGTCGGCGGCCACGAAAACATCCCGACCCTCGCCGTGAACTCCGCGAACCCGCACCAGGAGTACGTCGAGGTCGTCTCCCGCGATGGCCGTGTCAACGCCAACGCAGAGAACAAGCGCATCCTCACCGGCGGCGTCCCGATCCCGAAGTGGCTTGCCGAGGACCACGGCCTCTCCGGCGACCAGTCCGTCGCCCTCTACGACGAGGCGACCGGCATCTGGCGCTCCTACTTCAAGTTCGTCAAGGATGCAGACGCACAGACCTACACCAGCACCGCCCGCGTGCAGGTGGGCGGCGGCAACGTCTCCACCCCCAAGAGCGCAAAGATTCAGTACGACAACGTCGGCCGCGGCAACGCAGGCCAGACCGTCACCATCAACGCACCCGTGAGCATCGACGCGAAGTCCGGCAACGCCCGCACCTCCTACCCGATTGCTCGTGGCGCGAAGTTCCGCCTGGCAAAGAACGTGCCCGGCGCGTCCATCGACGCGAACACCGGCGTGATTACCTACAAGATCCCTGCTGGTACCCGCGGTACCGTGGACATCCCCGTTGCGGTTGACTACCCGGCGACCTACCACGTGTCTTCCGGCGGCTACATGCTCGCTAAGCCGAACTTCGGCGGCGTGGGCGAAGACAACTACTGGCTGACCCTCAAGAACGGCACCTCCTCCGTGGTGGGCCTGGCAAATGAGCTCACCCAGATTGGTGTGGACGAGCTCAAAGCAGGCAAGATCAACCACATGGTCTCCATTACTGCCGCTGACTATTCCTCGCTGACCTCTTCCTTCCCGGCGAAGGGCACCGACGGCAAGATCGACGTGAACAAGTACCCGAACGCACCCCGTGCGGGTCAGCGCGGCTTCCTGCCTGCAAGCTTTGACGTGGAAGAGCACCTGGCAAACACCGGCCACGCCGACGACCAGCTCACCCGCATGATCCTGACCGCCATGAAGGAATACGGCTTCATCATCGCTGACCGTAACCTCTTCACCAACGCATTCAACCTGGAGGCGGCAAGCTCTTACGCGCCCTACGCCCGCCAGGGTAAGAACGTGTACAAGGAAGACCCGCAGCTGGCGGCTATGTTCGCAAGCTTCGTTCCCAGCGGTTTTACCGGCAACCAGTTCCCCTGGCAGCAGGTGCAGTGGATGCCCGTGAACTACACCGAGTCCGCTGAGAACACCGCACGTCGTGAGGGTACCCAGGTTCTGCCGCAGGGCGACAACCAGGCTACCGACTCGAACGCTGACGCGCACAAGATTGCACGCCCCGTGACCGTGCGCCGTTCCGCCGTGCGCACCCCCAACGCTGACCGCATCAGCGACGCCGAGACTCAGAACGCGGCAGTGAACCAGTCTTCGGATGCCGTGAAGTTCAAGTACCCCTCGGACGCTTACGGTAAGACCGGCACCGGCTCCGGCGTGATTTATCAGCCCGCCGAGCACCACGCCACCGTCTACTCCGGTGAGACCGCAGTCGCGCAGAGCGTACACCAGTCCCACAAGACCTCCCCGAACTACCGGTACGCCCGCGACTACAACTTCCAGGAAATCGAGCAGACCCCGAACTTCCGCCCCAGCCGCTGGGTCAACAAGGAGAAGGTCAACACTGCTGGCGGCCAGTTCTCCAGCGCGGAGACCGGTATCCGTTTTGCCTCCAACGGCAAGACCGGCACCTACTCGATTGACCTGAACACCCACGACGTCACCGGCACCACCTGGGACCTGCGCCGCGATAAGGGTACGAGCATCACCGTGAACCGCACCGGCAAGGCACCCGCACGCATGTCCGATGTGAAGGCAAAGAAGGGCGCAGCCGCGCAGCTGTACTCGATCCCGCTGAAGGTGCACGTGGTGGACAAGAACAGCCCCATCGCACGTGAGGACTCCGTCTCCCTGTACTCGGGCACCACCCAGAACGTGGCAGTGCTGAACAATGACGAAGCATCCTTCGGCGCGTACCGCCGCGGCGAAACCGTGAAGAAGCTGGAGCTGCTCAACCAGCGCGGCCAGGCCGTCAGCGCATACAGCGACGAATACGGCACCTACCGTGTGGTGACCCTGCCCGACGGCACCCAGGGCATCGCCGTTTCTGCTAAGAATAAGCAGGGCTTCGCGCCGCTGGTTCGCTACCGAGCAGTGACCGATAAGGGCGTAAAGTCCGCTGAGGGCTACCTGCAGGTGGCAGTCGCTAACCGATAGCGGCCGCGCATGTAGTAGTATTAGCGCACTTCAAGAGCGCACATAGGGGAGAGGGGCACGCTCAAGAAAGCACGCCGCACAGGCATCACTTTCTTGACGTGCCCCCTTTCCTGTACATAAGGTGAAAATACTATGACTCAGAGCCAGCACACAGACCACACCGAAACCACCCACGCTCACTACGCTACCGAACAGGTAGCAGAGCACGCCGTGGAGCACGCCCACGAGGCGCCCACCAACGCACCCCTCATCGAAGGCAACAGCCCCAAAGACTGGGAGGAGCAGTTCGGCGGATCCGTCGCGATTTTCTCGGCGCTCGCTAACCCGTTGCGCCTGGCGCTTGCGCACCATCTGATGCACCGCCCGCACAGCGTGAGCGAACTGCACACCTGTCTGGGTATTTCGCAGCCGCTCGCCTCGCACCACCTGCGCATCCTGCGTGAGGCGCACGTGATTGACCGTGAGCAGCAGGGCCGCACCACCATTTACCGTCTGAAGGACGACCATATTAGCCACATTGTGCTTGACGTGTATGAGCACACGCGTGAGCATCATGCGGACTAGTCTGCCCTCAAGCTGAGCGTTGGCTGGGAGCCGTTGTAAGATGGTGTGTGTCCGTGCACCAGTACAGTGCGGAATAGTATGCGCACCCGCGGCGCCCCGAGTGGCACGCGCGCGCCTGGCTGAATATTTGGCGGGTTACCTACCTTTCTAAGAGGTGCAACGAAGCTCAACTTTGCAGACAACATCAACAGACTGCAATTTATTATCGAGAGGTTAATGATGGAGATTTCGGGAAAAGAAGATATTAAAAAATATCTTCGGGAGAATCTGGATGACAAAAACTATCAGTTTTCAAAAAACCTGTCTATGTTGGTGGAGGTTATTCAATGTGAAGATACGCTCATTGAGATTTTAAATGAGCACACTGATATTGAATACCCTGCTCTATATTGCCTGTTGACATTGTATAGAAAAATTAATAAAAGGGATGAAATAGAAAATTTATTAGATGAGTATTTTGATAAATACAGTGATTCCCCGATGATGTGGTATTTTCGCAGTTATCTAGAAAAGGCAAATGATTTACAAGGGGCAATCGATGATGCTAATAGGGCAATTAGCATAATTGAGGACCCGAAGAGCCTATATGATTCAAAGTATCCAGGATTTTATAATCACCTTGCGGAGCTTCTTACTCTTTATGCAATAAGCCTTTCCGGATCTGATACGCCAGAAGAATCTATTGGGCACCTCGAAAAAGCTCTTGAAAATATAAAAATTGCACTTAGTTATGAGCCTAAATATCCGACTTATAAGGCAAACCAATCCAAAATATATAGGGAGCTTGGAAAGAGCCAGGAAAAAGAAGGGAAGTTTGATCAAGCTCTTGCAAGCTATAAAAAAGGAATTTCTAGTATTAGTGATGGTATTAAATATCTTGAAGTCAAGAATAAATCCATAGATTATGCCAATCGATTCAATGAATATTATAAAATCTTTATAGAAGTTTCTTCACTAAAGAATAGCGTTGAAATGAAAATTGAAGTTCAAAATTCTTCTGTGAGCGCCTTGAAAAGTATAGATAATTTCATTAATGAGGGAAAGGTGGAGTTGGAGAAGGAGCGTGAGTCTCTAGAAAGAATGAAAAATGAAGCATCTGCAGAGAAGATTAAAACAATTGAAGCTGTTGCGTTCTTCTCTGGTGTAATTAGCTTTATTCTGACAACCGCGAGTGCGTCAATGTCCGACAAATTTGCACTAAAAGAAAAAAGTTATTTTATTTGCTTAATGGCTGCATGTTTAATTTATATATTCTGCGCGTTTGACATTATCTTTTCAAGAAAGTTTAATTTAAAAAATTTTGCATTTTATGTCTTGGCGTCACTAATTCCGGTTATTGGATGCGTACTGTCTTGGGTGTTGCTTTAGTATGATGAGTAATATTGTATTTTCTTCGAGTGACCAGGGTGAAAAGTCTCATAATCAGGACATATGGGGTGTAAACGGTGATGTCGCATGGGTTTTTGATGGAGCAACGAATCTTTTTGAAAGCCGGTTTACTGAGGATGATGTACATTACGCAATGGGCGTGCTAAATAGATGTTTAAAGAATTTAGATTCTAATTCAAGGTCGTTGGAAAATTTTCTGAGATCTGCAATTAGTCAGGCCAGAGGTGAAATTCTCACTGAATATCCTGAGTTTTTTGATGTAGACCCATGCTTAGCTCCAACATTTGCACTATGCATTGTTGAAATTCATGAATTTAGCGTTGAGTATATTATTTTGGGAGACTGCTTCCTTGAGGTGTGTCAAAATAATAGACCTTCTAGAATATCGGATGAGAGGTTCAGGAAGATATCTGAAAAGAATAGGGCTGAAATAGCGAAATTAGATGAATTTTCTCCTTTCTATCGTGAATCTGTTCTTGAAATCTATAGAAATACTCGAGCGAATCTCAATAAGCCTAATGGGTATTGGATAGGGTCGTTTGATTTGATAGGTCTAGAGGAATCTATTTCTGGAGAATTTTTCCTGGAAAATTCTGCAACTGTTGCTATATATTCGGATGGTCTCATTGCAGGTTTGGGTGGAGATAAATTTTTGCATTACCCTTGTCAAATTAAGGGTGATGACGTAATTTATGAAAAAAAATTTAGTCGAATTAAATCGAAAGATGATAAGACTTTGATTGTTCTTAAGGTTTGGAGGCAGTGAATGATTGTTGAATATCGTGATGGTGTATACTTTATTCCTTTCGAGGAGTCAAAAGAGATATCCTGCTCTATTGTTGAAAATAGAATGAAGTCGCCCTGCGACAAAAAAGATAGAAATGATATCGTGGCCTGCTACGCGCAATTCCGTGGGATTAATTTGCACAATGGTATGTCTGTTAATCTTGTTGGTATAGACGTAACGGATAAGATGGAAATTCAATTCTCTTTAATTGAATTTTTTGATGTCTTTGTTTTTAATAATTTTCGAAGCTTAAATTATGATTTTATTGAATATTTGAAACATAATTCCGATTATAAAAAAATAAAAATCTACCATAATCTAGTGGAGTATTATGGTTTGCTGGCTGAGGATTTTAACGATATAGATCATTTCCTGCAGTGCGCGGAGATTCCAAAGCCGGTGGCCGTCAGCGTCCTGGTTCGCACGGCTGATAATAAGTATGTTGTGACTAAACGCCCCATGCATTTAGCGATTGGTGCTGGGCTAGCCAGTGTGTCTTCTACAGGAGCCTTGGAAGTAGAAGATTTTAAATCTTCAAATCCTTTTTTTAGTTGCGCTTCCAAGGAATTGTTTGAGGAATTGAGTATAGAGATATTTCCTGAAAATATAAACGTTTTAGGGATTGCTATTGGTGAAAATAAATTGCAACCAGTGGTGGTTATAAATGTTTCAACTAGTGCTACATCTGGGGATGTTTTTAATAAATCAAAAAACGCCACTGACTATGACCTTGAGATTTCAAGTCTGTATGCATTGAGTGATGAAGAATTAAAGGTTTTTTTGCATAGTAATAAATTTACTGAGGTTGGCAGGTTTCATATTGAAAGCCATCTAAATAAATAATTTAATGAATGTTAAGAATTTTGATATTCTCTAGCAATATTTCAAATTTCTAACAGTATTTCTGGTCTTATGGGATTACACTGTGCTTGACGTGTATGAGCACACGCGTGAGCATCATGCGGACTAGTCTGCCCTCAAGCTGAGCGTTGGCTGGGAGCCGTTGTAAGATGGTGTGTGTCCGTGCACCAGTACAGTGCGGAATAGTATGCGCACCGGCGGCGCCCCGAGTGGCACGCGTGCGCCTGAGTTAAGGAGACTTATGTCTGCCGCTGATTCTTCAGCAATTGTTATTAGCGTTTCTGGTGAGGAGCGCGAGGTCACCGCGAAGACTGCCGCTGAGCTGTTCGCTGACGACCCGAAGATCGTTGTGGCACGCGTGAACGGCGTGCTGGTTGATCTCTCCCACGAGCTGTCTGCTGGCGACTCCGTTGAGCCGGTTTTCATTCACGAACCGGACGGCCTGAACGTTCTGCGCCACTCCGCTGCGCACGTGATGGCGCAGGCGGTGCAGGAGTACCGCAAGGACGCCAAGCTGGGCATCGGCCCGTACATTACCGACGGCTTCTACTTTGACTTTGATGTGGCTGAGCCGTTCACCCCGGAAGATCTGAAGAAGATCGAGAAGTCGATGATTAAGATCATCAAGTCCGGTCAGCTGTTCCGCCGCCGCGTGGTCACCCACGACGAGGCTGTCGCCGAGATGGCGAACGAGCCGTACAAGCTGGAGTTGCTCTCCCTGACCCAGGGCCCCGGTTCTGGTGCGGATGCTGCCGAGGGCGCATCCGTGGAGGTCGGCGAGGGTGAAATCACCATTTACGACAACGTGCACCCGAAGACCGGCGAGACCGTCTGGAAGGACCTCTGCCGCGGCCCGCACCTGCCGAACACCAAGCTGATTGCTAACGGTTACGCCCTGATGCGTGCCGGTGGCGCGTACTGGCGCGGTTCTGAGAAGAACCCCATGCTGCAGCGTATTTACGGTACCGCATGGCCGACTAAGGACGAGCTGGTGGCGTACAAGGAGCGCATCGCTGAGGCGGAGCGCCGCGACCACCGCCGCCTGGGCCGTGAGCTGGACCTGTTCTCCTTCCCGAAGAACATTGGCCCCGGCCTGCCGGTGATTCACCCTAAGGGTGGCGTGATTAAGCGCGAGATGGAAGATTACGTGCGTACCCGCCACATTCAGGAGGGTTTCCAGTACGTCAGCACCCCGCACATTTCGAAGGAAGACCTGTTCTACACTTCCGGTCACCTTCCGTACTATGCGGACGGCATGTTCCCGGCCATGGAGCTGGATAACGGTCATTACCGTCTGAAGGCTATGAACTGCCCGATGCACAACGAGATTTACCGTTCTCGTGGCCGTTCGTACCGTGAGCTGCCGCTGCGTTTCTTCGAGTTCGGCACCGTGTACCGTGACGAGAAGTCCGGCGTGCTGCAGGGCCTGACCCGCGTGCGCATGATCAGCCAGGACGACTCCCACTCGTATGTGACGAAGGAGCAGGCACCGGACGAGGTGCGTCACCTGCTGAAGTTCATGCTGAGCCTGCTTGAGGACTTCGGCATGACTGACTTCTACCTTGAGCTGTCTACCCGCGACACTGAGGGCGATAAGAAGGACAAGTTCATCGGTACTGATGAGCAGTGGGAGGAGGCTACCGCGGTTCTGGAGCAGGTTGCGAAGGAGACCGGCCTGGAGCTCGTTCCCGATCCGGGTGGAGCTGCGTTCTACGGCCCGAAGATTTCGGTTCAGGCGAAGGACGCGATTGGCCGTACCTGGCAGATGTCGACCGTTCAGTACGACTTTAACCAGCCGAGCCGTTTCGGTCTGGAGTACCAGGCTGCTGACGGTACCGTGCAGGAGCCGGTCATGATTCACTCGGCGAAGTTCGGCTCGATTGAGCGCTTCCTGGGTGTGCTGACCGAGCACTATGCGGGCGCGTTCCCGGCGTGGCTGGCACCGGTTCAGGTCATTGGTGTGCCGGTGGCTGAGGCGTTCAACGACTACATGACCGAGATCGCGGACAAGCTGCGTGCGCACGGCGTGCGTGTTGAGGTGGATTACGGTTCGGATCGCTTCACGAAGAAGATTCGTACTGCGTCTACTGAGAAGGTTCCGTTCATTCTGATTGCTGGCGGTGAGGATGCGGAGCACGGCGCTGTTTCGTTCCGTTTCCGCGGCAACAAGCAGGAGAACGGTGTACCTGTGGATGAGGCTGTGGCACGTATTGTGGAGCATATCCGCAACCGCGTGAACGAAGACCCCAAGCCCAGCACTGAGGCTGCTGAGTAGTACTAGGCTTTCTGGTCTAGCTCATATATAGAAAACCACCCCCTTTGCGGCGACAAGCTGCGGAGGGGGTGGTTTCTTGTGCCTTGATGAGGCGCGGGTGGGTGCAGAAAACTGTGTTGTTATGGAGTTTTTCCTAGTCCGGGCGGGTGTCTTCGTGCTAGTGTAAGTGATGGCTTTAACGTTCGTTGTCGTTCGGAAGTGCCAGTAACTGTACGATTCGGATAAGGACGTCTGGAAAGACTTGTAGTAACGTATGAGTATCAATCCTGCAAACGTGCTTATCTATGCATTTGACGAGGAGAATTTTGATGCTATTGTTTATTGAAAATATACTCTCTTTTTTCAAAAAGCCTTCCACCTCACTCATTGAGCGAGTGAAAGATGAGCCACTTTATAAAATATTTGTTAGTGGATTTCCCGAGTTGCTAATTTCCGTATATGTAATTAGTATGATTGGTTCATCTTTGTGGGGTCCAGAAAAAAGTGGAATTAGGGGTTTAATCTCTTTCTTTGAATGGGTTCACTTGGGGTTTCTAGGGAATCCAATTAGTGGATTTTTAGCTTGGATCGATGGACAGGGAAAAGACTTTGTGAAGCTACTTTTTATTGTCCCTGTTTTTATGCTCTTATCCTCACTTAGCTACTATCTGAGAGATTCTCTGAATCGCATTCTATCACTCAATGGAAGGAAAATTTCCCTTGTGCCAAACTCGAGCTATATATTTATATTCTCTATTTTTTTAATAATCGATTATGGTAATATTTTCAGGTCTGAAACTATTAAAAATAAAATTTCCGACCATGAAGTCGATTGTATTTTTAATTGGATCGCAGTAATTATTTTCGCATGGATTTTTCTCTTTTTCTGCTTCACTTTCTCTAAAATTTTAGAGGCTAAGGTTAAGTGGGGTGAAATTAACAAGGATTGGTTTGATAATATAAGGTTTTGGGTATTTGCGATTTCTAATATTGTTTTACCTTTGATTTTTTCAACTTTTTCTTCTATGTTCCTCCTGCTGCTTCTTCTTTTTGGTTTTATTGCTTCTCATTCAGGGGGTGCAGTTCTTTTTAATGGCACTGAAGATTCACGCAAGAAAAAGAGAGAAAAGATAAAAAATTCATTGGATGAACTTAAAGAAAAGATTTATCAACCCTACAGGGGTGGTTCGAGATATCATTCTAAGGTGCGAGGTGCCATTCAATCGGTTGGGCGGGATGCTGAAATTGTTCCAGTTCTTCCAGATGAAAATTTTGCTGATGTAATTAGGCGTAATCTAATGTTGAAACATAAAAGACCGTTGATTATTGTTACTGAAGTTGATGGAGAAATTTATACATATATCATCAGAAATTATAATGTATAATGGGGGGCC
>ERZ772962.108-NODE-108-length-44442-cov-4.994931_pt1 | contig 44442 bp, 37 predicted proteins | sample MGYA00580676_ERZ772962 | MGnify/ENA primary metagenome ERZ772962 (study PRJEB29015, sample SAMEA2738049) | human oral metagenome | biome: human oral; feature: human-associated habitat; material: saliva | place: China | collected 2230 ...
CACAACGATTTGTAGGTTTCCACCGCTACCCCACCACAAGTAGATAGAGAAGATGTTGGTTGCAATCCAGAAAATCCATTGTTCTGCGTATAGGTTGTTCATCAACAACTGACCTACACCGTTGGTACCATCTGTTACTGAATCACGGAATGGTCGGTTACTTCCGATACTTTGGTAAGCGAATCCCATACCCAACCACATAATTGCAGTGATTGACAAGTACTTAATCCATCCTTTGAGATCAAGTCGTTTTGCCTGGAACGTTTCTTCTTGTTTTTCTTCGTGATTTGCAAAGCTAGACAACCACAAGTACAACCCAATAGGTTGTGAAACTGAGAAGTAAAGTGTGGTGATTACCTCACCGTAAAATCCACTCTGAAGAGCCATAATAAGATAAACAATCGAGTTGATCAATCCAAAGAAGTAGTTACTTGCACGACCTTCGGTAACCAAGATAACACAAACGATACCAGTGATAGAAGTCCACAAACCGAGTGTGTCAATAGGGCCTGACTTGGTAAATTCAAAGACTGCCGGGATCGCACTTAGGATGATTAGATACAACCATCCAAACAGCGAACGTTTCGCAAACAAGTCATTCCAGCAGATGACGATCAATTCCCACAGGGTGTACTTACGTGTCTCTGTTACAATTGCAGAGAAATTCTTCTTAAAGTTATTCAGCTTATTGCTAAATTCTTTCGCAATTTCAGATGGTGAAGTGTATTTCTGAAGTTTTTCCATAAGTGATAATTTGTTAGCTTTTGATTCCATAAAGGTATCCTCTCGTTTTTGTTTTATTAATTATAAATTATTATTATTTATTATTTATATATATTATAGCGCACTTTTTTAAATAATGCAAGAGAAAAATTTAAAAAAATCTATAATTTTAAAAATAAATTTATTGACCCGGTAAAACCGGGCTAGAAAGAAGGAAATTCTAATGGAATTACAAAAAATTAAAGAATTTGTAGTGAATCTACAAAAAGTTAAGGACGAAGAATTTGACAGTTCTTCACTTAAAGATGTTAAGAATTTGGATATTCCAGGATATTGCGAACTGCTTTTAGTTTTAAATGAGCTTGAATCGGAATCAATCAAAGAAAATATCAATTCTAAATTTATTGAAGAAGCTAAGAAGTTAAAAGATGATATTAGTGGGTTTGAGTTTGGAATTTATTATTCCGTAAACAATGGATTTGTGTTTAAATATGATCCACGCAATATTCCCGTGTACTCTCAAAGTGAGTATATCAATTTAAATCAAATGCCACGTCTTGGTTTCGATTTTTTCATCGAAAATATTAATAATTTGAACACATCTTCTCCAGAAGATATGTTGGAATCTTTGATTGAATACACAAAAAAATCATTATCAGAATTTAACAAGAACAAAACCAATTATGGTCAAACTATGTATTCAACATCCTCCGAAAAGATTAAACGTAAATACTCATATCTTGAGTTTTTCAGAAATCAGAATTGTCACCAGAACCTTAAAGAAAGTGTTTTGTACGATTTTAATAAAGCAAAAAACATAAGTTTTCTATCTTTTGGGGAAACAATCTACTTGCGTGCAAATATACACGAAGAAACTCCTGATGATATTTTAGAAGAAGTTAAAAAACTAACTAAAAACTTGTGGGGTGAACATAACGGAGATATCAAATTACTGATGAGGGCGATGGTTGCCTCGAAAATGTTTTTGGAAAAATCGGATCTTGATTTTTATTTAGAAAGTGTTTTCTTAAACGAAACCCCTTATGTCTTTTCATATCCCAAAAATTCTAATTTAAGCAGAGAACTTTATCTCTTAGCGATTGATATCATTCGTGATTTTGAAAAAGAACATTGTCAAACAATTGAGAAAAAAGATAAGCTTAATAAGTTTAAATTAAAAATCATTCAAGGTAAATCTTTCTTTGGGTTGTATTCTTTATATAATGATTTGAAGACGGAAGACGATTACATTAATCTCTTTAAAGATCTTCTTGTCCCTTCATCAATTTTGTCTAAAAAGTCTATTATGGTGGATGTTAAAGGCCTAGACTTTATGAAATTTGATATCAATAAACTTATGAGTGTTTCTAAAGATACGGATTGTAATATTGAATTTTTTGTTTCAAGTTTTAAAGATGATTTTAATGAAATTGACGCTCCTTTTCGTATCAAAAATCTTTTTTTATCAGAAAAGCTAAGTTCAGTTATGAATGAGAACTTTTTCGAATTAACTTCAAATTCCGTTCTAAACAAAAAAGTTATTGTTCCTATTGGATTTAAAGATTTTATTGTAGGTTTCTTGAAATTATCATTATTTAACAATGAGAAAATCAATATCATCCAAAACAACTTAGAAGAAGTTGAACCAGAAGTTCTTAACAACTTAAAAGAAAACTATCTTGTGCTTTAACGAGCGAAGAAAAAAAGAGCAGGTTAATCACCAGCTCTTTTTATTTTCTTATAATTTTATAAAAAAAAGAAAGAAAGAAGGAAAATTTAATGGTTTTAACTACTGAAAATAATTCAGAGAAGGTTTACATTCCTAAATACAAAGAACTAAAAGCAGTTCTCAAAGAATTACAGAAACCTGATATTTTGAATAAAATAAGTAACGAAGAGTTTATGAAATATTGTAAACCTATTTGGGTTGATGGATTCAGAAATGATGAGAGATTTGGAGTTTTTTACTCTATCGACAAAGGATTCCGCTTCTTGTACCGACCAACAGAGTTGTGGCAGCGTGGTTCTGAAGAAATCAATTATGATTTAATTCCTAGATACGGAGTTGATTTTTATATTAAAGGTTGTGATTCATTTAAAACTGCCGAAGACACTTCAGATTTTATTGAGCGCTTGAAGAAAAACGTATCTAATATGTTAGTTAAGTTGTTATCCTCAAATAAAATAGCGAAAGATGTGAAGGCTTCTTTTGCAAGAACCTTCAAGGGATTTGGTTTTATTGATGATCTTCACGAAACAGATTTTGGCGATTATATCAAGCTGAGTATCGAACAAGTTTCTAAAAGAGCGTTAAAAGAATCACTCACTGTAAAAATTCCAGAGACGAATATTCTTATTGCAAACGAAACCGGTAGGTATTCTCATATCATTGAAAATTCCCTTAAGGATGGGGCAAAAGATAAGATGTTAAATATTGCTAAAAATAGATCTGCTATTGAATTAACTAATCTGTTTGAGGCTTTACTTGTTTCAGGAAGTGTTCTTGGTGAAGAATTTGATGGAAAGTTGTTGGATGATATTTTAGGAAATCCTAATATTGAATTTAGAAACAATCAGACTTTTGGAAAGGGACAAAAAGAGATGTTTGGTTATTCTATGGAGTTATTGACAGAATTTGATAATTCCGGTCTAATTTCTCAAACAACTTCTAAAAATATCAAGAGAATCAAGAAAATGATTTTCAAAAATAATAGTGTAGAAGGTCTTATTGAAGCGTTGGATAATCTTGGTGGTATTGACTATTTCGTTGAGAATATAATCAAACCTATCGCCAAAAGTGAAGAGTGTAAGATTGGTGTTTTTGTAAAACGAGACAAGTTTTGCCTGAATTTAATCGAAGGACTTGAAAAGTTTGGTATAGAATATCAATCGTTTGGTATTAAACCTACCAGAACGGACGTTTTTGAGGAGTTTCGCCAAGATATTGATAAGTTGATGAATCAAAGTTTTTTGGATGTGATCTCTACTAGAAAGTTTAAGCAGAAGATTATGATTCCTCCACACGCAATGACATACTTGGTATCAATTATGAAATTGAAACATATTGAAGATAAGTACGTTAAGGTTGTTGAGGAAAAGTTCGCCGAAAAGAATTTCGAAAAATACGGAAAGTTTGGGCAAATTGATTTTAAATTGAAGGACGGATCTGTTTATTTGATTAAATAATAAAAAGAGACTTTGGGGTCTCTTTTTTATTTATTGTATTTTAATTCCATAAATTTTTCATAAAGATTTTCCTCTTTATATTTCTCTTTTCTACAATGAGTTTTTATTTGATAATCCGTTCGCTGAGAAAGAATTTCTGGTATAGATAAATTGAAAATAGAATCTCTAATTTCATCAACTAGAGAAATGTCATCATCTCCTTTAAAAAATTCCTTTCCTTCAAATATATTATATTTTTTGTGTGCTTCTTTTATTAACCAACTTTCTACACAACCCATTAAATAATTATCAACCACCTTATCTCCAATTATTGGAGTTGCAAACCAATATACCAACTTCATATAACTTCGAGTTTCTGGCGATTCCCCATCTCCACGTTTGTAAGTTTTTTCTCTAGACTCCCAATTAACAGTCTTTCCAACTTTAACTATGTTGGATTCAGGAAACACACAAACATAAACAATCCTTGTCTTTTCTGGTGGTACAGATACATTGAATACTTCACGTTTGAACCAACTAGATTTTCTAAGAGAACATTCGAATCTAACGTCAGTATTTTTTTTATAAAACTCAGAAACTTTATTTGAAAAATCTGTTATTCCAACTTTTGTATTTGCATACCCATACTCGAAATATCCTATTTCTATAAAGACTCCATCATTTGTTATATTTGGTTTGAATCCAAATAAAATACCAGTGTCGTTTATTGATTTCATAGATCCATAAATTTTTGTTAATTTTCTATAAATACCAACTATTTCGTTTTGTTTTAATAAAGTTAAATCTAATGAGGTTCTAGAAAAATTTATTCTCTTATCATCTAAACCTTTTTTATCAGATAAAAAACGACAAAAACCTCGACACTCCAGCTCTCCTTCAATATTTATAGTTTTTTTATTAATATTGTAGTAATTGCTTTCTAAAAGATCAAATAATAATTTTTCGCTATCAACTTTACTAATAAATAAACTTCTTCTTTTGTCATACTTATCAAAAACAATGTTTTTGTTTGGAATATTTATTTTATAAAGTATTCCGCAATCAAAATCTCTTTCTTCTATTTTGAAATTATTAGCTAATATAAATTTGTTCAGTTCATCACCAACAAATAAAGGAGCGTTTCCTTCCTTATTTTCTAGGTTATTCTTATTGCCATTAACGTCTTTAATTTTGAATTTTTCTTCGACAGAAGCCCACGGTGACTTACATCCATCGTCAACACCGGAAACAGTTTTTAAATTAAAAAGATTGACATACCTATAAAATGGATCACCGTCATTTCCATCTAAAACATAGGATCTTGTCTTGATCCCGTTTTTATTTATAAAATCAAAGGTTGTTTTTATACCAGGACTGTTTGAATGCAATTTCATAATAAAGTTAGATTTATTTTCTAACGAAATGTTTGAAAATATTGGAATCAATAAAATTTCTACCTCGTCAACACTGAGGCGATGTAAGTCTTTTATTACATTTTCATCTGAGTCGTATTTTATGTGATCAAAATTTCTCACAACAAGTTCGAATTTATTCTTGTTATGATTGAAATATCCATTATTAGAGTTGAATATAACAAAATTTCCAGACTTATTTGTTAATCCTTTTATTAAGATGTCCATATTCTTCACCCTTCGCTTTTTATTATCTATATTATCTCAAAATTCTTCTTTATTGTCAATTTTAAAATTAAAGCAATCGTAAAATGATTTTAAAAATATATATTTTCCTTTTTGCAAATTTTATTTATTGAAACGAACAATACAATCTGTTATAATTAAAGAAAAAATAAAACTGAATTTATAACAGTAGAAAGAAGGTATTGATGACTAAAATTATTTCAGAAGAGATTATTAAAAAAATCAAGAAATTGCCAGAAACACACAAACAAGAAATCGAAAATATCGGATTGGTCTTGGATGATTTGAGGAAGGAATACTTCGATAAAATTCCGAGCCCTGTTGCACGAGAAATTGAGGAGCACCTGTTTAGCTTCATTCTAGACGATGTTAGATTAGCTAATTTGATCCCATTCTATCGTGCGACGATCAAAAACGGTGTCTTATTCTGGGATTATCAGAACAACAAAGCTAGGATTCACTTAAACGAGTTTTATCGATTATTTGATGATTTTTTCCCGGATACCGAGAAATATCCGAAGGGTGTGTCTTCTGATGAACTCTTTAAATTCTTCGAATCTTCCTTGACTAAGCTACCCGACAAAAGTGAATTTTTTAAATTCGAATTTTCTTTTGATGATTTTGAAACTTTTGGAGAAGGAGGTTTCTCACTCTTTTACAACATTGAAGATGAAACGTTCTCAATCTATCCAATTCCGGGAAAGACTTTAAAAATTACAGAAGAGAAGATGGTCTTTGAAACTGACAGCTTTGCTATCACCACAACAATGCCAGGAGAGTTTTTGTTAATCAGTGGAGATTTGGTTGAAATGCACATTGTAAATTGCGCCATCTCAACCTGCGAGCGTGTGGTAGAATTGATCCAAATCACAAACGCTACCAAGGACAAATATATCAATGATGTGCCCGATTATTTACGTGCCAACACTATCCATCTCGAGATGAACTCCTTTATCAATAAAGGCTTAATTAGTTCACGTGGGATTTTCCCTTACTCTTTATTGAAAGAGGATCAAGAAAAGAACAGTAAACTGATGAATGTTGTGAAGGCTGTTGATCCGTTCATTTTGTCAAAAATTGTTTCAATGACAAATGAGATGATTGATGTGTTTCTTTAATAAATAAAAAAAGAGAGATGGTAAATCTCTTTTTTTATTAGAATAATTTTCTTGATATAGAGACAACTGTATCATTAAATTCGTCTTTCCCGCAAACTTCTTTCCAAATAATCAACTCTTCCAATTCATTACTGGTTAATATAGAAGCCGGGAAGACTCCTGAGTATACAACGCTGAATTTCTTTAAGATGAAGTCAATATCATCGTGGTTTGTTTTTTTGTTTAAAATTGCTGCGGATTCATCTAGATGGTTGAGATCTCTGACCTCATCATTAAAAACACCAATGTTGTCAAGAGTGAAATCTCTAACCAAACTCAAAGTCGGTATTGAAATCGAAAGCTCATCGAACTTCTGAATGAACCCAACTGAAGAAATGTTGATGGTTGTTCCGTGTGTTCCTAATAGAGAAAAATCATCAGCTTTATAGTCGTAAAAAATTTCAACTGGAAGGATGGCTCTGAATCCATCTTCTAAAGAGCGTTCAAATTCTTTTAACTTTTCTTCTGTATCAATTTCAGAAAGATAGTCTGATATAAAATCTTCAGCCTCGAACTTATCAAGTTCAATCATTTCTTCCATTGTCGATCCTGTTAGATTTTTAAATATCCATTCAAGAGAAGATAGCGCCTCCGCTGACTTCTTTGTATCCAAACACAACCAGCCATCATCTAAATAGTATGCTTTGTGTAGTGAGAAGAGTGTTGCGGCCAGAATCGGAACCCTTGTCTTTTTAGAAATAGATCTTTTAAATAAGTCAATTGCAATTTCATTTTTTAAAAATTGATTGCAAAAAATCTCAATTACGTAGCCTTTAGCAATCTCCATCTTTTTCAAAAACAAAACTTTCTTTTTTGTGTCAATTTTGTAAAGTCTTCTCTCTAAATCACGAACAATTTTTTGTTTATATTTCTTCATCGTTAACCTTCTTCTGCTTCGTTGTTTGCAATAATCCAATCAGCTAGATTATTCACTTCTAATTTTAAAAATTTAGGATAGAATCTTAATGATGAGTAATGGAAGAATTTAATACCCTTATCATCATAGAATATAACATCGTACAATTCTCCAACTATCTCATCTTTTCCGTACCTAGATAACAACCCAGAAAAATAGATTCTAAAAGCGATATCAACTATTAAGTACGCAACGATCATCACAACAATGGAATACCAACCGTTCATTTCAGGATTTAATGGCATTCCCAGCGGATTCAACCAACTAAAGAGGGGATACACAAACAATACTGGTAAATAAAGCAACAAGGATAAAATTGCGCTAAAAATACTAGTCCTAGTGATGATCTTATAATAATGTCTCAAAATTCCATTTTTATTCTGATTTTCTAATAAAAATTCCAAAATACTCAATTTATCGACATCGGTTTTTGACAGTTTTGAAAGGATATCTTTCTTTTCATCTTCTGTCATCGGTTTCATTCTACTCAAAATACACCTCAAATATTTTTCTTTACAAACTCCAACGTTTCAATCGTGATATTGACAACTTCTTGAGCTTGTTCCGATACCCGCCCATCATACAATTTGATGATTAATGATAGGTAATCTGTATAAAATTCTTTTAAAACAATGTTGGTGATCTTTTCAACATCTTCTGTTGTAATTTCAGAAGCAGCCTTTACACTTGAATAATTAAAGTGCAAGATTTCACTCGCTTTCTGATAATAATCTAAAAGTCCACGTAAATTGTAATTTGTTTCTTGTGTTCGAAAGACCAAATCTCTGAAGCTGGGATGATATCGTTTTGATAGCTTTTTCAAGGCTAATTCGTCGAAGTTTAGATTAAGCCAATCATACTCGAGATCCATACGATACGCCGGTTTTAAATCACGATATTTCTTATCCAGTACAAGCAACTCTTCTGTTCGCACGCCATCCTGTAATAATTTTAGTCTATCAAAATCCTTAAAACGTTTGATAGATTCCAAAAATAGCTGTTCGTTGTTATTCAAAATGGCTGGTTGCGTTAATACACGAAATACAACTACTGTCTCGTACAAACTACGCCACAAAGGTAACGAAGTTCCAGGCATTTTCTTCAACAGATGAATTGAGTGTGATAAGTCTGAAACTCGTTTCAGAAAAATATTCACAGCTTCATCAACTTCAGAGTGTGAATTTCCCTTGCTGTTTGTATTTGAGTATGACCATACTGATAAAACCCAAGTAACGTTCTTATTAATGATTTCAGGTAACTTACCCAACTGATCTTTGGATAAAACTGGTGGCAATAACATCAAAAACCTCCTTTCTATTGTTTTTTTATTTCATCCACTGCTTTCTTTTTTTAGAAGCCTCTTTCCATCCTCCGCTGCGACGATTTAGTGAAATATCCGAAGATTCTTTGCCCAATCTTTTATTAACTGATTTTCTAGCACGGTTCAATTTTATCTTTTGATCACCAAGGATCAGATTTCTCTCTAGATCTTCAAAGGTATTTTTATCACCATCGTAGTATAAGGTATTCTTGGCAGAAATCCAATCTCTGGATTGATAACTATAAAAATCGTGTGATTTCCCTTCGGAATAGCAACGTGTATTAGATTCGTAAAAATTGTATCCGTAATAATGAGAATCTAGTTCGTATGCGTCCGGCTCAAAATCCCCACTCCAATTATCAAAATCTAAATACGAACAATCGCCAAATCTCCTACAATTAAGGTTCGATATTTCGTAATTGAATTTAGAAAGATTTACAATATCACATTTTTTGATTGGTTGTTTATATTGTTTTCTTTTGTAAAATTCACGAGCACGCTTCTTGTACTCTAATTCAGGAGTTTCAGTTGAATCTTCCGTTGAAATATTTGAGATTACAATCTTTTCTAAAGAACCCTTTGAAAGATTTCTTTCTGGATACATTAATTTATCGAAACTTTCTGAATTTAATGCAGTCATTGTTCTTAAATTCTTGAACTGTTCCAGGTCTAGGAGCCAGAATTTTCGATCCGTTATCGTAGATTTATCTGGGAATTGTTTCCAGGAAAAGATATCACGAACCAAATCTTTTAGGTTATTTGAGGTATTTGGTCGAAAGAATAGATTGATATGTCCTCCGATCAAATAATCCGACTCTGATAACCTCATCTTGAGATCATAATTTCTTTGATTGTAAGTTTTATTAAGTCTAGCAATATTAGAACTCAACTCATCAAACTGATTTGATCCGGTGTATTCTTTGAAACCGTTGTCTGTACAATGAGCGGCAGAGAACCAATCATCATAATCACCTTCAAAACTCAAATCGCTCTGGAATATTCTCGCAAAGAGGGAAATATAATCCGGGTTTGTCCAGGATGGTAATCCGTTAAGTTTTCCATCTTCGTACAGGGACTGTAAAACACCGGTATGGTAGTCATATAAGTTTTTATCTGTTTTCTTAAAAACCAATTCCAAACAAAATTCTGCACGACCGTCAGAAAATGCGTTTCTTGATAACAGTAATAGCATAAATCCCTCCACATTATTTTTTTTAACAACATCTTGTTCTTAGTATAGCGTATTTTTGTCGATAAGTCAAACTCAAAAAGCACTTTTTTGTTATTGATATAAAGACGAACGTTTCATCACCTAAACTTTAAAAATATACGCCTTTAATATTTTTTTTTGAAGTTTAGATTTTTACCTCTTGACAGCGATATTTTTTTGTTGTAAAATAGCAAAGAATAAAAATCGAATAAAACAAAAGATACCCGTAAAACTCGTTAGAAATATAAAAATACCAAAAGAACATTGAAAATTAAATAAGAACAACACTCTAGTTTAATATTTAAAACGCTAAAAGTCTATATTAATTACAGGTACGAGGTTGACAGGTTTGCTTACACAAACCTGTGCGAATCATCTTCGATAATTCGCAATTTTGGAAACATACGTTCCCGAAAATGTATAGTCAGACGTATCCAAAAACTGATGGGTTTGTCAAAAATAACAACATCTAAAAACACGAACAATACCTTTTATCAGAAAATCTAAGGAGCCGGAGGCGACGCCGGAGGCGACTTTAAGACAAGGCGAAGCCTTTATCTCTGAACGACCAGAGGGAGTTTGGAACGAAGTGACATTTTCGAAAAATCTTTGATTTGAGAAAATATATCTGATGTCTCTCTAATAATTACAGTATATATAATACTATTATTATTACAGTATATATTTATTCTTTTATTATTTAAGGGATATTATATTACTATTATTATTTAAGTATATATAATATATATCTATATTTATTACAGAATAATAATATATATAACTATTTATATATATAGTTAACCTTTTTGTGGAAATGACAAGAAAGATTTAGGCAAACAAAAAACCCAGTAAACCACCGGGTAAAACTGAATACTATTCTTTCTCGGCGTATTTTACAAATACGCAATTGGTGTTGTAGCATTGCTACGTACACCATTGAAAAAGAATTTATCGATAAATTCTGGGTATTTTCCACCAGAACTTACTTTTGTCGAAAGGATACGGAAGGTATCACCTTCGAAGTTTTTGAAAATAAGCTCCTCTTGAGAGCCTTTTTGCCCCTCAAAAGTTTTTTCTAAGCCCGCAGCTCGAAGCTCACGGTCAGTCATTTCTAGTAATTCCTCAAAAATCACCATTACTTCGTCTTTTTTCATTTTAAATCCTTCTTTCCTCCACCCTATAATAGGGATAGAATGTTATTTTTCTAAAATTATAGAAGAATCCTAAAAATAAAATAAAAACGGAGATAATTTATGTTTGAAACTGATTTTACAGAAGAGTTTGGATTTGCTGGCACTGTTGAAAATGAAAATGATAGGGAAGTTGCTGAATCCCACACACAAATAAAAGAACATAAGCGTAGTAAGGTGTTCAAGGATGAGCGTGAACGTATCATCGATGATTATCACGCAGCATTATTAGCTTCCGCAAGAGAAGCAGATAGACCAAAGAATTTTGATGAACGAAAACTGTTCTTCAATTTAATTTCAAATAAATTAGAGTTTAGAAAATCAAATTGGGATCTTTTCTCGGATTATGGTTTCTTTGTTTATGTCGGCGAATTAGACTTGGAAAAGTCAGATATCAATTCGCTTTGTAGTAAGCTCGTATTGGATTCCTTATTTAAAAACTATTCTGATAGAGATAGACTTTCTCTGTTTCCGGAATTGGTTGATGTTAATGATGTGTTCGGTACAATTGTATTTTCAGATAAACTAGACTTTGTTTATCGTGGTCGTGCTGGCGGATACAAATACTTGCCGAATATTTCTGAGAAATTACACGCTGTATGTTCGGATAAATTAAGAGAATTTATTTCTACTGGAAATTTTTTCAGAGAAATCCCAGATCTTATAATTCAAAAGGAATTTGTTTTGCCTGGGTGGACTTCTAGCCTTTTAATCCAAGCCCTGAAACAAGGACGAGGAATTGTGTCTAATCTTGAATTATTACAGCTAGGAGTTAGAATCGGCTATATGATTTCCAGAGATGAAACAATCTCATCTGAAATTCTTTCAGAAGTAGATTCTTTAGCTGCTGAATTTGTTGAAGAAGAAATTTTCTATGACAATTCCAGGACGAGTATGTTGCGTGGTTCGGGATATCAGTGGATATTTTCTGGATTACCGATATCCTTTTCTCAAATTAAGGATTCGTTCCCAGAGTTAAAATCGGTGTGCTCTAAGCACAATATTGATGTTATTGGAGAAAAAGAGGTGTTTTAAATTGACGAGGCGTGGAATATTAAATATTCCTGATAAATCTAACAGGAATATATTCGGATTTGACGTTGATAAGGGTAGATTAAAAACTACGGATAGTAAAAGATACAACAGAGTTTTGGGGTTCCCTTTTAGGTCCTCTTACAACTCGGACACTGTTACACCACTTGAAGAGGTTAAACAAACCTTTAATAATAGAGTATTTTAAAGTAAAAAAGGAGACCTATTTTGGTCTCTTTTTCTTTTGTTATTTTTTGCAATATGGACAAGAGAAACTCTTTTCTTTCTTGTCTGTATCAACATTCGCAACATCACCTTTTGTTTTGTTACTATATTCCTTCTTTAATTCTTTCAGAGAGTAAAACAATCCAATCAAGACAAAATCCTCCTTTCGTTTTTATTTTTTTTGAAATTATAAAGAGAAAGTTACTATAATTTAAGAAAAAAATAGGTGCTTTGACACCGAGAAAGAAGGAACTACAATGAAAAAAATGTTTTCATTTGTTGTAGCTGCACTTGCAGCATTGTTTATGGCGTTGTCTACTGGAGTTGTTTCAGCAGACGAATTTACGGTTTCTGACCTTGTTACAGAAACTCGTGTAGTAGATGATACTAATGAGATCATCGAAAAAACAAATGGCAACTTCGTTGCCACTGAAGTAGGCGATTATACTATCGCTGATTTGGTTACTCCTCCAACTGAGGAACCAACAAATCCTGTTGTTCCAGAAGTGGATCAACCGGAAAAACCTTCAACTCCTGTTGAAGAACCAACAACACCTGTTGTTGAAGAGCCTTCTACTCCGGTAGAAGTTCCAGAATTACCAATCGCCGAATTGGTAACTCCACCGGCTCCAGTTGAAGAGCCAACTAAACCATCTACTCCAGTAGATGAAACACCGGTTGATGAAACTCCAGTAGTTGAAAAACCAGTGATCCCTGCACCAGTAGTTGATCTACCAGTTGCAGAACTTGTAATTCCTCCAGTTGAGGAAAAACCAGTTGATCCAGCTCCGGTTATCGAAAAACCAGAACTTCCAGTTAAACCAACACCAACTCCGGTTGTTGAAAAACCTGAAGTACCAGCTGAACCAACTCCTACTCCAGTAGTAGAAGTTCCAGAACTTCCAGTTACTACTGAACCAACTCCTGAACCAGCAAAACCATCTACACCTGTTCGTTCAGAACAAAAAATGGTTGAGCTTCCTTACACAGGAACTCAGGAATCAATGATGGCTCTTGTCTTGGCAGCAATTTTGCTTGTTATGGCAGGATATATCAAAAAAGAGTTTGCTGAATAAACTCAACTTTAAATAATAAAGTTAGAAATTCACAAAAAAAAATTTCAAATAAATTTAATAAAAAAGCTGTTTATTAAATTTAAATTTTAAACACTTAAAAGCTATAAGTGTTATACATATTTCATACATATTCAAGTAACAAGATGGCGACGGTCAACGAGTTACTGAAGGATAAGGTTTTAAAACGTAATAAAACCTTTAAGGGTTCCTTTGGTGATTCGTGAACGTGACGAATCGCTGAATACCCTTCTGAAATTATTTCAGACTGAACGTGAGTTTGTCTTAATTTCATTCAGCGACGGTGTACAACGTCGTTACAAAATTAGCAAGAATGTACAATCTTGCAAAAAGAAGAGGCTTGTACGTGCAAGCCAGACAAAGCTAGTAAGAGGCTATAATCTTACAAAAATTTAAAAGCTAGTTGAGAGCTATAACTCAACAAAATTAAAGCTAGTAGGGAGCTATAGCCCTACAAAAAGTGTGCGGTGTGTTCGAGTGTGGTGAACTCGAAAAACAAAATTTATTTTAAATTTATAGTATTTCAGTTCACACACCACCTGTCGCTCTCGGATGTACCCTTTTGGGTCTCCGAGATAGCGGCACGATGTTACACACACACCAACGCACACACAATTTTACAAACTGAATACTATATAATCAACTCTTTTTAACTAACCAAAAGGTTAGCCCGGGAAAGGGTTGATTTTTTTTTTGTTTTGTGAGATAATTAACTGAGATTCGTCCAGGAGGTGAATAATGGCTAAAAACGTTATAAGAGAAGAGTTGGGAAACTGCTTATCTTTCGTTGTATTTAAAAAAAGAATTTGGAATGATAGGGGATTAAATGATCTTATATCTGAGGCTGATCGCTACTTTAAAAATTACAGATTAAAATATCTATTCTGTAAAAATTTCAGCTATCCGTACAAAACATTTTATTTAACAAAGGATAATCTAACTTATACTAACGAATATTCTCTTTATTTAGATTTCCGAAATAAAAGAATTGCACTAGCACCTGCACCTGAATATCAATTTTCAACTTTGCTTGTTCAACTTGGCGATTATCAAACTGGATATCCAAAAATTTCAACCGATGATCGTGAAGAAAGTTACATAGAATCTGCATTCTCTATTTTTGAAGACGAGCAGCCGGAGATGTACTTTCCTGTTGTAGACTATTTTCAACTTCACATAGGTTTTAGTGGAATCAAAACTAAAATTCTAAAAGATATTTCTGGAAATAAATTTCCTGATATGGAAGAATATAAGGAAAAATTAGTTAAACATCTATTTAAGCACTTTTGTAAGAATGCAAAGAGGATATTAGAACACCCTATTTCATCTTTAACAGATGACTTTGGATACTTACCTTTTTCTGATTTTTTTGATAGTTCTGTAAAAAAATACAGATCAGATTTTTTAAGTAAGAAATTAATTTCCACAGATGAGTTTCAAGAGTTTACCAAAGGAGTTTTTTTCTTTAAAAAGTTAGTTTTGGATGGCGATGTTTCCGGAAAATATTTTAATGTTTCTGAAACCGTAAAAATTGATTTTTTAGAAAAACTTGAAGAGTTTTTATCAAATGATTCAATGAATAAAACAATTTACAGAGAGTATGTGGATCAAGGTGGAATGTTGGTGAAATCTATTGGAAATGTTTTTGACTCAATCGTTGGGTTAAGAGAAACTCTGAATAATTTTTCTGAGGATAAATTTCCTAATATTAGAGCAATAGTTGATGATGTAAAATAAGAACTGAGATAAAAATGAAAGGAGTATTCTTTTGCAAGATAATAATTTAAATCAACGAGAAGAAAAGGGATTTTTTTCTTCTTTATTAAAATCATTTTTGAAGGTTATACTACCACCGATTTTAATTGTTGGAGCAATTCTTACAATTAGAATTAACTGGTTTGATTATCTAAATGTTTCGGGTTCATCAATGTACCCAACACTGCAAGATCATCAATTGGTTTTTGTGAATAAAACAAACAAAAACTATAAGCGTGGACAGGTTATATCATTCCATTCATCACCAAACAATCCATCATCTAATGGAGTGGAAAAACTTTATATTAAAAGAATTATCGGACTTCCCGGTGATAGCGTGTCTTATAAAGATGGTAAACTTTATGTTAACGGAAAGGAAGTAAATCAAAAGTTTCTCTCCTTGAGAGGTAATGATGAAAAAATGGAATCAACAGAGGGAACACAAAAACCAAGTACTTCACCAAATTGGGATTTGCAAAGTTTATCAGAGGGAAATCCAGGCTTTAATTCTTGGAGTCAAAATCAGGCAACTGTTCCAGAAGGAACGCTGTTTGTGATGGGGGATCACCGAAGCGTATCCCTAGATTCTAGATATTTTGGATTTGTCAAGATGGAAACTGTTTTAGGTGTAAATTCAAGTTTTCCTTGGGATGATAAGGAACAAAAGTACTACACGAGTGATGATTTCACGAATGATTTTTTCGTGAAAGAAAAATAAGGAGATGAAATGTTAAATTCAATTATTGTAATACCGGAAGCTGAATGCGAAGTTTTAAAGGTTAATAACTCAGGTCCAGAAGTTGCTGCCATTTTGGAAACAGGGAAATTATTTCAATCTAAACCAAATTGGACACCCTTCACCTTCCACTATTTAATTGCCAAAGATCAGGAATTTGCCGGGTTGCTGGAATATGAAATTGTCGATGATTATGTTGTTATCACAAATATGTGGATCAATACAGATTTGTTAATCCCATTCTTGACAACTATTTATGCAAATCTCTCTCTAAACTTTCGAGAGGTTCGTATTCGTGATTTAGGGATTGATAATATTGTTCTGATTAAAAATGGAGAAGTTAACGAAAAGGTAAATCCTCTAGACACATCATCTGCTAGACTACTTGACTTCCATACCTTGCCTGACGGTTCTGTGCGCACTACTTTAAGAACTTTTAAAAGAAAGAAATAATTATCTTAAAAAGATAATTATTTTTGTTTCATTTTTATATAATTAATAAAAAATTAAGAAAGGTGGGAAAATTTTGGATATAACTGGACTATTTTTGATGTTTATTTTAAGAACATTTATAAAAACACTACTTTTAGGTATTCTAATTAAGATTGCCTGGAAAGTTGGTGGATTTTTATTCAAATCTATTGCTGTAATTGCGATAGTACTGTTTATCGCTAGTTTCTTATTCTAATTTTTCTATCGGAAAGAAGGTTAAAAATGAAACACAAATTTGAAAAATTGGCACAAGATGGTATGACGTTGACAGAAATTCTACAAAGTCGTTTGGATGAGATCGAAGCTAAAATCAATAGCGAATATCCTTTGATTTCAAACCTAAAAGATAAGAATAAAAATTTCTTATCGACACTATACCACATCGCTCAAAGCTCATCGGCAGACGCTTTAACTCCTGAAATGATTCAATTTAATATTATCGGAGTAGTATTGGAGCGTGCAAATATTGTTGGCGACGAGGTGAGCCAAGAAGGTTTGTCTGGCAAGGAACTACAAAACCCTGATCTGATCAAAGAGGCAATCTCACTTTCTAAATTTATTGAGAAAGATTTTGGTTTTGAGTTGGGAGTTGATAAGGATGGTTTTGTAACCGAATCCGATTTGGATAAATCTGATGGAGTAACACCTATCAACGTAGCTTTTACCTTGCCTAATGACAGTGATGGCTTACCTGATGAATTGAAAAATCCATTTAATGAGATCTTTCCGCAAGACTACTTCTCTGCTGCTGTTAAAAATGATATTAAAATCATTTTCGACTCTTTGGTTGGAATTGTTGAGCGAACTATTCAATTCAACGAAAACCCTGACAGCATTGATTTGGATCCGTTAGGAATGTTCTCAGATTATTGATAGTTTCAAAATATCAATTTAATAATATAATAAAAATAGACTGTAATCATTACAGTTTATTTTTTATTCTTTTTCTGTTATAATTTAAGAAAATAAAAAAATTCTGAAATAAATTCAGATAGAAAGAAGGGTGATACCGATGGTTATAATAAAAGAGCCTTCCAAAAATAAGGATGGCATTTACAATCGCATTATGGAATTACTGAATCAGGAAATTATTATCGATTTCAACGAAGAAGATCACGAAAATATTTTAGAGGGTATTTATAAAACAGCTAAATTTAATATATCAGAAAATGTAAAACATAAAAAAGAGGTTGTATCCAATTTATCTAATTTAAAGAAAACGGCTATTTCTCCTTTTAACGGGCACAATTTTGATTTATATATCCACTACAAGGATAAAAGCAAACACAATATCCTAAGTTACGGCGGTGACCACCGGGGTCTTTTAAGTTTTGGATATTTTAAGGTTATTTCTTTGAGAGATTTCATCTATAAAGAGATTGACGATTTAGAAGTTAAATTTGTAGTAGAAAAAGAAAAACTAACCTTATCAAATTTTTTCGAATATAGGGACAACTTAAAACTGTGCGTGGATGATTTGAATAGATCTTTTAATAAAAAGTTAAAAGATTATCTAAAAGAAAATATTCAAAACATTTTGCTCGAAAAACAGTACGGCATTAGGATGATAGAAATAGAGACATACCCACCATTAGATTTGATTTTGGATCCCGAAAATAAAAGAGTTTTCTCTCTGAAAGAAGTTCTTCACTATACTAATTTCCTAGACGGACAGTTTAATATTGTAAGTTTAGAAAACAGCAAAGCAGTTCTATCTACAATGATTGATAGAATGGAATACACTGATGTTCCTGCTATTCTAGATTTTTTAACAAGTAACTTTTTTGAGAATTTAGGGCCTTACTTTGAAAGAGACGCTAAAGGCAAACTAGAATCCGATGAGCTTATGAACTCAGTGACAAAATTTGAGGGCTTATTAGAAAACTTAGTTGAAGAGTTTTTCTATAAAAAAATCATCTTTTCAGAGCTTGGTTCCCGAACAGTGAGATCTTTGTTTTACGTTAAAAAATACAATTGTCCTAATCTATTTTCATCAAACTATAAATTTAAAAAATCATTTATTGAAAGTGTAACCTTACAATTTGAGTCGACTGAAGATGTTTGTTGTTTTATTGATACATTCAAAAATCTAGATATTATGCAAGATGTTTCTGAAAATAAGGAGCTACACAAAATAACTGTTACGAATGATGTTTTTGACGATGACTTATCAACTCTGGAAAGGATTATTGATATTTCTTCGACGGAATATCCTATTAAAGATTACATTTTTCCCTTGATTAAGGTTGATTATTGCTACGATGGTGACCCGGCAATTCCGTTAATAAATAAAAAATCTTTACCAATATTTCAAAAAATCAATTCACTTTTTGAAACAAACATTCCACAAAGTATTCTTGATACCTGCGAATCAATAGTAAATTAAAAAGGTCTTTTATAGGGCCTTTTTCTATTTGATAAAACAGCCAACAACTGTTATAATTTAAGAAAATAAAATATCTGGAATTATTCCAGTGGAAAGAAGGTAAACAATGGTAATAAAAACTAGTGATAAAAATCGTGATGATATATTCTTTAAATCAATTTCAAGCGTCCTTGATCGTGATGGTCTTTTAATTGACTTTAGAGGCGGATGGTTTAAATGGTACGGAGGTTACATCGAATCACAACACTTTTGGGGAGATACAAAAGAAAAGATTGGCAGTAGTCGATTAATCGAGATTTCTGATTGGCATAATTACAGAGAATTTGACGACCTTTTTTTGTCCGTTAATCTTAAAGATGAAAACTCTGAGTTGATATTATCTGAAGAACTTTATTCTAAAAATGGATGGTATTTTCCTATTATCAGTATGAGAGAGTTTCTAGACTCTTTACCTGAAAATTTTAAGATTAAATTTGATGTTAAAAAAGGTGATCGCTCCTTTATTTTTAGAAAAAAAGTTTTTGAGATAGACTTGGACTATATGAATGAGAATTTTAATAAATTGCTGCGAGAATATTTGGAAAAGAAAATTCCGGAAATTCTTATGGAACAAACATATTCTATAAAACCACAAATTATTGAATATTACCCAAATAAGGATGTTATTTTTTCAGAAGAATTTTGCGATTTAATTTTCAAAGAGTCACCTGATTTGTTAACTGATAATTTATTAAATTCTGATTTTATTAGCGGATACGATGATCTAGAAAAGGTTTTCTCTTTGGTTATGAAATACACCAAACCAAGCGAAATATCCTTGGTAATCGGCAACATTTCCAATGCTCAATCTGTTATAGAGAGGACTGTCTTGAAAGATATTTCATCGAAAGATGAGAATGTTCGTCGAACTAATTTTCTTAAGAAATTTAATTCATTTTTAGAGGATTCTATATCTAATTATCTGATTAATAACTTTGCATATTCTTACAGAAGACTTCTCGGAAATATTAGACATTTAAAAGCTTTTAATTCTAGCGAATTTAAAAATTTATTCTCATCTGAATTTTTTATAGATAAGGATTTACTTGAAGCACTATTCAAAAACTCTATTGAATTAGATGATTTGTGTTGTTTTATCAAAACATTTGAGGAATCATCTGTTACGGATGATAATAAACTTAGCAATATTAAAAATATCAATGTTGAGGTTATGGATGATGACTTGTTACGTAACCTGATCCACTCTTTAAATGAAATAAAATCATCAAAGAATTTTAAGGATATTGTTTGTAAAAATGTAAAACTTCAATTTATCGAATCGATAAACGTGAAAAGCTCTTCTGAGCAAGATGACGAAGATAATTTTGCCATTCCTCCAATCTCTCAAGAGGTAATCGATGTTCTTGAACAATACAAGGAATTAGGTGTTAAATCTAATCTCCCTGAAGAAGTTATCGATATATATCACAAATACTCAAAATAAAAGCCGCCTTTAAGGTTGGCTTTTTATTTTGAAATCTGTTATAATTTAAGAAATTAAAACATCCTGGATTTACTCCAGTAGAAAAGAGGGATAAAAAATTGAATATTTTTATAAAACGTTTCGAGGATGTTCTTGTAAAAGAGCATTTTATCAACATCTATCAAAATGAAACTTTTTTGATTAAACTTGAAACACTATTTAATCAAAAAACAAAATACGTTCGTAACGGTTTCTTTGAAAGAAAGGTTTTAAAAGCTGATTTTTACAAGGAAGAATTATCTAGAGCCTTATGTCTCAATTATTTAGGTCACACCCGTACAGTCTTAGTTGTCGATTTAAAAACCGGTTTGACAAAGATTCTCGACGGTACAATTTCCTATCAAAAGTCAGACTGGGATTTCCCAATTCTTTACTTGGATGAGTTATTTGAAGATTTGGATCCGTTGATTTCGGTCACAGCAGAGGCAAAGTTTCCAAATTTCTTTGATAGAGACAAAACACCAAGGTACAATTTTGAAGAGTTAGAAAAATTTCTAAACAACCTTATTCGAAATTGGATTCACAAAAATAAAGATTATCTGCAAAAGAATAAAAAGGAATATTTGCAGAAAAATCTAAAAGATTTTATCTTCTCTAGGAAGATTATCCAAAGCAAAGATTTTGAGGATTTATTTGGAATAAAACAGGTTGCAGTTGAATACTCTAAATTTATAGAAATCGATTCTAAACAGCGTCTAACACACAATATTGATCAATTGATTTCCGTACTAAAAAAATATGAAAGTGAAATTGATGATAATACTTTTGTTGATATTATGAACGGAAGTTTATTAAAAGATTTTTATTGGGAATTGTCGGAAGGTGGTTTGTGTAATTCGATTAAATGCAAAAAGCGTTGCGAAGAGTTAGATAGACTTAAAGAACGACGTTTTGGATGATAAAAAATAAATAGTTTGTTTTAAAACAAACTATTTTCTGTTATAATTAGAGAAATAAAAAATCTGGAATGAATCCGGTAGAAAGAAGGTTCTTATGATAAATTCAGAAGGATATAGCAGAGAGAAAGACGGTATTTACCTATTTTTAGAAAAACTACTAAAAGTTGATAATATGGCAGATATTCTAAATCTTCCGTTTAGCATATCAAGTAATATTTTAAAGTGCGCAGAAGAAAAAGTTGATCTTAACTCTAATAAATCAACTCAAATAGTTGTAAAAAATATTGATATCTCAAAGTGTCTTAGTAAAAAGGATTATTATCTTTACGTTAAATATTCAGATGATGATATCACAGAAATTATTATAAATGACACAAGAGACCACACTGATCTTCTAGCTAAAAACTTCATTTGTTTGTTTAAGTTAAAATATTTTATAACAAACGAATTGTCAATTTCTGATGTGATTTTAGATGTTAAAAAATCAGGTTTTTTAGGAAGCAAAAAATGGTTAGAATTAAACGGTGAAAATCTTAATGATATTTTTGCAGAAAAACTCAAAATTTTCTTGCAAAAAAACATTCCAGAGCTGCTGACAAATAAAACTTATCAGTACAAACGTAATAATTTGTATACATATCCACCTTTAGGTGTTGTATTTAATGTAAAAAATAAAGATGTGTTTGATATTGATGACATTTTGGAAATTATTGATGTTGTGGGACGTAGCAATACTTTTTGGAATGATTTTTTTGGAAGATGTAAAAGCCCTTTCAATGAACACTCGACTTACTTGTTGATAGATTATTTAACAAAAAATTCTAAAGCAAAAGATGTTAAACATATATTAAGTTTTTTGGCAGATAATTTTCATCAATTTAGACTGTTGAGTGCTCACCCCATTATTTGTGAAGAAGAAAAATTTGATTTATATAAAGGAGCAATTAATAAATTCAAAAGTTTTCTAGAAGCTGAAATTCAGGAATATTTTAAAATTTCAAATACTGATGATTTGGCGATTGATTTTAATAATATACTTCTTCTCAAAGAAGAAATGTTCGAGAATTTATTCGATGAAAATTTCGAACTCAAGGAAGAACTTGCATTTATTATTATAAATAAGCTATCAAATGATTTGGCGTTGATTTCATTTATTGAAGTATTTGACAAATCTAAGAAAAATTTTGATATTGTTGAACTTCAGAAAAAGCTAGAAAAACAAACTTTAAATGTTCGAATCGAAGATATTGACCTTGATTCCATTGAAGATATTATTTATCATCTTAAGCAAAACAAATTCTTTAAAAAATTATTTTTTGGGAAAATTCACATTAATTTTACTTTTTGCGGTGAACCGGCCTTACCAGCAATCACCCGAGACACTGTTCATCTACTAAAAAAACTCAATAAGGATTTTGGGATAACAACCAGCGTACCAGAATTTCTTTTCGACTATATAAAATAAAGGGAGAGGCGACTCTCTCTTTTATAATTTAAGAAATAAAATATTCTGGAGTTGTTCCAGTAGAAAGAAGGATTTAATGAAAAGCACAAAAAATGATAAAATTTTTAGAAGCACAACTATTTACAAAGAAATTCTAAAATTGGCTGATAGAGATACGTTTGTAGATATAAATGAATCAGCTGAGAATGCAATTGATATTATCAAAAGAAAAATTCGTAACGATTACAAAAATAGAAGAAAACTTCTATTATCAAAAATAATTCCTGTAAAAATTAAATACAAAATTGATATTGTTAAATATTTAGAACTGATCTCTAAATCTGGATATCAAGAAAGTCTTAAAAGTGATGTATTTTTGTATTTTAATCAATATACTGGAGATACCTATCTATCAAACGAATTTAACTGCCGACTTAATAAACTTCAGGAAGAAGGGATTCCTATTTTAAACTTATCTCAAGAATTGAACAATGATATGGATTTAGAAGTCATTCCTGAAAATTTCAAGTTTGACTGTGTTGTCAAAAGAAAGTTATTTTCTATGGAAAATTCAGAAATTTACGTAAAAGTAAAATTTGATGAATTTGGCGCATTTTTAAATCAATATGTCAAAAACAAATTGATCGAGAAACTCCCCACATTTGCATACAATCCATCAAAATATTTTGATGAGTGTGTTGGAAAATATAATTTTCCATTTTTGGGATTGAAAACCTTAACTGATGAAGAGTTCAGATCTTTTTGGAATCCAAGTGATTTAATAAGTTTATCAAAGGAAAATATTTTTACTTGCTACAGATCAGTAAGAGTAAAACTCATTCCAAAATTGATCGAAGAACATTATTCGTTGTTAAAATCAGTTAATGACGAGGATAATACATTCTTGGCAAAAGGACGTTTCACACCACTTAAACTTTATGATACCGAAAAAGTTATTGAAAATTACTATGAAATGGATATAAAAGTTCGTAACGTTATCGATAATTTTAATATTTATTATCTAAATTTATTTAAAAATGATCCTAAACTTTTGACAAGAATTGAAGCAGGTAGTGAGCTTCTATCATTTCAAGCTATAATGTCAGATCTCGTAAAAGTTGAAAACTTAAATTTTCAATTAAATGATGATTTGATTAAGAACTTGCTATCATCATCAGAAACTGTTTATGATTTGAGATATCTATTTGATTACATTGATGAAACCGAAACAATTCTAAAGGATATTAATCTTGACAATAAAGTCAATATTTTTATCAACTCTTACAAATCTGAGAAGTCAGAAAGCGAGAAAATCATTTTAGAATTATTGAAAAAATCAAACTCAAAAATATCATATATTATAAAAAATAATATTAGAATTGTCTACAAAGATTACGATAATAAGATTTTTCTCCCTCAACTCAATCCAGACTCGATTCTCGTTCTAAAAGAGTTGACGGAAAAATGTGGTATTGAAACCTGCATACCTCCTAAACTTATTTCGGAATTGAGTGAATATCTAAAATAATTAAAGACCGGGTTTCCGGTCTTTTATAATTTATGTGAATATTAAATTTTCTGGATTTATTCCAGTAGAAAGAAGGAATCTTATGATTAAAACAGAAAGGAAATCTTTTGATTTTCCGATTGAGTACCTTTTGACCAAAGAGGCCGTTGATAAGGCTGCGGATGTTTTTATCGATAAATTTGAAGAACTTGGGCTAATTGAAAGCTACTGGGTAAATTGCAGTTTATACTGGTTCTGCAAGAATCACCTTGATCATCACCCGAGTATGAGTTGTGAGTGTTGTGCAAAAGTTAAAGAAGAACTTCAGCACGAAGAGGATCATCTCTACGCCGGTATTCGTATTAGAACAATGGAGTCGACAATTAAGTTTATTTCAGAGAGACTAGAACCGTCACTTTTGAACAAATCATTTTGTGATTATTTCAAAAATGTTCGTTTCGAAAATACAACTTTTTCAAAAAATGATGGATTTTACTTTAACAATGTTGGTACCGGTGAGTTTTCATTCACGCCACTCATTGGTGATTGCTTAAATATTTTTGAACTGGAGAATAAGGTGTCAGGATTCAAACGGATCTCGCAGTCTAACCGTATCTATTCTGTAATATTAAAAGCAATTAGTCAGTCCCCAAAAGTTATTGGTGATTATATCAAAAAATACGAAGACGTTGACGGCAATTCTGTTATTTTATCAGAAGGCGGTTTTGAAAATTCATTTTATTACGCTTTTACAAGTTTCTTTGATAAATTCGTAACTAAAGTTTCTAAAGATAACGATTTTCTAAACAAACAGGATAACTATATCGAAATGATGAAGGTCGAGTTGGGAGATTTTTTTGTAAAAGTACACGAACTGATCGTGGATTCAACAAAGACTGAGATAAAATTATACCTTGAATCAATCTTTAAATCAATTGTTGAAAATCTGTACGAATTATTAGAAACTGAAGAACCTGAACACAATTTCATATTCAAAACAGATTATGAAAAGTGTCGTATAAATTTCAAAATTCCAAAGGAATTAACAACTTTACCTATAAAATATTTACCAACAAAGGAAAACAACTTTTCATTTTTATCGACAATTGTTTTTTATAAGGATGGTAAGATTGGCGAGGAAGATTTCAGAAGAATAGCAAATCAATTTTTGGATAATAAGGATAATTTTCTTCAATATTTTAAAAATTTAATTTCTGAACGTCTTGAGAGCCTATATTCATACGGCCCTTATTATATCCGAAATCTTTCTAACGATTTACTATTAGAAGATGAATTGGAAGAGCTCGGACTTTTATATAAGTTCATTCTAGAATTACTTGAGCAGGAAGAAGATCCTGAAATAATTGAAGAGCTGAGTTTTGCAAAAGAATACTTGAAAGAAATTTTAAGTTAAAGTCGGGTTTATCCTGGCTTTTTTGTTGCTATAATTTATAAAAATTATTTAAATTCAGAAAGAAGGATACCAATGGAAAATTTTAAAAAAGAATTACTCGATGAAGGACGAGTTTGGTTTTCAAAATCAAACTTAAAAGATCTAGAAACTGCAACAGCAGAAGAACTTGAAAATTTACTCACTGTAATTACAACAGATATTGATTACTCTGAACTTAATACAGTTCGTAAGGTTGCTAGATTAATTGCAGACTCTTACTTGCCTATTGATTTTGTGGATGAGTTTCGAAAAATCTTCAACCAGAATTTAGAAAGTTACGCCTTTTTATCAGCAACAAGCAAAGAAGAGGGAAATTTTGAAGGTTCGAGCTTGAAAATTTTTGCACCACTATATCGTGATGAGGTTTTTAATTCTAAGGATCGATATACAAACCCAATCTTAGCTTTTGATAAGTTTTACCAAAAAGAGCTGGGTGTTCCGGCAGCAATGATCAACTGGTTAGATGAACTCGAATATGGTTCTAGCGCTCTTACCGGATTGTCAATTCAATATGCAAATCCTACTGAAGAAGATCTTAAAGATTGGAATCTTGTGTATAACGTTGGCGAGCGGGTCGGTGAGCTAACTGCTAATATTCGTGAGTCTATTTACAGCAAACAAAAAAATAAAAAAGGTTGAGTTTTTAACTCAGCCTTTTATTGTTTCAGAGTGAAGATTTTATCCAAATCAGATACCTTGAAATCGATATCACCAGAATAAGTGAACAATTTCAAGTTAGGATCCTTTTTAGTTTTTAATTTGTAAATAAAATCGTAAAAGTCGGGATATTTACTTTTTTCCACTGAAATAGGTTCATAACTCTCATCATTCCAAATTTCAAAAAGAGTTTTAATTTTTGAAAAAGCAAAAGAAAAATAAGTGAACTTGATATTTAACATCCTTAACAAACTATTAACTAAAAAGTCATCTTCAAACGGGTTTTCGCCATTTTCTTGTTTGATGATCATAATATCGTATAGAAAATCAAAATTTCTACCAGATTGATTACCAACACTAGTTACAACTTTTTCTGGAAAAAGTTGTTTGATTTCATCACCGCTTAGAATCAGTTTAATTACTAATTTGCTTTTATTATTTATGTAATCTTGTGAGTGATAATCTTTTGGCGCCAATAACATCATATTTAATAATAGATTTAAATCACCCAAGTAGAACGAATTGGAATTTTCTTTAGTATCACAATAATGTTCATCAAATTTAAAAATAGAAGTCTTTAAAAAATCTTTGTATATTTTTACAATATCTTCTTTTTTATCAAAATCATTAAAAAGATCACATTCTCCCATTGGAATATCTGAGCATTCAAATTTATCACTAAAAACATTGAAAGACTCACCCTGTTCTAACAAACGCATACTTTCAGTTTTAAGTATTTCTGTTTCAAAAACAATTGAATTATCTTCATTGAATCCACAAATTTTTAGGGAAAGTTGCGAAGAGTAATCATTTTTTAAAGAAAACCTCAAATAGTCTGTATCTAAAAAGCGACTAATATCATCCCTAAACACATCCACTAAAATAGTGTGATTTAAATACTTAATGCTACAATCCAATAATTGTTCCAATCGTTCATAAAATTCAAAATACTTACCTTCTGTATTTTTCATAGTTTTCCTTCTTTCCGCTGAATTTATTTCAGCATTTTATTTTCTTAAATTATAACAGAATAAAAAAGATGAGTCTTCAACTCATCTTTTATTTTTTTGCAACCAAACTAAAAGTTGATTTTAGATCAGAAACTTTAAGTTCTGATGTATATCTTTGACCATTAAAGCAAAACCCTTTATCACGAATACTGCCAACAACCAAATTATTTGCTTTATTTGTGGTAATATCACGAACGAATTTATAAATATTTTTATGTTTAGACTCTTCTAATTTGAACTTTGTTTTTTGTTTTAACTTTGCAATAAAAATACAAGCTAAGTTTAATTTTTCAGTAAAATCATCATAATTACCATTTATCTTAAACAAATTCAAGAGATTCAATAACGAAATAATGTCACTTTTATCAACTCTATCAGATTCTAAGATGGAGAGCTCAATTTTACGAACAACAACTTTAAAACTCTCTAACAAACCATCATCAGAAAAGAAATACGTTGATTTTCCAAAAAGGTTAGTTCTCTCCTCCACATCCTGCAAGATAAGTAGGTGATGTATTACATTAGACGAATAGGAATTTCCTTGAATAAGGATATTAAACAAGGCATTCAAAGAGTTTAAATATGATTGGCTAGAATCCTTGGCTCGTCCACCAGAAGAACCCAAATCATTATATAAAAAATCAAACTTGGTAATAGCTACACGAACAAAATTTTTATACAACTTGTAGTTGTCTTCTCCACGAGTTTTATTGTCAAAAAAATTATATTCCTGCATACCAACATCGGACAGATCTATCGATGAGCTGACCGCAATGTTTGATTCATCACCCTTTGATAATAAACATTCAAATTTTCTGGAACTCTTAATAGTCTTTGAAAAAATTTCATTTTTATTTTTATCAAAAAACAAAAGTTTCAAAACGATTTGACCAGATTCTGTAGACAATACAAATTTGCAATGAGATGTTTTTAAAAAATGTTCTGTATCACCGTCAAATAGGTTGAGTTTTACACCCGTTTCAAACACACTCACGTGATAATCCAACAACTTTTCAAATTTACTTAAAAATTTCGAAAACTCTTTTTTGTTTGTTTGTTTCATTTTAACCTTCTTTCTACTGGAATTAATCCAGTCTTTATTTATTTCTTAAATTATAAAAGAAGAGTTGTTAATAGTATAATTTTAAAAATAAAACTTTATAAGTTTATAAGAAAGAAGGTCTAAATAATGATAGAAAATAAAAATAATGAATTAATGTCTTGGGTGGATAATGCGGCCGAAATGATTTCTTCAACAAGTAATGATTTTAAAATAAATTCTTTTGCTGAAAACCCTATGTTGTTTGCTCGTGCTAAATATATTTGGCTAAAATTAAAACCTGATAAAGAAAACAGCGGATATCCAAACTTGAAATTAATTTTGAATTTTGAGGATGAAGATGGAAATTTGTTATCAGAGGTTGTATCGCCATTTTCTTTTTTACGTATGCTCCCAAACAGCGAAGTAGGAAATTATAAGATAGAAACACTCAAAAAACTTTGGAGTTCTGATCTTTCAGAAAAGATGAGGAGTGAAAAAATCATAATTAAAAGTCCAAGTTATGTTGATTTCGGTTTGTTGAAAGATATATCTCCTTTGTTGGAAAAGCAGTACAAGGAAATTATATTACTAACCATTTCTAATTTCGAGCTTTTTACATCATCTGAAGGTTACAAAGAAAATGTTCGCTTTGATTATCTTAATAGCTTGATGAATTTTCTTTTTCCGCCAAAGTTTGGAGATGTTGCAAACAGTAATTTTACACAAGAAAGGAGCTATGTTAATTTTAATCATTTACTGATGAATAAAAGTCAAAGAAAAATGCTAGGTTATGATTTAGACAGCAATAAGTTCAAAGAACATAAAGATTCTGGAGGGTTTGTGGTCTCTTTTTACTGTAAATATTACAATGAATTGGTGAACTCAATTAAAGATGATGGTGGTAACATTAAAAAGGAAAAAGTCAATCTCATTCTGAATTTCTTGGAGTTTGCAATTGAGACCGGGATTAATGAAAATTACTTCACAATCAACACAATTCAAAATATATTTGAGTTGATCAACAAATTAAAAGAAGTATTTCCTGACACAAAATCACCACTTATTTCAATTTCAAAAAGCAAATATCCAGAAACATATTCTTTTTTAAATACAATGATTAATGTTGTCAATTTTGACTCCTTCAAAGATAATGATGATTTAAAAACATATTATGATCGAAATGACGTTATATTAAGATATGAAACTCTTGAAGTTCCTAAGTTGGTAACTAAAGAGGAATTGTTGAAATATTTATGTCTGGAAGAATAGAAGAAAGAACTTATTTTTAAGTTCTTTTTTTGTTATAAAATGAAGTTTTCAGAATTATCAAAACGGCATTTTATGCTATAATAGGGAGTAAGAAGAAAATATAAGGAGGTTGTATTTTGCCAGGAAAAATTACTCGAAAAAACACAAAGAAGTTTCTGATTGTCGGCGCCATTAGTTTGGTTGTTGGTGGTGCAGTCGGAACTTATATGTATCAGCAAACAAAGCCTTCCGATAGCAATATCGAGGTTCTATCAGAAGACGCACAGAAGTCTTTGATTGAACTTGAAACTGGGTTGGTTAAAAACAATACAAAACCAAAAGAAATTATTACCGATCTAAGTCCACGACTGTCAAAACTTAATGACTATAACAAGCACCTAGCAACAGATTTAATGTACACATCTGTTCAAAATGCAGCATTTTATTACAATTCGACTGCTCAAATTATGAGTGGTGAGGTTGATTACAACCGTAAAGATTCAGAAAATGCACTTGACGCAGCTAAAAATTCAGCCTGGGTTGACGGCTATATCAAAGATATTAAGGATCAATACTTGGTTCCTCAATCATTATCACCGGATTTCATTTTAACCTTACCGGATTTTGAAAAATTATCTACCTACTCAGATAATTACAGTGACGAGCTAAAAACTCTAATTGAAACAGGAAAGAATATTCAATCTCTGAAAGTATTTCAGGATGGAAAGGTATCTCCTACTAAAGCATTCGAGGCTTATAAGTTAGCTATTTTAGGCGTTTCAGATTTAACATCGAAAAATCCATCATCTAAATATATTGCAGATATGACCTCTTTAGCACGTCTATATCACGATATCGCACTAGGATTGGTACAGACACCGAATTTAACCCTAGAAAAGGATGGAACTTACAAATTAAGTGAAACTCAGATTTCAGCACTGAAAGAAATTCAGAAAGATAAGGCTAAAACAGATTTGTCTTTAGAAGCCGGAGAAATTCTGAAAGAAGTTAAGGATGGAAAAATCAAGGCTGAAATTCTTAAAGATAAGGCTAAACTTTCTCAGAAAGAATTTGGAACTTCAGTTTACTGGCAAGGTTCTACCGACTTAGAAGCAAGCGTTACAAAAGATATTCAAAACAATCAACCTAAAAAGGAATAATAAACAGGGGGTTGTGTATTTACACTAAAAATTGAATGAATTTAGATAGATTAAAAGAAAGTCTTAAGAAGACTCAAGAACGATTTAACCCGGATAAGTTGAGTGGTGTAAAAAAAATTAGAGACATCAAACGCCCTTGGCTACGTCGACTTCTTGTTGCGACAATAGTAATCATCTCTGTTGGTGCGGCAATCATCGGTGGTTTCCGAGCGGAAGAATCCTTGCAACAAGAGATTCGAGATAATTACATCTCTGCTGTTAATAAAAAAGAATCACTTTCTAATTGGTCGGTTATTAAAAACTTTAAATTAAAAAATGGAGATACAGCCGGTATATTTTCTTATCAGAATAAAGATGGTTTCAACATTTTAATATATAACGTAACTAAAAAAGAGGTTATTTTAAAAGAGGCTATCGATACAAAAGGGCAGGACGTTTCCAATTCTTCAACAATTTTAGGAGCTCAGTTAATTCTATATTTGTTAGAGAATGAGAAAGACTTTAAACTGGATCAGATTGAAAAGATTGATGGTGTAGGATTCAAAATTAACGGAACTGATTACAAACTTGAAAATCAATACTCTAGATTAACAAGTATCAACGGAAAAGAACTTGATAAACTTTACAACGTACACTTAACGCAACCTGCTGAAAAGAGACTTTTGAATAATGCAGGTGTTTCAAATTACGAAGATTTGTTGATTGGTAGGGTCGATAAAATCAGCGATGATGAAGTTGTTATTACTGCTAGATTAAAGGATAGTCACGATGTTTACGAAATTCACACGACGACTGATAACAAGGTTAAGCTGATCGTTAATCCAGGAGTAACAAAATCTGACACAACAACAAAAGGTGAATAAAAATAGGAGGTGAGACCGATTGTCTAGTTATGAAAAGGACGAGTTTCAAGAATTAAAATTGTTGAAGAATGGTTTGTCTGGTTTGAGGGAGAATTTACATAGAGAAATCGGTTTCTTCCTTACAACCTTAGATAATGCAACAGATCCTATACAAGTCTTAACAAGTGATAAGGGTAAGTGGCTGTTAACAAACCCATTCTCAGATACAACCGAAATGATCAATCATCTAGTTAGAAATATTTCTTTCCGTCTCTATACAGCAAGCCACGAGCGGTTCTTGACGGTATCGGCAACGATATCAAAAAATAAAGAACTAACCCTCGGATTCGGCCCACAAGGCGGAGATGTTCTCGTTTATTGGAAGGTATTCTCAAATACTGTAATTGTTCCAGATTGGGATAATATTATCGAAAGCAAAGATAATAGAGAATCTCTGATTGAAGAAATGGAAGAAAAGGAAAAGCTGTTGAAGCATACAGAAGAAACTCTGAGAACTAAAGATGGCTTACTAAATGAAGGACACTTTAATTTATATTTAAAGAAAACGTTCCTCAAAAAGAAATTCAATCAGGAAGTTGACGGTTTGTTGGATGATTTAATTGGTGAAGTTGATGATACAAGAAAACAACTCGAAAGTATCAGAAACCACGATATCCCTATCATCGAATCTGAGGAAATCGGTAGTTTATTGGATTGGTTGCAGATGACATTCTTGCGTTTTCCAAAGATTGACAACTATAAATATTACGAAAAAATGAAATCTAAAACAAGTGGAGGTAGTAATGGATAAAAACACCCCTAACAAAGCAAAACGCTTTGTTAAATCAAAAGATACAGGAAACCCGTATCATAATTTTGATCACATTCTATCCGTTTTGGATAGGGTTCATAAAAATCCTCTTTATAACACTCTGAAAGAAGATGAAAGAATCTTGCTAGATTTGTCTGCTCTATTTCACGACGCCGGACATTCTCGTTTTAATTCAGAAGAGGAAAATTTAGCAATTGCAGTATCTTTGTTAGAAGAATTTCGTGTGTCTTTCGGGGATTTAACTGTAACTGAGTCTGAAGTAATTTCAGAGCTGATTTATTCTACTGATAATAGAAATCTAAATTTTGTTAAAGATGATGATTTGTATTTGATGAGAGCAATTTTGAAAGACGCTGATATCACTCAAACTGCAATCAAAGGTGGGGATGTTTGGCGTGAACGTTTATCTGAAGAGTTTGGTGTGAAATTAGACCTTAATACTGACCTGGAATTTCTAAATTCAATAAATATTTTAACACCATACGGTAGAAAATTAATTCAAGATTGGAAAGCACGCAATTTTCCGGAGGTGAATAATGGCTCGAAATAATATGACCAATCAAGGCAACAGATCTTACTTGGATAATAGGAGACAAGTAATTAATGCGTCTCAGCCCCAAATTAACGGAAAAAATTTGGATGAGTTTCAAAGACAACAAGAACAGTTCAACAAAGAAAAAAGTCGGATTGAAGCTCCACCAAAATTTAAAAAGTCTCGAGGTTTCTTTTTATTAAAAGGTAATTACCTTGTTGTTACACTATCAACAATATTACTAATAATCAACACGGTTCTTCGTGGATTCAATGGAACTTGGTGGTATTTAGTTCCAAACATAGCTTTTCTTGTTGTGGTAATTTTATTTGGAAGTTATTTTAACCCACTAGATTATGCTAGTGACACAAATAAATATATTCGACCAAAGCTGGATAAAGTTTATCTCGATCTTCAACGGATTCTAACACAATTGTTAGTTTTATCAGGAACAAATCTTCACAAGGATAACAAATCATCCTATAAACATACGATTATTCTATTTGTTTTAGGAACAGTTCCCGCTATTTTATTCTACAATTCCGGATTCGCAATTCTTGGTATACCATTCCTGATGATGTTCGTAATTCGAAGTATCGCTTCTGGAAAAATTAAAGAATCCGCTTCTCAACTTGGATTCTTAAAGTGGGTGATGTTTCTTCTGTTATTGATCAATACAATCTTATCAGCTTATTGGAAGACCCCGTTCGGATTTGAAACATTTGTTCTTATTTCCTTCCTAAATAGTACAGAATTGTGGATGAAAAATACAGAACTTTACGGTCTGGAAAAAATTCAGCAATTGAGCGCTGAGGAGCAACGACGTAAAAACGAGGCACATAATCGTCAATTGGAAGAACAACAAAAGGCTATGATGTTGCAACAAAATCAGCAACAAATGCAAGGTTACCCGCAACAATTGCAACAAGTTCCTGGAATGCAGCAAGGGCAATACCCTCAAGGAGTGAACCAACAAGGTCAATATCCTAACGGTATGAATCAACAAGCTCCTTACCCGAAACAAATGCCTCAACAAATGCAAGGCGGATATCCACAACAACCCCCTATGCAAGGTCAATATAGATAAAAAAACAAAAAAGACTCATTTCGAGTCTTTTTATTTTATGTTTTAATAGCATTGTTTATCAATAAAAATCAACATATTTTAATCTTGATACTTTGGTATTTATTCTCGCTCTAAAACTCCATTTTTATAAAAAATAAAAGCTGTTTTTGTTTTGATGGACATAAAAAACAACAATAAAAAAGAGAGAATTAAATCTCTCTTTTTCTTATTTTGGATGAATGTAGGAAACAGTTCCTTGTACGTATCTAGGATCAAACCATCCACGGAAGTTTGATACATATCTATTTCCGTTATAGTTTGACTCTTTAACTTGAATACGTCCCTTACTTTCTACTGCAACTACTACAGCAACGTGACCGTATCCTCCGTCAGTCCAACAAGCGATTGAACCAACTTTTGGAGTATCGTTTACTGTGAATCCAGCGGATCTTGCAGAAGCAGCCCACTGACCACCGTTACCCCAATAGTCTCCAGCCCAAGGAGCAAGAGCCTTAGCTCCCCACGTACATTCTCCGTGAGGGTAAGATGTGATACCAGAATAGTTTGGTTGAATATCCTTGAAGGAACCATCACCAATGCCACCACCGTCACCGTCGCCACCGCTAGTTATGAAGTTTGATAGTTTTGCGGATTTACCTTTCATACTACTTGCTTTAGGTTTCTTGATAGTATTCTTATCAGAATCATAACCGTTAACTTCTTTGAGCAACTTCTTACGTCCATCAGCAGAAATACCAAAGTTGTGTCCTAAGTCGAAGTAAGCAGAGTTGTTGTCAACCTCAGTAGGGAATGTTGGTAGACCTTTTGATACATCTTCACGAGAGTGAATACCAAAGATACTAATCTCTCCTGAAGAAGAGGCTTTACCTAGAACATCTCCAGCCTGAATGTTGTCATTAACTTTAAATCCAGCTAAAGAACCAAATCCAGAGTAAGCAATTTGTTCAGTGTTGTTCTTAGAGCGGATGATGATTGTTTTTTGACCAGTAGTCAAGTCATTACCCACGTATACAACCTTACCAGCTTTCATAGCTGTAATTTCAGCACCATCTTCGTGCTTGAATGTGTATCCAGGGAATAATTCAACTTTATCTCCGGTTTTTCTCCAACCATATCCTGAAATAACTTCAGTATCGCCCAATCCCACACCTTTGAACGGACCACTCGTAATATCAGCTTTACGTTCGTTAGCATTGTCTTTTTGAGATTTGAATAATCCTTTAAAAACTAATTTATAGTTTTCTTCTAAAATACGTGAAATTTCATACTCATTCCAGTTATCATAAATTTCATCATAATAAACCGGACGATTTTCACGAGATTCAAGAGAAGCTACAAATTGTCGAACTAGCATTGTAGCATTCTTTTCAGACTGCTTATTAGACTTGTGTGTCCAAGTGTAAGCGTCCGCACCGTTGATGTAAAGTTTTCCGGATTCGAACCACTTCTCAACTTCGCCACCGTTTTCTTTTTTACTACTAAACAGACTTCTCTCGTTAGTTGTTGGATCAGTTGCAAACATCGTAGGATCCCAGTTTTCATTACCACCAAAGAGTGATAATACTGTACCTTGGATCTTACTCAAGAAGTCTGCTATCAATCCAGCAAATCCACTTCCATCACCCCAGTTCGAGATTGCTCCCGCACTACCAGTTGTACTAGATCCACCTGAATTTGATAAAGTACTTGAACCGTTTGAAAGTTTAGACAAGTCAGGCTTAACTTCACCTTCAGGAAGAACAAGTTCTTTCCAAAGAGCGTCGGATGTTGCCTTGCTCAAGTGTCCCTTAATATTGTTGGATACTGCCAACGGATCAGAATTAGGATCGTTATCCGCAAAGGAAGCACCACCACCGTGGATTTCCCAACCCATAAAGAATCGAGAAGCTGCTTGTGTAACGTCTTTTGCTTGAGCAACTAAAGGAAGTGTTGCACGAATGCTTTCCGGCTCCCCACGCAACATAAAGTCGATTTGAAGATCCGTATCAGACCAGTTCTTACCTTTTTGTTTAGCGTATTCTAGCAAGTGTGTCTTACGACCACCTAACCACTGACCTAAACCGATAGGTTTGTCTGTATTAAATGCAGTGTATTTATCTTGTTCTGAAACGACATACTTAGATACATACTCTCCGTATGTTGTAGTTGGGTCAATATTTGACTCAGCAACCCAGTTTGTCATAATACCGATTGCACCGACACTACCCATACCGCCATCGATAAGCAACTTGTAAACTTCCCTACGAACTTTCTTGGCTTGTTCGGATTGATCCAATCCACCGTCACCAACACCACCTTCAGTAGAACCTCCTGATGATGAGGATGATGAGGATTTAGATTTACCATCACCAATCAGATTGTTGAAGATATCAAGAATCTTATCTGTTGCCTCTTGTGTTGAAGCGTTAGCGTCGTTCATTGCTTTCCAGCGATCGACAACGTTCAATTTATTTTGAGTTGTTGATGGAATGTAAGTTTCGTAGTTCATAACATAATCGTAAAGGTATTGCGCCCCGTTGATATTTTGAACCTCTGGATCCTTATCAATTCTTGGTTTTGTTGAAACAAAGAAGTTGTTTTCTCCAGCTACTACTTCTTTTCCGTTTACTCGAAGACTGGTACCCTCTTTGTGTTTGTCAAGAAGCGCTATGTCTGCACCGCTCAACGCTTCACCACGTTTGAGTTTTTCAATAACTTGTTCAATCGCCCATTGAGATTCAACAATCTCATTAGACATATCGATAGAACCGAAAGCAGTTGTGGCACCAAGGATTTGGTATTGCGTATCTGAAGTTACATCTTTATTAAGCCAGAATGACAATAATCCTTCTGAATCATTTTTAGCGATGTAATAATTACCGTGCTCATCAATACCGATTTCGTATGCTTCGTATGTTTGTTTTGCGATTTTGAAAATAGATCCAAAACCATAATCCCAAACACCTTTTTTCTTTTCTGGTTCGCCGTCTTTACCACGCTTAATAGCATAAGGGTGATCTTTAGAAGCTGTGTTTGGAACAACTGCGTCAGCTTGTTTGATGTTTCTCTTGACTGATACGTATTTCTTGTATCCGTCAATTTCAGTTTCATCCGGCTTACCATCAATAGAAATAACACCTAGAGCTTTAGGATCCTCGTTTCCGCTACCATCATACGTGTAAACTGTAACATCGCTGAGATCAGAATTCATTTTAGCTCGAGCTTCACCAACACCACCAGCCTTAGCGAATACTTCGTTTATTTTGTTATAATCGGCTTTTTTAATTTTTAACTTCTTAGCAACATCGTAATTCCAATCTTTACCTTCATTCTTTTCTGTAAGTTTGCTAGCGAAGTAGTCAAGTCCTGAATTAATATCAGAAACTTTAGATTCGTATTTATAGTATTCCTTACCATAATCTTTCCAAGTAGGATCGTCAGTTTCGTTCTTTTCTTCAGAATCTGTTTTTGTCGAATCCTTATTCTTGTCTTTTGAATCCTTGTTTTCTGTTTTTTCAGTTTCTTTCTTTTCTTTTTCCTTATCTTCTTTCTTTTCTGAATCACTGTCAGAAGAAGATTCAGTTGAAATAGCGTCCTTATCGTTCAAGAAGTTGAATTTGGAACCTACCATCTGAGCATTTCCGTCATCGGACAATACTTTAATCATTGCTACAATAAATGCAGGGTTGTATCCGTTTTTGAATGACCAGGCTGTGATTTCATCACGATAATCACGGTATTCTGGTGGTAATAATGCGTCATTGCTTTCTGGTCGTTCAGCTTTACCTTCCTTACCAGCTGTTGGCCCACTACCAATTTGGAATTTGGAGTTGTTTGTTGCAACTAAGTATTTAGCTACGTTAATTTCGTTCGGAATTGAAGAAATTGATCCTGTCTCTCCTGAAATATAGAAATCTCCACGAGTCCAAATATTTTCATTAATGTTTTCAACACGGAAAAGATTTTTCTGAATTGTTGGGCTGTAAGCGGTATCGAATACACGAGATTCAACATCAAGTTTCCCTGTTGAAACTTTTCCTTTATATTTGTTTTTAGTATCTTTTGTGTAATCACCACTTGTGTTGTGCTTCTTGCTACCACTAGATTTTGAAGTTTTAGACGAACTTGAACCACCTGTATTTCCTTCGACAATCGGCTCTAATGCTACAACTTGGTTGTAATCCATAGATTGAGTCTTGAATGTTTGGTGATTTGCGATACCGTTCGTACCGGAGTTACATTCCAAAACTTTTGTGTCGTCACCGTGATAGTCTTCAGCTAAGAAGAATGTGTGCCCGTTAGCACCAGCACCTGATAAACCACCAACTACGATGATTGTACCCTTTTTAGCTGTTTTATAATCAACTTGTTTGAATTTTGTACCGCTTTGACCAAATGCGTTTGAGTTTGTCAACATACCAACCGTTGATAAACCATCAACACCTGTCATACCTGCTTCTGTTAAAGCACGAGTTACAAAGCTGGAACAGTCATAGGAATTAGGCCCATTACGATTTGCCATCGAATAGGTGATACCTTTATTAAGTTGGCTAGTACCCCATTCGTATGCTTTTTTAAGAATTTCGTTATCGATACCGTCAGCAGAATCTGCACTTCCGTAATCTTTATCCCCGGCAGAAGATGTACCACCACGAGCTTCGTTTTGAACATCGAGTGTTTGCCCCCAACGTTCGTATTTCTTTTGAAACTCCAATTCTTGTTTTCCATCTTCAGAGTCACCGTGGGCTTTTGCCTTATAATCTTCTTTTTCTTTATCTGTCATATCACGAACAGCAGTTAAACTCTTAAAGGAGTAATCCGTTGAATCGTGATAAACCGGTTTAATAAATTGTTCGGCAAAGAACATCTCATTTTTACCAGTTCCGTGCAAATTACCATTCAAGGTTGAATTTAGCAAATAAAGAAGGTTTGTATTTAAACTTAGTTTGTTAACACCGGCGGCTGCCTTTTCGTCTATAAGATTTTCTAATGTCAAAGGTTTATCTGGATTTACAGGTCTTAAATTAACCTTATCAATAACGTTATTATTAAACAGATATCCATCTAAGGTATATTTTGCATAATCACCTTCACGCTTAATTGGTTTCCAGTAAGGATTCTTTTCTGTACCTGCGTCAGGATCACCAGGTTTTGTTGAAGTTCTTTCAAATTCAACGAACCATCGAGATTGTTGACTCATTACAGCGTAATAAACGTAGTACAATTTATTAGCTTGTGTAGGAGCACGCCCCTTACCTAATTCATAACGTTTAGTCGCCTTGTTGAAGAATACGTTATTAGAATCTGTTAATTCAATACCATTTTTACTTACGTGGTTTACGTCTTTAACACTTGCGTGTTGATAGTTTGCCTCATTTGTACGACTGGCTTCATTGTCTAAAATAACTCCAGCTGCAAAAGATACTCCTGCAACCACAACAATCCCTCCAGCAATCCATCCGATATAAGGAAGTGCCGCCTTTAAAGCTGCTTTTGCAAATTGCTTGCCAAATTTACTAGCAATTTTTTTCATACTTTTGCTAACGGCTTTTGTCGCACTCTTGGCACCTTTTGTCGCTGCTTTACCAGCTTTAGTTGTACCTTTTTTAAGGGTTTGAGCTCCCTTGCCTTTTATTTGATTTAATTTTTTATCAACACCAAGTTGCTTCTTGATGTGTTCGCTAGACTTGCTCTTGATTCTGTCGGTAGCCTTACTACCCAACTCCTTAGCTTTGTCTCCCATTTGTTGTGCGCTATCTTCGATAGCACGAGATTGTTGATCCTGGCTTCCTAGTGTAGCCTCTTGATCTAGATCTCGAAATTCTCTTTCGTCCAAGTAGCAGACTACCTCCTTTTTATGTTATTTTTACTCTTTCTATTATATAGTCAAAATGCCTATTTATTTCAATAGAAATAAAAAATAATTCTTTTCTATCATTATATAAGAAATTGAGAGCTGAAACTGTTACAGTTACAACTCTCAATTTTTCTTAATTAAGGCTATTTGCTAAAATAAACAGGAAAAAAAATAAACAAAATCAAACCTTATAATTAAGAAAATACAACTTGACTTTAAAACTGTTTTGTGATACAGTAAGATAGTAGTACAAGAAGGAATCTAAGAAGGAAAATTTTAACCTAAAGGATTTTGAAAAAATGAAAAATAAGTACTACGATATTAAAAATAAAATTCGATTGTTTAATATCTTAATTATTGTTGAAGCATTAATCTTCTTAGTTGTTTTGTATTTTGTACCTACTGACGTTAATGTTAAAGGTGTTGGTCAGAATATCATTATTGCTCTGAAGTGGGTTGGTGGATTAACAGCATTTTACGGCTGGGCATTACATCAAAGAGAAAAATTTTTATCAATGTAAAGGGGGTGTATTTCTGTGAATCAAAACCTGTCGAATCAACACTTCGAAAAATTTCTAGGACAGCGACTTCGATTTCGTGCGATTTACGATGGTGTTAAGATCAACCACAAAATTAGTCCACACAAAAAATACTATAAACACGGAGTTATTTTCAAACGAGTATTAGAAGTTTCATCTGGGGACGAATTTCGAGATCACGTTCACATCCAAGTGAAAGAAAGTGTTTTTAATAAAAACTTTAAGGATTTACCAGTTGGTGAAGTTGAGTTTGAATTTACAGCAGAATTGTACGAATATTTGCAACCATTAAGAGAACACCAGGATGGATTGCAATATAAAACTTGGTCTATTGGACTAAGAGATTTAAAGAAATTAGAAAAAGTAAAAAGCAAAGGGGAAAAGGACAATGCCGATCATCTCAGTAAGACAAAGTAACATTTTTGCACAAGGGAAAATTAATTCTCAAACAGTTAGAATTGATGACTCTGGATTTGTAAAAGCTAATATTATCATCGGAGATTACTCCGAAATTATGAAATTGTTCGGAGCATTTCATATTCCTAGTTCGTTCTATACAAAAGAAAATGGAGCCCCTAAAGCTGTAACGTTTAATGTGGAGATTTATCCTCCTGAATTTGTAACAGACGAAAATTCAAAAAAGAATATCTTGAACGATATCAAAAAATTGATTGGAAGTAAGGACGTTGATATTGTTGGTCCATCAACGGCAATGATCCTGGATCTTCCCGACGGAGGAATCGAAGTTCGTTTAAAAATGTTTTATCCTGAATTTTTGGTAGTAACACCAACATCGTACTCCCAACCTTCAAATAAAATTAAAGTATCTTACCACAAGTAATATAAAAAAGGAGCTTAAGCTCCTTTTTATTTTTTTTTAGTTTGGATAAATATAAACAACACTAGAATCTGGGGTGAACCATCCACGGAAGTTTGCGATATATCGATTTCCGCCCCAATTAGATTCTTTTACCTGAATTTGATTTCCGTTGACAGCAGTAACTACTGCAACGTGTCCGTATCCCCAACCTTCATAAGGCCAGCAAATAACTGCACCAACTCGTGGTTGTGTTCCAACTGTGTATCCGGCAGCCCTTGCTGAAGCCGGCCACTGATTAGCATTTCCCCAATAATTATGAACCCAAGGTGCTAACGCTTTAGCTCCCCAAGTGCACTCACCTGCCGGGTAAGTATTTCCAGAATAATCAGGTTGAATATCTGCGGATCCATCTACACCAGCAACGGTGCTGTATTCATTAGAGGCTTGTGTGCTGTAAGATTGAGACGATCTCGCATTCTCTTTAGCTTTACGTTCTTCTTCCGCTTTTTTCGCAGCTTCTTCTTCAGCTTTTCGCTTTTCTTCAGCTTCTTTTTCTGCTTTTTCTTGAGCAATTTTAGCTTTATCCGCTTCTGAAAGTTTTTCAGAAGAATTTACTTCCGTAAGAGCTTTCTCACTAAGCAACCCTCTTACGTTCGAGTCGTTTTCATCTGCTAAAACAGTTGCAGAAACGCCAGCATTTGATTCTTGAGTGCTTTTATAATGCTCATTAGACACCAAACTATCCTGACTATTTTCATCCATTTGTGCAGATGAATTTCCTGAGTAGTAAACAGTTTTTGTTTCAATATTATTTAATGATTTTGTCGAAATTTCATCCGCAAAACCGGTTTGAGATCCAAGTGAAACTGCACCAATAATCACGGGTGCAACCAACAACGTCTTCTTTAAATTCAAACGTAACACCTTCCTTTTATCTATTACATAAACCTATTTTACAATTATCACTATATTGAATAATATTACAGAATTGTTACAAAGTGCTGACCCAAATAACCTTGATTTTTATAAAAATTAATGATAAAATAGGATAGTAGAAAACAGATAAAGGAGAATTACAGTGAAAACAGAAAAATCACCTATCAAACAGCCAATTATTAGATTATTGCTTTTTGTTAAAAATATATACAAGGTTGCTGGTACAATTACACTTGGTGTTATTGTAGGTTGGATATTGACATCTGCTGCAAGCTATGATAAATTTTATTGGAATAAATTTATGGGTATCTTTACCATACTCTTTTTTATTTCCTTTTTGTTAAAATTTTTGATTAGTTCAAAACGGTTAGATTTTCCGCCACTTATGAAATCAGAGGAGTCGTTTTTAAATCGTCTTCGATATACATACGGTTGGATTAATTGGAAGGTACAGATTATGCTTGGATTTGCGTTTTCACCAATCTTAATCAAACCTGAGATGACGTTCCTAGTTAAACCAGATATTTCAACGGTTTCGCCTGAATTACTTCCAGAAAAGGTTTATTTGTACGAAACGTATTCAAATTATTCCTATTATATGTTTGGTTCAACAATTTTACTTTTCATTGGATTGATGGCTCTCTCATACGCTATGAATATTGTTTTAGAGGAAAGGGTATTCCAAGATAGATCTCTACTTAAAAAAGAATATACTCTATACCAACGTTCAATATTAAACAAAATTTTTAGAAAAGGAAATAAGAAAACCAACATTCCTTTCGATTTAAAAGTTTTATATTTAAAACCTGAGTATGTAGACAAATTTAAGGTTGCGGATCTCAAAATTACAACAGAACAAACCGAGTCTTCTAATTTAAGACTTCATAGAATTGAATTTGTTTTAGAAGATAAGGTTACTGGAATGTTGTTCAAAAAGATTAGCATTTCAGCTTTGGGTGAAATTTCAAACGGAAAAGAGTCTTTAAATACATTGCCGTATAAGAAGACAGTTTTAATCGGCATTGATCCACTTAATAAAAAAGACGAAAATCAATCTGAAGTAAATAAAGAAAAGAAATTAAATCCTGATAAATTAAAAGAAAAGAAAACTGTTCCCATAACAGATAAAGAGCGAGAAATCTTCAACTTAAATAATAACAGAAAAGGGACAGTTAAAAATAAAAGCAATGTAAAATCTAAAAAGAAAAAAACGCAATATAAAAATAGAAGAAAATAAAAAAAGGGGGTAGTATAATATACTACTCCTTTTAAAACAGTTTGTTATTTGTACGGATTGTTATTGATATAATCAAATACATCTTTCACTCGTCCGCAATATGGACTCAAGAGTGTTTCTTTGAAATATCTGAAACCAGATATTTTACCAATCCCATTTTCAAAGAAAAGAGAGCTATACCAAGAAAAAATTGCAGCAAATCTATTATGACCATATTCATTGTAGGTGATGTCACTATCGAATGGTCGTGATGGTCCTTTTTCACAAAGGTAAACTGTCACCCCTCCGATAGTAATATTACAATAATCTAACACTCCGATTATATCTCGATAATCTCTTAAATATTTCCAGTTTTGATCAAGGAATAAATTAACCTCTTCCAAAAGATCATCACTCAATCTATCTTTGACTTTATACAAGTATCCAACAAAGAGAATTGTATTCATCTTCATTAAATATCTATATCTTTTTTCAGATAAACCATCTCGGCTTGTAGAATTTATTTTATCTAAATATTTTTTAGTAAAAAGATCTAGAACATCCCCCTCCAAGTCATCAGTTGATGTTGGAAACGCCTCTCTAAAATCAAAATTTTCATCAAAGAGATAAGATACAAGTTCTTCATCTGTTTTAAATTGTTTTTTCATATTAGTTCCTTCTTCCTGCAACTTTTTCAGCTGCTATTTTTTCTTAAATTATATAAGAAGATTTCAATTGTTACCTAATATAATTTAAGAAAATGAAATTAGAAAGAAGGAAAGGAATGTTAAATTCAAAAG
>ERZ772962.119-NODE-119-length-42844-cov-5.604221_pt1 | contig 42844 bp, 33 predicted proteins | sample MGYA00580676_ERZ772962 | MGnify/ENA primary metagenome ERZ772962 (study PRJEB29015, sample SAMEA2738049) | human oral metagenome | biome: human oral; feature: human-associated habitat; material: saliva | place: China | collected 2230 ...
ATCTTGGTAGTACAGAGACTCCTCAACATACAATAGAGGAAGCCTTGATGAACTCCATTGATGAGGCAAAAATTGGCGTTGCCGAACATATTATCATCACGTTCCACTCAGATGATTCCTTTTCGGTTCAAGACGATGGACGTGGTATCCCATACGAATATTCTGAAAAATACAAACAACCAACAATGCGAGCCCTTTTTACCCTACCAAATACAGGTAAGGCTTTTGCTGGGCACAATGATGGATCATCTCAACACGGTGTCGGTATGAAGGCGGTTGTTGCAACCTCAGATTGGTTTGAGGTACAGTCCTTCAGAAAAGGCAAAACTGCAATGGATCGTTATGAGCTGCAAGGAGATAATCCAGGAGTTCCTGTTGTCAAACTTAACAAAAATGGTTCTCTTCCTCTGAAAAAAATTCAGAAAGGAGAGCCAGAGCACGGAACAATCGTTCGATGGAAACCTTCTCTAGAAGTATTCGATAAAATATCCGTCAATAAAAGAAGAGTTGAAGAACTTGCTCACCGACTCGCATATTTAAATCCAGGATTAAAACTGACTGTTATTGATGAGGATCGTGATTCTAAAAAGGATTATCTTGAATTAGGGGGAATTTCATCTTTAGTAGAAGATTTGGCTAAGAGTGCAGATTCCAATCTGATTACTCCAGTTTATCTTTTTAAAGGTATGTATGTATCTCAGTCAAACGGCAAGAAAAAAACTGAGTCTATTATTAAAGCAGAAGTTGCCTTTGCTTGGAGTGATAATACTATTAAGAATGACCTGTTATTTACAAACAACGTCCCCAATCCTCTTGGTGGAACTCCGATTGTTGGAGCCCACAAAGGTTTTGTTAATTTAATTAATAAATATGCAGGAGATTTGAATATTACCAAAGAAAATCTTGAGGGGCGTGACATCATCCCTGGATTAGTTCTTGTTATATCATTGACTCACCCATCACCAAAATTTGACGGTCAAGCTAAAAAAGAAATCACTTCAAGTGACGCATTGACTGCCTTATCTTCAATAGTTTTTGTTGATTCTCAAGCGGTTATAGATAGAAACATTGACGGTATCCGTGATGTTGTAACTTTAGCTTTGAAGAGAGCGAACGAACGAAAAAGACTACAAGAAGATAACTACGAACTCAAAGGTAAAGAAGTAAATCGAATGGTTTTGAAGAAACTTTCCGATTGTGATGTTAAGGGTTATGGTAAAAATTCTGAGTTTTTCATAGTGGAGGGTGACTCTGCTGGTGGTTCGATAAAAGAACGGAAAGATCCAACTTTCCAAGCAATGCTACCAATTCGAGGTAAGATTATTAATGTTATAAAAGCTACACCAGAAAAAGTTTTTTCCAACAACGAGTTCGCTGCTATTTTTAAGGCTCTTGGTTGTGGAATAAATGCTAAATTTGACATCAAAAAGTTAAATTATGATAGAATTATTATCGCTACCGACCAGGACGCAGATGGTGCTGCAATCAGTTGCTTAATACTTTCATTAATACTGAAATTTACCCCAGAATTAATCAAACAAGGACACGTTTATCGGGTTCTTACACCGCTTTTCGTAAACAAACTTAAAAATGGTGATGTTCACTACACTTATTCAAATAAAGAACAAGAAGAGTTCTTGTCTAAAGCAAAAAATAAAAAGAATGTCGTTATTACAAGCCGAAACAAGGGGCTCGGAGAACTATTTGATGAAGAAGTTGACTCTGCTATCTTAAATCCAGCAACAAGAAGACTGATTCAATTCCAGATGGACGATGATAACATCGAAGAATGTTATGATATTGTTGAAAAAATGATGGGTTCTCGTACAGACGATCGCCAAGCCATTTTCTTTGACGAAAAGTTATATCAATAATTTTTTTAAAATAACGTACAATAGAATCAGAGAATAAAATCCAAAAACAAGGAGAAAATTAAGTGCTTTTTATTATTACAGAAAATAAAGATATTTTAAATAAAACCCTACCATTCGTGGATGAACTTTCAATTGTTTATTCAAGAAGTGTTAAAGAATTAACAGATTATAGAATTGTTCAGTCAGAAGATGTGGTTCTTCTTGCCAACGGCGAAACTGTAAATTCTAACGTTCGAAAGAAATTTCCCGAACAAACAACATTAATTGATCTTGGTAAAAACGGTGGTGTGGAAAATTTAGATCTTGCGTACTTATTCATCAAGGTTCTTGGTCGACCTCGTTTGGGTGCATATTTACACGATCAAGAAAACCTTTTGAACTCTGCTGTTGTAGGCTCAAAAAATAAAGTCGAAGTTGCTCCAACCGTTAATGTTGCAGAAACTAAAGATGTAACTGTTAAAGAAAATGACAAAAAAGTTAAATCTAAACCTGTTGCAAAAAAAGAGCCTGTTAAAAAAGTAGAAAAAGATGTTCCGGTTAAAAAAGAGCCGGAAATTAGAATTGAAACAATTGAAGAAGAAGTTCCTATTAAACCGAAAAGAAAACACCTAGTAGATACTGAATTGGAAGGTGTGCAAGAGCAACTTCTTTCTGAAGGTATTCCAGGTATGGCAATTCGTAACGTCGAAATCACTTACACTGATGGTGTTGAAACTGGACGTAAGATTCTTCGTGATACGTTTAAAGTTATTAAGGAACCTGTTCCTGCAAAATACATCGTTTCTGCGGAAAAGGATCGTATGACACCACCAAATCAAAAATACTTTGAAAAAGATTTGACTCGTCCAACAGCTCCAAAAAGTGAAAAAAAGGCTCCAGCTAAACAAAACACAAATAAACCTGTAAAAGCAACAAAAATTGCCACAAACAGACTAGGTTCTTCAATCGCAAAAGATGAAAAACCAAAAGATATCACTGAAGAAATTCCAACTTTTGTGGATGAAACAAGCAATTCTTCAGAACAAGAACAATCTAACGATTTTCCAACATTTGTTGATGTGAATGATACAGAAAAGACAGATTCAAAACAAGAAGATGAGTTTCCAACGTTTGTAGATGTTGATTCTGAATCAAGCAACAACACAGATACAAATGAAGATGATTTCCCAACATTCGAGGATAGTATTCCTTCAATGTTTCGCACTAACTAAAGGAGGTGGTCTTTTTGACAGTTAAGGGAATTAGAGAAGGACTATCAAAAACCATTCCTTTTTGGTTAATTGAAAAGAATGAGCATAGAAAGGAAGATTATTACTTTAAACTATTATTTCAAGATATCGTAACAATGAATTTTTCAATCCCTGGAATTGTTGAAGAGGGTGAAGTTGTAGCTGTTATTGATACAGACGGTGGGCAAGCTATTGTTCCAGCAAAAGAATTTTCTGTTGTGAAGAAATTGAATCATCGTATTCTAGGAAAGGTTTTGTCAGGTTACTTAAAAGAAATCATTCCTGTAGAATATGAGGATGGCACGACTGAAAAAATTGCAATTTTTAGTACAAAAGAGTATGAAAAACGATCCAGAGAAAAGCTTATCGAAGAATTGAAAGAAAGAGATACAGTTATCGCTGAAGTGATTGGTTTTACAGATTACTCTGTTATTCTATTTTGGAAAGGGATTCGATTTGAATTATTTAACAAGGATATTGTTGGTAAGGGAAATACTATTAATGTAAATCTCTTAATTCAAACGGGCGATAAATTACCGGTTAGATTGAAAAAGGTTGCTAAAAATGGCAAGCTTATTCAGGTTGTAGCTGTTAATAAATTGAATGATCCTGTTTATACAAAAGAATTTAACGAATCTGAAATTAAAGAAGACGATGAGTTTACTGGTGTAGTTACAGAGCGTAACGAACAAGAAATTAAAATTAAAATCGGTAGAAACTCTGGTGAGGATGGCAGAAGCAAATATGAAATTATCGTTAAATCGAAGTTTCCACATCCTGCTATCAAGGATCAAGTTTTCGAAGATCAGATTGTTAGGGTTAAGATCAAAAAAGTATTTAAGAATGAGAAAAAGAATAAGGTGATTATCACTGGTTATATCGTTTCAGTATTTTCTCACTATATCGATGACGCTATTATTCAATTCCGCTCAGATGTTGAATATGAATTGAATAGACTTCGGGCTTTAGAAAAAGAACAAATTGAGTTAGAAGGGGAGGCATAATTTGGCTATTAAAACATCTGAGATTAATCTTGATTATTTCAAAATCAAAGATAATCTATTTCAAACATTTAAAAATCCGGGATTTTCATTCCGTTCTGTTGCAAACGTAGATATTGCACGAAAAATGCAAGACGGAAAAATTAGTCGTGACGTTGTTGAACTGATTAAATTTGTATTTCAGGTTAGATTTGCGACACACGATCAAATTTCTCGTGGAATTGGGAAGGAAGTTTCTGACAAAACAATCGATGAACTTGTTAGATTGAAGTATCTTAATGTGTTCACACTTGGAGAGTTTCAAGAAGAACATTATTCTGCAAAAGAAAGCGACCTAAAAATTTATGTTCTTGATTTTGCTGGTATTTACGTCTTGAATTACGAGGGTGTTGATACTTCCAACTGGAGATACACAGATTATTTCAAATCTTCACGTGTTGTTCGTAACAACTTGGTTCAAGGTGAGGTTGTTATCGCATTTCGTAACCTTAGACAACTTCGTATTCGTGAATACAAAGAAAATCCAGAATTTCGTATCGGTCAGACTGAAGTTACTACAGACTTTAGTTTCTCTTTAGCTCAACCAGATGAGGGAAGTTTGCCTCTTAACTTTATTGGGTTCATTTCCGAGAATGGTTATGAGGATCTTAACTTATCTGATCGCTTACGTAAAGTTAATAGTGTATTCCACGAAACAAAAGCTGGTCTCAAGTACTACCCACTTGGCCAACAAACATTGCCGATTTTGATGGTTATTGCACAAACCTCAACTGATACTGCACACATCAAGCGCACAGCAGAGGTAGTTGGTAGAACAACAGACTATGCAGGAACTCAATGTATCATTATCGGATACGACGAGTTAGTTGCAAAAGGCTTTGCTGGAAGTCGATTATTCGTAATTCGAACAAACGAAGATCCTAATTTGGGAATCAAAAACGTTCAAGTTGGCATTGCTGAAAATAAAATTCTTTTATAGAATGAAGTAGAGCACTCAGAATGATGAGTGCTTTTTCTTGACTTTTTTCAAAGCTATAATATACTAAAATAAGATAAAAAGTCTAAAAGGAGAGATAAATTGCAAGAATTAAAAGAAAGGGGTAATGACCGATTTAATATATTGGTTTTACATCCAGATAATTTTAAATTATTAGTTAGTCGTGGTTTCATAAAAGAGATCGGTAACATTACATTCCTTTACGATAAATACACAAATCTTTGGTATTTGGTTAATTCCGATTTTCATTGCGTATCAGTCCCTACTAATGTTAGAAATAATAAGCTATGGTATGTGTTTAGAACAAAGAAGAAATTGTTTGGTGGGCGAAAATATTCACCAAGACCACCTGAGAACGTGATTGAATTATCAGATGATCAGGTTTGGAGTATTGCTCAACAAATTCTTCAATCGGACTATACTTTTAAAGGTGTTTATGAAGCTCTCAAAGGACAGTTAGGTTTGGGGGAATACACTCTCCCAGATAAGGATGGGGGTCAATGAAAAAAAACGAAGATAAAAAAGATAAAAACGTTGTTAACTCCGTTAATCAAAATACTGATGTAAATAACAATGAGGAAGAAACGTCAACTCTTAAACAGTTAAAGGAAAAAAGTGTTAAATTTCTCAAAACTACAAAAGGTAAGATAGTTTACGGGGTTGGTATAGCCAGTGTAATTTTAGGTGGTATTTTCTTTTACAATCACTATGAAAATACAAAGCCAATTGGTAATGGTGATACCGTTGTAACCAGTCAGGACAACGCAAAAGATAAGCGTGGTCGTGATGTAAGAGCGAAAGATGTTCTTGCAGTTCAGGCGGATGGTAGTAAATCTAACGATCGTGGGTTCAAGTACCTATTTGAGTCTCCGATTGCGGCAGGAATTGAGGCTTTCGATAAAAAAGATAAAGATGAGTTTATAGGGTCTTCCAATTTTATCAAAAATATGATAACATTATTAACAACGAAAGATGTTGGAGATGTGAACTCGGCAGCTGCACTTTATGCTAGAAACGCTTCAAACTATAAGTTCACAACCGATGACAATGTGATTGCGGTTGGTATCGGTCGTGACGCAACGTTGTTTTACAATTATTTAAAAAATACTGAAGGAACATCTACTTCGGGACGACTAGAGTTAGAAAGACGTTTTGCTGGCAAGTTTAAAGGGCGTGTTGCGACACCATATTCTGGGATCGCCATTGCAAGCAACCTATCAACATCTGGTTTGGAAGCACTAGTTGAGGATGATATTTCAACTGCAATAGTTGGTCAAGCTCAGTTTATCGGCTCCAAACAATTCAAAAATTACGACGATGTCGTTCAAAATTCCAAAAAAATCAATATAGAAACAACTTATAAAAATGCAACATTAGACGCTTGGAACTCAATCAAAAATATAAATTCAGTTTACGAAGTTTATCTAAAAGATTTGAGTAACAATCGTGATGTATTGGGAGTTGTTACTGAAGACCAAAATGGTCGTTTGTCAATTTACGGATTGTACTACACTGAAATTTTTGCAGAAGATCAGCGTGTTAGACCAGTTCGTGAAATGCGCAAGGCTGGTATCGATACTGGAAGTGCAACAGAAAAGGATATAAACTGGAATACCTTCAGAGAATATGTTAATTAATAATGTTAGGAGTTACTGTGAAGAAAGATACTAAAGTTTTAAATCAAGAACATTTATTTAAAAAAGCAAAGGATGTGATTTTAGCTATACAAAAAGGTAAAATTACAGCCTATCGAGTTGGTGTTGAAACAGGAGTTAATGTGATGAGTGTTCAGAACGTATCTGAGCGTAGATCCAAGTTAGAAAACTTATCTTTTACTACTGCGCTAGGATTGTTACAATACCACGAGGATCACCCGGAGTTGTTCTCTGACGAAAAATAATGACAAGGGGTGATTCCTGATGTTAAATTTTGCATTTTGGGGTTTATTGGGGGGCACAGTTTCGTGCCTCTACTCCTTGTTAAGAGTTCTTTTTGTAACTGGAGACAGGGAAGTTTCCCTTTTAGTTAATTTGAATCGAATCATAACCGGTATTTTTATCGGTTTATCAATATTCTTTTTGCTTTTATCCAAGTATGAAAGCAAAACAATATTGTATTTTGAGATTTTGGTTTTCTTGGTGATATTTCTATATTTTATTTTGGTATTTATAGAGGATATCAAAATAGAAAAAATGTCAATCAATAAATATCTGGAAACTATATTATTAACAATAACGATAGGAGTGATTTTATTCAAATCTATTCAATATATTTTATATTAATTGGAGATCAATTTAGATGATTCATTTTAAAAAACCAAACCAAAAAGACTCTCATCTTCTTGGAGTCTGCTCTTCAATCGCAGAAACTTTTGATTGGAGTGTTGACATTGTTAGACTAGGATTTATATGTTCATTCTTTTATAGTGCGAGAGGCGCTATACTTCTATACATCTTCTTGGCGTTTGTTATAGCCGTTATGAACCACGATGTTCCTGATAGAGATAACAAAGACACTGAAATTGTAAAAGAAAAGGATAAGATTGATCCTGAAAAAGTTAAAGAAGCTGAAGTTTTTTCAGAAGAAGATGTCACAAATAAAAGTGATAACAAATAATCTTTGGGTTATTAAATAAAAAACGCTTTAAAGCGTTTTTTTATTTTTGTTTTTGCTTGACACGGGTATAAAATTTTGGTAAAATATTCTTATAAAAGTAGAAAGGAACGTAAACAATATGATGGAAGGACTTATTGGCTTCCCAGAAGCAGAATGTCAAAAGGATAAGATCAAGAGACCAGAAAAGATGAATGGTTTCGAAGCAGCTATTGATATTTGGGGCGGTTATGCTTGTCACTGTTCTAAATGCCGCAAAGAACGTGGCGAAAAATAATAGAAAAAATAAAGATTTTTACACAAAAACTCTTGACTTAAAAACGAAAAAGAGTTATAATTAGAGAGTAGACGAGTAAAGGACTACAAAATATAAATAAATAATTAAGAAACGAGGATTATTAATTTGGCTAAAACAGAATTTGTATCACTTCAAGACTTTGGAACGCCTTACGAATCAAAACGTGGACGTGAGGTTCGTGCACACTTCCGTGGATTTTTGGCTGGAGAAACTACAATGGCTCAAGCTAAAAACTCTTGGGTTGTACGCAACTTTGTAAATATCGCTAATTCAGTTGACGCAATCAACGACGCTCTAGGAACTGACTTTATTGAAAATGAAGAATACGGAACAGTACCTGCAAACCTTTCTCTTTTCTTCAACACAAAAGAAGAAGCAGAATCTGTTCTTGCAAAAGCAGTAAAAGGTGCTAATATCGATATTCCGGTTGTAATCTATGCTCGTGAGTATGAGGGCAAACTTTACCTTGAACTTCGTGGCGCACGTGAATATATCGGTGAACCTAAGAACAACGGTGGTGGTGCTGACGCTCCTTTACGCAAATCAGACGCAAAGACTGCAAAGAAGAGTGAAGGAAAACCAATGGACATTTCCGACGATGACCTTCCATTCTAATTAAATAGAAAAAAGAACCCTTTGGGGTTCTTTTTTATTTTCTGTTATAACAGACATTTTTATTTTTTTCCGTTGTAATAGACATTTTACTCTTATTTTTAAAAATCAGAAATGAAATTTTGCTCTAAAATAGACAGAGATACAAACAAAATGGAGGTCTTGATTTTGGAAAATTTATCAGAGGATATGTTCCGTAGACGTAATAATGTTAGTGGTGTAAGAAGAACGGGGTATAATGTTCCTCAAGAGCAAAAGAATCGTATTGTAAATAGTTGGGATGATTTCTTTTCTGCAATATTTCAAGGAAAAACGTTTTCAGATATACAGAGATCTCGTGTTTATGTAAAGAGAACCCTACCTAGATTGCATAGCCAAAATAAAACCGGAGTTGAACTTGCATTACCCTACCAATTTGGCTTTGATTCTAACGGTGAAAGATGGTTTGGTGTTTTATACGACTTAGGTAAAGAACAAGATGACTGGAAATTCTTGTTATTTAAACCGGATCGTGAGTCTTACATCCTATATTTGGCTGGTATGATTGAATTAATGCAGCTTTTTAGAACGACAAATGATTTTTATTTGTTCAGACCGGAGGTTATGGGTAACGAAGGTGTATTATTACACCCAGTTGATCTAGAACCTGAAATGTTGCCTGCAAACGGCACCTTTTATAATCATCACATTATTTTTGATACTAACGACCTATTTTTTGGTGGTAATACCGCAGATGTAGATAATATCATTGAATACGCAAGACGTGGTGAGTTTTATTAAAAAAATAAAAAGGAGAATATTTTGCCTGAATTAAATAAAGAGATGAAAAATACAACTAAAAATAATACAGCAGTTGATTCAGATAAAGGTAAAGAATTTCTTGGCAAATTTGCCTTTGATATTACGGCACGATATCGAGCAAGTGATGATTTCTCACCAATTCTCGAACGTGACAGTGAAACACGTGATCTGTTGTCTATTATTGTACAAAAGTTTAAGAATAACTGTATTCTTGTTGGTGAGGCGGGAACCGGTAAGACCGCAATTGTAGAAGGGCTAGCACAAGCTCTTGCATTGAATATTGTGCCTCCATCATTAAAAGGGTTTTCGTTATGGGAATTAGATATCCCTAGCTTATCAAGTAAGGACGAGAGTGACGGTGGTTATCGCTATCGAGTGAAAAAGATTATCGAAGAAGTTGAGAATGATGGTAAAATTATTTTGTTCGTAGATGAAACTCACGTTATTCTGAATAAAAAGAGTGAACTTGATGTTGGTGACTTATTAAAACCGGCTCTTGCACGTGGTAAACTCAGAATGATCGGGTCTACAACAGATATAGAGTATCACACATACATTGAACGTGATAAGGCACTTGTTCGTCGTTTTCAACGTGTAACAGTTAACGAGTTAAAACGTGATTCTAACATTCGTATTTTGAAATCACGTAAACGTAGTCTGGAAGTTTTTCACGGTGTTACTGTGGATAATAAAGCAATTGAATCAGCAGTCGATTTGGGCATTCGATACCTGCCTAGCAGACGAAACCCGGATAAGTCTATCGATATTTTAGACAAAGCTTGTGCTATGACACGTTTGGAAATTGACGCTATGCCCAAAGATCTGATATTGTTACAGGGTGAAATTTTTGTATTGGAAAAAGATTATGAGTTGGAGACTGATCCTGAAAAGCGTTCTGAGCTAGAAAGTGAACTTAACTTTAAAAAACCATTTTTTGAAAAACAAGTAAAAATTTGGGAAGTTCAAAAAGAGGCTTTAGAGTTCCTGAGAAAAAAACGCTCACAATTATTACAATTGGAGAATCAGCTGGCTACTGAAGAAAGCAAAGGTGAACACGCAGATCAGTCAAGAATATCAAAATTAGCCAAAAGTATTGCCCAGTTCGAAGTTGATTTAGAGAAATTTAAAGAAACATACTACAATCAACCAAACTTGATGATTAAGGATGTGGTTGATTCTGGTCAAATTCAAAAAACAATTGAAGCTACAACCGGTATTCCAGTTTCAGAAATCGGAAAGAGCGAGATTGAGCGATTACGATCAATGAGTTCAAAACTATCAAAACGTGTAATTGGACAAAAACACGCAATTGAAGCTGTTACTTATGCAATCAAACGTTCACGCTTGGGGATTTCAAACCCAAAACAACCTATCGGTTCTTTTATTTTCCTTGGGCCATCAGGGGTAGGTAAGGCGCTCAGAGCTTCCGAGTTGATTCCAACGCCAGATAGGGGATTTGTTCCACTCAACAAATTAAAAGTTGGTGACCGTGTGTTTGATAGAACTGGTAAACCCACAACGATCGAAGGTGTATTCCCACAAGGACAAAGGAATTTCTTTTCTGTAAATCTTTCAGATGGAAGATCACTTTCTGCCGATAAGGAACACATCTTTGGTGTAGTAAGATCAAGTTCTTGCGATTATTCTGATATCGAAAACTTAACCGTCGCTGAAATTCTAGAAGAACAGGATAAAGATCCAAACGTAAAATTCTTTATTCCAAACAATAGTGCAGTTGAATTTGATGATGGTACTATGAAAGATGTGGAGTCTCTCTATTTTGCTATTGGAAGTAGAACCGAGCATATCACAAAGGCTTTGAAAACTACAAATCTTAGTCAACGACGAGATATCATTCGAGGTGCGTTTGATCATTACGGAACATTTGATGAAAATAATCCAGAAAAGCTCTTGTTTGTGGCAAATGAAAAAGAGCAACTCGTTTTAGATGTTCGTGAAATGTTATTCTCGATGGGGATTTCAACAAAACAAGTAGATAAGTTTACACTAGAAGTCTTTTATGAGTCTAGAGAACAAGTCTTTGATCTTTTTGGTAAAAAGGTTAAAAAAGACGAAGTGTTTGTAAAAATTCCAAGAGTATCACCTTATAGAGATAATATTAAATTCTTGGAGATTACAAGCATTGTTCCTGAATTAAATTCAGAGGAGGCAATCTGTATTCTAGTCGACAACGAAGAACACTTATTCCTAGCTGGAACAAATTATGTGGTTACACACAATACAGAACTAGTTAAAGCTATCGCTGAAGTTATGTTCGGTGATGAGGGTGCAATGAAACGTTTTGACTGTGGGGAGTTACAAGCTCCATCCTCAGTTGCACGACTTATCGGTTCCCCTCCAGGAGAAAGTAACGATCTTGACGCCGGTGGTGAAATGACAGAGTTTGTGAAAAAACACCCGTATTCAGTATTGCTATTTGACGAGTGTGAAAAGGGATTCCCTGGTATTTGGGACACACTTCTTTCTGTATTAGATGAAGGTGAAGTTGCAGACGCACGAGGTGAGGTTGTAAACTTCAGGAATACAATTATCATCCTAACCTCAAATATCGCTTCGCAAATGATTTTGCGTAATGGTGATCCAGAGAGCGGTGAATTACCTAAAAATATAATGGAACAAATCGTTTCACAATTAAAAAACCACGATCCCGAACGTGGTGGTAAGGGATTCCGCCCCGAATTTGTAAACCGTTTGAGCGGTATCATCACATTCTATAAACTTCAACGTCATCAATTGGAAATGATAGCCAACTTGAAACTTAGATCTTTGGCAAAACGATTAGAAGAATCACGAAATATAAAATTAGTTTTTTCTGAAAAAACACACGAAGTTTTTCGTGAAGCTGAACCGCCAGAATTGGATGTAGCTTGGCTATTATCAAGTCCTTGGTATTTATCAAACCAAAACTTAGACCTTGGTGGTCGTCCAGTAGAACGTAATATTGTATCAGAAATTGAAAACAGATTGACAGATTTGTTGCTTGAAGAGTCTGTTCCTGATGGAAGCTATATTTACATTCAGGCTGGTTATGGATCTGGATTAAAATACTACAAGGATCGTGATGGTAACACACGCCCTGTGTCGCCAGTATTCTTAATGACTCAAATTAGTGAAGATGAGTATAAAACTTTATCTGAAAAAGATCCAGTAGCTCATCTTTTTGATAAAAATTAATTTTTTTTAAAAAAAGGGTTGACAAGATAAAAACATTGTGATAGACTTGTTATTGTCAAACGGCAAATTGATAGTTGCATTTTTAAATTTTCATAGATTGCATTATTTTGAAGGGTTTGCCTTGGGTTGTATTGCTATATAATAGTATATAGTGATATAGCAACCCTTTACTTTGGAGAGGCACTCAAGTGGTTAAGAGGTATGTTTGGAAAACATATAGGCGGCAGAAATGTCGTGCGTAGGTTCAAATCCTATTCTCTCCGTAGTCTAAAATCGTAGACAGTGATCGAGGGGTTACTGGGGTGTCCGCTTACGGTTGCAACTGCGGCCCCCGACGTACATTTTTTTGAAATTTATGGTTGAGATGTATGTGAAATTCATCTTCGCTTACTTGGTGACAGTTCCCGTTCGGATGAATCGATAGAGATCATACTAGAGTGATCATCGGGAACATCGTGAGGATCATACCCCACACAAATTTCAAAATTATTTTGGCGTTCGTGGCGAAAACGGAAAAACGCAACGGACTGTGAATCCGTCTATTGCAGGTTCGAGTCCTGTCGAACGCCCTACTTATCTTTTTAAAAAAAGATATATAATAAAATATGTAAGCACTCTTAGCTCAACAGGATAGAGCGTTCGGCTACGAACCGAAAGGTTGTGGGTTCAATTCCTTCAGGGTGCGTTTAATCTCAGATAGCCAAGTTGGTAAGGCACTGGACTTTGAATCCAGTAACGCACAGGTTCGAACCCTGTTCTGAGAATTACTGTCTTGCATTTAATAAAAAATGTGCTATAATAGTAAAAGAATATTTTGGAAGCGTAGTGAAGCTGGTTAAACACGGCAGGCTGTAACCCTGCTCTCTTTCGAGTTCGTAGGTTCGAATCCTACCGCTTCCATTCTCATATTGATGGGGGATAGCTCAATGGTGGAGCGCCCGGCTGTTAACCGGAAGGTTGTGGGTTCGAGTCCCACTCTCTCAGTACCCTGGCTGGTGGAATGGCAGACACACAGAGTTTAAGCCTCTGCGATATTTATCGTGCAGGTTCAAGTCCTGCGCTGGGGATAGGATATGTTTCAGCTCACGTTAACTACTCGGCTTGAAAGAGTTGTAGTTGCTGAAAATTTTTATCCTAATGATTGTATAAAAATTTTGATAACGCTGTGACGACAGCGATCTGCGTGGTTAGTTTAATGGTAAAACCTCAGTCTTCCAAACTGATGACACGGGTTCGATTCCCGTACTGCGCTTCATTATTGATGATCGACTATTGTTTCTCGTGCGAACGAGTTTGTCTAGTGAGAGCTGATCATCCTCACCCTTTTACTGGAACTGTAAAAGTTCCAACTCAGCTGAAATAATTTCAGTAGGGACTATCAACCCCGAAGTTACGTGATTGTTTCAGTTGCGACTACGTGCCCAAGATCGTCAATAATGAAAGGTTGTTTCTCGTGAAAGCGAGTTTGTCTAGTGAGCCCTGATCACGCTCACTCCGTACAACTTATCGTCGTAGATTTAAATCTGCGATACGCCCTGTGGAAGTCATCAACCACGTTAAAAAACCGGTGTACTTGGTCTTTACCAAATTGCCGAGGGGCGTGGCAATTTAAAAAAGTTTTAGGAGTTTAAGTTAGGGGCAATACTCAAGTGGTTAAGAGGCTTGTTTCGAAAACAATTAGGCGGCAGCGATGTCGTGCGTAGGTTCGAATCCTACTTGCTCCGTCTGGGATATGTTCAATTAGAAGAACAGACTTTAACAATTAAAGTCGTGGGTTCGTACCCTCTATCTTAATTTCAGAACTATACTAGTTGAATGGTTCGCCTATAGGTTCTGGAATTGGCGCACAGGGAAGTTGGGTTTTCCGTGCAATATGCCAATAAATTGGTTGGTGGTTGAGAAGTGAGACCGAATCCCAAATAAAACCACCGTTAATGGATAGGTATGCAAGCGGTCATAAGCAGGCTGTTTTGAAAGCAGTTCAGTGGCCTAGAAAGTCACCCGTGGGTTCGAATCCCACCCTATCCTTCACTCAACTATTTCTTAGAAAAAATAAGTTATAATAGTTAAGTAGAAAAAAATTAAAAAAAAGCTATTGACATATTTTGAATAATAGTTTATACTATATATCAGTTCATAATAATATACGGGGGTAGAGCAGTTTGGTCAGCTCGTTGGACTCATTCTCCAAAGGTCGCAGGTTCGAATCCTGTCCCCCGAATACACCAAAGGGCATAATTCCACTTGGCAAGTGGTGCCTGGGTTATCTTGTTAAGACCTGCAATTGTGGTATAGGGATACCTTTACTATTGTTGTTCCAGATGGGAGACCGGTGAAATGGTTCAGGCTAAGATAATTTGCGAGACGGTGCGAAAAACAAGGTGCTCTGCGAATCGTCGCAACAAGTGTCGGTGAACGGGATTCGTCCTATAGCCGGCCACAACAGTGAATCTGAGGTGACACTTAGGGAACCAAAGTTGTGTGTCGAATAATGCGATTGTAGTTGATGTTACGGTGACGTAACTATAAGATTTTCGGAGGCACTCAGGCAAAATCTACGTTGGATATAACGTTTACGTATGGGTAAAAAAATCTATTATGTGGTGCTTGTTTGAGTTGGGGTTGTTGATACTTCCCACGCTTTAAAAAGGCTAGGTCAACCGGAGTTGCAAACCGGGGCCATTCCTGGTCAGTGTGTAACCTTAATAGTTTGCAGCGCTAAGTCGAGTAGGAAAAACATCCTGGTGTTTCACGGGTGGTAGCTCAGTTGGTAGAGCAGGGGATTGAAGATCCCTGTGTCGTAGGTTCAAGTCCTACCCGCCCGGTTGCCCGCAACCATTCTTTCCTTCTTTTGGTTGTCGGGTATTTGGTGATATCGTATAGTGGTTAATACGCTCGGCTGTCTACCGAGAGACCGGAGTTCGATTCTCCGTATCACCGTTTTAGTGGTAGGTCAGCCGTAAAGCCGAACCACTTTAATCTACACGCCCTGAAATTTATGAGCATATCAAACAAATAGTAGCTTCGGCAAATTTTGGCTCAAGATGGGAATGTCAATTGTGTTATTTTTCGCATTTTTGACTGACGGTTCGATTCCCCATTTCACTGTTTATTAATGGGGATATAAAAATTATTATAATGTTTAGTTTTTTTTACCTATAAAAACTAAAATTCTCACTATATATTTAAATTATCAGCCCTTGATTTATTGCGGATGGTAGTTATTTGGTGAGATTATTAAGGGGGTGTCGCCAAGTGGCTAAGGCATAGGCTTTTCACGCCTACATTCGTCGGGTTCAATTCCCACCATCCCTTTAGGCTCTCATTCTTTCCTTCTTTTGGGAGCCGTTTTATAGGCGATTAGTTTAACTGGCAAAATGTCGGTCTCCAAAACCGATGTCACTGGTTCAAGTCCGGTATCGTCTGTCGCCCTGATGGTCATTCTTTCCTTCTTTTGACCATCGGGGTATTTTTTAGTTTCTTAGCTCAGTTGGTAGAGTGCTTCTCTTACAAGGAAGGTGTCACTGATTCAAATCCAGTAGGAGCTATTTTACCTGTATTTATTTCAGTTTGTGAATAAGAAAAAACTTTCGAACTTTGTTTCGATTTTTTTTGTTTTCATTTTTAAAAGAATATATAATTAATTCCAAAGCAAAAAAAATATCCAAAGAAGGAATTTCTATTTGCTTTATATCCGAAAGGAGTTTCCCGGTTTGATTCAAACCAAAAACAAGTTTAAATTTTAATCGTAATAATCTGAGTGTTGCTATCTCAAAAGGAAAGTTTCGATAAAAGTTTAACTCAATTACTCTAAAATGGGTTGGGGTAATTGGAAGTTGCCATCGTACTTTAAAAACACGAAAAGGATCAATGCAGTGTATGTAACAAAAAGCCTTTTAGCAAGTCGGAAGTCGACAGGTAATAAAAGCTTACATTGTACCTTTTAGATGGGTGGATATGCCAGAGAAACTGGACTAGGGTTTTCCGTTCCTAACGCCGAAACGGTAGGGTTGCCTATAACCAACGAGCACAATATAGGCTGGGGGTAACCGCCCGACAAGGATAGCTCTTTAACGAGAATAGGTTGGGGTTTTGAAGTTTTTGTTTAAAATTTCGTTTTCCTTCAGGTGAAGTATGGAGTAGCCTAAAAACAGAAAAGAGTCTGAGAATTTCGGACTCTTTTTTTATTATCCACATTTTATAAAAATTACTATAATTCAAATAAAAAATCGAGTCAAAAGACTCATAGAAAGAAGGTAGTCTATGGAAGACTTAAAATCAATTCCTAAAGGCGTAAAAATCGCCATTATTCTTTTTCTTGCTTTTTTGGGCGCTGTACTTGTACGTGTTACAGCTATGAAGCGTATCCCGGCTAATACAGTCGGAGTGAAGGTTAGTGCCTTCAATGGAGTACAGGAGACAACTCTTCAAACCGGATACCATTTCTTGGTGCCTTTCGCTGACAAGGTATACACATTACCAACATCTGTCCAGACGAAGACGATGGAGAAATTAACCACTCAAACAAAAGATGGTCAGTGGTTAAACACCAATATTGACGTTAAGTACAAGATCAACAAAGAGAAGGCTATGACGGTTTTCTCAAACTACACAGATCTTGAAAATGTAAACAATAACGTCATTTCACCAGCCGTTCAACGTGCCATCGAATCTGTAACTGGTAACTATGATATCTACGATATCCTTGGTGCTAAACGTACAGAAGTTTACGAGGCAATTGACAAGGCTTTGAAGGAAAAATTCGAGTCTTACAATCTTGAGTTCGTATCATTCACGATTACGGATCAGGACGCTGGTGATGAAATCGAAGCTGCTATCAAGAACGAATCAGTTAAACAGAAAGAGATCGATACTGCGAAACAAGAGCAGGAAAAATCTAAAGTGGAAGCTGAAACTAAAAAAGTTCAAGCTCAAGCTGACGCTGATACAGCAATTATCAAAGCCGACGGTGAAGCCAAAGCGAACAAGATCAAGTCTGATTCAATTACAGACAATCTTATCCGTATGAAAGAGGCTGAAGCCCGTGAGAAACACGGTTGGGTTACAGTTAATGGCGCTCAAGGTGTTATCACCAAGCAAGAATAATATAAAGGGGATTTACGTCCCCTTTTTTTGTTTGGATTTGATGTTATAATAGTTTATAGATAAAAAATTAAAAAAACATTGATTTACTAGTTGACATCTGAATATTAATGCGCTATAATAGGTTTATTGAAAATAATATTTAAAATATGAAAGAGAGTTATTATGATTGCAGGATTAATTGTTGCATTCTTTAAAATTTTATTGTTGCTATTATTACAGAGTTGATTTTTTGAATCAAATTAATATTTGGATCTTTAGCTCAGTTGGCAGAGCAGCAGACTCTTAATCTGTGGGTCGTAGGTTCGAGCCCTACAAGATCCATTGATACCTAACTAGCAGACATTGGTTAGTCTGCAAAGGGGTATCATTTATATAAAAAAGCCTCTTAACTCAGTTGGGAGAGTGCTTCCCTTACAAGGAAGAAGTCATCGGTTCGAACCCGGTAGAGGCTATAAGATTTTACAAGAGGGATGGTTTTGTTGGTTAAGATGAATTGTGTGGTGCGGGCAGAAAGCCTGACAATAATACGTATCACAAATTTGTTACAATGAAGTAAAACGTTCCTCTGACAAAAGGACCTTTAGCTCAGTTGGTCAGAGCTCTCGGCTCATAACCGAGTGGTCGTAGGTTCAAGTCCTGCAAGGTCCATTGGGTCAGTTATTTACCCGGGGATTCTATCCTCTTTAAAAAATAACAGGCCGTGTGCCAAAGCCGTTCCGGGGCTTATATAAGATAGGTGTAAACACCAGAATCCCTACTTTTTTAGTAGGTATCCGTCGGATCGCAGAGTTTGGTGAACTCTAGATGGGGCTTTAGCTCAATTGGGAGAGCGTTTGCCTTGCACGCAAAAGGTCGCAGGTTCGAACCCTGTAAGCTCCATTCTGAAATAAAAACAGAAAATAAAAATGCTGAATTTATTTCAGATAGAAAGTATCCAATGGGTTTATTTGATTATGAAAATGTCAATGAATTTATTAGCTGATCACATTTTATCAGTGGCTCAAAAAAATCAAAAATCTATAAATAATTTAAAACTTCAAAAAGTTATGTACTTTGTTTTGAAGGAATCTCGAGATAAAGATATATTATCTTCTAAAACTTTAAGAGATATTTATGATGATCCGTTTCTTGTATGGGCTTACGGGCCTAGCACAAAAGGTCAGTATGATAGATTTAAATTTTTTAGATCTGCACCAATCATTGGCAAATTCGAATATACAGATGAATTATCTGTATTAGATAACCTCATTGTTAAATACTTTGACTACAAATTGAATGATCTGATTAAGAAAAGTTTCGATAACAATTTTTGGAAAAATAACAAAAAATATATTTCTGGTTTTAGAAGCAATATTTCTTACAACTTAACGGATCTTTGATGTATTTAATAAATTTTTCGGGATTTAGCTCAGTTTGGCTAGAGCACTCGCTTTGGGAGCGAGGGGTCGTAGGTTCGAATCCTGTAATCCCGATTTCTGGTTAAGTTTGTTCCACGCCAAAAACAAACTCTAGGCGATCTACCTAAGTTGTAATAAAGGTCGCTGGTCTAGCCCATAGATCGACAGAGAGGGGCGTTTGTGGGCGCCCAAAAGTGAAAATCTTGAATCAATAAATCCGCCTAATGCCAAGACGCTCGGATCCTTATGGGATTGGATAACCGAGAAAACGGCCACTTGAAGCAGGGTGGCGTCTGCTTATCTTTTTGGTAATGCTAGAAATAGTTTATCAAAAAATATATTGTAGTATGGCTGCGGAGCGGCTGTGGAAAGTGTGAAGGTAGGGCGCAATACCTTCCAGCTACAACTTTGGGAGTTAGCTCAATTGGTGGAGCACTTGCCTCATACGCAAAAGGTTGTGGGTTCGAACCCCACATTCCCGATTTCAATATTTCAATATCCATCGTTGTGTTAATATATTGGAGGTGGATATATTGAATAATTTTGAAAATGATAAAGAGGAAATTTGTCTTGAATGCGGTACATCAGAATTTTGTGGTTGTAATTATTCGTTCGATCCGGACGATGAAACTTTCGAGCCTATCTATGATGATGATACTGACGACGATGATGAACAGGATGATGACGACGATTACTGGAATGACAGTTACGACTGTGGCTGTTGCACCTGTTGTGGTTGCACCTGTTATGATGATGATTGGGACGATTATTACTTGAACGATTACTTGGATGATTAATCCTAGTAATTAACTATTTGTTTCGGTTTAAACCGAAACAACAAACGAAGTTTAGCTCAGTCTGGTAGAGCGTTCGCTTGATAAGCGGAGGGTCAGAGGTTCGAATCCTTTAACTTCGATAGCCTAAATCCTTATTCGTTAAGGAAGTGGTATTTTAGATTGGTTTTAAACCAATCTAATAACTATTATTGCGGGGTAGCCAGACATAGGACTTGGCGAGTATGTCCTCCGTCCGTACAACGGAGTTCTCAGTGCGCAATGAGAGTACGGTGGTTCGATTCCACTATGCCCTATTAGAGTTTTATAATCTAGCCGTGCTAAGATTTTGTGGTTCGTACCCTAAGTCTCCACGAAATTCACATACTTAGCTAAACGTTCGCAGAGGGGAACTGCTTCAAAAGATAGAGACATCGACAAGAAAATTTACAGTTGGCGACTGTATGGTTAAGGGGTACGCTCCCTTAAATTTTGCTAGCAATTGAATAGACCTGAGTAAGTCACCTTAACTGCTCTAGGTGATACCATACCTTTGTACTTTGATACATAAAGTTGGCAAAAAAAGTCCCAAACAAGACAATTAAACTGTTTCGTCTCTTAGACGTTAAACGAGCGTTGACTCTAGGTAGCTACCCCACGGTTAGTTAGATGAGCTCCCGACTTGCGTTTTCGGCATCAACGGCGGGTGGGGATTTAAAACCGAATTTTATAAAAAGCCCTGATGGTGGAATGGCAGACACGCTAGGCTTAGAACCTAGTTTTCTAACGGGAGTGCAGGTTCAAGTCCTGCTCGGGGCATTATGCAGGAGTAGCTCAGTTGGTAGAGCACCTGATTTGTAACCAGGCGGTCGCAGGTTCGAACCCTGTTTCCTGCATTATTACTTTTTGAAAAGTAATATTTTAAATATTGGAAATAGCGCAAAGGACTCTACGTGAGCTTTGTTGCGGTTGCGTACACAATTTGTTGCGTGACTTTTAAAAAGAGGAAGTAGCGCAAGCCACCCTACGGGGCCTTGCTGCGGGTGCAACTTTGAGGAGTTGTGCTTTTTTTTGTTACAAAAAAACGATAAAATAACTATATCAGGATAAAAATAATAGTAGGAGGTGTCACATTGCCTGAAAAAAATACAGAAAATGTTGAGTCTGGATTAAATAAAGAAAGTGGTGTTTCTTCAACAGGCTCAAGATTGGAAAAAATGGAGAATAATAAGAACGGTAAAATTTTTAGCGGTGGAGACATTGTTTCTACTGATAAGTTGAAGAAGGGTTTTACAGCTACGCAAAAAGTGATTGCGTTTTTTGGTTCGATATTATCCTTGATTGTTGCCGGATTCACAGTAAATAATTTGATGAATGGTAAACCGGCAAAGCCAACAGATAATAATACACCAACAACATCTGTTGTCAAAATAATTGAAAAATCGCATACATCATCTGAACAAAATTCAGATAATAATTCTTCTATAACAAGAAATAAGGAAACCAAACCATCCACAAGCCACAGTGCAGAAGAAAAGAAGAGCGAGTCGAACGATAAAACATCAGATTCTTCATCACCAAGAGAGAAGGAAATTGTACGAGAAATCATTAGAGAGGTTCCTGCAACAACTACTACAAAGGTAGTTGACCAGGATTCATCATCTAACACGGATCCAAGCACAAAGAGTTCTGGCGAAGAAAACCATCCAAAAGGTGAGGGTGAAACGAAGCCATCTCTAAGTGAAGGTAAATCCGAATAACAATTTCTGGAGGAAATCTTGAAAGATATATTAGAACAAATGGAGGTTGATGTTATCGACAACAACCTTTCTGACAAAAAAGACCTTGGTAGAGTTTTGGATTATATTTGCCAGGATGTTTACAACCAATTTTTACCTGACCTTGAAAAACGGGTTTCTAAAAAGAATTTTAGAACAGAAGAAGGGTTGGAACGTGCTGTTGTTGAGGGAATGAACGACGCACTAAACACTCTTTCTGGTGTCGTAGATCTTGAGGTCATCGAACGTGTCGGTCGAGATAAGGTTTATAGATCGGCATTTTACTATATGAACGAACCACTCATTTATAGTATCGTTCGAAAATTTGATAACTTGCCCCTTAGCGAAGAAGATCGTGTTAGTGCAGCCCAAAAGGGTTTTGTTACTGCTATGAATTTGTTTGATCCAACACGAGGATTTCAATTTTCTACCTTTGCTTATCCTTTGATTTCGCACGAAATCATTGCGATAGAAAAGGAAAGAAAAAAAAGCACTGTAATTAAATACAACCCGAGAAAAGTTCTAGCTTCTGATGATATGACGGTTGTTCGAATTGAAAAGGCAGTCGGACATCGTATTATTAAAATAAATAAAGAAGTTCAAGAACTGTATAACGTTACGGTAGTTAAGGATGGTGAAGACTCCGAATATACTCATCAATACCTATATCAACTAAATCCTAAACTTAAAGTTGGTGTCCACCTAAAACAAGGTGAATTGCTAGGAACTTTAGATGGGGCAGAAGTTGATTTAGATTCGGTTGAGGGACATATCGAAGGCGAGCGAAGCGGTGAAACACTATTTCTTAATCCATTGGATCACAAAAGCGAGGGTTATCGAAGACCTGACAATGAAGGATCTAGAGGTGAAATTTTAAAACAATTAAGAGAAAGTATTGCCACATTAAACGAAAATGAAATTTTAATTGTACAAAAAAGACTTCTACCAATAAAAAGCGATAAAGCAACGCTTAAAAACTTATCAGATGAACTTGGTTTACCAACGTCTGATATTAAACTGTTGGAGATGAGGACTTTAGATAAATTGAAAAATGAATTAGAGTCTCGTGGTATAGAAGCAAAAGATCTTGGAATCTTTGAGTAGAAGTTGTCTGCTTATAATTTGCGATATAATAGATAAGAAAACAAATTGTTTGAATAAGTCTGTCTTGATGAAATTTTAATAATTGGTTTTTATAATATTGTTATTTATTTTTTAGGTAAAAATATTTTAGGAAATTGTGATTTTAGATCCTAAACACTAAATATTTAACCCTATAATAGTTACAGAGTATAAAAATAGGAGGTGCTTGTTCAGTGACAAGTATTACGAAAAAAGCTGGTAGTTTGTTAGCTATTGGTCTATCAACCGCTTCAGTTCTTGGTGGGGCTCTTCCGGCAGCTCAATCTGTATTTGCGGAAGGCAACAAAACAGAAGTTGCAACAAAACAAGCTGATGTAGCTCAAGTGGTTGCAAAAGCTAATATTGACGACAGTAAAATGCGTGAAAATTCAGGAAACGTATTCTCACAAGGTTACACACTAAACCTTACTGTACCAGATTCAGTTAAAGCTGGTTCTGTTGCTACAATTAAAGTAGAAAACCTTCCTCTTCTATTTGGTTCAGGAGACGTTAAAGCTGCTGATGTTACAGTAGATGGAACAGTTATCGGTAAAGCAACCCTTAAAAAAGCAGCAACTTTCCGTACACAACAAATTGACGCAAAAACATCCTTTGATCAAAAGAAAGCTGCTAACATTAAAGCTGGTTTCGGTGAATACGAATATGAAATCGTATTTAATGACAAAGCTACGAACTTCAAAAATAAAGATATTGTATTTAAATCAGCTTCTGAAAGTTCAGTATTTACATCAGTATCAAAAGATACCACTGTAAAAGCTAAGATTACAGTAAATGACAAAGAAGTTGCAACTAAGGACATTACAATTAAGCCATCAGCTTATCAAGATGACAAGGTTAAAACTTCTACAGTAGATCTTTCAACAAACACACAAATGATCAAGAATAACGATGGTACAATTAATTACCTATTAGCCGTTGGTGTTCGTCCTATGGATCAGGATTATGGTGTTGGTGATAAGATTACAGTAACACTTCCACGTGATTCAATGATGAAATTCACAAAACAAGATGTTACTGCCGGTAAAGAACTTCGTATTGTTCCTGCATTTACTAAGAGCAGTTTTGCAAACGAAAACAACGTTCTTCTTTCTGATACAAATGCAGTTACAGCAAAAATTGCAGAATTAAACGATAATAAAGTTGTGTTTGAAATTACTGGTGGAACACTTAAACGTGTAAACTACTACGTATTTACAACTGACGAAACTGGTGCTTCATTCCGCTTGACAGATAAAGCTGCTGGTAAACTTGCGTCTGATGGTAAATCATTCGGCCCTGAAACAGTAACAAGCTCTATTACAACTAAAGATGGAAAAACAAACCCAACTGAAGTTAATACTAGCTTGATTCGTGTTAATGGTGCAACACTTACAGCAAAAGGTGTTCAAGAAATTATTGAAAAACCAGTTGAAAAACCAACCGCTAAGAAAGAGTATATCACTCGTTGGATCACAATTGTTGAAAACAAAGAAACTAAGTTGAAAGAAGACTTCACAGGTGATCACATCAAAGATCCTGAGAAGTTTACCGGATACGTTCTTAAGAAAACAGAACAAGATGGTAACAAGACAACTTATATCTACGAAAAAACTAAATCCCTAACAACTCGTTGGGCAAACGTAGATAAACCTGAAGAAAACTTGAAAGATCCATTCTCTGGTGATAAGACTCAAGAAGCCGGAACTATTTCAGGATGGACATTCGTTCGTACTGATACCGATAAAGACGGTAACGTAGTTCACCTATTCAAGAAAGCAGAAACTCCAGCAACTCCAGAAGCTAAGAAAGTTAAAACTGAATGGCTAGAAGAAGTTACAACTAAGGACAAGGATGGTAAAGAGACTAAAGAGCTTAAGGCTATCCAAGGTAAAGACCCTGTTGTGGCTGAAACAACTAAGGACGCTGGAACTATCCCAGGATTCAAATTCGTCCGTACAGACAAAGATAAAGACGGTAACGTTAAACACATCTTTGTTCGTGAAGCGAAGACAGCTGACAAGAAAGACGCTGTGAAGACAGGAGCTAACGCTTCTGCTGCTATCGCACCTCTTCTTGGAATTGCAGGTGGTGCTGGTGCTATTGGTGCCGCAGTCTACGTTGCGAAAAAACGTAAAAAATAAATATTTTAGATAATCATCTAAAATAAAAAAATAAAAGAGAGAGGTTGAACCTCTCTTTTTTAGGTTTGATTTCTTTCTTTAAAAATGGTAAAATTAGAGATAACGAGATAGTGGTAAAAATCATTTACAAATGCACTAATATGTGTTATAATCATAATTACGATTAAATTAAATAGAATGCTATTGCTATCTATTTAGAGGATAAAGATTATTTACATTTAATCCTGTTAGATTTTTTTTAAGTGGTGTATGGAAGGGGTTGAAAGAAGATGAAGGCTTATAAAACGGAAATAGCCCCAACAAGTTTTCAAATTGAGTTAATAAATAAAACTTTTGGTTGTACTCGTTACATTTACAATCAGTTTGTATTTGAAAACTTAGAAAATTTACGATTAGGGAATAATTTTATATATGCTTTCGAGTATTCAAAGAGAATCAATAATGATCCCGAAACTCCAAGTTGGTTAAAAGAGGTTCCTAGTAAAGCAATAAAGCAGTCTTTAATTTATGCAGAACGTGCTTTTAAAGATTATTTTTCTAAACGCAATGGTAAACCTAAGTTTAAAAAGAAAGGCTCGAGTGAAAGTTTTTACCTTATAGGTACTATAAAAGTTGAACGCCATCGTATATTTGTTCCAGTTTTGAAATGGATTAAGTTAAAAGAATTTGGTTATATTCCTAGGAATATTAGTTCTGTGACTATATCTATGAAAAATGGAAGATATTATATTTCTTGCTTATGTAAAGATGAGGTAGATGAACGCATTCCTTTATCTAACTACACTATGGGGATCGATTTTGGTTTGAAAGATCAATTTATCACAGAGGATAGAATTATACCATCAATTAATCGAACTCCACGCATTAAAAAACTGGAGAAACGTTTGCGCAGAGAGCAAAGAAAACTTTCTCGCAAATATGAAGCAAATATTGTCGATAAGGTTTATTATCAAACGGGTGCTAAAAAGGGTCAACTTAAGTCTTACAAGCGGTTGAATCCTTTATCTGAGTGCAAGAATATTCAAAAGCAGAAATTGAAAGTTGCTCGTATTTATGAGAGATTAACTCGTATTAGGACGGAATATAATCGAAAAGCACTGCATTCTTTAGTTTTAGAGCGAAAACCAAGCTCTATTGTTATAGAAGACTTAGCAGTACGTAACTTGATGAAAAATCGTCATTTGAGTAAAGCTATCTCAAAAGCTCAGTGGTATCAAAGTCGTTTATATTTGGAAAGCCTATGTAAAAAGTTAGGTATAGAACTAAGATTAGTGGATAGATTTTACCCTTCTAGTAAACTATGTTCTGATTGTGGTTTTAAGTATAAAGATTTAAAACTGAGCGAAAGGTTTTTGACTTGTTCTAATTGTGGTAGTGAGCACGATAGAGATAAGAATGCTGCTATCAATTTAGGACAATGCAAACAATATACTGTGTTGACTACAGTTTAAATTTTGTCACTACCGTGGGTTACACGGGAAGTTAAGCTTGTGGACTGTTATATCAAATGAAAGTAGACTTTGTATTTTTAAGTGTAAAGACCAAATCAGACAGGTTGAAGCAAGAAAAAATTTCTAAAAAAAATAGAAAGGGTCATAAAATATATATTTAGGTATGTTTTATGTAACAGGTATGATTGTTGGCACAATTACCAAAAGGTCACGGATTTTTTATCGCTGAAAAGGGCGAGGCAATGCGTGAATTTCAAAAAAATTATGAAAAAATTAAACACTCCCTTCCTTATACGTTGGATTTTGGTAGATTCAGTGGTCACGTGGTAGAACTCGCTAGTCCTGGTCAGATAAATCCAGAATGGGCTGAGTTTTCAATGGATCATCTACCTATGATTCCAGATACTTGGAATTACTACCCAACAGAGGGGATTGATTTTAAAACTGGTAAACGTACAGGAAAAGTAAATAAGTTTTATTCACAAACCAAGGAAACGTTAGAAAAAAATAATTACGACTTTATCGTTTGCGGTACCGACCCTGAACGTGAAGGAAATCTCATCTTTGACGCTTTTATGAGTACAATGAATCCGAATATACAAGCGAAAGATCGGTATAGATTCTGGAATAATGGTATGAGTGACAAGGAAATCCAGAAGGGATTTCAAAATCTATTATCATATTCTGATAAAATAGGCCCAAACACTGGAACAGTTCAAGATTTGTCAAATGCTGCATTTCTTAGAGCGAAGACTGACTGGCTTATCGGTTTGAACGGCACACAAGCAGTATCATCAAAAGCAGGATTTACTGTAAATATTGGTAGGGTGTTGGATCCGGTAGAAAATCTGATTGTTCAACGAGAGCTACAAATTCGAAATTTCAAACCGGAACAGTTCTTCACAATTCAACAAAAATTTGTTCAGAATGGTGCTGAATTTGTTGCGAGCTTGATTGATGAAACCGGCAAACCTAGACGCTTTTCTAGCGAAACAGAGGCAAATAAGTATCTGGATCAAATTAAGTCACTATCTTCTTCTGCAAAAATTACAGAGGTTAATGTAAAACGGGCTAAAGAGGTTGCTCCATCTTTTTACTCTACATCACTCATTGAAGGTGCAGCTTCAGAATTGTACAAATACAAACCTAAATATACTGATGAGTTGTTGGAATCGTTGTATTTGAAGAAGATAACAACATACCCTCGTGTTGATACAACAGTTATCACAGAAAAGTTGGCTGATGAAATGCCGGGTGTTCTAAACACAGCATACGTTTATCCTGAATTTAGATCTATCACAATTTCTCAAGAACAATTATCTGCATTCAAAAGAAACAAAACTTATGTTAATGACGCAAAGGTTGGTGCGCACGAAGCTATTCAACCATTACCTGAAATTAGCGTAAATATGGGTTCTTTAACAGATGAAGAAAAGAATATTTTTTACTTAATCTGTCGTAGTCAAATTCTTCCATTTGTTGGTGATGTTCTTATTGATAAGACAGTTATCAAGGTTGAGGTTGGAGATTTTGTATTTCGTGCTAATGGCTCACGACTTGTAGATCCGGGATGGTCTGCTTATGTACCAGAAAAAAACTTTCGAGATACTATGTTACCAGAATTATTTGAGGGTTCTGTTTCTCTTGATGATAGTTCTATTTCAGAAGGTTGGACTACACCTCCAAAAGAATATAGTGTTACAGATTTCAATAACATCTTAGAAAACATTCATCGATTGTTAACTGATGATGAGAAGAAATTGGCTATTAAAAAAGCTGAAGGATTGGGGAGACCATCAACTCGTGCGGATATCATTGAAAAATTGATTAATCACGAACGTATCATAATGAACAAAAACGAAAAGTATCGAGCTACAAATTTTGGTATTGAAGTAGTTGAAAAACTTAGAGGAAACGATCTTCTTTCACCCGAACTCTCTGCAAGATTGGAAACCAAATTACAAGATGTTGAACTCGGCAAGTTATCTGTTGACGATTATTACAAGTATGTGGTTCGATTTACTGAAAATTTCGTTTCAGAACTAAAAAGCAGAAACTTCAACTTTAATGAAATTCCTGAATATTCTAAGAAAACACAACCGGAATTGGTTTCAATCGTGAAGAGTACCGGAGCTGAAGTTTTTGAAGGAAAAGACGCATTTTACGACACAACATTCTTGAGCTGGATTTCTCAAAAGCAAGAGGCTGATAAGGACGGAGTTCAAGCCCCTGAATTTAGAGGATTTTATCTTAAGAAGAGTTTTGTGACTGATAAATTTAAAATGAAAAAGGATTTCACCAAGAAAGACATCATCGCTTTAACAAATTTAGAAGAAATTGAAAAAGAGTTTATCTGGTTAGAAAGCAAAAATACATCAAAAACAAAACTAAAACTCGATAATAACCTGAGACTTCAATTTGTTAAGAGTTCTGGATCTAAACAAGAAGTTGCGGAATTTTCTCTTTCTGGTCAAAAGATTTATTATGTTCGAGGTGTAAGTAACGAAGGTACAGACGATGAGAAAAAATACTCCTTCTATCACGTTGGTGAACAAGGATCAGGATTCCGAGTTTGGGGTGATATTTTTGGAAACAGAATCACTCCAGAAGAGTTCGCTGCACTTTATCAAGGACAAAAAATCCACAAGGATCGTCTTGTATTCAATAATGGAGATTCTACATCAGGAACGTTGTATTATGACTCAGATGAACAGCGCATTAAAGCGATCTTTGATAAAAAGGTTCAACAAGGAACTGTAGTATTTGAGGGTGATGGTCATAAGGTAGAAAAGTTTATGAGCAAGGAAAACCTCCCGTATTACAAGATTGATGGAAAAGTATTTGTCAACGGAAACACATACGGACATAATATTACGCTTGATGATCTTAAAGATTTGGCCATTAATGGAGAAACTTATATCACTGATTTCTTATCAAAGAAGAATACTTATTTTCCTGGACGACTAAAAATTATTAATGATAAAATAAAACTTGTGTTTGATGAGTAATTGTGGTAAAATATATTTAAACTAATGAAAATGAGGTATTTAATTTGTCAATTATTTATTTAAAAGAAAAACGCAAAACTGGACGTAAGGTAGAACGTAAGGTTCGTATGCTTGGTGTCGACACTTGGTTGTCAGAAAAAGATTTTAAAAAGAAAGTTGTAGACGGTCTTGTTTTATTAAAAGTTAATAAACCTTATACAGAAAAGGATATGTTAGCTGAAGGTTAAAATTTTAATTAGGGAGTTTGGATTTCAAATCCAGACTCCTTTTATAATTTTAAAAATAAATTAAGCTGAAATAAATTCAGTAGGAAGAAGGAAATTTATGTTTAAAAAAGAAATTAAAAACAAATTGCTACGTGACTGGTTCGCTCGTTTTGAACAACTTTTTGTTGGTATTGATGAAGAACCCGGTTACTTCCGCTATAATCCACTCTCTGCAATTGCGGTTGCTGAATGGTGCGCACGTCTACAAAAACTCGATAAAAAAAATCGAGAACTTAACAGAGGAGAATCTCGATACGCAGATTTCGACTTAGAAACAACTGGATTACACTCTCCGGATGAGTTTGCTCGAGGTGACGGTGGTATCACGGATATCGGAGCTTCACTAATTATCAACAATCAATACCTTGGTAATAGTATCGCAGAAGATGGAACTCAAGACTACTCTCCAAACCCTTATGAGTTTGACAAACTCACAAACCCAGGAGTTTTAATTCCTGAAGCTGTTACAGATCTGACAGGTATCACAAACGAGATGGTTGCGAAAGCAAAACCACAGAAGATTGTTCTTGAAGAGTTTCGTGAATTTACAAAAGGGGCAATTCTTGTTGGTCACAATATCGGTGATTCTCAGTTCAACAAACGTGGATTTGACGTAGCTCGTGTTTACGGGCCGATCGCAAACGCTTTGTTTGGTGATGAGATCGACGATCTACTTGAAAACTCAGTTGATACACTTCCGCTTTTCAAAAATATGATTGCGGGTGTTTCACACAAAAACGAGGATCTTTGTGCACGACTAGGAATCACACTTGTTGGTGCCCACCGTGCAATTCCAGACGTTCGTGTAAATGCCCTAGCATTTTCAAAAATGTTACCAGTTTTGCTAGACGCACCTGTAAAAGAGTTGTTGGAATATGCAAATAGTAAGATTGAACAAGGGTATCACGTACTCACACACGTTCAACCGGGTGCTGTGGTCAATGAAGACAACGAACTTGAATCTTGGATCGAATTTGGTGTCAAACTGGATAAGAAACATCTTCAACTTCCAGGTCGAAAACAAGTTCTTATTGTTAAATTTGACAAAGAAAAAGATGAGTTTATTTACGAAGATACTGAGTTTCGCTCTGGCGTTGTAAAAGCAGAAGAATTATCTGAAAAAATTCAAGATCATATTCTTCGTCAACAGGCTTGTATTTTGAAGCACGTGAAAACCTTTGATGAAGTTATCAAAATGCAAGACAACGTTGTTTTTTAAAAAATAAAAAGACTGGATCAAATCCAGCCTTTTTTTATTAATCTGAATATGTTGGAGCAACAGGAACCCACATTTTTGGATTGAAGTTGATAGAATAGTGATATTTATCAACATCCTTCACGTCAAGATCCTGAACTACGTAGGATACGTTATCAGATAGACCAATGATATGCTTCTGATATTTTCCATTGTCTTCCACAACAATTTCAAGTTGCTTATCTGCCGTGTCAGCTTTAATGGACATCTTACCAGTCATTTCAAACATTGTATCGTTCGTGATTGCGTTCAAAACGGTCACCTTACGAACAACATTAAAGTTATCAGATTCGAGTGCCAAATTACTAGACACTCGTTCTGCCTCCGTACACCCACTAAGTGCTAGGAGTGTTGTTGCTAGAACAGTTGCCCCAAAAGTTTTCAGTGTTTTAGATTTAAGATTTTTCATTAGATGAAACCTTCTTTCTTTAATTTATTTTCTTAAATTATAATTAAATAAAAAAATAAGAAAGAAGGAAAATTTATGGTTATTAAAAGCTCTGAAACAAAATCAGAACAACCATTTCTTGAATTGTACAAGAAACTATCTAAAGAGGTTGTCGCAGGAGGGGAGAAACTCCTGAAAGAGATTCAGGATGAGTTGTCTGAATATAAAAAGAGTGGTTTGAGTGCATACGATGATTATTCTAGGGTTAGACTTTATTATGATTTCGGTAAGAAAAGAATCCTCACAACGCCAATTTTAGGAACTTCGGTTAGAATTTCAGATATTTTGACAATCAACAGCATTCTAAACTATTCTCTCGAAAGTTTTCATAATAGTTTCGGAGATTACATCATCAAAACTATTAATAAAAAGAAAATAAATTCTTTATCCGGATTTGAATTGTACACAAAATTCTATATAGATAGAGATACAGTATTAAACAAATACAGAGAAAGTTTGATTTGTAATGGGTTGTTATCCTGTCATTCTTTTGAGAAAAATTATTTTGATGTGGTAAATTCAAACAATATAAAGAGGACAAAGGAGCCTACAGTTCTGATGTTTTCTGACAAGGATGAAGCAGAGGTATTTCTGAAATTTATTGCAGAAAAGTATTCTACTAACGATAATTCAGATCTGTTGATGTATTTTGTTTTAAAATTAAATCAAGATATTATCTCTGAAGAAGTATTTGACGAAGTTTTAGATGTTTTATTATCTAAGAAAAACAGTATTTTTCAAAAGGATGGGTGGATAAATTTTTTGGGTCGTTATTTCAATAGTGATCGATTGATTTATAAAAATTTAGAAGAGAAAATTGAGCTCTACAAACCAACAGAAAAAGAGTGTGATCTTTTTTCCGAAACAATTGTAGCGATTTCTACAGCCTCTCATTTTAGCCATTCTCCTAGTAGATACTTACCTCACGAGTTATACATATTCAAATATTTGTTGACTTTTTTAAATAAAAAAAGTATAGCATTTGTTGTTAATGGTCATAATGACTCAGACTCTCTATTCAATCCTTTAGAAGAGGATAGTGTTATATTGATTAGTGATTTTATGTTGAGTGGTCGAATTTTATGGAATTTTACACAAAATAAAACTTTAAACTTTGATATACTGAATTATCTTGGTGATAATGTTCCTTGGTTAAAATATTGGGATTATGATCAGAACGATGTGGATAAATATAGCAATGATTTCACAATAAGAAATTTATCAATCAGAGATTTATTGGGCTCTGAAAATTTTTATTTATTACCACTTCAAAAAAATCTTTTATCAGATGTTTTAGCTCATCTTAGGGATAGAGATACGTTCGAAAAAGATGAATTAGAATTATTGGATCTACTCGAGAAAGTTAAGGTTGCTGAATGGGATAAGGATAAACATATTTATAAAACAGACAACGGATACTTCAAACCCTCAGATTTTCAAAAGAAATCTTTCATATTAAAAAAATAAAGGTTGAAATTAATCATCCTTTATTTTTATTGTTTAGATTTTCCAACATTCTCAACATAGAATTTACTTTTTCATCAGACATAAAATCCGATGTTGTATAAAGTTTCAGTAAATCCTTAAATTCAGAAATGATACGTTTTGTGATATAGGTTTTAAAAGCCTGTTTGAATCTATCTTCATTAATGGGTTTTAGATAGACCCTTTCTAAAAATGGAAACGGGCTTTTGTAAAGGTGAGACTTCTCTGTTGTTGGCACAGATACTAATCTTAGCTCATCAACCAATAAACTGGGTCTCCCTGTATTAGCTACAGTTGCGAGTCTATTGTTTTCATCGCCACCACCACTGATCACTAATTTTCCATCATATTCAGTAAAATTTAAGTTCTGAAAAGAAAATGTTTTTTTATAAGATGAGAATTTATTTGCACGAATAAATTCTCTTAATGTGTAAATCCCTTCATCGTGAATAGATTTTAAGATAGGTATGTGTTCTCCGGATTCTCCTAGAACTACACTGGTACTTAGAAAAATCCTTTCAAGAATTTTGTTGGAAAGCTCTTCATCGATTCCCTCTGATTGAATTTTAGAAATGAATAATTTTAATTCCTTTCTAATTTTATTAATAGAATTGAATCTATCATCTTTCTTTGCGATATCTTTTGATGATAACATACGCTCCTTCTTTCTACCGACATTGTTTTAGTCAGATATTGTTTTTCTTAAATTATAAAAGGAGAGTTTACCTCTCCTTTTTATTTTTGGAAAAATATGTATGCGCCAAATATTGTTGCTAAGAATGAGAGGAAGGCTAAACCAGCAGCCACATTAATAAATAGTTGAGCATAATTTTTAAGCCCTCTGTTGTATTCGGATGAATTTCCTGACATTTTGGCGAGAGATACTTTGGCTGAGGCTTTACTCCCTGCAAGAACAATCATCAATATTGTAATAAGCCAAAGGAAACCCATAAACCAAAAATACCAAGTTTTTAATTCACCCCAAAATTCTTGTTTATTACCGAAATATTTTGTGTTAACATTGCGATCCTCCGCAAACACATCAATTGGCATTACAGATAGTAATGTTGCGTATAACAACATCAACTTTACGGATATTTTATCTTTTAAAACTTTTAATTTTTTCAAAACATCTCCTTAATTTTTTAAATAATCGTGATCCTTCACAAGAGTTTCAAGCTCTTCGTAATCTTTTAGGTCAATTTTATCACCGTTTGCGATTTTCTTTGATAACTCTTCTTGTGCTTTATCGAATCGTTGCCAAACGTCAAGACTTGACTCTTTTATTTGGTAGTTTCCGATAATGTAATCGTTATTTACATTATACACGCTTCTTAAATAAGTACCATCTTCTAACCTAAAATAATTAACTTTAGCTTTGTTATCTCCTGAAATAGGCTCAAGTTTATAATAGGACGCTTCCGGGTCTGATATTGGAGCTTTGGATCCAATATCGTAAACTGCAAAGGCTTCAAAGTTCTTACTGTTACTGCTAAAGACACTAATCATCTTACTTTCGCTCTGATAATAAGCGTTTGATAATGAGGCGATTCTTCCTGATACAGTTTGAGAAACCTCCTCTGGAGTTTTTAAAGAGTTATTGTTTACTACATTAAATATAGCCAGAGCAACAACTCCTAATGTAAATAAAGTTGTTGCAGCAATAAGAATCTTCTTAGTTAAAGGATTCATCTTATTTAATTCTGCTAAACTTTTAGCATTCTTTTTATTTTCTTTTTTCAATTATTTATTCCCCCCTTTAACTCGACCCTTTTTATTTCTTAACTCTTTTTGACCAATCTTATATTTAAATTCTCTACGAGAATGGTCTCTGGATGTAATAGCAAAGACTTCACCCTCTAAACCAAAGGTATATAGATTGTGATACAACTCTACTTTTGGATTGAAATTTTTAATGTCTAAGGCAAAAATGTTCGTTTGCCCTAATATCTTATTTCCTAAAAGTGCCAGGTCGTAGTAAAGTGTTTCCAAGTCGTTTGTTGCAATAATTAATCTGATATCCCTACCAAAGTTTTCTTTGTACAATGTTGTATTTCTATTGTAAAACTCAACTCGATGAAGAACTGAAAGTTCCCTATCTAAATAAAAGTCTAGGAAATACTCTTGTAGAGCTCCAGAGAATTTAACAACCTTGCCGTTCTCATCTAATTTTCTCGCAAAATAATTATAAAAGTCACCTTTTAAAGTTTCATTCAGTTGATATCCGTAAGATACAGTCCAACCCGAATCTTGAAGGTATTTTATTGTTTGTAGCTCATCAGTATTTTTATTGAGTATTCTTGGTACGAGAGATTCGAAGATATAATCGTTAATTTCACTTTGGTGTTTAATGACAATATCAAATCCATCTGTCACTTGATCCAAAAACGTCTCAACTATCGTTTGTCGAACGAGGTCAATTCGTTTCTTGATATTTTTCTTAGAAATAATGTTATCAACATCAAATATAACGATTATTTTTCTAGACTTGTTTCTGAACTCTTCAGAAAATACAAACGATCGATAATGTTCCCACTTTTCAATTAATTGAGCTTTACTTTCAGTCGCCATATCGACTTCCAAAAAGATATCGTGATCTAATATTGTAATCATACCATCCGGTCTAATACCGTGATATTGTGATAAAAATTTCTCATCATAATAATTCCAAGGAAGACCTACTTCTCGTGCTCTTTCACCAAATTCAAGCATAATTTGATTTAGATGTACTTGGTGATTAATTAATCTCGGATTCATATTTAAATCTGCTTGAGTATAATATCCCCGTTTAACCTGTTTTGTATCAAAATCCAAAACTTCTCTTGGTATATCACGAGTATATCTTACGATATCAATAGCTTTGTTTGTAATCTGAAATGCTTCTTTATTTGGTTGATAAGTACATACCGTAACCAAACCATTATCTGTTAAGCGTTTTCTGATAACAGTTCTCTTCCTTTTATTTCCTGGGGTATCGCCCGGAACTTTATAGATAAAATTAAAGATTTGCTCGACATCCATCGCACGATACAAATAGAGGTGAGATAATGCGATTAGATCTTCTTCCTTCAATAATTCCGTTAATTCTAAAAGTGATTTTTTCAAACTTACCTCCTTAAAATTTCCATTTTGACTTTCTTTCTCTATTTTAGCACCATTATTTTTCTAAAATTCAACCAACTATTATTGAAATTCTGAATTTTTTTAAGAGATTAATAGCTCTAAAATAGTTACAGTGAAATAAAATTTTGGAGGTATTTTTTTGAGTGACAAACTAAAAGAACAGGTTTGGTCTATAAGTTCTATTTTATCGGGGCTTATTTTCTTATTGATTTATGTAATCTATAACAACGCTTACAAAACAGCAGTTGCAAACCTTGTTGACACATCAAATTTTAAAATTCTACCTATTTGGGCTGTCTTTTCTTTAGTATCTTATATTCTATTCAAAATAGGCAAAAGAGATAAAGATGGATGGTTTAAAAAGATCAATTACTGGATAAACCCTTATTTCTCATTCTTGGGTGTTTGGTTTGTATTATCTGGTCTTTTACCGTCAATATTAGGTGCTGGTTTATTTATTGGTTTTATTCCTGTACTTATTAAAGTAGCGATTGTCTTTCGTATGTTGAAAAAACCATTTTACGAATACTTGGCTGGTTCTAAAATTAGCGAGGATAACATTACTGAACTAAAAGCAGAACCCGGTGATTTTGTAATCGGAGAGATTTACAAGAGAAACCTTAATGAGGACGGTGAAACTCCTGATGGAGAAGATGATTATATTCCATCCGGTAAAAAAGCTGTTGTTCCACTCCGAGATCGATTCGTACACTTCTTAGCTCTAGGGGTTACCGGTTCTGGTAAAACCTCACAATCTTTATTACCTATGTTTAATAGGGACTTTACGAGTGATAACTTCAAATTTGCAAAAGTTAATGTTGTGCAAATGGGTCAAATTGTTCTAGAACCAAAGGGTGACTTCGCAAAAGCCACTTGGGCTATTGGTAAAATAAAAGAAGCTGAGAAAAAAACAAACTACATCTCTTTCTTGTTGGGTGTAGAACAAAACCTTATTGATAAAATACAAGAACTTGCAGAAAAAAGACAAGAATATATTGATCGTGTTTCCAAAAAAGAATTGACACGTGCAGAAGAAAAAGAATTTGAAAAGTATGATAAAACCTTAAAGGATAGACATCTTTTTAATTCTTTAACTTCAGATGAAAAAATTGATATTGTTAAGAAATACGAGTCTCTTAAACACAAGAAGTATGGTGAAGAATTAACCATTGAGGAAGTTAAACACAGGGATTTAGTTGATCAGTCGATTAGAAATCTTTTAACAGTTAGAAAGGAACTACCAAACTATCTTTCTTTTGATTTCCAATACTTGAATAGTTTAACGCCTTTCGCACTATTCCGGTATGCTTCTTTGTTAACAAGTATTATTGCTAACCCAGTAGATTACGAGTTGTCTTGGAATGATTTAAAGGCTCAGGATCCACATCAAAAACGAGATCTCGTTATGCTATTTGACCCCTCTGCTCACAATTCATTGCGATTTAATCCGTTATACGGGCCAGAAGAAACTGCCGTTGCAACCGTAAAGGAAACCCTAATCGCCTTTATGAGTGACTCATCAAGTTTCTTCAAAAATAGTGCAGAAACACTTCTTCAAAATGCTATTAAAGCAGCGAAGCGTGTACACGGTAATGACGCAACCCTCCTACACCTTAATGACCTTTTAACGAACAATAATGGTCGTGGTGACGAAATCCTTCGTCAACTAGGTATGGTATCAACAACCTCAGAAAAGGTTTTGGAAAACCGTGATATTATATCTTGGTTTAATACCGATTACTATTCAACAATTAAAGGTATGCGTGGGGGAACAAAAACATACGAGCACACAAGTGGTATCCGTTCAATCCTTGCGAATTTGCTGGACTCAAAACGTATCCGCTCCGTATTATGTCCACCTCCTGGAGTTGGTACAGACCTTAATTTCGACGAAATACTTAGAACTGGTGATAAAGTAGCAATCTCAACATCCACAGGATTGTCAGACCGTATCGGTGGTATGCTTGGTTCCTTTATTATGTTGCAGTTACAAAGTGCAATCTTCCGTCGTCCCGGAGACGAAAACACTCGTGTGCCTGTTGTTTTATATATCGATGAGTTTCAAGACTATGCGAACCCAGAGTTCGAAGCTGTATTAACGAAAGGACGTTCTTTTGTGGTATCTGCTACGATGGCAACCCAAACCCTCGGTATCGTTGGTGAAAAAGCTGGTGATGGTCTTGTGCAAAACTTACAATCTAACGCCCGTAACGTAATTGTTTATCCGGGTGCAAGTGCACAAGACGCTGATTACTTCGTTGAAAAATTTGGTACAACCGAAGAAGTTAAAGTTAAGCGATCAGTTTCAAAAGAAGTAGCTCGATATAAAATTGATGAAATTAAGCAAGATATGGGTATTGATTCTGTACAACGTGAATCAATTTCCGAAGATTCCAAGTCAGTTGATCGATTTACGAAAGCTCAGATTATGTACGGGCCAAACCACAGAACACGTAAGATCGGTGATAATGACGCATTTGGTTATATCTATTACCTTGTAATTGTTAAAAACTCACCTCAACCACCTTCAGTGGCTAAGATTCAATATATCCCTAAAGATTTGAAAGATAAGAGCGACGAGCTTGTTGCAGCATACGATCAAAACAATCGTATCAAGCCAAACGAAGAAGATGTTATCGTTGAGTCTGATAGCAAAGAGGATCCATTCAAAAAAGAAGAGATCCACCAATCTGAAACAATTTCAGAATTAACAACTGGAACAACTAGAGAAAGTGATCCTTCTGTTTTGGCTAGAGATTTTATCGGAAATTCTCAAGACCTATCAACAATAACAACAATAGCAGAACCGGATTTTGGAAAGATTGATTTTAATAGTAGCGGTGATCTTCCTCAATTTGATCTAGAAGAGATTAAGCCTGTTGAAGTTCCAGAAATGGATTCACCTTTCTCTGTTAGTCAAGAAGATTTAGCTAAATTTGAAATTAAATTTTAATATAATTCAAAAGGTGGGTTTTCCACCTTTTTTATTTTTTTATAAAAACTGTTGACAAAAAATTTTTTTTGAGTTAAAATAGAAGAAACTGTAATTATTAATCACTAAAAGTGAAATTCGAATTACAAGGATTGGAGTAAAAATTTGGAATCTAAAGAAAAAGAAATTCAAGTAGGCGTAGAAGCTGAAAAAATCGTAGAAGTTGAAAATGCCGACAAGGTTGTTGAAGAAAAACCAGTAGATGGTTATCATAACCCAAACGATTTAAAAATGATTAGATCGTTACAAGTTGCTCTTCGTCAAGCCAGTGATGAAATTAAGGATATGCAAAATGAAAATCAACAACAAAAAGTTGATCTTTCTGACAAAGAAGATTTGATTTCTGCGGCTTCTGCAAAATTGGATGAACAAGAAAAGCTTATTCAAGCGTTAAAACTTGAAAAAGATGAAATTATTGCTAATCAAAGCTCTGTGAAAATGCAAGAGGAAATTAGCAAAGCAATTGAGTTTGGTAATCAAATCAAAGAGAAAGCTAAAGAGGAAGGATTGAAACGAAAAGATGAGATTATTTCCTTAGCAGAAGAAAAAGCAAAAACTATCATTTCTGAGGCAGAAAAAGAAGCTAAACTAGCAGAAGAGCGTGAAGAAAAAGCAAATATTGCTTTTCATAAAGTCACTGCTGATATTCAAAAATATCAAGAAATGTTTGTTGCTATTCTTTCACAAAAAGATGGTGTGCCAAACCCAACAGTAGTTAAGCCGGTAAAAGAAGATTCAACAGATAAAGAAAAAGAAGTTGTTTCTAATATTAACGACGAAACTAAAGTAGATACAAAAGAGGATACTAAGACTAACACAGAAGATCAACCTAAAGATAAAAGTGCAGCCGAAGGCCTCTGGGGAACAGTACCTACTAGCAGTCAAGGGTCTGAGAAAAAACTTCCAGGTAAACCTAAAGAGAAAAGCAAAGCACAAATGCGTCTTGAAAAACAATTAAAAAAGTAGAGGTAAGCGATGAGTAATACTACACTTTCTCGAGGAATTGACAAGAAAACAATTTCCTTGACAAAAAAGAAAGACGAGGGACTACAACTTCCCATCTCAGAATTGATTAAGTTGACTGGTCTTTTTGTAAAACAAAAAGATTCAGAAGGAAACGTTATTGCAGATTACACGAACGATCTTGTATATTTACTTGATGACGGAAAGGTGAGCGATAAATTTGACTTCGAAAACGGAACTACCGAAGTTAAAATTGCAATGCCTTGGAAAGATAAATATACACCAATTGGTCTTTCTGTATTCGTAGAGGTTGAGGAAGAAGAGGATATTCCTATCTTTGAAGACGATTTCGAAAAGTCTGAAAAAGAAGAAGAGGATACACCGCCACTTTTCCAAGACGAACCTGTAAATCAACCAGACATTCAAATCGATCCTGAAGTTCAAGTTGTTAAAAAAGAAAAACCAGTTGCTAAACAAGAAGTTGTTACTCCTGAAATTAAAAAAGAGGAAGAACATACTGAAGTTTATACAGGAACAACTGCTCCTACAACAACTGATAATGTTCCCGTTCTCAAAAAGGGTACTGTTCTAGATGGTGTATATACATTCTATGATGATGTACTAATTGGGGCACGTGGACCGATTATGCACAAAATTCCAGAATTAAACGTTAATGTTGCCGAACTATTTTCTAAGGAAGAGCAGGCAAACCTTGATGGATTCGATAAGATGATTCTGTCAGTACATCCAATTAATGTTCAGGGAATTACACGTGTAGATCAAAACATTGCAACAAATGATTTTGATTACGACGGAAACACAAGCGATCTTCATTGGGAATCAAACTTCCCTAACCCGCTTCCGTTCACAAATCTCGATCACTCTAAGAGCCCTAACGATGTAGTTGGTCTTCACTATGAGTTGCAATTTGTGCCGGTTTTTAAACCAACCCCAGTTATGGAAGAGGTTCCAGTAGTTGGGGATTGGAGTTCTTTACTTGTTAGTCATCCAGCAGAAGAAAATACTCCTGAAGTTCCCGTGACATCAGGTTGGGATTCTTTGACATCTGAAGTGGCGGATAAAAACAAAGAAAACCCTGTTAAAGAACATTCATTTGATGATGTATTTTCCGACAATTTTAGTGGAGTTGAACCGTTACCACAAAGTTCTCCCCCACAAGAAAACAGCAATTCTTTTGCAGAACAACCAGTAAATTCTGGATTTAATTCAGGATATCAACATTCTGGTTTTGATACAGGGAAAGTTCAATCTCCGGTGGAAACTTCTAATCAAGGTGGTTATGAAGAACATTTTGGACAAACATTGTCTTATCCAGGTGCGATCTTGAGTAATACTGGTGTTTATCCAACTGTACCTCCAGTAACGCCAAGTAATAACTTTGGATATGAAACCGGCTTTGATACGTTTGGACCTTCAAACACACCTCAACCAAATCAATTTCAACAACAAACACAAGCCCCTCTAAATCAAGTTGAGGCTGGTGGTGTAGAAAATTTTACACAACCCCAAGTGGGGAGCAGGGTGGAGTCAAACCGAGATTCCCACTCCGTACAAAGTGATGAAATCGATAAAGAACTCAAAGATATCAAAGTAAAAGCTCCAGAAAAGAAAGGTTTTCTTGACAAGGTTTTTGGTTCGTTCAAAAAAAAGCAAAAAAGGGGCGGTTCTAAAAAAGGTATCATTTTAGGTGCTTTAGCAATCGTTCTGGTTATTGGTTCTGGTACTACAGCTGGCGTTATGTACCGTAATGCTGGTATTAAAGATATCAGTTCTGTAAAAGAAACAGTCGAAGCTAATTTAGTTCAAGTTAATAAATATCTAGAGGATGGAGAGATCACTTCCGAAGAAAGTGTTCAAATTCAAAAATTATTGAATGAAAACACTAAGGCGATTGAAGATAATACTTCAGGAAACTACTTCGCAGGTCTTGAAAAGAATAGATTGATTAAAGAAAACAACAAGGCTACCACTACTGCTACAAATTTGATTAATAAACAAAGTGGTGTTACTGCTAACACAACAGAAACAAAAGCACCTGAGCAGACGGTTGAGCAGCCAACTAATCAAACTAATCAATAAAATCCTTTTTAGATTTCAAATTTATAAGAGTCAGCCAATAGCTGGCTTTTTATTTTTTGTTTGAAAATGCAATAAAATAGATAGAGTAATTAAATCAGGAGGAAGACTTTGAAAAAATTATTAAAAGGTTTGTTATTATCAGTTAGTGTAATTTCATTCGCAAGCTCAGGTTGGGCTGCTTGGTGGATGTACGAAAATAACAACTATCAACTGTATTCTGTTGCACAACCAGCGAAGAATATCTCAATCACAAAACAAGATCAGAAGACGGAGGGTGTTTCTTACACATCTGCCGTTGAGATTACCTCTCCTGAGCAAATCGAAAAGGCTAGAAATGATACTAGTCAACCTCTTTATCTTCGTTCTTTCTTGTCAATTCCGAATTTAGGGATTAATTTACAAGTTTTTGAAGGTACTAGTGAGCGTGTGTTAACTTATGGAGCCGGAACTATAAAACCGGATCAGAACCCTGATTCTTTCGGGAATTACGCACTAGCAGCACACAACTTTTACGATTCGTCTTACGGAAGCGGATTTTCTATTCTACAAACATCAAATAATATTGTAGGTAGTAACGCATATCTAACTGATGGTGATTATGTATATACCTATCGTTTGGCTAAGGTGACGCAAATCTACAAAGACGATTCGATGATTTACACTGAAGATGATTTTTCGGAGCAAGTTTTTTCTAATGAGATTTCACAATTAGCACCAGAAAATCTAACAAAAGATGTTACACAAAACAAAATCTGGAATAATGATGGAACTTATACTGAAAGTGTTGAAGGAAAAAACTTTAAATTCGGTAAACTT